>Ga0208901_1000250_pt1 | contig 33233 bp, 32 predicted proteins | sample AntAceMetag02UKF_FD_184764 | JGI IMG/M metagenome (GOLD analysis project Ga0208901, IMG submission 184764) | Saline lake microbial communities from Ace Lake, Antarctica - Antarctic Ace Lake Metagenome 02UKF (SPAdes) (version 2) | ecosystem: Environmental > Aquatic > Non-marine Saline and...
GGTTGCGAAAGCGGCCATGGATGATAATTTTACTATACTTTGCCCTATTCCACGCAACTCGGTTATTAATTCGTTTGTAGCCACGTTATTGAGGATAGCGGCATGAAATGTTTCCGGGAAACTTCAGATAAGAAAGGAGCTGGTGTGGTTAATTCTACTGCTACTGGAAGGTATGCATAATACATTCCAAATTGAAAAAATAGTTAGGGTGGAATGTTTCAAGCGCTTCTATTTGAAAAAATTGCGTTCTCAGGCAGCCTCGTGGGCGAGTGAGTAGGGTACGTGGCAGGTATCTCTGGAAACATGTTAATACAAAAAGAACTGTTGTGTCAATTTCATGTAGCGGGGGGGGGATTTAAAAGTTGTAAAAATATATAATAGTTTTTTGTTGGGTGTGAAAAAAATTAACAAGTAAATTGTAATGGTAGAAAGAAGCGTAAGAGCCAAAATACTAAGGGTCACAGCGGGCTCCTTTATTCGGATACTTCAAAACCAATTTTCTTAATAGCTTCTTTCACAGCCTCGCCATTTACATCACCATCGTAACTAGCCACTCCTTTTTCAAGATTAACAACCACGTTTGACATTCCTGGAATTTTCCTTAACGCTTTCTTGACCGATGCCACGCAGTGCTGACAACTCATCCCGTTTATTAATATGGTAGTCATTGTATTTCTCCATCGCTGAGTTATTGTTTTGTTAGAAACTTATTCATTTTCCACAGGATTACAAGAGAAGACTTTAGCATCGGGGCACGGATTTATGAATGAATTGAAAGTAATCGTTAAGGGCATGCACTGCGCTGCATGTTCCAGTCGTATTGAAAATGTAGTTGGCGGAATGGATGGTGTGGCAAAGGCTGTGGTGAATCTTGCTTCGGAGACCATGGTACTTCAATGGGAGGAGAGCCGACATAGCTTCGAGGAAATAGCAGAACGCGTTGCAGGGTTGGGCTTTGAGCTGGAATCCATAAACACTCAGCAGGATCTTTTTGAAAAAAACAGAGCTGAAACGACACGTCGTCTGGCTGTTATGAAAAAGAACCTTATTTTTTCAATGCTCCTTGCCGTCCCTCTCTTTACTATTTCAATGGGGGAGATGATCGGTCTTCCCCTGCCTGAAGTTATTCGTCCTCATTCACATCCCGCAAATTTTGCCCTGATCCAGTTTTTGCTGGTTATTGCTATTATATTTCTTGGGCGTAATTTTTACTTGAATGGTATCCCAGCACTTATTAGGCGAGTCCCCAATATGGATTCTCTGATCGCCGTGGGAACCGGTGCTGCATTTATCTATTCGACTTGGAATCTGATTGAGATTCTTATTGGGATAGATGTTGCCATGAAGGTTATGGATCTCTACTTTGAGTCTGCTGGTGTTCTGATTGCTCTGGTATCTCTTGGCAAGTATATGGAGACCCGTTCCAAATCCCATACCTCCGATGCTATCACCAAGCTGATGCAGCTCACTCCCGATGATGCAACTCTGCTCATTGGAGAAGGCCAGGGCCAGGAGCAAAAAATAATTCCGGCAGAAGAGATACAGGAAGATAATATTCTGTTGGTTCGCCCCGGTGACAGGATCCCAGTTGATGGCGTAATTACTTTTGGCCATAGCGTGATAGATGAGTCCATGCTTACCGGGGAAAGTATCCCTGTGAGTAAAGAGGAAAACGATAAGGTAATAGGTGGAACACTCAATAAAAATGGTGTTTTGCATATTCAGGCACAGCAGGTGGGAGCAGACACAATGCTCTCAAGAATTGTGCGTCTGGTACAGGATGCGCAAGGTTCAAAAGCCCCAATTGCCGGAATGGCTGATCGCATAAGCCTCTATTTTGTGCCGGTGGTAATGTGTATTGCGGTACTCACCGGGCTTGCCTGGTATTTTATAGGTGATGCGGATTTTTCAGGTTCGCTCAGGTTCTTTATTGCCGTTATGGTTATCGCCTGTCCCTGCGCCATGGGGCTCGCGACACCAACGTCGATAATGGTAGGGACTGGTAGAGGGGCGCAGCTTGGAGTTCTGGTGAAAAGTGGTGAAGCCCTGGAGCTTGCCGAAAAAACAGAAGTTCTCGTTTTTGATAAAACCGGAACTCTTACCCATGGTAAACCTGAACTGACTGATTTGATAACAGTGGACGATAAGATTAAAAAAGATACACTGCTCTTTCTCGTTGCATCCTGTGAGCAGAATTCTGAACATCCACTTGCGGAAGCACTGGTTGCTGGTGCAACAAGAAAAAATCTACAACTGGTTCAACCGAAATCTTTCGAAGCTGTTCAGGGGAAAGGTGTCGTTGGGCAGGTGGACGGTAAAAAGGTCCTGTTTGGAAACAAGCAGTTGCTAGAAGAACAGAATATCTCTGTTAGCCAAATGGATGAACAGGTAGGTACGCTTTCAGCTCAAGGGAAAACAGTCCTTTTTCTGGCGGTTGACAATAATTTTGTGGCCATCTTCGCCGTTGCTGATACTCTGAAAAAAGAGGTTCCTGGAGCTGTGAAAAAGATGCAGGAGATGGGACTTCGTCTTATTATGCTGACAGGAGACCAGAAAATAACTGCGAATGCAATAGCGGCACAGGCAGGGATTGAAGAGGTTATTGCGGAGGTTTTGCCGGAGAAAAAATCAGAGCTTATAGAGCAATTGCAGGCCGAAAGACTAAGCGTTGCCATGGTGGGAGATGGTATTAATGATGCGCCGGCCCTGGCCCTTGCTGATGTCGGAATCGCGATGGGTACCGGCATCGATATCGCTATTGAATCAGGTGATATTGTCATTATGAAAGGGAACCTTGATGGAGTGATTACAGCCCTCTCTTTGTCGCGTGCAGTGATGAAAAATATTCGTCAAAATTTGTTCTGGGCTTTTGGGTATAACGTTATTGGTATTCCTGTTGCGGCCGGATTGCTGACTCTCTTTGGTGGTCCCGCCCTCAATCCAATGATTGCCGGAGGAGCAATGGCGTTGAGTTCTGTGTCGGTGGTCTCAAATGCTTTACGTCTTCGCTTTTTTAAGGGATGATTAGGGGATTGTGCTTACAATGTTTTCCCTTGACATTTCACCCCACAGATTTATATATATAAACGCTTAACTGAATGCTTGTTCATTTCATTGCTGCTTCAAAGAAGATTGAAACAGTACATTTTGAAAATTAACTTAGAGGGAATAACATTATGGCTTCAAAATTGGTTGCACCACATGGTGGAAAAGGTCTTGTTTGTGCACTTCTCGAAGGTGACGCTTGTGCTGCTGAGCTTGAGAAAGCAAAAGGCATGAAGCAGGTTGAAATTTCAGATCGTGCGAAAGGCGATCTTATTATGATGGGAATTGGTGGTTTTTCTCCTCTTACCGGTTTTATGACAAAAGCTGACTGGAAAGGCGTTTGTGAGACTTTTACCATGGCTGACGGAACCTTCTGGCCTGTACCCATTACACTTGATGTTGATGCTGGCATCAACGCTGGTGACGAGATTGCTCTTGTTAAAAATGGCGAAACTTTTGCTACCATGCAGGTAACCGAAGCTTTCGAGATGAGCGACGATGACAAGAAGTGGGAATGTGAGAAAGTTTTCATGGGCGAAGGCGAAGAGTCTGTAGACGGAAACTTCTGGAAAATCGCTCCTGAAGATCATCCTGGTGTTATCATGGTTCAGGCTCAGAAAGCTGTTAATATTGCTGGTCCTGTTAAAGTGCTTTCTCAAGGCGAGTATCCTGCAGAGTATCCAGGAGTATACCTTACACCTGCTGAGACCCGTGCAATGTTTGACGAGCGTGGTTGGGCCAACGTTGCTGCACTTCAGCTTCGTAATCCAATGCATCGTTCCCATGAGTTCCTTGCTAAAATCGCTGTTGAAGTATGTGACGGTGTTCTTATTCACTCTCTTATCGGTAACCTCAAAGCAGGCGATATCCCAGCACCTACCCGTGTTAAGGCCATCGACATCCTGATTGAAAACTACTTTGTTAAAGAGAACGTAATCAACTCCGGATATCCTCTCGATATGCGTTATGCTGGTCCTCGTGAAGGTCTCCTTCATGCTACCTTCCGTCAGAACTACGGCGTTAACAACATGCTGATCGGTCGTGATCACGCTGGTGTTGGTGACTTTTATGGTCTGTTCGAAGCTCAGGACATTTTTGATCGTATCCCCGAGACTGGTGATGACTCAAAAGATCTCCTTTGCAAGCCAATGAAGATCGATTGGACCTTCTACTGCTCTGAGTGTGATGGTATGGCTTCTCTTCGTACCTGTCCTCATGACAAAGAATCCCGTGTTATCCTTTCTGGTACCAAGCTTCGTAAGGCACTCTCCGAGGGTGCTGAGATCGTAGACCATTTCGGTCGTGAAGAAGTTCTGGATCACCTGAAAGAGTACTATGCAAGTTTGACCGAGAAAGTTGAGGTTAAAATGCAGAACGCTGCTTCTGGCGACTCTATGTAATTTGTCTGCTGGACGCTGTTAGTCTTAAAGAAGGGGAGATATCACTTAGGTGGTATCTCCCTTTTTTTTGTGTTACAAGAAGAAGTCTATTTAAGAATTAAAAAAAGCGGTGAATTGAGTAATGCTGCTGTTTTGAGTGGTTCCTGATTACCATCGAAGAGAAGCTTTTTCTGATACCACGTGTAGGAGGCCGCCCCTGCGGGCGAAAAGTGCCAATGATCTTGTCATCTTTCGCCCGCAGGGGGGCCTCCTACAATTGAACTTTGAAGTTATCTGGGCTTTAGTGGTAATTAGGATGTTTCTTGTTTATTAATAATTTCTAGTTGTTAAAAAATACCTATGTCTGATTATAATTTAACCGTGGGCCTCGATGATCGAAGCTATCCGATCTTTATTGAAGATGGGATACTTGAAAATGTTGGAGCTGATTTAGCCAAAAGAGAGATTGCTGATCGCTATGTGGTGATTTCCGATGAATATGTTGCGAGCCTCTATGGAGCAACCCTTCTGAAATCACTTGAGAATGCTGGGATAATAGCTGAGCTACTTACTTTTCCCCGGGGTGAGGCGTCTAAAAATCTTCAGGTTTTTACTGAACTTTCCTCGAAACTTGCTCAATTGGGAATGGATAGAAAATCCGGATTGATTGCGCTTGGTGGCGGGGTGACCGGCGACTTGACTGGGTTTCTGGCAGCAAGCTATATGCGTGGTATTCCATTTGTGCAGGTTCCAACTACTCTGCTCGCGCAGGTGGACAGTTCGGTCGGTGGAAAAACTGGAGTTGATATTCCAGAAGGGAAAAATCTGGTGGGTGCATTTTATCAGCCCAAAGCTGTCTATATAGATAGTGCAGTGCTTACTACCTTGCCGGTTGAGGAACTGCTCGGTGGTATTGCTGAAGTGATTAAGTATGGTGTGATACGGGATTTTGAGTTTTACACTTTTCTTGAAAGAAATCTCGATTCCATTCTTGCATTGAATCCAGCTGTTATTCAGGAATTGATTCATACCTGCTGTAAAATAAAAGCAGATGTTGTGGCACAGGATGAGCGGGAGTCTGACCTGCGCCGTATCCTGAACTTTGGCCATACCATTGGACATGCCGTAGAGGCTGCGTCAAACTTCAGTCTGATTCATGGCCACGCCGTAGCAATCGGTATGGTTGCAGCACTTCGCCTTGCCGTTGCAACCGGGCTTTGTAAACGTAAGGAAGCTGGACGCGTCGCTACACTTATCCACGCCTTTGGTTTACCTACGGAAATTCCCGAGGGGATGGATAGCGGACAGATTAAAGCCTTTATAAAAACCGATAAAAAAAGTATTGGTGGCACTGTTTTTTATGTTCTGCCTACAACTATCGGAAATGTTGTTATTACAAACGAAGTCTCGGATGAGCATGTTGATGCTGTCTTGAAAAGATAGAGAAAAAATGGGTATACGGTATTCGGTATGAGGTCTGCGGAAAAACCTAAAGCCTAAAACCTAATACCTCTCCTTTATACCTAAAACCGCAAATCTACCTTTTATGCCAATATACGAATTCTACTGCGATACATGTAACGTAATCTTCAATTTCCACTCAAGTCGGGTGAACACCTCAACCAATCCTGACTGCCCACGTTGTGGAAAAAAAGAAATCAAACGTCAGATGTCAACATTCGCCACGATTGGAAAAGCATCTGAAGAAAGTGATGATCCGATGGCAGGTATGGATGAGACAAAAATGGAAGAGGCGTTTGGTTCGCTGATGCAGGAAGCAGATGGGATGAACGAGGAAGATCCACGGCAAATGGCAACCCTGATGCGTACATTCACAGAAAAAACGGGCCTCCATCTAGGTGATAGCATGGAAGAGGCTATTTCCAGAATGGAAAAAGGGGAAGATCCTGATCAGATAGAAAAAGAGATGGGGACTCAGCTTGAGGGGGACGATCTTTTTTCTTTTGATGGCATAAAAAAGAAGGTTCTCGGTGATGCAAAACAGGCTCCGGGGCATGATGAAAAACTGTATACATTGTAAGTGATGGGGTCCACTTCTATGCTAATCAATGTTGTGATTTTTTAATTTTTCCCATAGATTTTTTCTACTGATTCCCAAAATTTCTGAGGTCTTTGTTTTGTTTCCGCTGCAGTGGTGTAGTGCCTTCCGCAAACACGCTTTTTCCGCAACAGCCATATTGTCTGAAAGATTATATCCCATATCCTCACAACTCTCCAAAGCGCAGAGTTCAGTGGGTAAATCCTCAGGATGGATCACTGGACCTGTGCAGAGGACTGAGGCGCGTTCCATTAGATTATGTAATTCTCTGGCATTCCCTGGGAAAGAGTAGGCTTCGAGGCATTTTAAAGCCTCCGGTGACAGAGAGAAGGGTGTACTATGAAGCGAATGGAACTCTTTAAGGAAATGCATGCAGAGTTCATGGATGTCTTCCCTGTGCTCTCTTAACGGGGGCATAAGTATGGGGATAACCTTAAGTCTGAATAGAAGATCCTGTCTGAAACGCCCTTCGTTAACTTCTTTTTGCAGGTCCTTTGAAGTGCAGGCGAGAACTCGTACATTTACACCTATGGTTTTACTGCCTCCAACCCGTTCGAATTCACCTTCTTGCAACACACGTAATAGTTTCGCCTGAAGGGGGCCCGGAAGGTCACCCAGCTCATCGAGCAAAAGGGTCCCGTTATCTGCAAGTTCAAATTTTCCCTTACGTTTTTTATCAGCGCCGGTAAAAGCACCACGTTCATGGCCAAACATTTCAGATTCCATTAACCCTTCCGGGATAGCTGCACAGTTTATGGACACAAAAGGCTTATCACTGCGCAGGCTTGCCCTATGAATTGCACGTGCCGCAAGCTCCTTTCCGGTTCCTGACTCTCCTGTAATAAGAATGGTCGCATTTGTAGGAGCGGCCTGATCGATAATTGAATATACCTGCTGCATTACGGGTGCATTGCCAATAAGACCGCGATCAATAACACGACAGTTTTCCTGAAGTGTCGTGACCTGATCTTTAACCCGCTGGAAATCAAGGAGCCGGTTACAGCGAATAATCAGATCATCCATATCAAAAGGCTTCAGGATATAATCGGAGGCTCCTTGACGAAGACAATCGAGTGCGTCATTGACCGATCCATAGGCGGTCATGATGATGATATCGGTTTCAGGTGAAAGTTTTTTCACTTTTTGGAGCAGCTTTAGGCCATCCATACCAGGCATACGAATGTCAGAAATAACGAGATGGTAGTCATTTTTTTCAAGCATCAATACGCCATCAAGGCCGTTTTCTACCTGATCAATGTGCCAGTCAAATTGCCGTAATTTATCATAGACGGAAATACGCATGATTTCATCGTCTTCAGCGAGCAATATTCTCACCATAATATCTTACACCTCCATCATCTTTTCAGGATGTTCCGGGATAGTGACAATAAATGTTGTTCCCACACCTTCCTTACTTTCAACTTCCACCGATCCTTTCATCTTTCCAATAAGCGAGTAGCTGACTGAAAGACCAAGCCCGGTTCCTACACCAACATCCTTGGTCGTAAAAAAAGGATCAAAGATATGACTGAGAGTATCTTTAGCAATCCCCATGCCTGTATCTGTAAATGTGAATCTTAGTTGATTGTCTACTATCTCAGAACGAATATGCAGAGAACCACCATCGGGCATTGCCTGGATAGCATTGAGGCCCAGATTCACAAATATCTGTTTCAAGGCTTCGGCATCTACATAACACTCGTGCTGGATAGTGTTTTCCTGGTGAATTTCAACACCTGTTACCTTGTAGGAAAGGAGTTCCAAACATTCACCAAGCAGAGTCCCAACATTTATTTTACGAAGTTGCAGTGGTTCCTGCCTGCCAAAATTTAACAGTTGACGCATGGTCTGTTCAATGCGTTTTAATCCCTTATCCAGCAAGGGGAGGTAGCGTTCGCGCATTTCATTATCTTCGGGGTTTTCCCCCATGGATTTAACCAGATTGAGCATTCCGCCAAGAGGGTTGTTCACTTCATGGGCAATCCCTGCAGAGAGGATTCCCATGGAAGCCATTTTCTCATTAAACAGGGTTTGCTGTCTGGTTTTTTCAATTTCAGTCTGATAACGGACCAGGCGATGACAGAGCTCTGAAAAATGATCACTGAGATCACCAATTTCATCGTTTCCGTATGGGAGTAGCAGCTTGTCCGGTTCTGTTTCCGGAAAGGATTTTATTGCAGTAGAGAGCCTGTCAAGTCTGCTGACAACAAGGGTGTTGAACATAATAAGCAGGGTGATGGAAACCAGTATAAAACTGATAACTCCTATAATAAAAAGAGAACGGCTGTTGATACGCATTTTCTCATCAGCCCAGGCAATAGGGATCGTGATGGAAAGGGCACCTCTGATATCGCCCTGCCTGTATCCGTGTCTGGCGTGGCAGCCAAGACAGGAATCCTTCACCTCCAGAGGCGCCATATAGCGAACGACGCGTCCCTGTGGTGTATCCCGGATTTCAATTGATTCAACCGAGCCATGATCAAAATTAATCATACAGAGTTTTTCGTAATCATCCGGAACGTTTGCCGGGTTTACCGGACGAAGACTTGTTACCCGAAAACTTCCCAACCCTTTATTTTGTGAATATTCAGAGAGTTCTCTTGTAATCATTGCTGGATTCCGCATTACATATTCATTTCCACTTTGATCCCAGATACTTGGAAGAGCAAGGAATGGATTGCTATCCACACTGTCCTGGCGAATTACAAAGATTCCATTGTGTTCGGAGACCCATTGCCTGGTGATCAAAATCTGATTGTAGAGCATACGTGCCTGCTGCTTGGCCTGTAAAATAATGAGTTCATTATCAACGATTGATGTTCTGTAGAGAAAAATCATATAGGAGACGGAAATAATGGCACCGATTGCTACTATGAATTTACCACGAAGGGAAAATTTAGCCTCAAGCCACCTGTAAATTGATTTGAAATCAGTATTTGTTTTCATGGGATATCACTTGAAAGTCAGGATTTGTCAATCGTTGCTTTTCTGCGCTACCAAAAGGTAACATTTTTTGTTTGGGCTGTCGAATAACATAATAAATTAGGTATTTAGTTGAATACCTGTCCAGGTGCTGTTTGTTACCAAACGGTATCAAATATGTGGGGGGCTGTTACCTAAAGGTATCATTGCAACACCGTTATGCGCGTAACCTACCGATGTAATAAAGATTATTTTTTAGGTATGCTAATTGCTAATAAATATTGATGAAGATGCATTTGACTTTAGGACATTCTGAGTGATAGGCTTTTAAAAAGGAGTTATTTAATATTGCTTCAGGGGAGACAAGTCAAAAGATGAATAACCTAAGGGGAGGTCTAGGTGGAGAAGAAGTATAAATCAAATGCCTATGCGCATGTCGTGAGATTGGCGGTGGTTCTTGTAGTTGCCGGTGGGCTTGCGGTTTTTGCAAGGGGAATGTTTCTTCCCGATACAATGGGCCAGTATGGCCATTATCGTGGAAGCGACCTGGTGGATCAGCGCAACGTTGAAATAAGAAGTCATACTAACGAATCATGTTACGAGTGTCATCGTCCAATCAGGCTTATTCATAAGGCTGGTGTCCATAAAACAGTATCCTGTGAATTTTGCCATGGTCCCTATGCGGATCATATAACAGATGGCAAATATGTCGCAAAGATGCCGGTGAAAAGAGATATGGAGATTAAAACCCTCTGTCTCCGTTGCCATAACAAAATCATTCGGGCGCGTCCTGAAGAGTCTATCAAGGTTGTCGCCATGCCGCAGCATCTTGAGGAGAAAAAAGTCAACATAGAGCATAACTGTAATCAGTGCCATATGGTTCATGATCCGCTTCTCTGGGTAAAAGCTGCCTACGACATGATGGGTATGGAGATGAAGGGGGATAAGAAGTAATGATAGATATAAAAAAAGAAATACAGAAAGACCGTCGTGCCTTCATTAAGAATGTCATGAGTGGAACCATTGCCGGTTCTCTGCTTATGGTCATTCCAGCAGGAGCTGCACTTGACCAGGATTTGCCGGAACAGCTTGCAGGTATCAGGGGAGATGATTCGCCTTTTACTAAAAAGAAATTTGCTTTCGTCGTTGATGTTACAGCTTGCATTGGTTGTGGGTCCTGCTGTGTCGCAGATAAAAATGAATATAATGTTCCAGACGGCAACTATCGTACCTGGGTTGAGCGCTACGTTATTGATGATCATGATGAAGTTTTCGTAGACTCTCCCAATGGCGGTCTCGATGGGTATACCAAGCCAAGAACAGATATTCCGTATCCGGTCCGAGATACCTTTTTCGTTCCTAAACTCTGTAATATGTGTGAGAAGCCATCCTGTGTTCAGGTGTGTCCCGTTGGGGCAACCTATAAAACCGAAGATGGTTTTATCTTGATCGACAAGGACCGCTGCGTTGGCTGTGGCTATTGTATCCAGGCATGTCCCTATTCCGTACGATTCCTGAACCCAGTAAGCAAAACCGCTGAAAAATGCACATGGTGCTATTCTCGCGTACGTCAGGGCTTATTGCCAGCATGTGTAAATGTTTGTCCAGTACATGCTAGAAAGTTTGGCGACCTGAACGATAAGACTTCTGAAGTGTACAAGATTTTACGTGAGCCTCATGTTATTTCTGTACTTAAGCCAGGTATGGGGAACCAGCCAGCGCTTCACTATCTTGGACTTAGAAGGGAGGTGGTCTAATGAGCGCAGCAGCCCATGGCGAGACTATCGCCGCAGTTTCCAATTATATTTTTCCGAATGATCTTCATGTTCATTGGAGCCTGATGATCGTACTCTATCCTTATATTACAGGTCTTGTGGCAGGCGCTTTTATCGTTTCATCTCTGTATCACGTCTTTCATATCAAGGCCTTAAAACCGGTTGCCAGATTTTCACTTTTGTTTGCGCTCGCTTTTCTGATTTGTGCAACCTGGCCTCTCCTGAACCATCTAGGACATCCGGAACGTGCAATGTCCATGATGCTGACTCCCAATCCCACCTCTGCCATGGCGGGTTTTGGTTATATCTATTCAGCCTATTTTTTAGTCCTGCTCCTTGAGATTATCTTTATATTCAGGCCGGTTGTTGTGGCATTGCGTGAGCAGGCCACGGGTTTTATGAAAACCTTGTATGGCGTGCTAGCGATAGGCAGTGACAATGTATCTGAAAAATCACTGAAACTTGATCATAAGATCATCGCATTTCTTGCGGCCATTGGTATCCCCATGGCCTGTGTACTGCATGGATATGTTGGATTTATCTTTGGTGGAATTAAAGCAAACCCACTCTGGGCCACACCGCTTATGCCACTTATCTTTCTTCTTTCTGCCTGTGTATCTGGTATTGCAGGGATTATTGTCACGTATATCTTCCTGATGAAGATTTCCAAAAGAGAGATTGATATCGAGTGTGTCCAGACCCTGATTAAGTTTCTCTGGGGATTTTTTATTCTTGATTTCGTCTTTGAGATGCTCGAGTTATTTTCTCATTTCTATATGGCTACGCATCATTGGCATACTCTTGAAGCGCTCTATTCAGGACCGCTGTTTAATACCTTCTGGGTATTTCAGGTTGGAATCTTCTCTGTGATTCCATTCTTCCTGCTTATGATTATGAGCCTTGTCCGTTTTAAGGATAGTCTTCTGCTCTTTTTTGCACCCATTGTCTCCATCATGATTTTGGTTCAGGTTCTTCTGATGCGCTGGAATGTCGTTGTCGGTGGGCAGTTGATGTCAAAGAGTGAGCGTGGCGCCACTACTTTTCATCCTATGTGGCTTGAGAAAGAGGGAATCCTTCCTGCAATCCTTATTATGATTGCGCCTGTTGTTATTCTCTGGATTATTGGAAAAATCCTGCCATTTTGGATGGATGATGACGCAGTGAAAACAGCCTAAGAAGTAAGAGTCTATTCTCTAACCACTCCTTTGACGGGTGGTTAGAGAGTCGTAAAGTTGTTGAATAGAATACATATTTTGTGCAATCCGGACAATCCGGTAAATTAAAATTTCCTATGGGAGGAAAGAAAACATGCAATATTGGAAGACATATCTTTCGATGGCAGCTCTTGGATTAATGGTGGCAAGTCCCTCATTTGCAACAACCAAAGCATCCATGAATACTCAGGACGAAGCCGTTAAAGAGGCAAATGTCAAGTGTATTAACTGTCATCAGAAAGAGAACTACTCACTGGTTATGCAGTGGAAAAACTCTCCCCATGCAGCGGCCCAAGATGGATCAGTTGCCTGTTTTAACTGTCATGCCGCTGAAGAAGGTGATGAGTTGGCGTATATGCACGAAGGTGCATTGATTAAAACCATTATGACCCCTAAGGATTGTGGGTATTGCCATGCTGATGAAGTTAAGCAGCAGGCTCCTTCTCATCATGCCTCAGCTGGTCAGATCATGGCATCTCTCGACAACGTGGTTGGTGAAGTGATCTGTTCCATGGAAGACAAAGCTGACGCCGTAAATGGTTGCTGGCAGTGTCATGGTAGTATCCTGAAGGTTTTGAAGGACGCTGATGGCAAGCCTCTTCTCAATCAACATAAGGCTGTTATGCTGGATCCTATGACCTATCCAAACAGTGGTATCGGTCGTCTCCATTCCGATGGAACCAGAGGTGCATGTAATGCATGTCATGGTAAGCATTCCTTTAAAGCATCTACCGCCCGCCAGCCTGAGAATTGTGGCAAGTGCCATCTTGGTCCTGATCATCCACAGGCTGAGATTTATCTTGAGTCTAAACATGGTATTGCCTATTTCACAGCTACCCGTGATCGCGGCATGAACGGTATGAATATCCATAAATCCGGCAAATGGGTACTTGGTAAGGATTACTATACCGCACCTACCTGTTCTACCTGTCATATGGGTTCATACATGAAGTCCGATGGTTCTGTTGCACCAAATACCCATAATGTTGGTGATCGTCTCTCATGGACCCTTCGTCCAAAGGTATCTGCTAAGCTGAACCGTGTTGAATTTGAAGATGGCACCCAGAAAGATATTCCCGGTGAAATTGCTCCACAGCCAGGACAGCTTATCAAGTACAAAGAATTTAAGTTTGTTGATGGTAAATGGCAGAAAGTACCTGTTGAAAAAGAAGCAATTAAAGTTGTTGCCTGGGAAGAGCGTCGTGACAATATGAAAGCTGTTTGTAAACAGTGTCATGGTGAGCAGAAGGTTGATAACTTTTACGTTCAGTTTGACTCACTTGTTGTGACCTACAATGAGAAGTTTGCTAAGCCTGCCAAGAAAATGTATGGAATGGCTAAGAAAGACGGCCTTGTCCATGGTTCCACATTCCATACCGAACTTGGATGGCATTGGTGGGAACTCTGGCATCATGAAGGACGTCGTGCTCGTCACGGTGCTGCTATGCAGGGACCGGATTACACCCATTGGCACGGAATGTATGACGTTGCTCATAACTTTTATTTCAAGTTTATCCCAGAGCTCATGCACCTTGCTGAGGCTAAAGGAATGGGCGAAAAATACAAGAAATTTGTTGGTGAGATTCTTGCCAGGCCAGAGCATCAGTGGTACCAAGAAGGTTTTGGTGAAGATGTTATGAAGGACATCAAAGCCCAAGAAAAAGCTCGTTACAAGCAGTAACAGGCACCTCTTTTGTTAGAATTGCGCTCCGGAGCCATTTCTGGTTCCGGAGCGTTTTATTCATCTATTTTTGTCTCACTTACGTTTTTTACTGGTTACGGTTTGGGCTTGCTGATTATTGGAAAAAATCATCAAGCCTAAACCGTAAAAAATCTCTCTTATTTGTACCCCGGTACCCTAAAGTAATCCGGGATAACTGCTTCCAGTAAATTATTTTAACCAACGGCTAACAAATAATATCTCAAGTACTAAAAGGAAAATTAAATGAAATATTTTGTAACATTGAACTGCAAAACCCTGCTCTTTACAGCTTTTCTTCTGGTCACTTTCTGTGGTACAGGAATCAGCCAGACCGTTGATTATAATGCTATGTCAAAGGCGGAGTTACAGAAAAAAATTGTCTCTTTTGGGCTTGGATTGAAATCCTATGTGATTGGTAAGGCTCTGACTGCCGATCAGCTTGAAATTTCAAAACAGGATAACAATTATAAGGCGTATGAAGGCACTGTCAAATTCAAAGATGGTGATGTCTTTGTTATTGCTGATAAAGAGACAAACGTTGTTATCGCGGTATACAAACGCAATAAAAATGCTGGTAAAAATGATTTCAAGGCCGTGATCAGTGAACTCATGATGCAGTATGGAGAGCCGACCGCGGAGGCTCATGGGAAAACCATTTACTGGAATTATGGCGAGGATGGCTTTATTAACGAGGAACTCTATAGAAGTGTTAAATCTCAGGGACAGCTTGAAACACTCATTGTGCTTGCCACTGTAAAATTTACCTCTTCAGAAAATGTTGAAACCATGACTGATATGATTGAGATGATGGATAAGAAAAATCAACAGGGAGCAGAAGTTCAAAAAGCAGATGTTTCCAGTGATCAATATGTGATGATTCAGTCCGATCTCCTCACCAAAAAATATATGGATAAATAGTCTCGTTTCTCTTCAGGATAACCTATGATAATTCGATTTTTAACAGTAGCAGTTATTGTTCTTTTTAGTTCTGTCGCACTATCTGCAGATTTACCGGATAGCTCAAAGCTCCCACGAATGCCAGATGCGTATCGGAACAGTGGGTATAAAGATTTGAGTAAAAGAAATCCTTATGGAATGTCTATTTATGATATCGCTGAACGAGAAGCGGAAGAGGATATCTTTGGCTCGGAAGTGGTCTCACTTGAAGAGTCTAAAAGGATTTTAAAGGAGCGAAAGCAAAAGCTGCAAGAGAAAAAAAATAAGGAATAAAACGGGGGGGAAGAGTAAATGAAAAAATGCTATTTACTAAAATTTGCCGCAATGGCTGTAGCATTCAGTTGTGTGCTTCTGTCTGGGGGAATTGCCTCAGCTGCTGACAGGCCTGCTGTTGAAGAATGTATGCGCTGTCACGATGTTAAACAGTATCAGTATGAATTGAAGAATTCTGTTCATGCCTTTGATAAGGACAAGAAGGAAATCAGTTGTGAGCAATGTCATGTTTTTCATTTTTCTCCTCTCACCAGTTACTACGCTAGGGACGAATATTACGATAAGAAGATATTTGAACCCGGTTCGTTTGATCGTCGCAAGATGCAGGCAAATGCGCGCCTGACTGATCTCACCGCCAAATGTCAGGAATGTCATAAGGATCTGACCAAGAATTTTAAAGGAGAAGCTATTTCTCAGATTGGTGGGCTTGCTCATGATGCATTTCTTGGAAAAAATGGAACAACCAGAAAAACCTGTCAGGGGTGTCATATAAATATGGGACATCTACCTGAGTTTGATAAGGATTTGATGATTAATACTGAGTTTGCAAAAAGACTTGCTGAAAATCCACCAGTAGATGTAGAGAAGGGAGGGAAAGAATAATGAAAAATAGTACATTAGCGGGCTTTTTCTGTACCGCACTTTTTCTCTGTTTTACCACAACTAACGTTTCTGCTGAATCTATTAAGCATCTTAAAGCCCCAGATGATGCGGCAGATTGTTACACCTGTCACCAGAAGGTAACACCTCGTGTTGCTCAGAACTGGTACGAATCCAAGCATGGTGTCGCCTTGATGAAATGTTTTGTTTGTCATGGTCAGCCAGATGGTAAAGGATCTATTCCTTTTGCCGTTGTGCCCGATGCTGCAACTGTTTGCCGAAAGTGCCATGAGCCAGCAATGATCAGGATGGCAAAGAAGTTTGGCGTTGATCCCAATTGTTATGAATGCCATCCTTTCCATCAAAACTCGATGCACCACGAAGCGTATAAAAAATCAACATCGAAGAAGAAATAAGTTTGTATAGAGTTGGATTCTAATATGACGGTCTGTTCGTAGTTCCTCCACCAGTTGCAGGGCAACTATCTCTGGGGGATAGAGAGAAAACCAGGATAAGTACCTTTACCAAAAAATTTGTCAAAAAGGGTAGGGAATTTTTCTAAGGTACTAAAACTCTTTAATTAAAGGAGAACGAAAATATGAAAGTAACCAGAAGGGAAGTACTCAAAACGGCGGCTGCTGCATCCGCAATGGCGGCTATTGGAAGTCCTTTGGCCAATATTGCAAAAGCTGCTGATAATGAACCTGAAAAGTGGGTGAAATCTGTTTGTCGTTTTTGTGGAACGGGCTGTGGGGTAATGGTTGGAGTTAAAGGTGGTAAAGTTGTTACCGTTAAAGGAGATCCAAACAACCACAATGCAGGCTTCCTTTGTTTGAAGGGTGCTCTAATGCCACCCATCGTCTACTCAAAAGATCGAGTCACCAAGCCCTATATTCGTAAGAATGGAAAGCTTGAACCAGCTACATGGGATGAGGCGATGAGTCTTGTCACCACCAAGTTTAAAGCGGCATTGAAAGATCATGGTCCAACTTCTATTGGATATTATGGATCGGGTCAGGCATTGACCGAAGAGACCTATCTTGCATCCAAAATCTGGAAAGCCGGGCTTGGAAGTAACAATGTTGAAGGCAATCCTCGTTTGTGTATGGCTTCTGCCGTTGGTGGGTATGTCACAACCTTTGGTAAGGACGAACCATGTGGATCGTACTCTGATATTGATGCAGCAACCTGCTTTTTTATTATCGGGTCCAATATGTCAGAGTGTCATCCGATTCTTTTTAAACGAGTGGCTGCCAGAAAGCAGGCTGATCCAACTGTAAAAGTTATTGTTGTTGATCCTCGTAAAACAAATACCGCCCGTATTGCGGATGAGCATGTTTCTTTCAAGCCAGGTACTGACCTTGCCATTTTGAATGCCATGGCCTATGTCATTATTCAGGAAGAGCTTGATAACCAGCGTTTTCATAGCAAATACGTCACCTTTATGACCAACGATAAAAAAAAGGTGGATTTTGATGCGTATCTGAAATTCCTGGAAGATTATACTCCTGAAAAAGTAGAAAAAATCTCAGGTGTTTCGGCTGATCAAATTAGAAAAATTGCGCTGATGTTTGCTGAAGCTTCGGCTACTACTTCTTTCTGGTGTATGGGGCTGAATCAACGTATCCGAGGTGTCTGGGCCAATAATCTTGTGAGTAACCTCCATCTCCTCACCGGACAAATTGGCAAAACCGGTGCAAGTCCGTTCTCTCTTACCGGACAGCCCAATGCCTGCGGTGGCGTACGTGATACAGGTGGTCTGTGTCATCTCCTTCCAGCCGGTCGTCTGATCAAGAAGCCTGAGCATCGTGCAAAACTTGAAGAACAGTGGGGATTAAAACCGGGCACGATTGCTCCAAAACCAGGTCTTCATACCATCGCCCTCTGGAATGCATTTTCCGAGGCGAAGGTTAAGGCTATGTTTGTTCTCTGCACCAATCCTGCTCATTCCCTTCCAAATTTGAATATTTATTTGGAGGGTATGAAGCGCAAAGATAATTTTATGGTACTGAGTGAACCATTTATGGATGCTGAGACTGTAAAATATTGTGATGTTCTTCTTCCGACTGCTTTCTGGTGTGAGAAACGTGGTACTTACGGTTGTTCCGAGCGCCGCTATTCTCTTCTTATGAAGTCCGTAGAACCAATGGGTGAATGTAAGTCTGACTTTGAAATCCTGATGGATTTTGCACAACGCATGGATGTTGATCCTAAGGTTATCCCATACAAAGAAGTTGATGATGTCTGGAATGAGTGGCGTGAAGTCAGTTCTGTTACTCCTTATAACTTTAAAGGTATTACAAGAGCCAGAATGGAGAAAGAATCTGGTATTCTCTGGCCATGTCCAACGGAAGATCATCCAGGAACCAAGATCCGTTACGTCCGTGGTCAGGATCCAAATATTCCAAAGGATTACAAGGATAAATACCATTTTTACGGTAAAAAGGATGGCCGTGCTGTTATCTGGTTCCGTCCATATAAAGGTGCTGCTGAAGAGCCAACGGATGATTATCCAATGGTTCTCACCACAGGCCGTGTAATCGATCACTGGCATACCGGCACCATGACCATGAAGGTTCCTGAACTCAGACGTTCCTTTCCTAAAGCCTATGTTGAGGTGAACGAGGAAGATGCGAAGGAGAAGGGTATTAAGAATGGTGATGATGTTGTTCTTGAGACAATTCGTGATACCATGACATTCCAGGCAAGAGTCAGTGACGTGTGTCGTCCGGGCCTTGTATTTGTTCCCTGGTATGATGCGAATCTCCTTATTAATAAACTGACTCTTAATGCGGTCGATCCCGGCTCTAAACAGCCCGAATATAAGATCTGTGCAGTTCGGATCAAGAAGGCTTAACTTATGGCTATCTCAGGAATATTAGTACATTGTCTAAAGGATGATCTGAAGCGTGTTGAGCAGCAGGTGACTTCTATGGAGGAGCTCACCACATATGGCATTCATGAGGATGCTTATGTGGTTGCTGTGGTGGAATCACCATCGGATCTTATTGAGAAAGTGGTTAAGAAAATTAGCGGTCTGGATGGTGTATTAACTATCTACACAACTTATTTAACTATTGAAGATGAGATTGATGAGGATGGAAAACTCACTACAAATCTATCTGCTACTCAGCATATGAAGATGGAACCGCGACTGGACGATTGATAGTCTCTGTATAATTGGCCCGACTGTTGACTCTCTTTTAGTGGTCGACAGCCGGGTTTTTTTAGCGGTTTTTAATAGGCATATACCCACAACGTGGTGTTTTGAATCTTTAAGAGGTAGCAATTATGGCTGGATCAAATAATTTTCTTCGTCCGCCAGGAGCACGAAGTGAAGAGGAGTTTCTTGCCCGTTGTTTGCAATGTGGGCAATGTGCTCAGGTCTGTATCTTTGATTGTATTAAAATGCGACGCGGCTTTAATATCTTTGTGGCTGGTACGCCTGAGATTGATCCGAAAAAAGCACCCTGTTATCTCTGTATGCGCTGTTCCGCTATATGCCCGTCCGATGCACTCCACGATGTGGATATTTTCGATGTCCGGATGGGATTTGCAGTGCTTGATCGTACAAAATGTACCACATGGACAGAGGGATTGGTGTGTAGGAGTTGTTATGAACGCTGCCCCATCAAATGGAAGGCAATGGTCCTTGAAAGGGGAGAATATCCTGTTATCACAGATGAATGTGCCGGTTGTGGATTGTGTGAGCATGTGTGTCCAGCAGATGCCATCGTTGTTACCCCGACCAGATTTCAGCTTAAAAACAAAGGGAAAAAGGGAGGCCTATAATGAAAAAGGCAAATCTCAAGACCTATAGGCGGGCATTTCAGATTTTCGTAGCTCTTGCCTTTATCCTTATCCCGCTTCTAAATCGTTCACGCTACTCAATGGTGTACGGTAATTTTTTATCTTTTCATGCTTTTGGTATCCCATTTGCCGATCCACTCGCTGTTCTGCAGTTGACTATTAAAAACTGGTATTTTACTCTCGATAATTTTATTGGAACTCTGCTCCCACTCCTCCTTGCCTTCACTCTTGGAACGGTATTCTGTTCCTGGATTTGTCCCTACGGACTCCTTTCTGAATTGACTCAGAAACTCAAGAAAAAGATTCTCCCAAAAAGCTATACAGGACTTCCTTTAGTTAAAAATGGCTTTCCTTTTAAAGTGCTAATTTTTATTTTGGGTTTTGTCGGATTCTTTATGCTGTCCACAACCCCTGTCTTAAATCAGCTCTCAACTGCTGCCTGGTATTCCAGATTTTTCCAATACTATTTTGGGCAGGATTTTATATCACTCTGTTATCTTTTTATATTCGGTCTGTTGTTTGTTGAATTTGTTGCCGGCAAGCGTCTCTGGTGCCGTTATATCTGTCCGCAGGCGGTCCTCATTGTTTTCACAAAAATGATTAGCCCCAAACGGATGAAGGTGGTTTTTGCAGAGGAAAAATGTATCTGTAAACCTGGATATGAACGATGCGATATGGCCTGTAGCCTCACTTTGAAACCGAAAACTTTGACCAACGGTCTTGAAACAGAATGTAGTAACTGTGGAGATTGTGTCGTGGCCTGTAAGAAAATGGGTAAGGCCCTTTCCTTTGATGCTCCCCTTGTTCAAGCAATTTTCCCTGATTTTAAGACGGTACGAAAATATACGTGTAGAGTACTTACAGTCTCCGTAATTGGAGCCTTAGGATTCCTCCTCTACACTCAGGTCGACTTTTCATCAGGACCTGAAAAAATTAAACATGTACTAGCAGATAAACGACTATCTCTGAACAGTGAAAGGCTTGCAACCATGGATCTGCTTGCAGATGGTACGCTTGTAATCAGTGGCGTTGAATGGCCGGTAAATGGATCTGGTAGCTGGAAATGGCAACCAGAAGGGGATGAAAGTTCATTTAAAATTATTCCAGATCCACGTAACAGTGAAAAGTATACCCTTGTAACTTTTTCCGGAAAGCCAGCAAAGGGAAGTCAGCTTGAGTTTGTCCATAATGGAACAACACTTGGAAATGACTTTACCGAGGCACAATATCGGATTGCCGAGTTCACAGATACTCCGGATGGCAATAAAAAAGCGTTTTCCAGTGTAAAGGGAGGTGCGATATTGAATCAATATGCAAATCAGATATATGTCTTGAAGCTTGAAGTAGAGGACCCGCATGGTGCTATTAAAAAGATTGAAACTCAGGGGACATATATCGGAGTTGAAGTGATGCTTACTAATGTGAAAAAATGGATGAATAATCCGGATATTATCGTTTCAGAGGGTTCAGTACCTAAAATGCCTTTTAGCACCCATATGAAGGTAATATTTCATGATGGCCATACGGAAGAGATGGATTTTGAAACAAATTCCATATTTGATCGTAGTGCTGAAGAGTATGATGATCCCTGGTTTTAGCTGTTCTGATAGGAGAGGTGTATGAAGATTTGTCAACTTGTTGCAGCCCTTGTTATGACAATAGTCCTTTCTCAGGGGGGAAATGCTGTGGATAATCAATTTGCAACTACTGCTGATAATACCGTCTTGATTGATAGAGAAACAGGTTTAATGTGGCCAATGCAGGATAATGGGACGGATATCAGCTGGCCTGCTGCAAAAGACTATTGTGAGAATGTAAGCCTTGGGGGATACCAGGATTGGCGAATGCCAACACGGGAAGAATTAGCCACCCTGTATAATCTGGAGGCTGCAAATTCCAGTGAGTACTATATCCATCAACAGGTAAGGATTACAGCCGGAAGTCAGTGGGCCATTGATACCAGTGACCAAAGAGTTGGACGATACGATTTTGAGTATGCTAACAAAGACTGGGGTTATCCCATGTCAAGTGTCGATGCTCGCGTGCTCCCGGTTCGTACCAATAATAATAAATAGATTACTGTACTTTCATGGTATCTTCTTCATCTATAAAATGATGGATTTTCTGATTTTTTTCTTTTTCCAGAATCATTGTACGTGCCTCACCTTCACTGACGTTGAGGCTTTTGGCGAGGTCATCTACGTTGTAACAGGGCTGACCATCTGCCGCGTATCCTTTTGCCTGTAAGTTGGGGAAACATTCATGGGTTGCGGTTCCTGAAGAGTTGAGAAGTATCTCCCGTATTTCTGGCGGACCGTACAGTAACAACCACTCTACAGCTTCAGACCAGAGTTTAGAATCAACCGTTGGATGCTGTAAAACTTTCATTGCAGAATCAATATCCCATTCATCTTTGAGTTCCATTTCTTTAATCTCTCCGTGATTTTTCCTTTTGTCTATAGCCTTGTTGTACTATAATTCCGATATGTAAAGATGCAATGAACTCAGGTGCTTCAAAGGAGAAAAAAATGAATAGGTTTGACAGCGCAGTTTTTCTTGAAAATATAGAGTGGTTTGATGAAACCGGTCAGGAACTGGTTCATCGCCTTCCTGAGAATGGCTCTGGTGAGATTAAGTGGGGTGCTCAACTCACGGTACGAGAAAGTCAAGCGGCTGTCCTCTTCTATATGGGTAAAGCCTGTGACGCCTTTGCTGCAGGCAGACATACTCTCAAAACCGGTAACCTGCCGATTCTTACTAAAATTCTTTCTATTCCATGGCGTGGCAACAGTCCTTTACGGGCAGAAGTGTACATGGCCAATCTAAAATATTTTACCAATTTGAAATGGGGCACCATGAGTCCCGTAGCCTTTAAGGATAGTGAACTCGGGCTGATTAGGCTACGGGCCCATGGTATCTTTAATATTCAGATTGTTCAGCCGGTACTCTTTATTAATTCACTGGTTGGAACCATGGGGAAGTATACCACCGAAGATATAGCAGGATATCTCAAGCAGGTAATTGTCTCCCGTTTTAACGATTACCTTGGTGAAACCCTCGACACCATACTTGATCTCGCAGGTCAGTTTGATGAACTCTCCATTGAGCTGCAAAAACGGCTTGCTGGGGATTTTGCCCACTTTGGTTTACACCTGAGCCATCTCTATATCACTTCCATTACACCACCTGAAGAGGTTCAGAAGGCTATAGATGATAAAAGTAGGCTGAGTGTTATCAGCGATATGGATAAGTTTGTAAAAATGAAGGCAGCCATGGCCATGGAGAAGGCGGCTGAAAACCAGGGAGAGGCTGGTGCCGGAATGGGGCTTGGGATGGGAATGATGCTGCCATCGATGTTTGCAGCGGGTTCAGTTGCACCAACAAGTGCTCCTGAAACTCCGGCACTAGGCAAAATTATCTGTCCCGATTGTCAAAGCAGGATTTCAGCCGATGCCAGATTCTGCCCACTGTGCGGTCATCAGCAGCTCGTTCTCAGTCAGTGTGTAAATTGCGGAAAGAATCTGGTCCCAAGTGCAAAATTTTGTTCCAAGTGCGGTCATTCAACGAATGAGAAACCAAAGGTGATAGTTTGTCCAAAGTGTAACGAGGAGAATTTACCAGGAGCAATGTTCTGCAACCAATGCGGTTCAAGGTTGTAAAAAATGGTCTCATGCACCGCATCTTCGCATGATCCTTCCTTGCCGCATAGAGAAAACTATTGCGGTAAGGAATGATCAAGCGAACCTGCAGCACCTGAAACCATTTTGGGTAATGGAAACCATTTTGGATAATGAGCTGGTTAAATAAAAGAATACAAAGTGTAGTGTCCCAATTAAATTTTATTTGTCTGTTTTTGGCTTTATGGGGAAGTGATTTAATTAAATGTCGCAAGGATTTATGGGATTTTTCAGGCGCGTCACTCAGCAGATTTCGTAGTATTTTCTCAATATTTACTGTTTTTGCTTGTATCAGTCTTTGCGAAAATCTCGCATGATACAAATGGAAGCTGCAAATATTTGAAAATCAAGAGATCTACTGCTAATAGCGAATAAAAACATCCCGTACATCCGAATTCAACGCACTGCAATTTCTTATCCCGATGGTACTGATTAAAACTAAAAAATGAGAATCCCAATCCAACTACCTGATCATCCATGGATCTAACAATCCATCAAAACTGTCCTTCCTGCGGTGCCAGAATTGAACTTCACGAAGCAGACAGATTGATTCGCTGCCCATATTGTGAAGTGAAAAATTTTATGGTAACCAGAGGACCACTTCGTTTTGTTCTCCCCGATAAAGTTCCAGCGCATATCGATCGTAGCGAGATACTATATGCTCCTTACCTCCGCTTTAAGGGCAATATCTTCTACTGCAAAGGAAAACATCAAAAATATAAAGTTGTAGATACTACCCAACGTGGCATGAATGGTCGTGCACTCCCTCCATCTCTAGGGCTGAGGCCGCAGGCAATGGTTGTAATGCTTGTAACAGAAGAGATTAACGGGACCTTCCTTCCTCAGACGGTGAAAGCCAGGGTATTGCTCGAACGAGCAGCATTGCTGACGGAGATTGATTCCGATACAATACGTGCTCCATTTTATAATCGCGCCTTTATCGGTGAGACCTTGAGTTGTATTTATCTGCCTCTTTATATAGATGATGAGGTCCTGTATGACGGGGTTACAAACAAGCCTTTAGCAAGAGGTGGTTCCCCTGAGAAATTGCGGAAAAGCGGCATCGCTTATCGCTCAAAATGGAAACCGCATTTTCTGGCAACACTGTGCCCTCAATGTGGTGACTCGCTTTCTGGAGAGCAGGATAGTTTGGTACTGAGCTGTTATAATTGTCATTCATCCTGGGAGGAGAGGCAGGGAAACTTTTCTTCGACCAATTGGAGTTGTGTTGCTTCAACGAACAACTCTATGTATTATCTGCCGTTCTGGAAGCTGCGGGTTCGTTCGAAAAATTCAGAACTGGAAACATTTGCTGATTTCCTGCGACTGACTAATCAGCCTCTGGTCGTTATGGAAAAACATACTGAGATGGAACTTGTCTTCTGGGTGCCGGCCTTTAAGCTTCGCCCCTCTACTTTTTTACGATTGGGAAAGAATATTACACTGAGGCAGGCAAAGATATCAGGCGGTGAAAGAGTAATGCAAAAAAGAATGCATCCGGTTACTTTGCAGAGAAAGGAGGCAGTTCAGTCCTTAAAGAGTATTCTGGCTGGGGCTGCGCTCAATAAAAGTAAACTACTGCCACACCTACCCGATATACGTTTTCTGATGCAGGAAACTGAACTTGTGTATCTGCCATTTTTTGACAAAGGGCATGATTTTGTTCAGGAACAGACTGGTATCTCCATAGCAAAATCTGTTTTGAGATTTGGACGCAAATTGTGAGAATGGGCTGATGAATCACGAAAAATATATGCAAATCGCCCTTGATCAGGCAAAAGAGGCACTCGCTCTTGGAGAATTTCCCGTGGGTGCAGTTTTTGTTTATGAGGGCGCAGTGATAGCAAGTGGTCAGAGATCGCATAGTCGTGGCCTAGATGCAGTCAATGAAATCGACCATGCTGAGATATTAGCTCTACGAAAATATCTTACTTCCGACACAAAAATTAATACGGCCGAGTTAGTGGTTTATTCCACTATGGAACCCTGCCTTATGTGCTATTCAACCATGATATTGAACGGTATCAGGAACATTGTTTACGCCTACGAGGATGTGATGGGGGGCGGCAGTAATCTCCCTCTCAAACAGCTTAACCCTCTTTATGCTGCAATGGAGATCAGCATCACCCCACATGTTCTGCGGCAGCAGTCTCTTGCATTATTTCAGGATTTCTTTTCTAATCCAGACAATCCCTATTGGAAGGATTCACTGCTTGCCAACTACACCCTAAGCCAGTAATTTGGTTTTTAACTTTTAACTTTTAACTTTTAACTTTTAACTTTTAACCTTTTACCTATTAAAATGACCTCAAAAGCGAATACCGTAGCATTTCAAGCCGGCGAACGAAATATTTTCTTCCATATTCTTACTGCCTGCAATCTTTCCTGCCGTCACTGCTATATAAATACCACTCAGCATGGGACAACTACTCTGCCTAAAGAAACCATGTTGAATTGGCTCGAGCTTTTCTCCGATCCAGCTAAAAAGTCCAATGTGATTTTTCTTGGCGGTGAACCCACCATGCATCCTGATCTTGCCGTCGGCATTGCCAAAGCCAAGGAGTTAGGGATGGCGGTAACGGTCGATTCCAACGGCTATCTGTTCAACGATCTGCTGGAAAAAACGAGCCCTGATCTGCTCGACTATTTAAGTTTCAGTCTTGACGGTCCCGATGCTCTGGTGAATGATCCTATCCGCGGTGAGGGTGTTTTTGAGGTGTGTACCACCAATATGCGGAAGGCAGTGAAAAAGAATTATAATGTTTCGGTTATTTACACGGTATCGAGCCTGAATATAGATCACCTGCATCGTATGGTCCCATTACTTCAGGAAATTGGAGTAAAACGGTTTTTTATTCAGGTTATCGGGTTACGCGGGAATTCAGCCCAGGAAAGCGTGGGGGAACAGGGATGGCAGGTGAGTCCTTCGCAGTGGCTTGATATTGTACCCCGTGTTGCCGCCCAGGCAGCTGAAGCAGGAATTCACGTGACATTCCCTAAAGTGTTTCTTGATCCCGATGAAAAATTTGAGTGTGCCGGTCTTGTGACAGAAAATTTCTTTATTTTCCCCAATGGCCGGGTCTATCGCTGTCCATTGTGTGAAGATCATCCCATTAATGCCCTTGAAATTAAAGAAAATAGTCTTGTTCCAAATCAAAGTGTTGCTCTAACCGAAGACAGCTTTTTCCAATTGAAGATCGAGGAGGGCTGCGTGATGAATAAACTCCTGCAGCCGGATACCCTCTCCTATGATAAGCAAGGGAAACCAGAGCACAGAATTTCCTGCTGCTTATTAAAACAGGAAATAGTTCCCCAATAGAGTAAGACAGCAGAGATGGAAACCACGCCCTTATCCTGTCCGTTGTGCCTCAGTAAAGTGAGCAGTAAACATTTTTTCAGTGATAAGTACCGTGACTATTATCGTTGTTCAGTTTGTAATTTTACCCATATCGCCCCCTCATCTCTGCCATCGGTGGAGGCAGAAAAAAGAGAGTATGATAAGCACCAGAACTCCCCAAATGATGCGGGATATCGCAATTTTTTAAGCCGTTTGTTTATTCCTGTTAACAAACAGCTTCCCTCTGGCAGTCATGGCCTTGATTTCGGGTCGGGGCCTGGACCTGTACTTTCTCTGATGTTTGAGGAGGCAGGCCATCACGTGAGCCTGTACGATCCCTTTTATGCACCGGACACGGAACCCCTTGGCAAACTCTACGACTTTGTTACGGCAAGCGAAGTGGTGGAACATTTTCATTATCCGGAGCGTTCGCTGTCCCTTCTCTGGTCACTGCTCACTCCCGGTGGATGGCTTGGAATTATGACAAAACTGGCTCTTGATAGGGAAGCTTTTTCTACCTGGCATTATAAGAATGACCCCACCCATGTCTGTTTTTTCTCAAGGACTACCATGGAATGGCTTGCCGGGAAGTGGCAGACGGAGGTGTTGTTTGCTGGCAGTGATGTGTGTCTGTTCAGGAAACCGAAGTTGATTAGTTAACGCCTTTCAACCATTGGATAGATACCTGATTAAACAGGGTAAATGTCCTTTTTTTGTGCCTGTTTCTAGTGGCGTATGGTATAGGTAACTGCGTAACCTACAAAAGTATTTAATTGTCAAATAATAGGTGTAGCAGCAACAGTGCGAGAAATTTGCAATCAGTAGTTTCTACGACTTGGCCTTACAAAACCTTGTTATTGCAGAGAACAGTACCAGCATAGTCGGCTTCAAAAAACAAAGACGAGGCAGAAGGTTTATTACAGGGTATGTTGCAGACAGTGGAAGGACAATTGGAATGATCAGGAAAGGACCAAATTGAAAATAAAAAAACCGCTGATTTGCCAGGATGGCTCAGCGGAGGCCTTTTAAAGGATTGAAAATATGGCAAATATAGATAGAGACAATGTCATTCGTATTTTGGGAAGTAACAAAGACGGTTTGATACAAAATTATGGCCTGCTAAAATTAGGGGTATTCGGATCAGTAGCCAGAAATGAAGCAGGGGAGGGGAGTGATATCGATATCGTGGTTGAAACAAAAGTACCCGATCTCCTGCGCATGGTAAATCTGAAAGAAGATCTTGAAGAACTTCTACATTCAAAGGTGGATCTTGTCCGTTATCGTTTTCGTATGAATGCTCTTTTGAAAAAGCGTATCGACAAAGAGGCGCACTATGTATGACAAGGAGCTGTTGGCAGACAAATTAACTCAGGTTTCTGATGCATTGGACAGAGTGGCCAGGCGCTTTGAAGGAATAAATTCAGCAGATGATTTCCTTGATAGTGAAAAAGGCCTGGATATGCTGGATGGTATCTGCATGATGCTCATTGCCGTTGGTGAGAATTTCAAGGCTATCGATAGAATGACGGAGAGCAAGTTCTTGGAGCAGTATCCGAAAGTAAACTGGAGAGGTGTTAAGGGGGTGCGGGATGTAATCTCACATCAGTATTTTAATATTGATGCTGAGGAGATTTATTATATTTGCAGCCATGATCTGGAGTTGTTGCGGGCTACCGTGGGGCAGATGATTCAGGATGTGTAATGGAAGAAAAGTCACATAATCCAGATAAATAAGAATAACATTACTTGTACATTAAGCAGAGACTATAAATGAAGACCATCCGTAATGCCTGTGAGCTACAGCCCAATGCCCTGGACATCAATGTCGGGGATCAGATAGAGCAGTTAGACCAGATCATCAATGAAACCGATGGTCATGAGTATTTTCAGAAAACATTTATTACCGATGGCATGAAAACCCACTGTCCAAGGGAATGGCTAGGCTTGCCGGGAAGTCCGGAGACACGGTTTTTCATCTCAAACAGGCCATGGGTGGTGGTAAAACGCATTTAATGGTTGGCTTTGGCCTCCTTGCAAAAGATGCTTCTTTGCGACAGGATTTAATAGGCTCCATGCCCTATCAGGCAGATTTTAGCTTTGCAAAAATAGCAGCCTTTAATGGGCGTAATAACCCCCATACGTATTTCTGGGGGGAGATCGCTCGTCAATTGGGGAATGAAAGTCAGTTTACCCAGTATTGGGAATCCGGTGCACAGGCTCCCGACGAACAGGCCTGGGTCAACCTCTTTGCAGGCGATGAGCCGATCTTGATCCTGCTCGATGAGTTGCCGCCGTACTTTCATTATTACAGCACCCAGGTTTTAGGTCAGGGTACCATTGCTGATGTGGTTACCCGTGCTTTCTCTAATATGTTGACAGCAGCACAAAAAAAGAAAAATGTCTCCATTGTCGTGTCAGACCTGGAAGCGGCCTATGATACCGGTGGTAAGCTGATCCAGCGGGCTCTGGATGATGCGACTCAGGAGCTTGGGCGTGCAGAAGTCAGTATCACCCCGGTAAATCTGGAATCAAACGAGATCTATGAAATTTTGCGTAAACGTCTCTTCCTGAAACTGCCAGATACTAATGAAGTGAGTGATATTGCCGCAGTGTATGCGACCCGCCTGGCTGAAGCTGCAAAGGCAAAGACAGTTGAACGAAGTGCCGAGGCCCTGGCTAACGATATTGAATCCACCTACCCTTTCCATCCAAGCTTTAAAAGTATTGTTGCCCTTTTTAAGGAGAATGAAAAGTTCAAGCAGACCCGCGGCCTCATGGAGCTTGTCTCCAGGCTGCTCAAATCCGTCTGGGAGAGTTCTGACGATGTCTACCTGATTGGCGCCCAGCATTTTGATCTCTCCATCCATGAGGTTCGTGAAAAACTGGCTGAAATTTCCGAGATGCGTGATGTCATAGCCAGGGATTTATGGGACTCTACCGACAGTGCCCATGCCCAGGTTATTGATATTGTAGGTGGCAACAACTACGCCAAACAGGTTGGGACCCTTCTGCTCACCGCCAGTCTCTCCACCGCGGTCAATTCCATTAAGGGGCTCTCGGAAAGCGAGATGCTGGAATGTTTGATTGACCCCCATCAGCAGGCCAGTGACTATCGCAACGCCTTTGATGAGCTGCAGAAATCGGCATGGTATCTCCACGAGACCCAGGAAGGTCGAAATTATTTTGATCACCAGGAGAACCTGACTAAGAAATTACAGGGCTATGCAGACAAGGCTCCGCAAAACAAGGTGGATGATCTGATTCGATTCCGCCTTAACGAGATGTATAAACCCACCACCAGGGAAGCCTTTGAGAAAGTGCTTCCTTTACCGGAAATGGATGAGGCAGAGGCAGTGCTGAAGACAGCAAGGGTTCTTCTGATTATCGAACCAGATGGAAAAACTCCGCCCAGTGTAGTTACAAGATTCTATCAAAATTTGGTGAACAAGAATAATATTCTAATCCTGACAGGCGATAAATCATCCATTGCCAGTGTAAATAAAGCAGCGCGGCATGTCTATGCCGTGACCAAAGCGGATAATGAAATTGCCACTTCCCATCCGCAAAGAAAAGAGCTTGATGAAAAAAAGGCCCAGTATGAGCAGGATTTTCAGACAACTGTGCTTTCGGTCTTTGACAAGCTCTATTTTCCCGGAAACAACCAGGGTGAAGATGTGTTGCGCCCCAAGGCCTTGGATTCAACCTATCCTTCCAATGAGCCCTATAATGGTGAACGACAGGTGGTTAAAACCCTTACTGCTGATCCCATTAAACTGTATACCCAGATTGCAGAAAACTTCGATGCCCTCAAAGCTAGGGCGGAGCAGCTGCTCTTCGGCAGCCAGGATGAGGCGCGAAAAACTGATCTGCTCGACAAGATGAAGCAGAAAACCCAGATGCCCTGGCTGCCGGTAAAAGGCTTTGATCAGTTGGCTATCGAGGCCTTTCAACGCGGGGTGTGGGAAGACCTGGGTAATGGCTATCTAACCCGGAAACCAAAACCTAAAACCACAGCAGTCATTATCAGTGAAGATAATTCTCCGGATGATTCCGGCACGGTTCGACTGAAAATTGATGTGGTTAATGCCGGAAACAGTCCCAGAGTCCATTATGCAGAAGATGACACGGTCAGTGACAAGAGCCCGGTTCTCAGTGAAAACTCTTTGGCCACAAAGGCCTTGCGGGTTCAGTTTTTAGCTGTTGATCCCACGGGAAAGAATATTACCGGCCCTCCCGTTACCTGGCAGAACCGCCTGGTCATTCGTAATCGTTTTGATGAAGTGGCTCGGACTGTGGAACTCTTTGTCGCCCCCAAAGGAACGATCCGTTACACCATGGATGGATCTGAGGCCAGAAATGGCACGGACTATAGTGGGCCGATTATCCTGACCAATGAAGAGACAAAGGTTTATGTCTTTACTGAGTGTGACGGGATTGAAGAAAAGAGGACATTTACCTTTGCAAAATCAGGCTCTGATGCAGTTCCGATCATTGCTGATAAGCCTGCCACCCTTTCCAGCCCATCACCAAAACGGCTGGATAACTCCGCCAAAACCTACGAAGGACTCAAGATCGCCAAAGAAAAAAGTATTGAGTTTGAGCAGGTAACCTTGATGGTTGGCTCTGCTCCTAAGGTGGTGCATCTCTCCTTAGGGGAAATGAGGATCTCTGCTGAGTTTATTGAAACAGAGCTCAGCCACCTGCAAACCATCTTAAGTCCTGAAGCACCGGTTGTCATGAATTTTAAAAAAGCCCATACAGCCACCGGTTATGACCTGGAACAGTTTGCCAGGTCTCTGGGAATTGAAATCAACAATGGTGAGGTTGAGCAGTAATGGGAGGTTCCGAAGATTTTGGCGGCCCAACTCAGTTCGGCGTGCACCATTTTTATGTGGAAATTCCCCCAAGCCCCCGGGAGGCAATTGCAATTCATGAGGATTATGGCTTTGATGGAGACGAGGGACGCCGTGAAACCACGGAGTGCCGGGTGGTGCTGGCCCGGGAACTGTGGACACAGATCCGTGATGATGCCCGCCGGGATTTTAACGCCCGCCTGAAGGCCAAAAAACAGACAACAGGCTCGTGGAAAACCGGCAGGACCAAACTGGATCGCTTTCTGGGCCGGGAGCTCTGTGTACTGGCCTGGGCCGCAGAACACGCTTTGCCGGACGAATGTCTGATTATCTGTCAGAAATGGCTGGCCTTACGACCGGAGGAGCGCTGGTGGCTCTACAGCAAGACGGCCTCTGAAGCTGGTCGGCATGAGCAGACCCGGAGTGGCTGGCGCAAGGCCCTCTATTGTGCTCTCTCTGATGGGGAGAGTATTACTTTGCCACCCAGGAAAAAGCCTGTACGAAAAAAAAAGAAGCTGGATGATCCCACCAGCTCTATATTTGATTTTATTGAAAAAGGAGATTTGTAATGGCTCTGGAACCGATGATCTGGAAAGACAGCCCACCACTCATTGAGCACCTCTTTCCGGTGCAGAAGATTTCGGCGGAAAGTTTTAAGGAGCAGATGGCCGGGGCGGGAAAAACCCTGACTGCCCTTGGCAGTTACTGGAAGGGGAGAAAACCCCTTATCCTTAACAAAGCCTGTATCCTTGGCTCACTGCTGCCGGTAAGCGATGATCGCCTGAAAGACCTGGAAATTTTCGAACTCCTGATGGGTATGGATGTTCAGAGTATGCAGAAGCGTCTGGAGGCTAATCTGCCGGCTTCCCGGCAGGATGAGGTTGGTGAACTTCTGGTCCTGCCCTATAATGAGCAGGTGAAGAAGGCTAAACGGCCGGAAGAGCTGGGTGCATCCCTCTTCAGCCATAGCTGGAGCCGGGTCAACAAACACCTCGGCACTTCTGCTGCCTCCTTTCCGGAACTGGTGGAGCAGATGGGCATTGCCCGTTTTGGTCGTCGGCCAAGGGTGGCCGATGTCTTTTGTGGTAGTGGGCAGATCCCCTTTGAGGCGGCCCGCCTGGGCTGTGATGTCTATGCCTCCGATCTTAACCCCATTGCCTGTTTGCTCACCTGGGGGAGTTTTAATATTGTCGGGGCAAATAAAGAAAAGCGGCTGAAGATTAATAAAGCACAGAAGAAACTTGCTGAGCAGGTACAGCGGGAAGTTAACGCATTGGGCATTGAGGCCGATGGCAAGGGGTGGTGGGCAAAGTCTTTTATATACTGTGCTGAGGTGAGATGTCCTGAGTCTGGTTGGTTGGTACCATTAATCCCATCTTTAATCATCAGTATGGGGCGTAAAGTGATTGCTCGTTTGATACCTCTGCCTGATGAAAAACGCTATGATATCAGAGTTTGTTATGTAGATAGCGACGAAGAATTGAACACAGCCAAGCATGGTACTGAAGTGGCCCCCAAATCAAGGACAAATATTGTAATATTTAAGGTGTGTAGTTTAGCGTTCTCTTATGCTGCTATCGCAGCTGCTTCTTCGCCCCAATAGACTTCTGCCGGGGTCTTTCCTGAAAAG
>Ga0208901_1000251_pt1 | contig 33226 bp, 23 predicted proteins | sample AntAceMetag02UKF_FD_184764 | JGI IMG/M metagenome (GOLD analysis project Ga0208901, IMG submission 184764) | Saline lake microbial communities from Ace Lake, Antarctica - Antarctic Ace Lake Metagenome 02UKF (SPAdes) (version 2) | ecosystem: Environmental > Aquatic > Non-marine Saline and...
CCCGGAAATTTGTCACCAACGTTATCAGTCTCATTATGGGAGTATGGCTGTCTGTTTTGAATCGAAATGCGCCAAGAGCTATCCGGGGGTCCATAAAGGCATTAAAAATGTGGGTTGGGTAACCGGCGGGAAGCTGTGTGTCCCCATGAAGAAACAAGAGAACACGTCCGCCGGCAACGGATGCACCAAGATTTTGCTGTGTTGCTCTTCCCCTCTTGCTGGTCTCTACCCTCGCACCGGCTTTTTCAGCAATCGCCACGGTGTTGTCCTGGCTTCCCCCATCCACCACAATCGTTTCGGCGTTGGCATCAACGGCACTTGCTATTGTTTTTTTCAGGTACTGGCTTTCATTAAGAGCGGGAATAATGACGGATACATAAGGCTTTTTCCACTTTTCAGCATCGGGCAGGAGTTCAAGATCCTCCTGCGTGTCAATATCGGTGAGTGGTTTTAACGTATGGACTCTCAGCCCCTCTTTGCGACCCAGTGAAACCGTTTTTTCCAATACGTCAGGCTGCCCCCAGCGTATGTCTTTGAAAATTGCTGCCGGTTTGCATAAGCCCACGAGGCAGTACCCACCGTCAGTACTGGGCCCCAGGACAAGGTCGTTTTCTTCCAAAGCCTGAAACCCCTGCTTCAGATATTGCTCGCTTAATCCAGGAATATCCGTACCCACTAGGATAACTCGGGAGTTTCTACTCCTAAATGCGTTGGAAAAGGCCGTTTGCATGCCTTGCCCCAGATCACCGGGGACCTGCCGAGAATATTCAAACCCCGTTCCAAGCCAGGTCCGCATCTTTTTTTCACTGCCGCCGTTCACGCAAATTTCCACGGTAGCTCTGTTTTCAGCAGCAAATGAAAGAGCTCTCTTGTAGGTCGTTTCAGTAAGACTGCGCTGGAGATCTGCAGCGCCTACCGGTCCCAGGGAAGGGATGAGCCTGGTTTTGGTTGTGCCGGGGGCAGGGTATCTGGTGAAAATGATAATGCGGCTTTGCATCTTATTCAAATTTCCCGGTAGTAGATTTCTGTTTGGAGAAACCATTCCGCCATAAGATCTTTTTCGTTGCCGCATCTAATTTCTTCTGGAGCCCCCGGTCCTTCCCTGCAGGGTACGGCAAAATGAGGTCGTTAATTAAAATTTCTGTGCAATGTACCCTGCGATGAAGGACCTCCATCACCTGTTGGAATAATCTTATCCAAGATGCGGCAACGAAAAAGACCTTATGACTCCATTCTTAATAGGTCTTTTGAATTGAGATACAAGTGCATCTGTATCCTTCATGTCCTTCATAGTTCATGGTCGAACCATATTTTCCCGGACGAAAGCAAAGATCCCGCTTCACGATCCAATAGCCATATCAAGCGGCCGTTTACCGGTTTTACCATCCCTGCAGGGAGTTTTGTTTCTGCATCTTCCAACAACGCTTTTACCATGGGAGCTTTTTCTTTTCCCGATACTAGAAAAACGATATTGCGTGCCCGGTTCAGGACGGAAAACGTCATGGTCAGCCGGTACAGATCGGGGTTCCCGCCTTTTACCTGCACAATTTGTCTTTCCTGTTCCTCGAGGGCTCCATCTTCAGGAAACAGGGAAGCCGTGTGACCATCGGTCCCGATTCCTAAAAAAATGAGGTCAAAAACAGGAAATTCTTCCAAATCCAAGTGAAAGAACCGGCTGATCTCCCTTTCGTATGCCATGGCCATTTCTTGTGATGCATTTTCACCAGACGCCATGTTCCAAGGCATGGGATGAACATTGCCCGGGGGAATGGGAACATTTGAGAGGAAATCCTTCTTTGCTGCGCCGTAATTGCTGGCGGAATTCGTATAGGGAACACAGCGTTCATCAACCCAGAATATGTGGGTTCTTTCCCAGGGGATAGACTTACGGAAAGGTTCGGATGCAAGGTTCCTGTGCATGGCAACCGGCGTAGAACCGCCGGAAAATGCTGCTGTGAAAAGACCGGTTGTTTTGCATTGTTCTATGGCGTTGGATTTGAAAATTCCTGCAGCCCTGAGAGCCATCTCTGCGGCATTGGGAATCACGATAATCTCTTTTTGCGAGGTCATTTTCGAAGTCTTTCGTGAAGTTTCCGGCTGAAAAAGATGAAGTCGCCCGTGTCTCTCTGTCTCGGCCTGGGAAGGTTCACAGAAATGCTGTCTCGGATGATTCCCGGATCTTTTCCCATGAGCAGTATCCTGTCGGCCAGGATAACCGCCTCATCTACATCGTGCGTTACAAAAACTATGGTGTAAGACATCTTTTTCCAGAGAGACAGCAGGAGATTCTGCATTTCTTCCCTTGTCTGTGCGTCAAGGGAGGCAAAAGGTTCGTCCATGAGAAGGACCTGGGGTTTTAAGATCAGTACCCGGGCGAGGGCCACCCGCTGCTTCATCCCCCCTGAAATCTCATGGGGCAGGTAGTTCTTGAATTCGTCAAGCCCCACAAGGGAGATGAAGCGATCTACTTCGGCTTCCCTCTCACGTTTTGCCTTTACGGTCCTCTTGAGTCCGAAGCCTATATTCTCGCTAACCGTGAGCCATGGAAAGAGGGTATCCTCCTGGAACACCATGCAGCGATCAGGCCCCGGCGCCGAAATCGGTTTACCATTAAGCAGGACTTTGCCAGAGCTGGGAGGCAGAAATCCCGCCAGGATTTTCAGGAGAGTCGATTTTCCGCAACCGCTTCTTCCTATGATACACGCCAGTTCTCCATCTTTTACACGGAGAGTTACGTCGTTGAGCACCGTATGAAAGGTCCCTTTACCGGCAAAAACCTTTCGAAGCCCGCTGATGGTAAGAACGGGCTCCTGCAAGGGGTCGTCAGATTTGTATCCCGATATGGCTTTAAGCTTTGGTTTCAAGCCATCCTCCTGGCGCTCTTGAAACAAAATTTCATGCTGGTTTTGAGCAGTTGATCGGCAAGCCTTCCAATGGTGGCTATGACAATTACTCCCACAACAATCATGTCAATGCGGCCAAGCATGCGCGCATCCATAATAAGCGCCCCAAGACCGTTTGGGACGCCGGTGAGTTCGCCGAGGACCAGGTAGGCCCACGAAATACCCAATCCCAGGCGAAGTCCTGTCATGATATTGGGCATGGCCCCGGGCAAAAGAATGGCAAAGGTGCCTCGAAGCCTGTTCACTCCCATCATGGCTCCGGCCTGCAGCAGAAGAGGATTTGCCTGTCTGGCGCCGGTTGCTGCATTCAGGTAGATCGGGAAGAAGGCGGCCAGGGCCACAAGGAAGATGGTGGTCTTCAGGCCGATGCCGAACCACACCATAGCTAAAGGGAGCCAGCTTATTCCGGGCACTGCCCGCAAGCCGTTGATGGTGCTTCCCATGAGCTTTCTGACTGTGGCAATACGACCGGACAATATTCCCAAAGGAATGCCCAATAAAACGGCGACGGCAAATCCGCCCGCCACTCTTACAAGGGATGCTCCCGCATCAGCCAGAAATCTACCGGAGTATGGAGACTCTCCCGGGTTCCCTAATACATAGGAATAGCCTGCCTTGCCCACTTGAAAAGGGTGGGGCATGAGATAAGTGGGAACCCTGCCGGTTTCGCTCAGGACAAACCACCCTATGATAAGCAGAGATGGGATAATCCAGGGAAGCCAGTGAAATGCTGTATGGTGGAGTGAGTTTTTTCCTGTTTGCATATTTGTGTTCCGATTGTTTGAAAAAAGCAATTGGCTATCAGCCGTTAGCCGTTAGCTTAAAAAACTCTAATGGCCGATATCAGGGGCAAACCCGAGCTTCCTGATCTTCTCCACAAAAGAAAGGTCCAGCAGCTTCTCGTAATCCGGTTGTTTCCGGATGACTCCCAGGGCTTCCATCCTTTCTCCAAGGTTGCGAACCTGCTTTGTAAAAACCTCATCCATATCCCAGGCCAGTTCTATGTTAGGCTCGGCTCTTTTGAGGATTTCAGGGGGTGTCCCGAAGGTCGAGGCTTTTTGGAGCCAGATATCCTTGTGAGTATTTAAATACCTGGTGGTTTTTGCATGGGCGTGTACAAGTTTGTACACCAGGTCAGGGTTTTTTTCAACGGTTTCGCGGTGTACTATCATTCCCGCATTGATGGATCCGATGGTTTCTCCAAAATATGGATAGGAAAGGATCCTGCCATATCCCTGCTCTACGGCCATGGTGGGAAATGGCTCTCCAGATAGAAATGCATCTATGCTTCCCCTCGCAAGGGCCATGCCCATATCGAAAAAATCAACCCGTATCAACAGGACGTCTTTGTCCGGTAGAAGTCCATTACGGGTAAGGGTTTCTCTCAGGAGTATCTCATGCATGGTCCCGGGAACGTATCCAATTTTTTTCCCTTTAAGCTCTTTTACTTCCCCGATCCCTCCATCCTTTCGAACGACAAGGGCGGAGCATTTGTTGCAGAGTGCAGCTACAAGGACCACCGGTTGTCCGGTTGATGCCGCATGGATGGCATGGGCAATGGTGGTTCCGCACATCTGGAGACTCCCTGCAAGGAGAGCCACTTTCTGATCGGCTGGATTGGTAAAAGGAAATATGGTCACCTTTTGCCCTTTGGGAAGAAACTGCCCATAAAAAAAAGGCTGGATGGTCTGGGGTGTTTTCCAAGTCCCCACCCTGATTTCTTCCGCACCGACTTCAGAGTGAATCAGTGTGAGGAATATCAACAGAAGTATGGATAATGATTTCATGTATGTATACATTTATTGACTCATCGCGGATTAGCGTGATTCTTGCGTAAAAAGCGCTTAACGTCATTCCGGGCTTGACCCGGAATCCAGGCTTTCAGACGCATCCGGAGTCTCACACGCTCGCTTACCCGGAGTCTCGCAGGCTCGCTTACCCGGAGTCTCGCAGGCTCGCTTACCTGGATTCCTGCTTTCGCAGGAATGACGGTCTTTTCTATGTTCGAGGCCGATTTGTTAAATCGCTTTTGGTCTGAGCCCAACGGTTGGTAAAGAAGCGGTTTTCACGTTAATCCACGATGAGCCCATTTATTTAACCAGCAATCAGCAACCAGCACCTGTTTCACAAATCAAAACAGTTGGATGGCCTTCCCGGATCCCAGCCTGTTTCAAGAAACATTTGTCTGCATTGGCCCAATCCCCTGCCTCGTCCTTTGCCCGTGTCGGCCTGTCCATCTCGTGGACTGGAACCTACTTCGGGAAAGAGGAGGTTCGCGCCGGCAATGAGCGACAATGCGTTGGGTTCATGGGTGCAGTGGGCTTTGGGTACATGGCCCATCACGAGACGGCTGACGGCAACCATCCTGGCCAGTTCGAGTTCGGGTATCATTCCAAATTTTTCCATGGGCGAACCGGGAAAGTTGATTCGACGCATGACTCCGCTGTAGGTGGCCTCATATTCCCGTGCCAGGAACATGCAATCGACAATTTCTTCGATGGAGTGTTCCGGGCCGACCGGTTCAACGCAGTTCATCCACTGAAGTCCCACGTCTTTGAGAACCCTGATGGTTGCGGTCCGTTTTTCCACCTTGAAAGGCGTATCCCGTCCTTCACCCAGTCGAATGGCGTGGTAGGCCCCTACGAATCCTGCCTCTAAAAGTTGTTCTCCCTCTTTATGGTTGATATCTCTGGTGTTTGCCACAAGTGGGGTTTTTACATGCATGGCCAGCATCCTGCCGGTTTCCAGCAAGCGTTCAAAAGAGAATGTGCCGGTGGTCATGAGGTTCAGGGCGTCAGCGCCTTCCTTTTCAGCGTTTTTTGCCCACTGGAGGATCTCTTCTTCTGTGAATGCCATTTTTTCTATAAAGATTCCCGCTTTCATGGTCAGGGAGCAGAAACTGCAATTGTAGGGGCAGGCTTCCACATTGATTCCTATGTGGTAATGGTTCTCGCCTTTGTTTTTGAACTGATCCCTTGACAATCGGTTTGCAGTTTCCATCAACGCGTAAGCCTCCCTCGAATGGAGTTCTATGCGCATGAGGGAGATGGCATCCTGCCTGCTTATGCGGCCGCATTCAGAGGCTTTTTTAAGAATGTCAAATATGTTACCGGATATATTCCGTTGCATTATGAAGGATTTCCTCCCAGTAAAACCACGTTAAGTGGTTGAGTCGTTAGTGTTAATCCGAGATTCAAAATCGTGCCCGGCCTCGTTCCCAGGCTCTGCCTGGGAATGTGTTTTTAGAGGCTCCGCCTCGGTTTTTGTGTGCATGGATGCATAACGTCATATGAGCTCCGCCTCTGACCGGGAAAAATAGTCAGTCTGATCAAGAAAGAAACTTCCGGATTCTATAGCTGGTCTGTATGAGCGGCCCTTGTCCACGGTCCGTTTGGCGGGTTTTAGCCGCGATTTTCCGGGTCTCTCGAATTACCGATTCCTGTTTCATTCAGACCGGTCGTGGCAGGATGCCACTCACACAGGGGTGGAAATTAGCAATCCAAACCTGTCGAAGATCCCGTCTGAAGCGAAGCGAAAGCGGGGAACCTTTGAACCTTGAACCGAAACGAACTTTCACACGAATTACTCCCGAAGTTTTTTGACCTCTCCGGGTCCCAGGGAACCCGACGGATAAGAGCAGAGGAGGTTTGCGTGGTCTTTGCATGTTTCACATTCTTTCAGGATCGGGGAGAGAAAAGACCAGCACAGTTCTACGCCATCCTGTCTCCAGAAAAGCATCCGATCCCCGATCATGCAGTCAATCAATACTTTTTCGTAGGCATCCAGTTGAGGTCCCGAATAATTCAGCTGGTAATTGAAATCCATGTTCACAGATCTGAAGCAAAGTTTTGCTCCAGGGTTTTTTGTCTGAAAATTGAGGGAAATTTTTTCTTCCGGATAGATTGTCAGAACAAGCCGGTTCGCGGAGATCAACTCGCCCACTGTGCTCCGGAACATGGAATGGGGAACCTCCTTAAATTGAATGGCGATTTCGGTCCTTTTTTCCTTCAGCCTTTTGCCGGATGTCAGGAAAAAGGGGACACCCTTCCACCGCCAGTTGTCAATGAATATCTTCATGGCCGCGAAAGTGGGGGTCAACGATGTTTTGTTTACCCCTTCTTCACTGCGGTAGGCTGGAACCGTTTCCCCCCCGACAACTCCTTCCCCGTACTGTCCCAGTACCAGATTGCTGGTCAAATTTTCTACTGCAAAAGGCCTTAAGGATCTGTATACCTTTGCTTTTTCGTCTCGGACCCTGTCTGCTTCAAACAAGGAGGGGGGTTCCATAGCCGTCATGGACAGCAACTGCATCATGTGGTTCTGGAACATATCCCGAAGAACTCCCGATTCTTCGTAATACCCGGCCCGATGTTCCACGCCCAGGGTTTCAGCGGCCGTGATGCTCACACTGTCGATATACTGCCTGTTCCAGATCGGTTCGAAAATGGTGTTTGCGAAGCGGAACATGAGGATGTTCTGGACGGTTTCTTTTGCAAGATAGTGGTCGATTCTGAATATCTGCTCTTCGTTGAAATATTCGTGAATAGCCCGGTCCAGGTCTTCCGCTGTTTCGAGATTGCGGCCGAACGGTTTTTCTACAACAATTCTAGACCAGTTTTGTCCCGTGTTCCCCGCAGAGGAAAGTCCGGCTCGGCCGAGGCATTGTGCGGTGGTTTTGTAGAGGGTAGGGGGAATGGCGAGGTAAAATATCCGATTCCCTCGGGTTTCATGTTTTTTGTCAAGTTCATCCAACAGGTCCGACAATGCTTTAAAAGAGGAGATGGAACCGTATTCAATGATTTGGTAATGGAGGTGTTTTGCAAAATCAGCCCACCTGGTTTTTTCAGACGGTTCAGCTCGCAGCACGGCCTCAAGCATGGTTTCTCTGAACAGGCTGTCTGACATTTCCGTGCGGGCGCACCCCACAATGGAAAAGGATAGGGGGAGGGCTCCGATGACATACAGGTTAAAAAGAGCCGGGAGTATTTTTCTTGCGGTCAGATCGCCGGATGCTCCGATGATTACAATCTGGCAGGGGTCGGGAGTGCGTTCCAGGAGACAGGACTGGAAAGGTACTGCAAGGTCGGAAGTCGTAGCGGAAATGGTGGCTGGTTTGTTTCTGCGCGGTTTTTCAACATGCCCAGTCATCTACCTTTCCTCCTTTTTTGCACTGGTGGTGGCATGTCCTCCGAACTCCCTTCTCAAAGCCGCTATGAGTTTGTCTGAAAAATTATCCTGTTCCCTTGATCTGAATCTGCGCATGAGGGAAAGGGCAATGACCGGAGCGGAAACACCGGTCTCCACGGCCTGCTGAACCGTCCATCGGCCTTCTCCTGAATCTTCCGTGTATCCCGTTATGTTCTCCAGATTTGCATCTTTTCCAAAAGCCGTTTCAGCGAGTTCCAGGAGCCAGGATCGGATAACGCTTCCCTGGTTCCACATGTGGGCAACGTTGGCATAATCCAGGTTCTTCCCGTAGGGGGATTTTTTCAGGATGTCAAAACCTTCTCCATAGGCCTGCATCATGCCGTATTCTATTCCGTTGTGCACCATCTTGACAAAATGCCCCGCTCCTGTTTCTCCGCAGAAGAGATATCCATTTTCCGGAGCGAGGGTCTTAAACAGGGGCTCTACCCTGCGAAAGGCATTTTCATCGCCCCCAACCATCGTACAGTATCCGTTTTCAAGGCCCCAGATCCCTCCACTTACGCCCGCATCGAGATATTGGATTTCTTTTTCGGCCAGCAGGGCGGACCTGCGTATATCATCCTTATAATAACTGTTTCCGCCCTCAATGACGAGGTCTCCGGATGACAGGAGGTCTCTCAGTTCCAGGATGTGTTTTTCCACGAGTTCCCCTGCCGGAAGCATAATGCAGACAGTGCGGGGCGGTTTGAGTTTTACCACAACTTCCGAAAGGGTGCCGGCAGGCGTCGCTCCTTCTTCTGCAATTTCGGCGGCCTTGTCGGCAGTCCGGTTGTAGGCCACGACCTCGTGCCCCCCCCGTAAGAGTCGCCTTGCCATATTCATGCCCATTCTGCCTAATCCGATCATGGCTACCTGCATCGATTTTTCTCCTTGTTATTTTTTTCAACATGAAAGAGCATTTTTAACCACGAATAGCACGAATAACACGAATGGGTAGAAGAAAGTTGTGCTATTCGCCTTTAATCTTCTTAATGATTTTGGGGATGAAAAATGAAAAAACGAAGAGCCCCACTGAAAAGAAAATTTTAAAGGACAGCAGTTCTCCCCAGTTCCCCGAGGCCCAGATCTCTTTCAAACTCCCTATGAAAAAAGTGAAAATGAAGGTGCCGACTATGATTCCCAAACCTGTTCCGAAAAGATAATCACTGAAACGTACCTTGGTAAGACCCATCCCGAAATTCATGGGTGTAAACGGGAAATAGACCAGTCGAAGATACAGGACGGTTGCGAATCCGTTTCTTTCGATGGCGTCGTCGTATTTCTTCAACCGATCCCCTACGAGAGATGCTGCAAATTCTCTCCCTAATGTCCTTCCGATAAAAAAGGCTGCGGCTGCCCCTATCATGGCTCCGGCCCAGACGTATAGAAACCCCCAGTAGGCCCCGAAGATGGCGGCGCCAAGTCCAGTCAATAGTGTCCCTGGGACGAACAGGCAGACTCCGATCGCATAAATGAGGATGAAGAGGAGGGGCGCCCAGCCACCCGCTTTTTCCATGAAGTTCCCAAGAGAATCCGCTGTAAGGTATTCCTTGACGGGTGTGAATTGAATCAAAAGGATGGCCGCAACAATGAAGGCAATCAGCATCAATGCTTTAAGCAACCCTTTTTTATTATTTTTCGGAGGGGATTCGTTTCCTGTTTTCAAGTTTTTATCCTCAAAACAAAGCCTAACACCTAAAAGCTGCAATTAGCTATTAGCCGTTAGCTTAAAGATATCAAGCATTTGAACAACCTTTTTCCATGTTAGGGCTCTCACTTTTTGATGCTAAGCTATTGCATCGTAAGTCAATGATTTTGTGCGGCTAATAGCTAACCGCTAATTGCATCTTTTAATTAACACGCCCTGCCTTTCAGGTTAAAGAAAAATTTCAGCCCTTTTTTTACCTTGTCCGAAAAGATTTTGGGTGAAAAATAGGCTCCGGCCACTTTCCTGTTTATTTCGCCTAATGTTGGATAGGGATGAACCGACGCGGCCAGAGTGGAGAGTTTTACCTTGCCGTTAAAAACGGCAACCCATTCGTTCAGGATCTCTCCTGCATGGGGGCCAAGTATCTGAACCCCGATCGGTTTTTCTTCTTTATTCAAAATCAACTTCAGCTTTCCCCTTTTTTCACCCTCTGCCAGGGAGCGATCATTTTCTTTGAATTCCTCCGTCCATACGGAATACGCTATCCCCTGGTCGCCGGCGGTTTTTTCATTCAAGCCGATGCAGGCCAATTCAGGTTCCGCATAGGTGACCCACGGGAGAAATGTATAGTCTGCCTTCCTGGGAATGTGAAAGATGGCGTTGCTGATGACAATACCTCCTTCGTACCCTGCTGCATGGGTGAACTGGTAGGCTCCGGTTACATCGCCGGCGGCATACATATGTTTTTGAGAAGTCCTCAAACGGTTATCCGTTTCTATTCCTTTTTTGTTGAATTTTATTCCAGTATTCTCGATTCCCATATCTGAAAGGTTCGGACTTCTTCCGAGGGCCACCAGGATTTCCTCTGCTTTAACTATTTTTTCCTGTTTATTTTCATCCTGTATTCGCACTTCTTTCAGTGTTCCGTTGTCTCTCACTTGAAGAACAGAAGTGTTGAGACAAAAATCCACCCCTTCCAGGCGCAGGATTTCCATGATATCATCCGCCATATCCTTGTCTTCTTTACTCAGAATTTGACCACTTCGTTGAATGACGGTGATTTTCGTCCCTAAGCGGCAAAATGCCTGGGCCATCTCCGCTGCGATGGGGCCTGCGCCTAAGATGATCATAGAGGATGGCAGCCGTTCAAGAGAAAAAATTTCCTGGTTGGTGAGGTAGGGTATGTCGCTCAGCCCTTTGAGTGGGGGGATGGAGGGAGAGGAGCCTGTGGCGATAACCCATGATCGGGCAGACCATGTTTTTCCATGTAATCGGATGGCATGTTCGTCAATGAAGTGGGGGGCGCCGAATTCCACCTTTGCACCTAAATTGCAGAACCTCTCTTCGGAATCGTGTTGCTGAATGGATTGTATTACCCCGTTTATGCGCTTTTTTACCTGCTGATAATCCACGGGTGGGAGGTCCAGTTCAGGAAGTCCGTAATGGGCCGATTGCTTCATCATATGGTAAACGCGTGCGGTTTTAATCAAGGTTTTGCTGGGTACGCATCCGAAATGAAGGCAGTCTCCCCCCAGTTCTTTTTCTTTCTCCACCAGGAGTGTTTTTGCGCCAAGCTGTGCCGAACCGGATGCGATGGTCAATCCAGCGGCCCCACCGCCTATGATTCCCAGATCAAAATCGTATGCTGTCATTTTTTTATTCTCCGTTGAGAGACCAGTCGTATTCCAGGTATTTGATCCGCAGCCCTTCCTTTTCTTTCTCCAATTTCCCCCCAAAATCCCCTTTGGCATATTTTCTGAAAAACCCCAGGACATCTCCATGAAAATCTTTTTCGAACCAGTCGAAAATTTTGCTTACGTACAGGGTTTTCCCCTGCAGGTTGTTGCGTTCGGGATTATTGATGAAACCCGTTGTCGCTTCATCTAATTGTGTTCCAAGAAGATTCCCTTCAAAGGGATTCGGTTGCAGGATGGGGCAACCCTTGGATGCACAGTTCACTGCGAAATGTACTCTCGGGTCTTTGAACCCGGGCCTGAGGATCTCATGTTCAATATGGTCCAATGAGACGACCTGGCCATCAATACGGCAGATTTTCTTTTTCCAGGGGCTGCTGAAGAATCCCCCCACATCCTTGATAGATTTTATTCCAGGATAATTCTGAAGAATCAGTTTGATTGTCCAGGCATTGTAAGCGTTGATATAAAAGGCAAACTGATCATTCCGGGATAGGGTTTCGGTATTGGTGTGCTCAAGGACCAGCAGGTATCGGTCCAGGACATCTTCTTCTTCCTTGAATCCGCCATAATCTACCTTGCCGTTCTTGAGAAATTTATTGAGAAGATGGCTGTAGATACTGTTATCTACTTTATCTGCAGCGCGAGCCTTGTCGGAGGACTCCCCTGCGTAGAGTAGCATGCATAGAGGGAGGAGTGTGAGGAGAGATGGGATAGGTTTGCTCATAGCTGCCTGCCTCCGGTATGTACCACCTAAAAACAGCAATTAGCTTTTAAGCTATTAGCCGTTAGGTTAATGATGTTAATGATTTATATCAGTTTTTCCTGTATTGCAACTTTCACTTTTTGATGCTGAGCAGTTTCTCCGTAAACGACTTATATTTTAGAGCTATGTAACCGCTAAGTGCTGATTGCAGCTTTTAGGTACCATTAAGATTTGTCCTTGTGACTTCTTCCCAATCTCTTTATAATACAGCAGGCTGTTCAATTGTAAAGGGTATTTGCTGCGGAGCAATGGTACCGTGCAAAAGGAGAACCGCAGAATAGCGAATAAAGAACCTCAGAATGACGAAGTAAAAAATCTTCTCACATGAGGTCTCGGACGATCGACTCCTGCTTTATGCAGATTCGATCGTGGCAAGATGCCACTCACACAGGGGTGGAAATTAGCGATCCAAATCTTGTCGAAGATCCCGGTTGAAGCGAAGCAACAGCGGGGAACCCTTGAACCTTTGAACCCCTGAACCGAAACGAAGTTTCACACGAGCGCCGCCGCTGGCTAAAAAAAAGCCAGTCAAATCAAGAAAGAAACTTACGCATTTTCACATTGGAGCATATAACCGGAAAAAGAGAACCGCAGAATATCGAATCACCCAAAAGCGGTGATCTATGGACAAGAACCGTAGAATATTGAAGGGTGGAATCGCTCCGCTCTGACTTTTTCAAAATTAAAAAGATCGATAGAACACCTTCCTTCGAAATTCGTTATTCCTTGTTCGATATCGGAGTCTTCGCTTTCCTGGATATTCGCTTTTCATTCAGGTGTCGGGTGTCAGTGTTTGGGGCATCCAGTTTCAAGTTTCAAATTTCCAGTTTCTAAATGTAGTTTCATACGAGGAGAATTTGTGGACAACAAGGTCTATGTCGTAAAATGCGGGGATTATGCCCAGGCGGAAAGTAAAGTAAATGAACTCCTGAGTATGATGGGCGGAATGAACCGTTTTGCCAAAAAGGGTGAAAAAATCGCCCTGAAAGTTAATTTGCTCCGGCAAGCAAGGCCGGATGAGGCCGTAAGCACGCATCCTGAGATGGTTGCCGCTGTGGCCGGCATGGTGATGAAGGAAGGTGCGAAGCCTCTCATCGTGGACAGCCCGGGTTCCGGATTCAAGTACACGAAAACGGTTCTTGAAAAAATCTACCACACAAACGGTATGTCCCGGGCCGCTGAGAATTCGGGTGCGGAACTCAATTTTGATACTTCGTTTGAAAATATTTCTTTTCCCGAAGGGAAGTTGATAAAGCGTTTTGAGGTCATTACGCCGGTCTTGAAAGCGGACGGTATTTTGAATCTATGTAAGCTTAAAACCCATTCTTTTACCCACATGACCGGGGCTATAAAAAATCACTTCGGGGTTATCCCCGGACGCACCAAGCCCGGTTACCACGCAAAGCTCGCCGATAAAAACCGTTTTGTGGATATGCTTTTTGATCTCATGCATGCTGTTCCCTCGCGAATATCTATTATGGATGCCGTGATGGCCATGGAGGGTGATGGTCCGGGAACCGGAGATCCGAGAAAGGTCGGTTTGTTTCTTGCTGCTGAAAATGCCCTTGCGCTGGATGTGGTCGCCGGCGAAATCCTGGGGTTACCTAGAGAGAATAACCCATTCCTGATGCAGGCGGAAAAGCGTGGTATCCGTCCCAACCGGATTGACCAGGTAGAGCTGGTCGGCGCCGACATGGCGGAATTGAAAATTCCTGATTTTAAATTCCCCCCGACCATTACGGAAGGAACTGGATTTGTAAACCATCTTACCTGGTGGCAGAAACCACTGCAGCCGATTTTCAAGGACAGCCTTACTCGCAAACCAAGGATTTTGAAAAAAAAATGTATTGCCTGCGCAGCCTGTTACCAGGCCTGCCCCGTAAAGGCAATTTCCATGGTGAAAAATTCCAGGAAAACCTATGCAGAAATTGATGAAAGCAAGTGCATCCGTTGTTACTGCTGCCATGAGATGTGTGCGGAGGATGCAATTGTTCTGAAAACCTCGTTGTTTTATAGACTTGCACAGGGATAAAAGTGAAACGGAACAGTACCTGAATCCAGAGGAATAAGATGGTACCTAAAAATAGCAATTGGCTTTTAAGCTATTAGCCGTTAGCTTAATGATGTAATGATTTATAGGCATCCTTCATCCATAAATTTACACTTTTCCCGGAAATGGGGTATGTTTTCTGGTTGAAAATCGGACGTCGAATCTGAAAATCGGATGCTGAAACTGGAAATTCGAAACTGGAAATTGGATAACACATCCGAATTAACGTATGTTTTTCTAATTTCCAATTTCCAGTTTCCAATTTCTCTGCGAAATCACGAAATCACGAAAGTGTAAACTACTTTTTGGCTTAAATGAAGGATGCCGATTTATATCAATTTTTCTTGTATTGCAACTTTTGGGCTTGGTCCTAACATCGGCCATTAGAGTTGTTTTCTTACTCATAATCTTAATCGTAATCATAATCGAAGAGCCCTGGAATAGGTTAAAAGGAGTATGATTATGATTAAGATTATGATTAGGAACTGTCGAACGTACTCTTGGATGATCTTATCAAGTGGGCGAAGTTAGAACCAAGCCCCAACTTTTACTTTTTGATGCTGAGCTGTTTCTCCGTAAACGACTTATTGTATAGAGCTATGTAACGGCTAAGTGCTAATTGCAGCTTTTAGGTGGTAGAGCAGATGAACAAAAAGATGAACACCTTTCGATGGGCTATTTTTGTGATCCTGGGGCTGGGTTATTTTTTCGTATATTTTCACCGGTTGTCTTTGTCGATTGTTGCGGATGAGCTTGTGAAGGATTTTCAGACGACTGCAAGCGTCATGGGACTTCTGGGGTCCATTTACTTCTACTGTTATGCGGCCATGCAGATTCCTGCCGGACTTCTTTCGGATTCCCTGGGGCCTCGGAAAACGGTTACCTTTTCGTTATTAATTGCCTCTGTGGGGAGCATCCTGTTCGGTATGGCCTCGGGGATTGGCATGGCCTTTGTGGGCAGGGTCATGGTGGGCCTTGGGGTTTCCATGGTATTCATTCCCACCATGAAAATTATATCCAGGTGGTTTCGTGCAAACGAATTCGCAATGATGGCGGGATTGCTTAACGCGATTGGTGGGGCAGGGGCTTTGGGCGCTACATGGGCACTGGCCCTGATGACCGGCCTTTTTGGATGGCGGATTTCTTTTGAACTGATTGGCGTTGCTACCTTTGTCCTGTTGATCCTGGTCTGGATTGTTGTGAGGGATAAACCCGAAGATAAAGGATGGCCCTCGCTTTCCGAGCAGGCGAACGAGCAGGGAAAGAGTTCCCCATCCGTGGCTAAAATATCCTTATGGGATGGATTTCGACGGGTAGTCTCTGAAAAATACTTCTGGCCGGTTGCCGTCTGGTATTTTTTTGATTGTGGTATTTTCTTCGGGTTCGGCGCTTTGTGGAGCGGTCCCTATCTCATGCATGTTTATGGAATGACGAGGGCCGAGGCGGGAGCCATCTTGAGTATGATCGCCTGGGGAATGATCGGGGGGAGCCCTCTTCTGGGATTCTTATCCGACAAGGTTCTCAAAAGCAGAAAGAAGGTCATGGTTTGCTGTAGTCTGGCCCTGGCTTTAGAGCTTCTGTTCCTCTGTTTCTTCCCTTCGGGCCTCGGGCGCCTTACCATGTTTGTGGTTTTTCTGTTGTTTGCCTTATTCGCTTCTGCCGTGGTGGTTATCGGATTCACGACAACCAAGGAGCTGTTTCCGGTCGAAATCGCAGGCACATCGGTGGGACTTGTCAATCTTTTCCCCTTTTTAGGGGGGGCGGTATTCATGCCTGTTCTTGGAAAAATCCTGGACGCTTACCCCAAGACATCGGGAGGAGCCTATTCGCTGGAGGCCTATTCTACTATTTTGATGGTCCTGCTTGGGTCATCAATTGTCTGTGTTATCAGCACATTCTTCATGAAGGAAACATTTCAGAAATAAGAATGGGCATGTACCGGATTAAACTTTCTTCGAAATAAGTGTATTTTCGATTCGAAGATCGGGTTCCGAAGCTGGGGAATGGGGATGCCGAAACTGGAAATTGGAAATTAGATGACGCATATGAAAACTACTGCTTTTCCAAATTTCGAATTTCAAGTTTCCAATTTTTTGTTCTATCTGCTCCCTTCATACCTTTCGAAAAGGATGGAGGCATTCTGGCCTCCAAACCCGAAGCTGTTGCTGATGGCCTTGGTAATGGTTTTCTCTCTGGGTTCGTTAGGTACATAGTCCAGATCGCAGCCTTCTCCAGGATGATCCAGGTTGATGGTCGGATGGATTTTGTTTCTTTCAAACATCAATGCCGTTGCAATGGCTTCTATTCCCCCTGAACCACCTATGAGATGTCCTGCCATCGATTTTGTGGAGCTGATCGGCACGTTGTAGGCGTGTTTGCCCAGGGCGTTTTTTATGGCCGTGGTTTCAACAGGATCGTTCAACGCCGTTGACGTTCCGTGGGCATTGATGTAGTCGATTTCCTCAGGCGCTACTCCAGCCCTTCTCAGCGCATCCCGCATAGCCTGCGCCTGCATTTCTCCGCTCGGGTCAGGGACTGTGATGTGGTAGGCATCTGAAGTTGCCCCATATCCGGTCATTTCACAGTAGATTTTAGTGCCTCTCTCGAGAGCGTGTTCCAGTTCCTCCAAAATAATAATTCCGGCACCTTCTCCCATCACGAACCCATCCCGATTTTTATCAAAGGGCCGGGAAGCTTTCAGGGGGTCGTCATTCCTTGTGCTCATGGCATTTAATGCCACGAATCCTCCGAACACGAACGGTGTTATACATGCATCGGCGCCGCCGGTTACCACCACCTTTTCATCTCCGAGAACGATCTGTTTGTATGCTGCGATGATGGCATGATTGGAGGATGCGCAGGCAGTGGATACATTAAAGGCACCGCCTTTGATTCCAAATTTGACGGTCACGTTTACAGCGACAGCGCAAATCTGCGAATGGGGAAGTGCGAAGGGTGAGACTCTTTTGGGACCGTTGAATTTAACAAAACGATAAAACGATTTTTCGCACAGGTCCATATTCTGGCTGCCAACACCGAGAATAACACCCATTGTCGAAGAGTCCTTTCCTTTAATGGCATAAAATTTGGGCCCCCTTTCTACATCCACGGGTTCGAGCGCGAAGCCCGCGTCTTCGAGCGCCAGCTTTGCTCCGGTAATGGCAAATTGGGAGGTTCGGCCTAAATATTTGTTGTCCTTGCTCCTTTCTATGAAATCCGTAAGGGAGAAATTTTCAATGGAACAGGCTATCTTCGAGTTGTACTGGTCCATATCGAGATCTTTGAATTCGATGTTTCCCGCTCCGGATTTTCCGGAAATCAGAGAATCCCAGAATTTTTCTTTGCCGATCCCTATGGGAGTGACAGGGCCCAGACCTGTAATAACTACTCTTTTCTTCATAAGGAGCCTTTCTTCAATGCATTGGGGGGTCGGGCCCTACGGATAGAGCTGGACGCGTTACCTTGCTGGGATGGATAAATACTCCTCAGGCCTTTCCGCGGATACAATACGGAAACGCTGAAAAGGATTTGGTACATCTTTGTTGAATATTGTTTAGTGAAGATAATTCAGCGAACAGCTTCAGTCAAAGAAAAAATTAGTACCGATCAAAAAAAAATGGGGACAATATTTGTGGCACGATTCAATGTTCCTATTTGTGCGCTAGAAGCGGATGCGGTTGACTCATAGGGAAGTCTACCTTATACTTGCTTTCCATGAAAGGATCTCTCTACAGGAAAGTGGGCATTGCCTCTTTCATCATGATGTCCTCTGTTTTCCTGAGCCGAATCATCGGTCTGTTTCGGGAGTCGGTCATCGCCTATTCGGGAGGTGCGGGAGGTCAGGTAGATGCCTACCAACTGGCCTTTCTGCTTCCGGAGATCCTGAATCACGTGGCTGCCACAGGTTTCCTCTCTATTACATTCATCCCCATTTTCAGTGGGTACCTGGCCCGCAATATGGAAGAAGAGGGGTGGCGAGTCTTTTCCATAATCTTCACAGTTTTTGGTCTTTTTCTCCTCCTTCTGGTTCTTGCCGGCTGTTTTTGGACAGATGCCCTGGTGGATTTCGTTGCTCCCGGTATTAAGGACCCGGCTGTCAGGGCGCTTACTGTGCGGATGACGCGCATTGTTTTGCCTGCCCAGTTTTTCTTTTTTTCCGGGGGGCTTTTCATGGCGGTCCAGTTTTCCAGGGAACGCTTTTTTCTGCCTGCCATGGCTCCTTTGCTTTACAATCTGGGAATTATTATGGGAGGTCTTGTTCTCGGACCTCGAATCGGTATCGAGGGTTTTGCCTGGGGCGTGTTGGGTGGCGCTTTTGCGGGAAATTTTCTCCTTCAATGGATCGGCGCCGGCCGGATCGGTATGAAATTTAGGCTCAGTGTGAATGTTCGGCATCCGGATGTGAGACGGTATTTCTTTCTTACGCTTCCCCTGATTCTGGGGCTTACCATGATCTTTTCAACGGAGGTCTTTTTCAGGTTTTTCGGCTCCTACCTGCCGAAAGGAACGGTCGCCGCTCTCAACTACGGACTGAGAATCGTTTTCATCCTGGTTGGTCTTTTCGGTCAGGCCGTGGGTACTGCATCATATCCTTTCATGTCGCGTCTTGTGGCTCAAGGAAAGATGGACGAAATGAAAAGGCTCATGAATCGTACCCTGTCAGCCATGTCCCTCGTAATTCCTTTCTCTGTCCTTTTCATTGTACTTCGGCACGAGGTGGTTTTCCTCCTCTTTCAGCGCGGCCGTTTTGACGCCGCCGCCACGGCGTTGACGTCGCATCTTCTTCCTTATCTGTTGTTAGGAGCTTTTGTGTTTTCCGCCCAGACAATTGTCGTCAGGGGGTATTACGCCATGCAGAACACGCTGTTCCCAGCCCTCTTAGGAACGGCGGCGGTGATTTTGAGCATTCCTATTTATCTGGTTGGGGTGAACCGGTTCGGGGCTGTGGGAGTGGCCTTTGGTGTTTCTTTCTCAGCCTTTCTGCAGGTTCTCCTTCTATATGCCATCTGGAACCGGCGTACAAAAAATCGTGAAAGCGGGGCTGTCTACACATGCGTGGGTAAAATGATCCTGTTGAGCATTTTTCTCGGTGTGGTTTTAGAGGGAGTCAGACGATTGGTTTCTTCGTGGATAGACACGCAGACATTTTCAGGAGCTCTAATATCCTGCCTTGTTGCAGGCCTGGTATTCTTGTCCCTTCTTTATCCGCTTGGAAAGGCCCTGAAATTGGATGACCTTTTTGATGTTGTGATCGGACCATTGAAAAAAATCAAAGACTCATTTTTCTGATAACATCCAGTGCTTATGGGTAAAGCGGTTACTGAAAGGAAGTGCTTAAGAACTCGGGTTTTAATTTTCCAAAATAAACCCACGCAATATTTGTTTCAACTCACCCATGGAATATGGTTTGGTAAGAGCACCGCGGAAACCGTATTCCCTGAAGTTGGTTACAACCGGATCATCAAAATAGCCGGTGGAAACGATCCCATTAACCTCGGGATCAATTTCAAGGAGTCCCTGGATAGCATCCACGCCTCCCATTCCTCCATCAATGGATAAATCCAGGATTGCCGCATCAAAGGGTTCTCCTGACGCCATCTCTTTTTTGTACATTTCGATCGCTTCGGCACCGTCCCTGCAAGCTTTGGAATCGTAACCCATACTTCTCAGCAACTCGATGGAAAGCTCTCTGATCATCGATTCATCATCCATTACAAGGATTTTCCCCTTTCCAGCAATGGATCTTTTGCCGGTCGTTTTTTTTTCAAGTGGTGCGATAATTCGTTTTACCGATGTGGGAAGGTATATGGCGAACGTCGTTCCCATGCCCAATTCGGATTCTACGGTAATACGCCCATCATGTTTATCAATGATGGAATGGCAGACCGCCAGTCCAAGTCCCTGACCCTTATCTGCACCCATATCCTTGGTTGAAAAATAGGGGTCAAAGATTCGTTGCAAATTCTCTTCAGATATTCCAATCCCCTGATCTTCAAAGGATATTTTGACATATTCCCCCGTTTTCAATATGTGGGTGTCTTTTCCCGTTATATGAACATTTTCGCAAGTTATTTTGAGCAGTCCCTTCCCACCCATTGCTGTTCCGGCATTGGCGACCATATGATAGAATACCTGGTTTATTTGATTTTCATCGATATTGACAGGCCGGAGATCTTCCGGAATGGAAAATTGCAAATTGAGATCAGAGCGACTCAGTGCTGAACCAACAGAATCCTTCAATACATCGCCGATGGGCATTGCCCTTTTAACCGGTTCCCCGCCTTTTGAAAATGTGATCAATCGGCTGGTCAATTCCTTGGCTCTAATGCACGCCTTTTCAGCCTCCTTTAAATTTTTCGAACTTCCAATTTCAGGCCTTATATCATACTCTGCAAGGGAAATATTTCCCATAATCACGGAAAGAAGATTATTATAGTCATGGGCAATGCCCCCGGCTAGTACCCCGAGGGATTCCAATTTGATAGTTTTCAACATCATTTCTTCCAACTTTTTGTGCTCTGTCAAGTCATGCGCAATACTGTCGATAGCATTCAAGTTACCTTCCTCATCGTATTTTAAAGCGCATGTCCACCTCATTTCGTATATTTCCCCGGTAACTTGGTTTACTTGCCGATTCTCCAAGGTAATGCTCGGGGGTTTGTTATCGATCAATACGCTAAACTCCTTTTTACTCCTTTCCCGGTCATCCGGATGGGTAAAATCAAAAGCAAACCTGCCGATGGATTTTTTAGCGCTGAGGCCAAATACGTTTTCCGCCACATGGTTTACGTAAACAACCCGCCCCTCGAGGTCCACTCTCATTATCAGATCATCCGTTCCCTCTACAATATCACGGTATCTTTCCACACTTTCTTTCAGTGCGGCCTCAATCTGCTTGGGCTCGGTGATATCCATTATCGCCACCCGGATCTCCATGAAATCACCGTTATCTTCCTGGAGAGCCAGACATTCCAAATTAGCATGGAATTCTTGACCACCTTCTTTCAACATCCTCAAGGTAAAGGGAATGGATTTCCCCTTCCCCGTATCGAATCGCTGTTGATATAGATACCAGGTGTCCCGGTCGTTTCTGTGGATGTAATGAACGAAAGGCTTGCCGATTATCCTACTCCTTTCAGTCCCTATCATGTCAGCTCCGGTAAGATTGACCTTTTCAATCATTCCCTTCTGACCAATAGAAAAATAGCCCACGGGTGAGAAGTCGTACAGATGCGAATACCTGTCCTTGGACGATTCAAGCGCCAATTGGGTTGTTCGAAGTTCCTCATTTTGCGATTCCAATTCAATTTTTTGGGTGTATAGTTCCTCTTCGAGTCTTTTATTTGAAAGAATCAACTTGCGTTTTTCCAAGGCCTTTTCTACGGATAAAAAGAGCTCTTCAATATCTTCCAAAGGTTTGGTCAAGTAATCAAAAGCCCCTCCGTTACGTAACGCCAGGATGGCATTGTCAAGGGTGGCAAATCCCGTAAGGGCGATGAATTGCTGTTCTTTGTCCAATTCCTTGATCTTATGGATAAGCTCAACACCATCCATGCCCGGCATTCGGATATCGGTGATGATTAAGTCTATGGACTCGGCTTTGAATATTTCGATTGCCTCCATCCCACCGGATGCACTGATAACCCGGTACCCTTCACCCGTCAAAACGTTGTCGAGTGTTTGAAGAATGTCAGGTTCATCGTCTACAATCAATATCGTTTCTTTCATTGTACGTCTCCCATATTGATCTGAGTAACAGGGCTAAATTCCTCAAGTTTACCCGGGAATTTGTCAACAATCGGAAGCCTTATCCTGAAAGTCGTCCCTTCAGCCCCGGTTTCAGCTACTTCGATCTCGCCTTGATGATTTATGAGGAAAGGAATTGACCTCTATAAAACAACCAAGCCCTACAAGGAGACAGACCAAATGGTTTTAGGAGCCGTGGACCCTGCCTCCTTGTGGGCAAGGCGGCCGAAGAATTCAGCTCCCCTACGTTAACAAATTTGAAACCATCTGGGAATACAAAGAAGGCTTTTTTTCAGATCAGATCGATTTTTTGGCTTATATTGGTCCCACATGTCCCATCTGTGGCGATCGTGATTGTTATGAGGAAATTGACCCCTACTGGCGATATGCCATTGATTTGTTCCCGGACTTTAAGATGGAAACGCCCTTGCAGCGGAGGCACACAAATGAAATGCCAAAACACAAAAAACCTGTGTTTCAGGCGGTCGATGCATACCTGGGTATCAAAGGAAATCAGCCTGATATCACTGGATGACATTGCCACTGCACAAGGCAGGCATATCCGAACCTGCTACCTCATCAAGGACATGGCCGAGATGAAACAGCGGGATCTCGCCACCATCCATCAGAGGCTTCATCCCGATGATCTGTTCCACCTGATTTTTTTACAGGAAAGTTTTACATCACTAAATCGTGAACGATTTGTTTTGCCATGTGAGATCAGGAGGTTTCGGGGCATTTTCCGCCGGAGGCCACCGGCCATGTTCGATAGCATCCTTATTGGCGGCAAGGGATATCTCTAGATATGCTTTTTCATCCGGGTTAATGGCCGCCAGAAATCGGAGGTCTTTGTTCCGCTCGTAAAGAAAATCGGCAATTCTATGGGCCAGCTCCATTGTCCTGAGTTCAATGGCTTCCGTGGATTTATTGTCGAGGGCGCGGACACTGTCTTCAATGGCGTTTTTCCCGATTTCTTTTCCTGATTGAAGATTTTTTTATCAAACTGCACAATATTCAAACGTCAGCCTAACCAAAGGCTTATTTTCAACAGGTGGGAAGACATATTCTGAAAACAGTCCCCTCCGGGCCGGTCCGGGCAATCTCAATGGTTCCACGGTGCTCTTTCACAATGCCATGGCTGATGGACAGACCCAGTCCCGTGCCCTTGCCCACCGCCTTGGTGGTAAAAAAAGGATCAAAAATTCTGTCCAGATCCTTGCCGGCAATCCCTTTCGCCGTATCCCTGATCAAAACCTCAACCCGCTCCCGTTCCTTCCCGAATGCCCCAGTGGTCACCTCAATGAGGCCTGTTGTATTCTCGTCCGTCCTCGCCTCCAAAACCGCGTCTCTGGCATTGGTAATAATATTCAGGAGGACTTGTTCCAACTGGTTGGCGTTTCCCATGACCTTGGGAAGTTGCTCGGAAAGTTCAAATTTTAGATCGATATTGTGAACCCGCAACTGCTCACCCATCATGAGGAAACATTCCTTTAGAACCCGATTGATATCCACCGGGGAAAAGGCCTCCTGAGATTGCCGGGAAAAGGTCCGAAGATGATTGATAATGTTCATCATCTTTTTAGTGCTTTTTTCAATGGGTTGAATGTGTTTACGTGTATCTTCGGGAGACAAAGCCTCTTTATCCAGCCCACGCAGGACAAGCTGGGCATTGGTCCGGGCGACCATCAGGGGTTGATTCAATTCGTGGGCCACACCCGCGGCCAGTTGCCCGATGGCCGCCAGCTTTCCTGATTGGACCAGTTGGGCCTGGGTTTCTTTAAGGGTTTCATAGGCTTTACGATATCGTTTTTCCGAATCCAACATTCGCTGGTATTGCTCTTCAAGCTGCTGTTGGGTTTCTTCATGGGTCTTGAAAAAGATATGGGACAAGACCCCCACGATAGCCAATGAAATCAAAAACCGCACGTTGAATGAGGTGTTGTAGGCGGGAAGGTCCGAAATGACAAAAGGCGCCAGGAATAGACTTACGGTGAACACATAGAAAACCAGCATCCATGCGGCTCCCTCCCTTTTCCCAAACATAAAATAGACAATGAAAGGATACGGAAAAGACCATAGGACCTTGTATTCTTGTTGGTGTGAAGAGAAAACATTATAGAGAAATAACACTCCCAGAAGAAAGGTGATGACGCGTAGGGACAAAAAGACAGCCGGCTTGGTTCTCCTTCTCCTTAGGACCAGGAGCGAAATCGCGATGGCAATAGCAATAAAGAAATTGAAAAAGGCTTCCAGTGGGCGGCCATGAAATAGGTCGCTAAATCCGAACCCCACGAGAATGGGCACACCAATGCTCAGCATGAAGAAAGCCAACCGGTATCGCCTTGTCTCCCGAATCGCCAGCACTTCGTCTGAAGCAAAATGGTCGTCTGGCTGTGGTTCGTTCAAGGGAATCTCCTTAATAGCATCGTCACGCATTGATCCTTTTTCCTTTTTAACCCACATCTTTGTTTGATTCCGAAATCGGCAGCAGAATCCGAAAAGTCGTCCCCTCGGTCCCTGTTTCCGCCACCGCGATTTCGCCCCCATGATCCTTGATGATCCCGTAGCTGATGGACAGTCCCAGCCCCGTTCCCATGCCCACTTCTTTGGTGGTGAAAAAAGGATCAAAAATACGCTGGCCCTCACGGGGCGAAATCCCCTTTCCGGAATCACGGATCAGGATCTCGACACATCCCGGTTGAGCGATTGAAAGACCGGTTTGTATTTCTATGACATTTTCCCGTTGCCGGTTTTCTTCGGGCTCAGCGTATTTTTTGATGGCATCCCTTGCATTAGTGAAGAGATTGAGCATCACCTGCTCCAGGTGGTTGCCATTTCCCATCACCATGGGGAGATCTGATGTCAGCTTCTGCTTCACCCCTATCCCTCGAACCCGCAACTGCTCACCTATCATCAGCAAGGACTCTTCTATCACCCGGTTGATGTCCACCCTTTCAAAGTCCCGGGCGGATTGCCTCGAGAACAATCGAAGATGATCGATGATATTCATCATCCTTTTGGTGTTTTTTTCAATGTTTACAAGGTTTTTCCCCAGTTCATCATGACCCAAACCGCCTTTGTTTTGCCGCCGTTTGGTTATCTGGGCCGTAGCCCGAATCACCATCAGGGGCTGGTTCAGTTCATGGGCCACCCCTGAGGCCAACTGACCGATGGAGGCCAGTTTAGCGGATTGAATCAATTGGGTCTGGGTTTCTTTAAGCTCCAGGTTTGCTTTCTTCAGATCCTTCAGGGTATTTTTATGTTTTAAAATCTCTTTCTGGAGCTTCCGGTTTAACACGGACAGGTCTTTTGTACGCTCCGCCACCCGTTTTTCCAACCCATCTCGCGACGTTCTTAAAGCCTCATTGGCCAGATCACGTTCTTCAAATAGCTGGTCCAGCTCGGATTTGATGAGCAAAATGGCATTGAATACAACGCTGAAAGGATGTGAGGGGATGGGTTGGGAGAAAAATTCCGGACCTTCCGAATCCCATCTTATTTGGGCGATATATCCAAGGATCTCATCCACATACGGCGCTATTTCAAGCGCTTCGGATGATTCGAAGGCGGCCGCATCATCTTTCGACCGGATCTCATGGGTCGGCCCTCCCCCGTTTTCCAGGGTTGCCATTTCCAGAGCGTCGGCCAGGTCCTTGACCGTTTTTATCTTGAACGGCATGAAGGGCTTTGCCAGATTGGCGGCGGTGCGCATGAATTGGTTTGATCCGTAAAAAATGAACATCTTTAAAGGGTGATGTTTATGCCATTGTTTGAGGAAATTCATATACAGGATTCTCGCTCTGGGGTTCACACCGGTAAATTCACCCACCGAAGCGATGACATAATCGATTCGACCGGCCGGTTGAATGGATTCGAACACCGACTGCATACATTTTTCGATCATGGAGATGTGCACCTCCTTCATGAATCCTCTGGATACGGAATGAAGAATATTTCCATGAATCATCTCAAAATCCAACGAATAGCCCATTTCATCAAATCCCCGCCGGGCCTTTTTCGAGGTCTCCCCATCAGGAGGTTGGACATGGATGGAACCCATGTGATCCACGACGCGGGGCACTTCGGTTTGCTGGAAGCGCCTTTCCAGGTTTTCAACTGCGCACTTGACCGCATCGGAATAGAAGTCAACCATGTCCACCTGGAATGGGGAGACATTCAATCGCTTGGCCAGCTTGACGCTTATTTTTAAGATGGTAGAGGCGTTGCAGAAGATCAGCCCCAAAAAGGGGGCATGCTTTTTGATATAAGAAATATAGAACCTGCGCGCGTCAATGGAAGTTCCTTCCAAATTTGAAAAATCCTCTATCCGAACATATTGACCGTTTTTGCCCCAAAACTTGAAAATAAGTCTTTCCGAAAAAGCCAGGGACTGTTTCAGACCCTTCAACGTAATAAAACCGGAGGGCCTGCTTACGATAATCCGATTCCCCACCAGGCTGATATTCGCCTTGTGGCTTCCATCAAATTCCATATCCGTCCACTCGGGTTTCCTCAATATCTTCAACCCGGATATGGGGCAAATTTCAGTTGAAACGGATGTCGTCATCTGGCTGCCTTTCATTTATGTTTAAGGCCATTCATGGCGTTCGCGTTTGATTATTCCAAGCTTTTCAGATTCTGGTCTCTTCCTGGTTTTGAAACCGGCAATCGCATTCGAAAAATCGTCCCCGCAGGCCCGGTTTCCGCCACCTCGATTTCTCCCTGATGGTCTTTGATAATCCCATAGCTGATGGAAAGGCCCAACCCCGTCCCCTTCCCCACTTCCTTGGTGGTAAAAAAGGGATCAAAAATCCGATCCAGATCCCCGTCCGGAATTCCTTCACCGGAATCGCCGATCATTATCTCCACCCAATTTCCGTTATCCCTTGCCCTGGATGTGGAAATTTTTAATATTTTCTCCGCGTTTTCATCAATTTCCGAGACCTCTTCCCGTTTGTCCATGGCGTCGCGCGCATTGGCAATAAGATTGATCATGACCTGTTCGAGCTGGTTTTCATCTCCCTGAATCGGCGGCAAATCGGACGTATACGTCGCCATGACTTCAATATTGTGGAGACGTAATTGTTCATTGATCAGCGTAAAGGAATCCTTGATCACTTTATTGATGCTTAACCGGTTACGCCCCCCTTTGGATTGTCGGGAAAAGGAGCGCAGATGGTTGATGATATTCATCATCCGCTTGGTGTTCTTTAAAGGGAGATCAAATTGCCCTGTCAATTCATCATTTTTCAAGTCATTTTTTTGAAGGTTTCGCTGGATTAACTGGAGACTACCCCGAATGACCATCAACGGCTGATTCAATTCGTGAGCCACGCCCGAGGCCAGTTCACCAATGGAGGCCAGTTTCGCCGATTGAATCAGCTGGACCTGGGTTTCGTTCAATTTTTCATAGGCTTTACGGTATCGGGACTCGGATTCTTCGAGACGCTTCTTTTGCCGGAGCATTTTTGATTCTGCTTTCTCTCTAGCTGTTTCAAAGATAAAAGCCATCACAGAGACCAATCCCAATGTGATCAGAAACCTTGCCCTGAACCCGGGATCATAAGTGAACGGCGCCAGATGAAAATCAGATGCAAACAACAAACCTGCAACAAGAAAAAAGAAAACGGCGGCCCAGATAACGCCCTCCTTTTTTTCGAAAACAAAAAGCGCCAATAGGGGGTACAGGTAAGCCCACAAAGCCCTGTTAGGCATATCCGCTTGAATGGTCAGAAAATAAAGGAAAAGACCTCCGATGGCAACGATCAGAAACCTCCAGGCAATCAAACTGCCTTTGTTGCGCCTGATGGCGATATATCCAAGGGTGGTGACGGCTCCCATGGTGAGATCAAAAACCCCTTCAGTGTAGTTCCCCTTAAAGATATGGTAGAAACCGAAAAAATACAAAAAAGGCCCGGCCGAGATCATCAGCACCTTAAGCAGCGAATCCTTATACGTTCGATCAGTGCCTGAGCCCTTAACCGCCATATCCGGAATACCCGACGGATCGCTTCTTTCAACTTTGGGTCCTTGATTTTCCACGCATTACACCCTTTATCAATTCAAATAAAAATTCAGTCACCAATGGGGAGTTTTATCCGGAAGGTCGTCCCTTCAGGCCCGGTTTCAGCCACCTCAATCGCTCCCTGATGGTCTTTGATGATTCCGTAGGTGATGGACAGACCCAGACCGGTTCCCTTCCCTACATCCTTGGTGGTAAAGAACGGATCAAAAATTCTACCCAGATGCCCATCGGAAATCCCGCCCCCGTTGTCCGTGATCAATATCACGATAGAAGTTTCCGATATCCCCCCGACGCGAGTGACGATATTGATGGTACCCGGCGCATCCGAGTCCGGGGTATGGGCCATCTTCTCTTCGGTCGCATCCCTGGCATTGGTGATCAGGTTCAAAAAGACCTGCTCCAGTTGGTTGGCATTCCCATGAACTCTGGGAAGCCCCGGGTCCAGGTGTTTTTCAAGCGCAATATTGTGAAGGCGGAGTTGTTCGCCTACCATCAAAAGAGAGTCCTCTATGATTTCATTGACATCCAACGACTGAAAATCCAATCTCGATTGTCGGGAAAAGGAACGCAGATGGTTGATGATATTCATCATTCTTTTGGTGTTTCTTTCAATGGTTTCCAGAAAATCATTCAGTTCATCAGGGCCAAGAGCGCCTTTATTTTGGCTCCGTTTGGCCACCTGCCCCCCGGTTCGAACGACCATCAGGGGCTGGTTCAGTTCATGGGCCACCCCCGCCGCCAACTCACCGATGGAGGCCAGCTTGGCCGATTGAATCAGCTGCGCCTGCGTGCGCTGAAGCGCTTTATAGGCCCTTTTTAAAGACGTCTCTGCGTTTTTTCGTTCGGACACCTCCCCTCTTAGAAGGATACCGGCCTTTTTCAACTCGGCCGTTCGTTCCGCAACCCGATCTTCCAACTCATTATAGGCCCTTTTTAAGGACGTCTCCGCTTCTTTTTTCAATGCCAATTGTTCTTTTAGGTCAACGATACGCGAATCCCATATCTTCTGATCCTTTTTTTCAAATGCGGCCCTTTGAAACAGATAATTGAGTGCCAGAAGAAATCTGAACGGGTAGAATACATTGTGACCCCATTTCACCTTATATTCGCACCATCCGTCATGATGAAAACATTTTGTTTCTTTGATCGCCACTTCCGAGTAGAATGTCTGAGCCAGTGAATCATGAAAAAGACCCAAGTTCATCTCACAGACCTCTTTGGCTGTCTTTAACCCGTTATAATCCGTCACATCATCCTTGAAACAAATCCGAATCGTCCCTCCCCCCTCATCGTTATGTTTATCTTCAACGAAAACCATTTTTTTACACCGTATGGTTTGGCCGTATAATCTGGAGGTCAACTTCATCAGTGCGCCAGGGGTAATGAATTTAACGGGTATGGTTTTGGCCCTTAGATACCGAATATGCTTCATCATCCATTGCCCGAGTATGAAATAGGGTTTACCACCCGGAAGATATCCTTTGGAATTAAGAAACAGCTTAATCGTTAACCAATTGGGGATGTAATAGTTCTCCTCAAATTCCAGGAGATCCACTGTCAATGGCGCAGTTCTTTCCGTGTTTTTCTTAAGAGAAACAGCTTTCTTATCAAAAGAATCGATATGATAAACCCGCCTGCCTTGAAGGTCATCAAGATCCTTCATTAGAATGGCGGGCGCTTCATCACCGTAAAAAACACGCATCCACTGAAACAGTGCATTGATTGAAATGGTTCTAACTTCGGGTTCCAGAATAATTTCCGACATGCCATTTCCCTTAAATTCATGGGGCATTCATCTGAAAATCCATCTCTCAAAACATCTTAGGGCAAGTCATTCATAAATCATATTCTATAGAGCATTTTGACTGTTTTACAATACAGGCGGTCGCATACGAAAAACCGTCCCCTCAGGTCCTGTTTCAACCACCGCCAAAGGTTCGAGCCGATCCCCTGAAAGTTCTGACGCCTTCTTAACCCTTCGCATCTGCAGTTGTACGGTATTTCGAATAACCATGAGTGGCTGGTTCAACTCATGGGCAACACCGGATGCCAGCTCCCCGATGGAGGCCAGTTTTGCGGATTGAATTAACTGCGACTGCGTTTCCTTGAGTTCCATGAGTGCGTCTTTTGCAGCCTGTTCCATCAAGATCCGTTTTTCAATCTCCTGGCTGAGCTGTTGATTAGCGGTTTCCATGTTTCCCTGTCGCCTTGTTGTGGCCTCCTGATATTTGAATCGAATGACTTCAAAACAGTAGGCCATCAGACTGACAATGAGAAGAGAGATGAGATATTCAAGCTTAAAGCGAAATTCATAATCCCCAAAGTGCATACCAAAGCTCTGGGGCAACACAAGGATCACTGCAATGATATAATAGCTAATAGTGTAAATAAGCCCCTCATTTTTCCCCAACAAATATAGGGCTATAAGAGGGAAAATATAAGTCCAGAACATGCGATTGTGATAAGCTTCACTGGTTCCCAGGAGGTAGAGGAAGAGGAGCCCGAGGGCTAACATGGTGACTCGATAATAAAATCTTGCATCCTTTTTTTTTCTGCCGACGAAAATGCTTATCATCACGATTACACCTGTTAAAAAAAGCACGGATGCAAGCAGAAAACTACCGGCATAAAAGTGGAAAACGACATCGCCAAACAATACCAGGCATGACACGATTCCAATGAATACCGCCAAGGTCCTCTTGGACCTCTCTTCCAGTTCGACATTGGCAGGACAACAGATATCCATCAGCCGATTATAGAAAACGCCGGCATTTTTGTCTTGAGGACCTGGGTATACCTTGTTGCTCATGATTTTCTACCCCATGTCTTTGCTCGATTTTGAAACCGGCAATCTGACGCGAAAGGTCGTCCCCTCAGACCCGGTTTCCACCATTTCGATGGAGCCCTGGTGTTCTTTGATAATCCCGTAACTGATGGACAATCCCAGACCGGTCCCCTTACCCACCTCTTTGGTGGTAAAAAAAGGATCGAAAATATTCTGGGCCACATGGGGCGAAATTCCTTTCCCGGCATCACGGATGAGAATTTCAATAACTCCCGGTTTCGTGAGAGAGAGGCCGGTTTTTATCTCTATGACATTTTCCCGTTGGCGGTTTTCTTCGGACCCGGAGCACTCCGCCATGGCATCCTTTGCATTGGTTAAAAGATTGAGGATCACCTGCTCCAGATGGTTGCCGTTCCCAAATACCATGGGAAGCGTTTTCGTCAGTTCCTGTTTTACAGCGATCCCCCGAACCCGCAACTGCTCGCCGATCATGAGCAATGCCTCTTCTATGACTCGGTTGATGTCCACCCTCTCAAAGTTCCGGGTGGATTGTCTTGAGAACAAACGGAGATGATCGATGATATCCATCATCCTTTTGGTATTTTTCTCCACAAGTTCCAGTTGGCCATCGGTTTCGTCCAGCGATAAGGTTCTCTTTTTAAGCCTCTTCCGGGTAAGCTGCACCGTCGTTCTGATCACCATCAACGGCTGATTCAATTCGTGGGCAACGCCCGCGGCAAGTTCCCCGATGGAAGCCAGTTTAGCAGATTGAATCAATTGCGACTGGGTTTTCCTGAGCTCCCCATTGGCGCTATTTAATTCTTCCAAGGTTTTCCGATGTTGGACAATCTCTTCATTCAGTGTCCGGTTTAACGAAGATAATTCTTTTGTGCGTTCCGACACTCGTCTTTCCAGGTCATCCCGCGCCTCCCTGAGGGCCTTATTGGCGGCTTCACGTTCTTTAAAGAGATGATCCAGCTCAGATTTAATGAGCAAAATGGCATCAAACACCGAATTTAGAGGATGAGAGGGCCTGGGCGCCTCCGAGAACTCCGGACCTTCCGAATCCCATCTTATGTTGGCGATATACCCAAGAAGTGCTTCCATATATGACTCTTTTGCAGGGAATTCCGGAGATTCCAATTCAGCCGGTCCGTTTGCCCTCTCAACCGCTTCAAGCACAGCCCCCTGGTTTTCCAGCGCGACCATTTCGAGGGCGTCGTCGAGATTCCAGGCCGTTCGAACCTTGAACGACATGAATGGCCTTGCCAGATTGGCAGCAGTGCGCATAAACCGGTTTGCCCCATAAAAAATAAACATCTTGAAAGGATGACGTTCATGCCATCGCTTGAGGGAATTCATATAAAGGATTCGCGCTTTTGGATTCAGCCCCGCGAACCGGCTCACCGAAGCGATGAAATAATCGATGCACCCGTTGGGTTGTATGGATTCGAACATCTCCTGCCGGGATTGTTCGATCATGGGAATATGCGCCTCCGTCATGAAGCCTCTGGACACGGAATGGAGGATATTCCCATGTATTATTTCCAGATCCACCGAAAAGCCCATCTCATCAAATCCCCACCTGGTCTTTTTCTCACACTCCTCGTCAGCGGATTGAGCATGGGCAGGGAGACTGTAATCCACGATACCTGGCGTTTCGGTGGGCAAAAAACGCCTTTCCAGGGTGTCAACTGCGAGCCTGACCGCATCGGAATAATCGTCAACCATGTTCACCGCGAAAGGCGCGATATTCAGTCGCTTGGCCAGCTTGAAACTTATTTTTGAGAAGGTTGAGATGTTACAAAAAATCAACCCCAAAAGGGGCTTCTGCTTTTTCATGTGGGAAATATAGAATCTGCGTGCTTCAATGGAGTTGCCTTTTAGTTTGAACAAATCTTCGATGAGAATATAGGGTCTGTTTTGGTCCACGGTTCTGAATACAACGCTTTCTATGAGGGCCAGAGATTGTTTCACACCCTTCAAGGTGATGTATCCGGTCGGCCGGCTCACGACAATCCGCTCTCCCAACAGATGGATGTTCGCCCGGTAGGTTTTGCCAAAATCCAAGTCGGTCCACTCGGGCTTCCTCAATATCCTCAACCCGGATATGGGGCAGATTTCAGTTGAAATGGCTGGGGTCATCTGAGGGCCTCTTATTTCTTTTGATGGGCATGCATGACGTTAACATCTGATGATTCGATACTTTTTGAATGATGGTCTCTTTCCGGTTTTAAGATCAATGCCCGTGAATGAATTCCATTCATCTTTGTTTGTCAGGCATTTGCGCGTTACTCGACTTTGCTCTCTTGTAGACCTTTTTCAGGTGTCAGGTGTCGGGTGTCAGGAAAAAACTTGTTGTCATTCGATTGATTCAACATAGAATCATAGAGTTATGTTGTCTCAAATCACATTTCTGGGA
>Ga0208901_1000254_pt1 | contig 32746 bp, 22 predicted proteins | sample AntAceMetag02UKF_FD_184764 | JGI IMG/M metagenome (GOLD analysis project Ga0208901, IMG submission 184764) | Saline lake microbial communities from Ace Lake, Antarctica - Antarctic Ace Lake Metagenome 02UKF (SPAdes) (version 2) | ecosystem: Environmental > Aquatic > Non-marine Saline and...
GCACATATTTGACAAGTTGCCATTGGCATCATCTCTGGAAGATTACGAAGCGTTGTTGCCTTGGAATCTCACCCAGGAGCATATGGCGTCTGCACGCTTGGTTGAGTGTGGTTAGTTTGGCGCTTACAATCAGTTGCGATTGGTAGCGAGGAATTTGTAGAAAACATACATTTACAACTTGGCTTGCGAGCGAAGGGGCGTTCAGTCGTCTTAGAAGAGGAGGGAGCTGTTTTGAAGGAAGCTTCAGTCCCTTACAATACGCTTTTTGAGGGTGAAAAGAGTGCTTTAAGGCCTGATAATGGCTACTTTTTGAACGTAAAAGGCGTTGATTCAGCTGGATAGCTTGGTCCGACCCCGTTTTACAGCCGTTTAACTCAGTTTTACCTGTTTTATTCCATTCGAACTAATCAGTAAGACCAGCTATTTTTTTTAACCATTACTATTTTTTAGGAAAATCATTTATGGGTAATCGCAAGGAAATCCACGACCGAGTGTTAAACGCAGCCAACAAGGACGAACTGCAAGAAGCATACAGTGAGTGGGCAGATGCTTATGACCACGATCTAATCAACGAAATGGGGTACGTCGCTCCGACAATTACCGTTAACGAATTTCAACGCCACTTACATGACAACCAGGTTGCCATTCTCGATGCCGGATGTGGGACTGGTCTGGTTGGTGCACTTCTTAGCAAAAAGGGATACCAGAATATAGATGGCTTAGACTACTCCCCAAAAATGCTTAAAAAAGCGGAGGAAAAACAGGTATACCGGAACCTCACCCAAGCAGATTTAACCTCCACACTGAATATCCCAGACAATCAGTACGACGCTGTAATCAGTGTTGGAACATTTACCTGCGCCCATGTAGGACCGATAGCGTTTAACGAGTTGCTTAGAGTCACAAAACCTGGTGGATACATATGCTTTACTGTACGCGATACAGCTTGGGAAGAAGACCAATACCATCTTAAGATGAATGTTCTTGAAAAAGAGGGGCGATGGAATCGTATAAAAGCTGACACCGCAAATTATCTTAAAGAAGAAGGTTCCCAGTGCAAAATCTGTGTTTATCAGGTCACTTGATTGGGCATCATGCTGTATGATGTATCTATGATTAAATCGTTCAAGAATAAAGAGTTACGGAAGTTTTTTCGAAACTGGCAGTGCAGCCAGTAGACAACCAACGCATAAACAAAAAACTACGTATCAGGCTAACAGCCCTTGATACCGTAAAGGGTATCGAAGATATGAAGCTGTTTTGAAGGAAGTTCCAGCCCCTCACAATACGATTTTCTAGTGTTAAAAAAGTTTTTTAAGACCTGATAATAGCCAATTTATGAACGTAAATGACGTTAATTCAGTAGGATGGGTTGGTTTAACCCCATTTTTTTTATCAAATTAGGAGGTACATTGCATGAAAGATGACAGAGGAGAGATTACCGAGATTACAATGAGTATTTCATACCCAGATGGTACAAAAAAAACAGTAAGTTATGGTCAAGAATGGATTAGTAATACCGGCGCAATATTAATACATGAGAGTTGTATGACAGAAGAACAACGAAAACAATTCAAAGGATCTGAAGACTGGAAGGTAAATCCTACGTTTCTTCAGTGGAATCGCTCTGTACAAAAATCTGGCTGTCCAGGAGGAGTAGGCGGTGGACAGTGTGTAGAATGTTGTGCATGTACTAGCTGTAATAAGTAGTAATTGAAAAATCACAAATAACAAGCGCATAAAAAAACACCTTCTAAGCGAAAAGACGCTCAGTCGTCTTGGAGGAGGATGCTGTTCTGATGGAAGTTCCAGTCTCTTACAATACGCTTTTCTAAGTAAAAAGAGTGCTTTAATGAATGAGAATAGCAGTTTTCTGAACCTAAATGACGCTGGTTCAATAGGATAGCTTGGTCCGACTCCGTTTGTATACAAAAAGCTGAAGCTAAAATTATAAGATAAAAGGCATAACCTGCGGGCAGCGTGGTTTTTCGGAGTTCAAACTTGCTGCAAAACTCTCGGGTTAATCAAAGTCGTTTGTTGTAAATCTCGTTTTCCCCTGATACCAGCCGTTGGGTTTTTAAAATTAGATCTTGGATTTTGCAATGTTAACCATAAAAAATATAAATGTGAGGAGACAGAAAACAAATCATGAGTGAATCGAACTCAGAAGAGGACCCCGAACAACTAGACACCATTGATTTTCGCAAATTGGCATGGGATACGGAACTTGCGAATAACGTCAATTCTTTAAAAAAACTCAAGCAATATCTTCCTTTAACGAAAGAGGAAGAACACTCCATGCAAGAGGTGTTGGATAATCATCCCATGAATATCCCGCGCTACTATCTCAGTCTCATTGACCCCAACGATCCCAACGACCCTATTCGCAAGCTAGCAATTCCCACGGCAGAAGAGTTGGTTGTGGCCGGTCAAATGGGCGAAACTACGGGAGATCCATACGGTGACGACAAGCACAATAAAGGAAACGGCATTCTCCACAAGTATCCTTACTCAGCTTTAGTAGTGGCCACCGAATACTGTTCAATGTATTGCCGCCACTGCTTCCGCAAGCGCCTAGTCGGTTTGCCCAACGACAAAACCGTTGAGAACTTCCAGAATGCAGCCAAGTACATTGCTGAACATAAGGAAATCAGCAATGTTATTATTTCTGGTGGTGATCCGATGATGCTGCCCACCAGCGTCATCGCTAAGATGTTAGAAGCCTTAAAGAACATAGATCATGTGAACTATGTGCGTATCGGAACCCGCACCCCTGTCGTGTATCCTTTGCGCTATTTTGACGATGAGTTAATCAAAGTACTGCATGATTTTAACCAGCACAAAACTCTCTACATACCGACCCACTTTAACCATGTAAATGAAATCACAGACCTATCCAAAGAGGCTGTAATGCAGATCCGTAATGCTGGTATCACCGTTAACAATCAAGCCGTGCTCCTCAAGGGCGTAAATGACAGCGTTGAAAACCTTACAAATCTGATGAGCGGATTAACCAGAATCGGAGTGAACCCCTACTATTTATATCAGTGCATGCCTGTCTCGCGTGTTCGCCATCACTTTCAAGTACCCCTGAAGCGCGGTGTGGATTTTGTGGCCGAAGCCAAGCGCCACTTAGACGGATACGCCAAGCGCTTCAAATTCATTATGGGGCATGACATCGGAAAAATTGAGATCTGCGGACGTAAGGATGATATTTTAGTAATGAGCCAAATTCACTCTCGCCCAGAGTATCCTGAAGAAGCATCCCGTATTCTAATGGGCCATCTAACTGAAAATGCTGGTTGGCTCGAAGACCTTGAGTTGATATAATAATAGAATTTTTATAGAAACAACAAAATGGCGTAGTGACACGATAAGTAATTGATAATATATGGTAATGTCGACTTTTCACTGGTCTGTCCAATCAATATTACTAGACCGCATTGTCTGTTTTGTGGTAGAAATGAGCAAAATAGGTGAGATAACTTGGTCCGACCCAGTTTTTTTCCTTTTTTTATCTTGATATGTAAAACAAAAGTGAGACGAACCTAATGAGGAATTGAAATATGATCATTGAAAGAATGAAAATTGATGATTTTGATGAGATTCATCAGCTTTGGTCCAACACAAGTGGAATAACATTACGTGCAATCGATGACTCAAAAGAAGGAATTGAGAGATTTATAAAAAGAAATCCCAAAAACAATTTCATCTGCAGAACTAATGGGAAAATTATCGGTTGTATCCTCTGTGGACATGACGGTAGAAAAGGCTTCATTTATCATACTGTGGTTAATAAAAATAATTGGGCCATGGGGATTGGAAAAAAACTGGTGGAAAATGCTATTAAATCACTAGAAGAAGAGCATATTACTAAGATAGCTGTGCTGGTTAACTCTGATAATATATCCGGAAATAATTTTTGGGAGTCACTTGGATTTGAGTGTTTTAATGATCTAAATTACAGAATCTCACCTTTGGACAAACTCAATGTTTAAAGTCATATAACAAATACATACACCAGAAAATTCCCGTCGCTGTCGATCTGAGGCAGCCCGATGATGCTGATGTTATGCAACGATAAATCACAAAATCAATAAATACTTAAGCATATAGAGGTCTGAATGCCACATTTACAATTTGAAATTAATCAAACGATTGAGAATGAAAGCAAAGTCAAATTTGTGAATGCAATACGAGATGCTTTTTCTAAGATTATGGATACGGGAACAGATCATATTTCAATATCAATTAGAGAATATGCCAAATACAACTTAACGATTGGACGAGTCAACCCTGAAAATGATATTTGTTTAATGAATTTGGATATACGGGAAGGTCGTACAATAGAGAAACGAAGAGAATTAGCACTCAGATATATGAGTATTGTAAAGAATAATTTCAATGTCGACGCTGAAAATCAATATGTTACTTTCACTCAGCATCCCGGTGAAGATTTTCATTTGGTTGAAAAATATCTAGCAGGTTGGGAGGCAGACGAAGACCCTTTAGCCGATTAATCAAATATTTTTACTGAAAAAGGAAGTGTTGTAATCCCATCATCAATTAAGCTGCTTGCTGGTCGTACAGGCCAGGAGTATAACTTAAGATAAAATCCCGCGGTTTTTTTGAAAAAATGTTATTCCTTTTTTTCCTAAACTCAAATTAATTCCATCCACAAGAGGCAATAATGAGCATAATCACCATTGACCAGGATAAGTGCAAAAAAGACAGCATCTGCGTAGCAGAATGCCCTTTCTCGCTAATTACCCTTCAGGAGGATGGCTTTCCCGGAATTACCGAACAGGCGGCAAAGCTCTGCATTCATTGCGGTCACTGTGTCGCTGTCTGTCCACATAAGGCTCTGAGCCTGGCTGATCTTGGACCGGACGACTGCATCTCCAGCGGTTACGGGCCACTGCCAACCCTACAGAAAGCCGGTCAGTGGATGACTTCCAGACGTTCAACCAGGACATATCAGAAAAATAGCGTCGATCGTGGCAGCTTGGAGCAGATTATCGATATCTGCCGCTGGGCCCCTTCAGCTAGAAACAGTCAGCCGGTAAAATGGCTGATCATTGAAAAACCAGCCGAAGTGAACCGTCTTGCCGGCCTGGTAGTTGAGTGGCTACGCACCACCGGCAACTATGCCGAGATGGTCTCGGCCTGGGATGAGGGCCGTGACATGGTACTGCGGGGCGCGCCGCATCTAGTTGTGGCCTATGCCGATGCCGGCAGCGTCAAACCGGATATCGACTGCGTAATCGCTATGACCTATTTTGAGATGGCTGCTTCGACTATGAACCTTGGCACCTGCTGGGCTGGAATGCTGATGAGCGCTGCGGCTAACGAATATCAACCCTTGATGGCAGCCCTTGACCTGCCTGAGAATTGCAAACTGTATGGTGCTATGATGACTGGCTACCCCAAATATCAGTATATGCGGGTACCGACCAGGAAAGCAGCGGCAATCACCTGGAGATAGAGAAGAAAAAGTATGGGGTGGAGGCTTGATATGCAATAATTGACGTCCGTCTTAAAAAAATAAAACAGGGATCTGTAGAATTTCAGGATCTCTGTTTCTTTCGGAAAGCGTGATTTCTCGAAGTTCAAACGTGCTATCAAAATCTTAAGTTAATCAAAGTTGGTCGCCACAAAGTAAGTGCCCGAAGAACCAGAAATGCAGGTTCGCACTAAGGTATCTTGCTGAGTTATCATACGAATGAAACTACGTTTGAGAGCTGAAGAGAAAACATCTGCTCGTAAATGATTCAGGTTATGTCTCCATCTCACTTTGAATTTCAAATTTCTCCATTTTTTCAATATAATAGGCTGTATCCTGTTTAAGAGAAAGATGATCTATTTCCACTCCTACCCCTGTTCCCTGGAGGCTGTCCAGCTTAAATGTTTCTTCTAAAATATCAAAATGTTCTTTTGAAATAATAACAAAATACTGGGCATAGGCTCTGAATTGAAGTGTGTCGGGAAAGCGATTTTGTATTTCATAGGCAACCTTCTGCATTAAAATATTACCCTGCCCCCAGCCTTGCAGGGTATTGTATTGCTGTAAATTGACTATATGGAGATTGTACAAACACTTGTACTCATACAGTTCTTTGTTGTTTCTGAGAATGATCTGCAGATAGTCTTCATTATAGACACCTGTTAGTTTATCGCTGAAAAAATACGAGAATCTACGCTGTTCCATCTGATTTTTGGGCAACTGATTAATACTCTTCTGCCCTTCTATGTTTTTGAGTACTTTGAGAGCAGCTGTAACGACCTCCGGATCAAACTGGCTGCCACTGAGTTGTTTCAGCTCCTTTAGAGCTTCCTTGATTGCCTTTCTTGGTTTGTAGATTCGGTTGGTGGTCATGGCATCAAAGGCGTCGGCAACAGTAATGATTCTGGAAAGTAAGGGGATGTCTTTTCCCTGAAGTCGATCAGGATATCCCATGCCATCATAGCGTTCATGGTGATGACGTATTATTTTAGCCAGTCCCTTATACATTGTGAGATTTGAGAGCATATCATAGCCAGCTGAGGCATGGAGTTTGATAAGGTCATAGTCGAGGGCGGAAAGTTTACCCGGTTTCAGGAGTACAGAATCGGGGGTGGCAATTTTCCCAATATCATGAAGGGTTGCAGCTTTTAGCAGGACACTTGTATCTTCTTCGCTCAGGTTCATTTCCTGGGAAAGGAGTTTGCTGTAGTGTGCCACTCTCGCTGTATGTCCCGCAGTATAAGTGTCTCGCTGGTCAATCATGTTGGCAAAGGAGACAATGGTTTCTTCGTAATTTTCGGTGCGTTCTATTTCGAGTTTTGCTAATTTTTCTTTTTGTTTGAATGAGCTGATTGCAAAACCGATATCACCGGCCAGTTCCTCAAGCATGGCGATTTCTTCCTGTTCAAATCCTTCTAAACGTAGAGTGTATACAGTAAGAGCACCAAGTGCAGGGGTGTATTTATCTGCCTGCAGAGGCAGAGCAATAACTGCCCGGTAGCCGGTGACCGCTGCCCGGTCTAGCCAGGGAGATACGGTGCTAACAGTATCGCTTTGTTCTATAACTATGGTGTGGTTACTGGCCATGCAATGAGCAGAGGGAGTAGATGAAAAAGGATCGTTTATATCAAATGGTTTATAGGGAGGCTTGGAAGGAAATTGCACCGAATCATTTGTAGTGAAAACTGTTTCAACCATGTCGTTTTCAAGCAGACCGATCCAGCTATATCCATAGTGCCCGTGTTTTCCCATAACCCTGCATGCCTTTTGCAAGAGCAGCTCCAAGTGTGTTTCTGAAAGAAGCAGGCCATTTACTTCGGAAATTGTTTTCATTATTTCTCGTAAATACAATTCCCGATCAAGGAGAATATTTACTTTTTCAGTTCGCTTGACAACTTTGTTTTCCAGGGTTTTGTTGAGTTCGTCCACTTCCCATTTTTTCTGTTGAAGACTTCTGCTCAGTTGGTGGAAATAAAACGAGGTAGTAATAACTGCGGTGAGAAGAAACAGCAGCAGGGTTATTTGCAACCAGTAGCGTTTGAAGACATCAGAGGAGCTGAACTGACCAAAACTATCATAGGGTGTTATCCCCAGTTCCAAAAGGCAGTCATGGACTGGCTGATAGTTCATTGCAACAGTCCATCCTGCACTGTTGCTGGCTACGGCGGCAGGTTCATTTTTATCCATGGCTAAAAGGGCGGAAGCAACATGACGGGCCAGGTCTGGAGAGGTGGTTTGGGTCGCACTAAACGGCCACTCGGGGTAAAGGGCGGTGCTGAGTTTAAAAGAGAAGTGTTCAGCTTGCTGTTCGCCCAGAATCCGAAACTCATCAAGATTGATGATGCCGGCATTAGTCATGCGTTCGAGAGTGTCTGTTCGAACCGTTCCGCCGTCAACATCGCCATTGCGAACCGCATGAACAACTGCATCGTGGGTGTGTCCATAACTAAGTGATGAAAAAAAACTAAAAGGATCAATACCCAGCTTGTGTAATTTCCGCCAGCACATGATCCAGCCACCAAAAGAAAGCTCATCAACAGCCATGAAAGATTGATTACGCAGATTATTTATATTCTTAATGTCGTCCCGATCGGCCCGGACAAAAATAACGCCACCAAAGGTGGTTGTATGTTGCTCGGGTAGACACCTGTTTATAAGGGTTGCTATTCGGTTCACCCCATGTCGTTTTTCCATCTCCACATAAAATGCTGGATTAGTAAGGACAAAATCAATTTGTGCCTCTTTAATTGCGGTGTGGATTGCTATGAAATCTAGGGGGACAATTGTAAAATGATAATCTGGAAGTGCAGTACTGAGGTAATCAGCAGTTGCCGACCATTTTTGCTGAGTTCGTTCCGGGCCACGCTTGGCTAGAATACCAATTTTGATCTCTTGAGGGGATTTTGAAAGAGCGGTGTACGGCAAGTTGACCACAAAAAGCAGTAACAGTAGGGGGAAAAAAATAGCTTTGGAGGTACGAAACGGGAACATGAAACAACTCCGATTATCATGTGTAGAGTAATCAATATCAAATCATTAAGAAAGATTACCACTTCCTTGGAAAGGAGGTAAGGAAAAACAGATTGTTTAGAGGAGGAACTCTTAAATAAAAGGGGTCAGATAAACATTAATTATTTTTCATACTAGAATCTGAAGGCATCAGCGAATAGTTGTTTTCAAGATGTGTTGACTGCCAGCTAAGATTTTCCGTGAATCATTCCCTACAATTGCGGTTTCAATACAAAGCATAGTTTTATATGCGTCGTCTGCCATATCATCTATTTGTCTCGATTTATCTTTCCACGGATTCCAGATAACAGCAGAAGAAGAGCCCATCGATGAAATCTGAATGCTTCTGTTAAGATCATTCAAAGTCAGGGGAGTGTTGATTCCGTCATATACACGATCAACTTCTTCGTTAATAATTAGCAATCCATCCTGTTTTGCGCAGGTACTTGTTAGGAAATTACGGTATTTGAGACCATCCAATCCCTTAATCGAAGTATTGCCAATCTCTGAAACCATATAGTAAGTGTGAAGGGCTGAACTGATGGTAAAGTCACTGCTGCCACAGTTGGATGTTGTGAGTGTGATGGTAAGTGATTGCCCTATGCTAATGTGTAACTGCAGTTGAAAGTGATATGCCAGAGTGCAAAACTCGCGGCAGAACTTTCAAGTTGGAGGGTCAGTTCGGTGCAGCTTGTATCCTTCTCGTTGACTTCAAGAAGAGTAAATTCTGAGGTTCTTGCGAATCCATGCTGTGGTAGAGCAGAATTACTGCTATGTTTTCCAAACCAGGGCCAGCAGATTGGAACGCCTCCTCTGATGGCCTTTCCTGTTTCAAAATAACTCTTTTCACTTAGCCATAACAGTGGCTCTTGACCATGCACCTGATAATGAAAAAGATGTCCTCCCTGCAGTGCAACTTTTGCAGTCGCACTGCTGTTTTCTATTTCCAGATACTTAAATCCATTCGGGAATGTTTTTTCTTGTATCATTTTTCTAGCTCGCTATCTGTCCGCTCATTTCAGCTCCATATTGGTCTGCGTTCAATCCAACTAGAAGATGTATTAGATTCTTATCCAGACGAACAACTGCGGACACACCTTTTGTTTTTAGCAACTCCTCATCTATCGCTTCAAGGCTCTGCAGTTTCAGGCGTATTCGTGTCTGGGCACAGGAATCCACGGTTTTGATATTGGCGCTTCCACCAAGACCAGTAATCCACTCCGCGACCTTCTCAGGAGCATTGGGATCCCGAAGCTTAGGGCTTATTTTCTGTTCTTCAAAGGTGACCTTGGAGACCATATCCTGATCGCTGAGTTCCGCCTCATCACCTGCATGTTCCATATAATCTTTCATATCCGTCATCAGATTTTCAGAACGGGTACCAAAGATTGCTTGTAAACCATTGCCAATCGTGACAACCCCTGCCGCGCCAAGTGCTTTTAACTTTGCAGGATTGGTTTTATTCATATCTTTTACCTCAATACGCAAACGAGTAATACAGGCATCAAGGCTTACAATATTACTTCTGCCGCCAAAGGCTAACACAAGCTCTTTGGTCATAGCATCTGCGGAAACATTCGATGATGCTTCGTTCATGGTTTCATCTTCACGACCAGGTGTTTTGAGATTGAAAATCAGGATTGCAAAGCGAAAAACGGTGTAGTAAACAGCGGCAAACAGGGGGCCAAGGATCAATATAATCCATGGTTTTATATCAATTGCATAGAAGAGCAGATAATCAATCAGTCCATGGGAGAATGAGTATCCCATTCGAGCCCCTAAAAGATAGGTTGTCAGAAAAGCAAGTGACACAAGAACGGCATGAAAGAGATAGAGGAGTGGTGCCAGAAACATGAACGCAAATTCAAGTGGTTCGGTGATTCCCGTTAAAAATGCGGTAAGCGCACCGGACATCATGATTCCGCCAACTTTTACTCTGTTTTCAGGTTTTGCCGTGTGATAAATGGCAAGGGCGGCTGCAGGCAGGCCAAACATTTTAAAGATAAATCCACCGCCTAGTATTCCGGCCTGGTAATCTCCTGCAAAGAAACGATTAATAACGCCATGAACCACTTCACCATCCGGGGTGGTATAACTACCAAGCTCAAAGAAAAATGGTACATTCCAAATATGGTGCAGTCCAAAAGGCAGCAGCATTCGTTCTACAAAACCATAAACGGTGACAGCAACGGCGGTGTTTCCATGGGAGGCGTAATTTGAAAATGCGTCAATGCCGCTCTGGATGGGTGGCCAGATAAAACTGAGCGCGATACCGAGGGCTATTGCCGCAAAGGAAGTTGCAATGGGCACAAAACGTTTTCCGGCAAAGAAACCAAGATATGCAGGTAAGCTGATGCGATAATATTTGTTAAAGAGAAATGAAGCAAGGCCACCCACAATAATACCACCAAAGACCCCGGTTTCGATGGAGTCTATACCCATAACTTTGGTGGTCTCCATCCCAAGCACCTTGGCCATAACACCAAGTGTTGCCACAAGTACGGCATACCCAACCGCAGCAGAGAGTGCGGAAACGCCATCATTTTTACTTAATCCGAGTGCAACACCAATAGCAAATAAAAGGGCAAGGTTACCAAAAACGGCGCCACCTGCAGCTTTCATGATTTCATTAACAATCTCCGGAAAGATGGCAAATCCTGCGGAGCCAACACCGAGCAGGATACCGGCAGCAGGAAGAATGGCCACCGGCAGCATGAGTGCTTTACCGATTTTTTGGAGAAAGGCAAAGGATTGATTCCATAAGTTTTTCATTTCTGTTCCCCCTGCCTTCTATTGTCTACCAGCTCTCGAACAGCTGCTCCGGATATCGTGTTTAGTGCAAGGCCTGCAAGTTGTTTGCAGTCAGCTTCGGACCATCTCCTGACTTCCGCTTTGATGGATGGAATAGCTGGAACGGAAACGGAGAGTTCGTTAACTCCTATGCCCATGAGGATTGGAACTGCCTGAGGATCGGAGGCGAGTCCGCCACAGACTCCCAACCATTTTCCCTGGCTGTGTGCTCCTTCTGCGGCAATTTTGATTAAACGCAGAACTGAAGGATTCAAGGCATCAATTTTTGCTCCAAGTTTAGGGTGCCCTCTGTCCATTGCAAGAGTGTACTGGGTGAGATCATTGGTGCCAACGGAGAAGAAATCAACTTCTTTAGCGAATTGTTCAGCCATCACCGCAGTCGATGGAACTTCGACCATAATCCCAACTTCAATGGGGGCGAGATCAAGCCGTATCCGCTCTTCTTCAAGCATTGCTTTGGCTTCCCGTATTTCTTCAATGGTAGCAATCATTGGAAACATAATACGTATGGTGCCATGTGCTCCTGCGCGTAGGATAGCACGGGCTTGTACTCTGAAAATTTCAGGTCGTTCAAGACCGATGCGGATTCCGCGTTGTCCAAGAAAGGGGTTGTCCTCCTTTGGCATGGGCAGGTAGGGGAGGGGTTTGTCCCCGCCCACATCAAGTGTACGGATAATAAGCGGACGGCCATCAAGAGCGGTCAGCACATCGCGATACACCTCAAACTGTTCATCTTCCGTTGGGGCTGTCATGCGTTCCAGAAACAAAAATTCGGAACGCAGCAGGCCCACCCCTTCGGCACCAAGCTTGACTGCCTTCTCTGCATCCTTAACACCACCAATATTGGCCACAATTTCCATGCGTTTGCCATCGGTGCTTATTGCGGGATCAAGAGTTGCTGCAAGATCCTGATCGCTCTGCTCTTGCAGGGCAGCTTGTTTCTTCACCGTCTCATCGATAAGCGTCGTCGATGGATTGATACGGAGGGTCCCTTTAGAACCATCCAGGATAAGCGGAGTGTCATTCTTGATATCAAGAATCCTTGCTTCCATTCCTGCAACGGCTGGAATATCAAGTGATCTGGCAATAATGGCTACATGGGAAGTTGCACCTCCCGTGACGGTACAGAAACCGGCTACTTTTTTAGGATCAATGGTGGCAGTAAAGGATGGTGTTAACTCCTCGGCAATGAGAATTGCCTGGTCAGGAATCTCAATATCTTCATTTTCCTTACCGGTGAGTATACGGAGCACTCGTTTACCAACGTCACGAAGATCATTGGCTCGTCCTGCAAGTATTTCGTTTTGAAGAGCTGCCAATTGCTCCGCGTAGCTGCTGTATGCATGTTGCCAGGCATATTCAGCACTTTTACTTTTTGCGGTAAGGCTCCGTGCCATATCGAGTAAATCAGGGTCATCGAGTATTTCACGATGTGCTGCAAAAATAGCAGCCTTTGAAGGATCTGTCTGTTTGTGCAGATTGGCCTGCAGTGCTTCGAGGTGGTTCTTTGCCTCCTCAATTGCAGCATCAAGACGTACGTTTTCCAGGTGGCTGTCGGGCGCCTTTTCAGCAAAGGTAAATGATTCTTCCTTAATCTGAAATGCTATCCCTACGGTTATTCCAGGAGATGCTGTAACACCAAGGAGCAGGTTTGGATCGCCGCTGACTGGAGGATGGAGAACTTTTTTATCTGCCATAACTTCAATGGAAGCAGGAGATGCAACCGGAGTTGTACCGCTGTCACCAAGGCCCGATTCGATTTGTGGAAGAATTTCAGCAATGGCTTCCTCTCCATCGTTTCCTGTCGTCCGCAATTGAATCTTATCAAGATGCTGAATATTTAATTTCATTATGCCAACAACACTTTTGGCATTCGCTGTTTCATCACCCTTTACAATTTCAATCTTTGAGTTGAATTTTTTTGCAAGACCGGCAAGTACAGCAGCAGGACGTGCATGCAATCCCGTTTTGTTTGGAATAATAACGGCATCGGAGATGATAAGCCGGCCACTACTGTTTGCAGTGTCTGTTACTTGTTCTTTTAAGCCAACAACGAGGAGATCTGTCTCATTCTCCACCGCCATCCCACCTTTTTTCTCGACCGTTGCCACGCGTTCGCCATTGGTCAGAATGATCTGGGTCAGGAGACTTTTAGCATGGGTGGCGATAAAGTCAGTATCGAATTCGATAAGTGTGTTACCCGTTTTGACCTGGTCACCTTCTGCTACCAGTGCCTTAAAGCCCTCGGACTTTAATGAAACCGTATCGATACCAATATGCATCATCACTTCGAGCCCGGAGGAGTGAGTGAGGGTTATGGCGTGGAGTGCGCTGTGTAGCTGGGTCACTATTCCATCAAAGGGTGCAGTCAGTCGTTGGGATATGGGATCAATGGATATTCCATCGCCCACCATCTTCTGGGAAAATACCGGGTCAGGTACCTGTTCAATTGGGAAAATAACACCTGATAACGGGGCCTTTATTATTATTGTCTGCATATGCTTCAACCTGTTGCCTAGAAGTTAACGTTCAATTTAGTACCAAGCACGGTAACATTATCAAAGTCCTTTGAGCCATTGGGATTGGAGATATATTGAAAGCTTGGCATCACCTCGATCCCGTATCCAAGTCTGAAATTATAGGTGAGTTCAAGCAGTGTTTCTGTCCCCCGAATTTTCCCTGGTATATAATCGTGGGTGTAGGTGTTGTATTCGGAATGTTCAGCAATGGTGACCATAAAGCCGAGTTTGTCGCGGTCTCTTGTCGGGATTAAACCTTCATAGACAAAACCCAGAGTGTAGGACATCGGTAAACCTGCGATCTCTTCATCACTGTTGGCAACGATTGAGCCTAAGAGAGCAAGGCCCTGGTTGATATCATTTTCCTCTGCAAAGAGTTTCCAGTCACTGAGCAGATACACGGAGTAACTGCCACTGGTTGTTTCGCCTGTTTTAAAATTATCAAAATCACCGGAATTATAGTTGGCGCCAAGTTTTACAACCTGCTGGGCTCCACCGGATGCTGCACGATCAAAAAAGAGTTGCATCTCTCCAATGATTGCGACACCATTTCGGCCCATGCTCCAGTCCCAGCCATTACTGTCCTGTCTGGTCCAGCTGCCATCAAAAAGACCTAATTTTAGATCAAACATATCAGTTGCCTGATATTTAACATGGGCCCCAACGGTTGCATCGGGATACGCATTCAGTGCGTACGGAGTAAACACACCTTTTGGGCTGCCACAAACAGCATTGTTCATAAAGTTGCAGTAGAGATCGGATCTGAGAAAGAGGTCATTCATGACCAGTCGTCCAAAATCAAGTGACCATTCGTCACTGATCTCGGTGGAAATCTGAAAGTTTACCAGTTTCGTTGTCTGACCGCCAAAGGCTTCCTGGCTCTTATTAAAATATTCGCCATACTCATATCTGCCATTTTCTGTGGATCCCGGGGCTACATAGAGTTCTGACAGGTTATCTCCACTGCGGCTGGAATACTTAGCAATAAAAACGGTTTTTTTGATGGAGAGTATCTTTTCAAGATCGAGCGTGAGGGCAGCATTGATATTATGGAGATAGGTGTTGGTTTGATTGTAGCCACCTGAAACAGAGGCAGCGGGTTCAGGAGTATAACTCAGCGCGATGTCCACACCGCTATCAAACATTGTACTGCGATAGCCTCCCCAGTCACCGGTTAGATAATCCTGTGTTGCGTAGAGATCAGCTGCCATAGCAGGAGAAAGACATAGAGGGCTTGAGAGACAAAAGAAGAGAAGTTTTTTTAACGTACTCTGTTTCATATCTGTCCTTTTGAGTTATGCGATAGCGGTTCTCGCAATATTGCTTATCCGTTGCCAGTCACCCTGCTCAACGGCGTCCTTTGGGGCAAGCCACGATCCTCCGACACAGGCGACATTTTTGAGTGCAAGGTACTCTTTGTAGTTAGCAGGTGAGATTCCACCGGTGGGGCAGAAGGTTGCCTGAGGAAAGGGACCGCCAATGGATTGTATCATTTTTATTCCTCCCGCTGCCTCCGCTGGAAAGAATTTGAATTCACTCAGTCCATACTCCATACCAAACATTAACTCAGATGCACTCGATATCCCGGGGATAAGCGCTATCGGGCCATTGATTGCTGCGTTAAGAAGTTTTGGCGTAAGGCCGGGACTGATAGCAAACACTCCGCCCGCATCGGCCACAGCATGCAAGTCTTCCTCTGTGGTTACGGTGCCCGCACCAACTATGGCGCCAGGTACTTCCTCGGATATCATTTTGATGGCCTCAATGGCAACGGGCGTTCGAAGGGTTACTTCCAGTACCCTGACCCCGCCGGCTACAAGGGCCTTTGCAAGCGGTACCGCTTGAGCGAGTTCCTGTATTACAATAACGGGAACAACGGGGCCGCTGTTCAGGACATCAATGGCAGCCATTTTCCAATTTTGAATCTGTGTCATACCTGTATCTCTGGTTGAAAATTTATACTATCTGTTTTGTAGAAGATGTTAGTTAGACTTCATCTGTGTAGGTGAAGATAGAGCTTGCGCCTTCTTCGGCCCCGAGCAGATCTTTTCGTAGCGGTGCAAAAATCTGCCGTCCAAGACCGTAACGGCTGGATGCAAGATCCGGAGTACAGGGCACACGACTACTCAGTTCCTGCGCATCAACCTTCAGCTCTAAAATACTGTTATGTGCATCCATCAGAATGATATCGCCGTCCTGCACCTTGTTGAGCAGGCCGCCTGTGACAGCTTCGGGAGTGCAGTGGATTGCAAAAGGAACTTTGCCGGATGCACCGGATAGCCTGCCATCGGTCACAAGACCAACCTGATAACCACGGTCCATGGTGATGGAAAGATGGGTGATTAGTTTATGGAGTTCAGGCATTCCATTGGCGCGTGGGCCCTGAAAGCGAACGACCGCAACCATATCCCTGTTCAGTTTGTCAGCTTGAAAGGCATCTTCAAGCTCCTGCTGGGAGTTAAAGACCATTGCTGGCGCTTCAACGAAGGTCTTTTCACCATCGGCTAGCGCCGATATTTTCATAATGGCACGACCAAGATTGCCGGAAAGAACTTTAATACCGCCAATCTGTTCAAAGGGCTTATTAACCGTAGCAAGGATAGAGCTGTCTGCGGCTTGTTCCGGACCTTGCTGCCAGGTGAGGGTTTCATTGCTCAGGATAGGTTCTTCGGTGTAACGTTGAAAACCTTTTCCGGCAACGGTTTGTACATCTTCGTGGATCAGTCCACCTTTGAGGAGTTCTCTGATCAGCAGACTCATTCCACCTGCGTGCTGAAAGGAATTGATATCGCCGGAACCGTTTGGATAAATGCGAATAAGAAGTGGTGTGATATCTGATATTTCGGAAAAATCATTCCAGTCGATCCGTATTCCAGCGGCCCTTGCTATGGCCACAAGGTGCATGGTTTCATTAGTGGAACCACCGGTGGCCATAAGACCAACAATGGCGTTGATAATTGATTTTTCACTGATAACATGAGCAAGCGGTGTGTAATTATCTCCAAGATGAGTCATGGAGCTAATCTGTTTTGCTGCGGATCTGGTGAGGGCATCACGAAGTTTTGTTCCAGCGTTCACAAAGGAGCTTCCAGGGAGATGCATACCAAGCATCTCAGCCATGAGTTGATTGGAGTTTGCCGTTCCGTAAAAAGTGCAGGTACCAGGGCTGTGGTAGGCCTTGACTTCAGAGGCAAGCAGTTCACTGTGATCAATTTCACCCTTGGCGTAGGCTTCCCGAACCTTATTCTTATCCTTATTGGCAATGCCCGATGTCATAGGGCCAGCAGGGATAAGGATCATTGGCAGGTGACCAAACTGGAGACCGCCCATCAGAAGGCCAGGGAGGATTTTATCGCACACTCCCAGAAGGATAGCACCATCAAAAACGTTATGGGATAGCCCGATAACCGTGGACATGGCGATAACGTCTCTGCTGACTAAGCTCATATCCATTCCAGGTTCACCCTGGGTCACCCCATCGCACATTGCGGGGACGCCGCCTGCAAATTGCGCATTACCACCAGCCTGGGCGACGGCTTCCTTGATGATTTTCGGATACTTTTCATATGGTTGATGGGCAGATACCATATCATTATAGGCCGAGATTATAGCAATATTTGGAGTGTCTTTATCGAGCAGGGCACTTCGGCATGTTCCAACAGACCCAGCAAGGTCATGGGCTAGGTTTGAGCAGGGGAGTTTGTTGCGAAACACACCGTCTCCCTTTGCTTCTTCTATCCGTTGCAGATAGTGTTCGCGATGGGATTTGCTCCTCTCGATCACACGATCTGTAACTCTCTGTATTCCCTTGTGCATAAATGTCTCCGCTATTGTGCCCAGTATATATTGAAGTTAGATTGAGTTTCTTTTTGTTGCAGGATAAAACGGATAGGAAATTCTTCTGCTTCACCTGCGATAAGTGCTTTTTCCAAGACATTTTTCTTATCCTGTCCGGTGATATGGAGAAAGATGTTTTCTGCAGCTAGAATTGCCGGCAGGCTAAGAGTCATCCGTTCATGAGATGCCGTTACAGGAGTGATCCCAATACAAATTTTACCTGAGTTCATTTCCGTTGCAGCTTTCAGTTTTTCGGCGCCGGGAAAGAGTGAAGCGGTATGGCCATCCCCTCCCATACCAAGAAGCAGTACATCAAAGGGGTGATGAATCTTCCTAAGATTGTTCGAACATTCATTCTCTCCATCGGTGGCCGTCTCCGCAGGAGTCTTCATTCCTGTGAAGTTTGCAGCAGCCCCATGGTTTTGCAGGAGGTGAGTGCGGACCAGATGTTCGTTTGAATCATTATCATCGGCTGCGACCCAGCGTTCATCGACAAGACCTATATCAATATTAGTCCACGGCAGGTTTTTATTTGAAAGTGTTTTGAAGAGGAGTACCGGGGTGGAGCCACCGGATACCATAAGACTTGCCCGCCCATTTTTTATAATCCCTTTTTGCAGTATGGAGCTAATTACATCCGCGAGCGCACTGCACAGGGTTTCGTGATCGCTAAAACTATAAAAGTTATCCTGATTATTCATTTTCACTCTTTGTAAGGTTTGTGATGGCCTTTCCGTATTCAGTTTTTAAAGCGTTGAGGTACAGAGGATCAATAGCACCTTTCCAGGTTTTTATTTTATAGAAGCGTTTGGGGATGGTGATAGCTTCCGGATTAAAACCCGTGGCGAAGCGTGTTTTCCACCGCATTTTTTGGATATGGACTCCTAATGGATCAATATTTGCTGCAATTTCTGAATAGCCAACGGAGTTTAGACAATCGGCCAGAATTTCATTTTTATAGACGCCACGCGCAAAGAGGCAGGAGACCATGGAGGTCATAAAGGTACGACTCGCCTCATCACTAATCAGAAAATCCGTGACACCTTGTATATCCTGATCCGAGTGTTTCTGGTCGTAGGAGTAGCCGCCACTATCAAGGTGGGAGTGTCTAAAGCCCAGAGATTGGGCAGCAAAGAAAACCTCTCCCGTGGCATATCCTGCCATTTCCTGGCCGAGTACACAGGCAAAATCTTCGCCTCCATATTCCGCTGCTGCCTGTAAACTCCCTTTGCCAAGAAGTCTGTAAAAATCGTTGTGGCAAGTCCCAAGCATTTTAGTTGCCTGCTGATATGCCTCGGCATCGCCAAAACTCAGTTTTACAATGGTTTCATGGTTGGAAATTAAGCCTTTTTCTGTGGCTTCAGTGGCCCAGGCGAGTGCTACGCCACCGGACATAGCATCTAGTCCTACCTTTTCCATACAATCAAGGATATTTAAGACAGAGCTGGTATCCGTTACGCCAAGCATGGTGCCGAGTGAGAATATCATCTCATAGTCGTAGGCGACCTGCTTAAAGGTGTAACGATGATTCGCATTAAACATCTCACGGATATAGCCAACATGAATGCAGCCAACAGGACAACCAGAGCAGGCGGAATTACGAAGCAGAGTATCCGTTGCAAAGCGTTCTCCATTGATTTTGTCAATGGCGGGGTCGCTTGTGGCCTGTAGATTTCTCCATGGCAGGGATTTAATGTCATTGAGCCCCTGCAGGTTTGCTGGGGTGCCAAGGTTATGATACTTTTTCATCATATCGGTGGCAGTAACTTGTTTGTGCACCTCTGCAAAGAGTTTGTTGTACTCCTTGTTGTCAGGAATTGGGAAAATTGCATCACCGTGGATGATGATTCCTTTAAGATTTTTTGCTCCAAGAGCCGCACCACCGCCTAGTCTGCCGAAATGACGATAGGTGTCCACATTAATGCAGGACATGGATGCTCCGTTTTCACCTGCTGGGCCAATACGGAGGATAGTTCGATGTCCTGATCCTTTTGACATCCCACGAAGAAGTTTTCCTGTTTCATCAACGTCCATGCCCCTCATAAAATCAATATCTTTAATATCGAGTGATCTTGAACTGACACTCAGGCAGCAGAGCCTTTCTGACTTTCCAACAATAACCAAGGCGTCCAGGTTTGCAAAACATAAAGAGAGGGCAGATCTGCCGCCTGCATGACTTTCTGTATACTGATCATGATAGGGTGATTTAAAACTACAGACTGTCTTGCTCATCAGTGGGAAATATCCGGTGAGTGGGCCAATCGCAAAAATGATAGGCTGCTCCGGAGCATCCCATGGCTGATCCAGCAGCCCATATTTTTGAAAGAGAAGGGCGGCAAGACCACTGCCTCCAACCTCTGTATTGCGGCCATCAAGGTGAACAACCTGGCCTTTCCCGGAGGTGAGGTTAACGACAAGAATTCTAAAGTGATCCCGAATCATACAGTCACCTCTTTGATGGTATCGTTTTGGTCGCTGCTGATTTCTTCCAGTTCAAGACAGTTATGGGGACAGTAGTCCACACAGCGGCCGCAATGGATACATACATAAACAGCTCCGGTATAGTCCTGGGCAATTGCATCGATGGGGCAGGCTGCAACACATTCACCGCAGGTGATGCAGAGTTTTTTCTTTACAATAACGCCACCGCCTTTCCGATATGAAAAAGCACCTGTCGGACAGGCGTCAGCACAGGGTGCCGGGTCGCAGGCGAGACAATGATTTGCTTTAAATCCCGTGGTAAGCCCACCTGAAGATTTTATTCGTATGCCTGCTGTATCCCAGGAAATTTGTTTGTGAACCAATCGTGCGCAGGCAAGGGAACAGGAGTGGCATCCGATGCAGCGGTCAATTCTTGGGGTTGTCAGTTTTTTCATAATGTATCGCCCAGGTTTGAATAGTTAAATGTTTTTTTCTTCTGGAGAAAACAGGACACCATCTTCCGGGAGTGTTTGCCATTTTAACTCCACCGGGAAGGGTTGGACATCCCATATTTTTTTGGCATAATCGGTGATTGATCTGTCCGATGAGAATTTACCCATGCGACAGGCATTGATAATGGACATTTTGGTCCACTGCTTTTTATCGCGATACATCTCCGAGACCCTATCCTGACAGTCGATGTACGCCTGATAATCGGCAAACAGCATATATTGATCATCGTAGAGGAGCGAGTCTACGATTGGTTTGAACAGATCCCTGTCTCCATGGGAAAAGTGCCCGGTGGCTATAAGGTCTATGGCCTTTCGCAGGTTCTCATTTCCATGGTAATAATCCATTGGGTGATACCCGTTTGACTGGCGTTCCATCACTTCTTCTACGGTTAGGCCAAAGAGGAAGAAGTTCTCAGCACCAACTTCTTCACGGATTTCAACGTTTGCACCATCGAGTGTTCCAATGGTGAGAGCCCCATTCATGGAGAACTTCATGTTTCCGGTACCCGAGGCTTCCTTACCTGCAAGAGAGATCTGCTCGGAGAGATCCGTCATCGGATAGACTGAATGGCCTATTTTTACGTTGTAATTGGGAATAAAATAGATTTTCAATCTGTCCCTGACGTCGGGGTCATTATTCACTACTTTGGCAACCGAGGTAATAAGCTTAATCATGCGCTTGGCCATAAAGTAGCCGGGGGCTGCCTTTCCACCAAAGACAAAGAGGCGAGGGGTGATTTCACAATCGGGGTTTTCTTTTATTCTGTTGTAGAGGGTGACAATATGCAGAACATTTAAATGTTGACGTTTATATTCATGGATGCGTTTTACTTGGACATCAAACATGGATTGCGGATCAACTATGATATTCTGCTTCTGTTTAATAACGGCTGCAAAGTCTGTCTTGTTTTTTTCTTTTACATCAAGCCACGCCTCCTGAAAGGATGCATCGTCAGCATGATGAGCAAGGCCGCGTAACTCGTTAAGATTGGTAAGCCACTTTTCACCAATGGCATCGATAATCAGGCTGGTAAGGCGAGGATTACTTACTGCTATCCAGCGTCTTGGTGTCACACCATTTGTAACATTACGGATTTTTCCAGGATACATACTGTTCCAGTCGGCCAGAGTATGTTTTCGCAGCAAATCTGTGTGCATGGCGGCCACACCGTTGATCGCTTTGGAGCCAATACAGGCAAGGTTTGCCATACGAACATATTTTGGGCCTGATTCATCTATAATGGACATCCGGTCAATACGGGCTTCATCACCAGGGTATTTCATACGAACCTGATCAAGAAAACGACTGTTGATTTCATACACTATCTCCAGATGCCTGGGGAGAAGGTCGCCAAACAGGGTAAGTTCCCATTTTTCCATCGCCTCAGGCAGCAGAGTATGATTCGTGTAGCAGAGGGTTTGACGGGTAATTTCCCAGGCCTTATCCCAGTCGTAGTGATGCTCATCCACCAGAAGACGCATAAGCTCGGGAACCGCAACTGAGGGATGGGTATCATTGAGTTGGGCTGCGAAGGCATCATGGAAATTATCCAGTGAATCATGGGTGAAAAGGTGGGTACGGATCATATCCTGAAGCGAGCAGGAGACAAAAAAGTACTGCTGTTCAAGTCGCAACTGCTTACCGCGAAATTGTTTGTCATTGGGATAGAGGACTTTGGTGATGGTCTCTGCAGCAATTTTATCTTCAACGGCACCGTAATAATCACCCGTGTTGAATTCTTCAAAATCAAAGGAGGCATTGGCCTCAGCACTCCAAAGCCGGAGTATATTGACATTGTTTACTTTATAGCCGGGGATAGGCGTGTCGTAGGGAACACCGGCAATAACACGTGCCGGTCTCCAGCGCATTCTTCGCGTTCCATTTTCTCCGTGGTAAACTTCTGTCTGACCGCCAAAGCCTACAGCGCACGTCATATCTGGTTTCTTGATTTCCCAGGGGTTGCCGGAGTGTAACCATCTGTCGCTGATTTCTTTCTGCCAGCCGTTTTCAATTTCCTGATCAAACATGCCATATTCGTAGCGTATTCCGTAACCGATTGCGGGAATTTGAAGGGATGCCAGGGAATCCAGGTAACAGGCAGCGAGTCTTCCAAGTCCGCCATTTCCAAGCCCTGGTTCTTCTTCATGATCGATGATTTCTTTGAGGTCAAGGCCACTCTCTTTTGTAGCCTGGTTAAAGTCATCATAGAGGCCAAGGTTGACCAGATTATTATGAAGGTGAGGTCCCATCAGGAATTCGGCCGAGAGATAGCAGATAATTTTTGAATTTTTATCAAGGAGTGCTTCTGCAGAGTTGATAAAAAGATGCTGCATTTTATCTCTTAGCGTATGGGAAACGGCGAGATAATAGTCGTTCAGGCTTGCACGACGGACAGTGACGCCCTGCTTATAAAAAATATTGTAGGCAAAAGCGCGCTTGAGTTTATTGATATCCTCTTGTTTACTATCTATGTTTTTTTTGGCAGGGCTCACAATTGTACTCCTTGTGGAAAAAATCAGGAAACAGCGAGAAAATAAGATTATTTTCCAGCGAGTTATAGTGAAAAACATTATCAGTAATTATTATGATTGTATGCTTTGTTGAAAAGTTTGCAATGGAAAATAGATCTGCGAGCAAAAAAACGGCGTGTCTGATCAGAAAAGTAATGTAACACGGTTGATTTGCATGTCTGAGGTATAAGTTACTAAAAAGATATATAAAGACTGGAACATTAAGAGTTGATCGAAAAAAACAGGTGGGATAAAAAAGCACCTTCATCCCTCACCATACGCAGCTAGTGAAGAATGAAGATCTTAAATAGTAAGGAATATAGGATAGAATTATTTCTCTTTCAGTTGCTCTGCAATTTTCTTCTCTTCTTCTATCTGTTGGATCGTGGCAGCTGCAGCGCCTGCTTCAAGAAGCTTCTTTTGTTCTTCGCTAAGCTCAGTATTCTGTTGTTCTGGAAGCTCTACAATCACCTTACGATGGGCGTAGTGAATACCTTGGGCAGCAAGTGCTTCGGTAATTCTACGAAAGGCTTCACGTTTGATAACAAATTGAGCACCGGGATGGACCTTGAACTTGACTCTGATAACCATTATAGATCCGGACATTTCCCTGACACCGGCTGATTTAATGGGCTGGATAAAGTCTTCTTTAAACTCTTCATCAGCAAGCATGGTCTGGCCGACTTTCTTTATCACTTTACGTATCTTATTAACATTAGTGTCATATGGAAATTCCAGGTTGAATTTCTCAATTATACCACCACGCATAAAGTTGGTAATAGAGCCGAGTTGGCTGTGGGGAACGATTTGAAGCATACCACGAGGATGGCGAAGCATGACATTTCTTAGGGTAATAGATTCGACAGCTCCTGAAACAGAACCAGCCTTTATAAATTCGCCAACGCGGAAAGCATCATCAAGTAAATAGAAAAACCCAGAAAAGACATCGCTTACCAGTTTTTGTGCACCAAATCCAACGGCGATTCCGACAACACCGGCACCAGCAAGAAGAGGTCCGATATCAACCCCAAGCGAAGAGAGAATGACCAGGACTACCATTACCAGCAAAACAGAGGCAATAAATTTACGAAGCATGGGAAGAAGGGTGAAACTTCTGCCTCGGGCGGCAGCACCTCCCCATTCATCGTCACTTTCTCCTGACTCTTCTGTTTTAGGAGCGGATTCCAGCATTTTCCTCTCAATATAACTTGAAGCGAATCTCCAGGCGGTTAATCCAAAAGCGAGTGCAATCAGCGATTGAAAAACTGCGTTTGTTAAATCAGAGGCATAGGGAATATGGATATCCCAAAGACTCATAACCCATATCAAAAGTGTGGCAAGGATGGCCAGAGTCATGCCACGGGAGGTTGTGACGTAGAGTTTTCTTTCACGCTCTTTAGATTCTGCTAGCTTTTGCTGAATTTCAGGATCGCTTGACTCCTCATCCTCGGGATTATAAATTCTAAGAGTATTGATGGCAACACGTACCACCCACTGGCCAAGACTGTTAAACACAATAAAGAGCGGAAGCAGAAGTATGCTCATCAGGAAGGCAGAGTTCCCTCTCCGGACACCTGTTAATTCATCTCCCACCATAATTCCCCAGATAACGATAAAGTAGAAAAGAGCAGGAATGTGCCAGAACTGAGCAAACTGTTCGACCACCCAGTTTCTGGTTTGGTTGAGTTCACTTTTTGCGAGGATTTGGTTTTTAACATAGTGACGACTGCGCAGAACCATATTGAGAATAAGCAGGATCAGAATGGTCGCCAAAACCATTACCATCATATTGAGGGATTTCTTATCAAGGTGCAGCTCTTTTAACAGGGCAAGAGTGGTGATTGCTGAGAATGTGTAGGAACAGAGAAACAGAATGCTCGCTTGAACAGTTTGTGCGACCTTGTCGTCGAGGGGGAAGACTCGAAGAGCCTCAGAATGTGGCGCAAGGAATATTCTTAAAATATTTGAGAGAGTACGGTGAAACAGGATGACAGAGAAGATTGCCATAAAAATTAATCGAGAGTGAGAAATTTCACTTATTGGAAGCAGAAAAAAGAATAGAAAAGCAGCTGCTGAAAAAATAAGAATATGAATAAAATTGGGTATTGCCAACATAAGACCGGCAATAAAACGCATGGGTCCATCAAGATCCGGGATTGCTTTTTTCTGAAATTGTTCCCTGAAATTTGCGGTAAATCTTCTGGCGAAAAATTCTGTGCACCAGGCTGCTCCAAACACTAGTAACACAAGGCCTATTATGGAAAAGAAGGTGCTAATAGAACCATTTCCATTTTTTTTGATCATTGCGATATAGTTACGAGGCATATTTACCACAGCTGATAAAAATCCTATTGCATGTTCGTTGTCACTCTCAGTGTTGTCTAACACATGGAGCATGTTCGCTGTCTTGCCAACAAGGCCGGTATTTTTTCCACTGTTTTTGTCGCCAGGGGCAAGGTCCTTTGCAAGTTCGGAGACAAGGAGACTGCGGACCTGTTCATCGCTTAATTTAGCAAGTACGGAATTAACCTGATCCGGTGGGACGCCCTCAAGGCTTACTACTGCTTCTGCTGCAATGAGTGGAGAAAGAGGGACTGTAAGAGATAGGCAAATAAGGCTCAGGAAAAGGAAAAAAGGAAAAAATCTCATAATGGTATCTGTCCTGCAAAAAGTTTTAAACAATGATCGTAGGGAGAATGGAAGGGAATGGACTCACAGCATCACGTTTTTTATAGCTGTATCCTAGGGCTTTTCGATCGCTTTCTGATGTTTTTTAGGTGGGAAGAAGCGTTCACTACTCCCCTGAATTACCTTGTAGAAAACGGGGACAAAGAGAACAGCTAACAATGTTGCTGCAATCATACCGCCAAAAACAGCGGTCCCAAGGGCCTGCCTTGAAGCACCTCCAGCGCCATTGGCAATAACTAGCGGGTAAACACCTAAAATAAAGGCAAATGAGGTCATAAGGATAGGGCGAAATCGAAGTTTTGCTGCATCCATGGCTGAATCAAAAATTGACATGCCCTTTTTCTCACGTGCTTCAACGGCAAACTCGATAATGAGGATAGCATTTTTACAGGCAAGAGCAATGAGCAGTACAATACCGATCTGGGTATAGACGTTGTTATCCATGTGGCGAACCATCAGGGCAATAACGGTTCCAAGAAGCGCCAGTGGTACTGCCAGGATAACACCAATAGAGATGGACCAGCTTTCATACTGGGCACAAAGTACTAGGTAAACAAGTATAATACAGATGGCAAATATAGGACCTGGGTTGCTGGCATTTTTTTCCTGGAAGGACATTCCTGTCCACTCAGAGCCCATGGAATTAGGAAGTGTCTGGGCTGCAATCTGCTCCATGGCATTCATTGACTGGCCGGAACTGAAACCGGGGGTACTAGCTCCCGTGAGGGTGGCTGTTGGATACATATTGTATCGTGTGATAATGGCTGGGCCGAAGATTTCATTTACGGAGACAAGTGTGGCAAGAGGGATCATTTTACCATCACTGGAGCGGACCTGTAATCTGCTGATATCCTCAACGGATGAACGTGCATCGGCCTGCGCCTGAATATTGACTTGAAAGGTACGGTTGAACTTGTTGAAATCGTTTACATATGATGCTCCAAGAAAGGCCTGCATGGAACCGAATATTTCAGAGAGCTGAATATTTAAGGTTTTTGCTTTGGTTCGATCAATATCAGCAAAGAGCTGAGGAACATTAGCCCTAAAGGTTGTATAGGCGGAGGCAATGGCTGGATCTTTCATTCCTTCAGCTGATAAGTCATTGGTAATTTTTTGCAGAGCAGGAAGGCCGATTCCCGTCATATCTTCAACTTGAAGCTGAAATCCACCGGCATTTCCGATGCCTGAAATAGGAGGAGGTGGAAATTGCATGATCCTGGCTTCCTGGATATGGCTTCCGGCGACTGTCATCTGCATAAGAATATTTTCCAGGTCGTGACCATCTGGAATCCTTTCGCTGAAATCATCAAAAACGACCCATAGCGCAGCACCATTGGACATGGTCGCTCCGTCAAGAAGTGAGAAACCGGTGACGGCAATAACATCTTTCACACCATCCATGGTGGCGAGTACTTTTTCAAGCTCTTCGACTACGGCCTGGGTTCTTTCAAGAGAAGAGGCATCTGGTAGCTGCACTGCATACATGGCGTAGCCCTGATCCTCTGTCGGGATAAATCCTGTTGGAAGGCCGGTAAATCCTGTCCAGGCGGCAAAGGCTATGCCACCAAAGAGTATCATGGTGATAAGGGACCTGCGCACCATGACCCGTACAATGGCCTCATACATGTTGAGGGATTTATCAAACATGGAATCAAACCACCGAAAAAAGAACATTTTCTTGTCAGGGGTGGGCCGAAGAATGAGGGCACATAAAGCTGGGCTGAGAGTAAGTGCATTAATAGCTGAGAAAAAGGTGGATGCTGCAATGGTGAGGGCAAACTGTCTGTAGAGCTGACCTGTTATGCCGCCAAGAAAAGCGGTTGGGATAAAAACTGCAAGAAGTACAAGGGTGGTCGCAATGATCGGACCAGTGACTTCCTCCATGGCAGCAAGAGCACCTTCCTTGGCATTCATCTTATGTTCATCAATATTTCGCATGGTGTTTTCCACCACCACGATGGCATCGTCAACAACAATACCAATGGCAAGGACAATGCCAAAAAGTGTAACCATATTGATGGAGAACCCGATTAATCCCATGGCAGCAAAGGTACCGATCAGGGAAACTGGAATGGTTATCAGAGGAATAAGGGTTGCCCGCCAGTCTTGAAGAAAAACAAAAATAACGATGAGAACAAGAATAATGGCAATCCAGATGGTTTCTTCAACTTCTGCAATGGCTTCCTCAACAAAGAGGGTGGTGTCAAAGGGGATCTGGTACTCAAGATCAGGAGGGAAAGACTTCTTCAGTTCCTCCATTTTGAGCGCGATCTGTTCCCTTAGGGCAATGGCATTGGCACCGGGTAACTGATAGACCATCATCAGGGCACTTTCTTCGCCATTTAATCTGGTACCAGTGGAGTAATCTTTTGACTGCATCTCCACCGTTGCAATATCTTTTACGCGGGTGATTTTACCACCGGGTGCCTGTTTAACAATAATGTTGCCAAATTCTTCAGGGCTGCTCAGGCGACCCAGAGTGTTAATGGTGTATTGGAATGCCTGTCCTGAAGGTGCGGGGGGTGCACCAATCTGGCCTGCTGCAACTTGAACATTTTGTTCACGCAGGGCACTTGCAACATCGCTGGTGGTCAGGTCTCTGGAACGTAAGAGGTCTGGATCGAGCCAGATGCGCATGGAATAATCACCAGCACCGTAGGCACTGACATCACCAACACCTTCTACACGTGAAACTTCATCCTTTAAACGGAGAGTTATGTAGTTGCTGAGATAGTACTTGTCATATGTTTTATTAGGCGAGGTGAGCGTTACCATAAGAACAATGGAGTTCGATCGTTTCTTGGTGGTAACGCCGATATTTTTTACTTCTTCGGGGAGGGACGCCATGGCAATTGCAACACGGTTCTGCACCAGTACCGCTGCCATATCAGCATCTGTTCCCGTCTCAAAAGAAACCGTAAGGTTATATGTTCCGGAGTTGGTTGAGGTGCTCGACATATAGATCATCCCCTCAACACCGTTGACCTGCTGTTCGATTGGGGCGGCAACGGTATCTGCAATAACCTGGGCGTTGGCACCGGGGTAGGCGGTTGAAACCTGCACCGTTGGAGGTGCTAGCTCAGGATATTGGGCAATTGGCAATCCCGTAAGGGTGACCGCACCTGCTAGAACGATGATAAGAGCAATAACAGCTGCAAAAATTGGACGATTGATGAAAAAACGGCTCATAAGATAGATCTCTTAGGCTAGTATTTGTCGTTGATACGCAAAATGATACTGTTACTCTTTTTTGACTAAAGAGTAACAGATGCTGAGATGAAGAACATGTTATTTGGGAGCAGTTTCAGCTGTTACTTTAGCACCGGGACGAGCTTTCTGGAGGCCATTAATAATTATCCTGTCATCTTTGCTGATACCTTTTCGGATGACTCGAAGGCCATCCACCAGAGGTCCAATTTCAACCGCTTTGTATTCAACCGTGCCGTCATCTTTGACACTCAATAAAAAACGTCCACGCTGGTCAGAAGAGAGGGCCAGTTCTGGAACAAGAAGAGCATCTTTTTCTTCCTTGATTGGAATGCGGAGTTTTGCAAAAAGCCCGGGCATTATAAAGAAGTCATCGTTTTGAAAAGTTGCACGAACAAGAATCGTTCCGGTGGAAAGATCAACCTGAGTATCAATATAATCGCCTAAACCTGAATAGGGATAACCGGAATCGCCGTTAAGTCCGAGTTCAACCAGTACATCAGGTTGTGAAACGTCGTGTTTTCCCTGTTTTTTGAAGTGCTTCTTAAAGGTGAGTAATGAACGTTCGTCCATGTTGAAATATACGTAGATGGGGTTGTATTTGACCATGGTTGCCAGCAGTGTTTTCTCACCTCCTGCTCCAACAAGGTTTCCGTTATCCACAAGGTTTCTACTGATGCGTCCGGATTCCGGAGCATATATTTTTGTATAGGAAAGTTGTAGATTGGCTGAGATCAGACTGGCTTCAGATTCTTTTATCTGGGCCTCTGTTTTACTCAGTTCAGCCTGGGCCTCAAGAACAGCAAGTTCACTGACAGCTTTCTGTTTATAGGCATTTTCTTTACGTTTGAGTGTGGCGATGGCAAGTTTGTTTTCGGCCTGCCTGGTTTCTAGTTCAGCTTCTGCTCTTGCTACGTCTGCTTCAAAGGGTTTTGGGTCAATATTGAAGAGGAGGGCTCCCTTGCTAATCTGAGCACCTGGTTCAAAAGAAAAACTATCAAGATACCCTTCCACACGAGCACGAAATTCTATCTGTTTCACTGCTTCAGTGTAACCGGTAAAGTATGTGTAATTAGTAACATCCTTAATAATCGGAGCTGCAACGGTTACTTTTGGAGGCGCAGGAGGAGGTGGTGTCTGGGGATCTTTTTCTTTACATCCAGTCAGGAGCAATCCAGCAAGGCAGGCTGTGAGAATAAGAGACGCTGAAATAATATTTTTCATAAGTTTTAAGTTTGCTTATTGTGAAGGGGTTGTGTCAGCTCCAGCCTGGGTGGTCCACCCACCTGCAAGAGCTTTATATAAACTCACCAACTGAATAGCTGCATCTCCAGTGGCTGCATCTCTGCTGCTTTCTGCATTGAGTAGTGAACGCTGAGCGTCAAGGACATCCTGGAATGAGGTGAGCCCGTCTTTATACAATGTTGTGGACATGCTGACGGTTTCAATGGAGGCTTGAACGGACTTGTTTAAGGCAGAAAGTCGCAGACGTTGTTCGTGATAGCCGTTTAGACTGTCTTCAACTTCCTTTATAGCTTTTAACATGGTTAATTCGTACTGGTACAGGGCTTGTTCGGTGCGAGCGTCTTGGACTGCAATATTTTGTCGAATACGACCCATGTCAAATATATTCCAGTGAAGTGAGGGGCCTATGCCGTATATATTACTGGCAGAGTTGAAAAAATCACCACTACTTAAAGAGGCAAGCCCCAAGGTACCGGTAAGGGAAAAGCTGGGATAGAGATCTGCGGTCGCAATGCCAATGCGGGCAGTTTGTGCTGCAAGGCTGCGTTCAGCCTGCTTGACATCAGGCCTTTGCCGGATACGCTCAGCGGGAATTCCAACGGTTATTCCTGCTGATGGGAGTGGTACGTTATGAATAAGGCTTAATTCCTGGCGAAGTGTATCTGAAGATTCTCCAGTTAAAACAGCAAGCGCTGTGATATTCTGTTTGAGATTTAACCGTAACAGCGGTAATTCGGCTTCGGTAGTTGCTAGTTCGCGTGTCGCTTGAGCCACATCGAGATAGGTTGAAATACCATTGTCGTAGCGAATCTGTGTGAGATCCAGCATGTCCCGTTGTGAAATGATATTTTTCTTTGTTGTTTCCTGTTGGGCCTGAAGGCTGCGAAGTGAAAGATAATTGGCAGCAATTTCGGCACGAATGGTGATCAAAACATCGTTATGATCTTCCCAGGATGCCTGATACTCAGCAGTGGCTGCTTCAATGGAGCGCCTGATACGTCCAAAAAGATCAATCTCCCAGCTGGCATCTGCTGAAAGAGTGTATTTGGTTTGTTCACTTGTGGCTAAGGGGTTAACACTTTCACTTTCTTTACCCCAGGCGATTCCACCGTTTGTATCCACCGATGGATAGATGCCTGAATCTTCGATACCAAGTAATGCCCGAGATTCCTTAACTCGGGCAAGGGCTATTTTAATATCGACATTATTCTGTTCGCCACGTTCAATAAGGGAACTGAGGGATGAATCATTAAAGATGTTCCACCAGTGACTGAGGTCGGTTTGTTCAAAACGGACATCAGGATAACTGACATTGCTTATTTGAATGGAGGCAGAATTCTCCGGTATCTGATAATCGGGACCTACCATACAGCCTGGAAGCGAGAGGCTGAGAAGTAATAAACTGCAGCATGCTGACCGTTTATAATAGCGAATATGGACTTGTGTAGAGATTGTCATGGGTGTCAGCTTGTGAAATTAATATTTGACCTGATTAGTTTGTAACACTGCCTGTTCAGCAACTGCCTGGCGCAGTTTGTCAGCATGTGGGTTGGTGGCTGTTTTTCGTATAATGATATCAGCAGGCGAGACAGGTTTTTTGTAATAGGCTGTATTCCACTTCTGTCTGGGCTTTATAATAGCACCTTCAATGGCAATTCCCATAAAAGCACCCTTGGATCTGGCAAAGGCGAGAATGTCGGTGGTTGCGGCTTTTGCGCCTACACCAATGGGACCTGCGGCAACAGTGACATCGGCACCAACTTTAAAGGAAGTGGTGAGCATGGAGTCCATGCCTTTTTCGGTCATTACCATCAGGACAATTTCGGAGGCTTCACCACCAAATTGTAGACCAAAGGAGACGGATCCCATGGAGTAAAACACAGGATAACTCCAGGTGTTTGTCTTCAGGGCTCGTGACAGAAGTACTCCTGAACCGCCGGAACCACCAAGAAAAAACCCGGCTTTTAACATTTGGGGGACGACAAAAACTGCCTTAGCATACTGAACATTACTTTTAAACCAGTCCATGTTTGGGTCCTGGCCAAAGCTTTTGAGGAGTATTGTACTTCTGTCGACTAAAGCATAGGTGTCAGTATAGTCATCGGCTAAGGCGCTATTGATAAGGAATGTTTGGAAGAAAAGGAGGGTGAATAATCCAACTGCTAAGACTGGTTTTTGTATCATATCGGCTCCGGTTTCTTATTGAAATATATGGCTATTGAACAGGATAGTGTATAAATGAAAAAGTATCGTTAAATAGTACCTAAAACACTATAGTTGATAGTATTTGACCTTGTCAAACATATAACCTGTTAATAAGTTTTAAAACTACTTCTTAAAATAAGGCTATGTTCGTGTTAAATGTTGAAAAACGACTCTGTCGTCCTTATCTTTTTGATATACCATCAAAAAGAGGAGGACTATATGGAGACTAATAAGTTTATCAAAATGCTTGCTCACGTCAACCAGATGGATCACCGTCA
>Ga0208901_1000255_pt1 | contig 32697 bp, 24 predicted proteins | sample AntAceMetag02UKF_FD_184764 | JGI IMG/M metagenome (GOLD analysis project Ga0208901, IMG submission 184764) | Saline lake microbial communities from Ace Lake, Antarctica - Antarctic Ace Lake Metagenome 02UKF (SPAdes) (version 2) | ecosystem: Environmental > Aquatic > Non-marine Saline and...
CCCGAGGGTTGGCGGTACGGCATTCATGTCTGTGTACAGACGCCACTTTTTGAACTTATGTCCACGTCCCCTTACAACGTGCTGAATACGGTCCTTCCCTCAGGCAATTATACCTTCTACTTCGCCGTTGACGGCAATGTGGACGGAGAACCTGACGCCACATGGCTGGATTTTGTTGAGGTGCTTGTAGAATAGACGGAATAAGTATCTTTTCCATACTCCATCGACTTTGCACCTGCCCTCTTTTCCTATTGAATGATCCCTTGACATAGCGACTGGATTGTGGTTACAATGACTACAATCAGATGAAAGGTTTAATGGGGGGGCATTATGCAAACAAAAACAGTCGGCATTAGAGATGCAAAAATGCATTTGAGCAAATTGATCAAGATGGTCCGTAAGGGAAGCGAAATTATGTTGACGGATCGTGGGCAGCCTGTTGGAAAGATTGTTCCTATTGGTAATGGTGAGCTTTCTTTGTCGGTACGTATCAAGCGTTTGGAAGATCAGGGTTTGTTAGAGATCTGCTCAGGAAAAAGCCAGGGGAAAATACCTTATGCAATTCCCGTACAGGAGGATATAGCGCAAATATTCCTGAAAGAGGACAGGGGACATGACTGATCTTCGGCCGGTTTACTGGGATACCTCGGCAGTTTTGTCGGTGCTTTTCAAGGATGCTTTCACCGACGACGCACAGATGTGGGCACAAGAAAAGGGAGTTCATTTTATGTCAACTTTGGCATACTCTGAAACATGTGCGGTAATTGCCCGCATGCAAAGAGAGGGCATCCTTACCGACATCCTGATAAAGGCATCTTTTGAAGCGCTTGAAGATGGCCCATGGAGAAAATTGACTATTTGGCCTGAATGGGTCATTGCGCGGTCTCTCTCAGCAAAATGGCCTCTGCGAGGAGCAGATTTGTGGCATCTTTCAGCGGCAAAAAGCCTTCAAAAGCAACTACCTGAAATGCTTCTGTTGACTTTCGATAATCGACTACAGAAAGCGGCACAGGGGGAAGGTTTGGTAGACGACCGTGCCTCGTCAGCCTGAGAATTTCGCGTTTTCTTTCAGGAACCATATAAGAGGAAAAGGGGACAGCTCTGCTGACAATTACAGAGGCTGAACACCAGGCACCGGGGGTATTTCCTCAGACCCGAAGTACGGAAGCTATACGCTCCAGTCGGATTCTCTCTGTATCAACGCAATTGATGGAGAGGCAGGGGACCCCGTAACCCTCGATCACCCCGGTTTCACGCGGCCCCGCCCCGGGAAAACCACAAAAGACATGGGCGCCTACGAATATGTGGCGGATGTAACGAACAGTTACACAATGCCCGGCGGTACGGGGATTGCCACGAGCTACCGTATTTTTACGGTCCCCCTTAACCTGGGAACCGGCGCCAACATGCTGACTGCTATGGAAAATGTTCTGGGGAGTTATGATCCCACCCATTGGCGCGGTTTTCTCTATACGGGAACCCTTTACAGGGAATTCAACTCAAACCAGTTCGCGTCTCAGGCGATTGTTCCGGGGATGGGCTTCTGGATCATCACAACCTATACCAATCAAATTCCTTTTCAAGGGGGACCGGCGCCGGACGGGGTCGATTATGTGATGGATTTGGAACCGGGCTGGCACCTCATCGCTCTGCCCTGGACCGGCACCCAGATTTCTCTGGGGAATATAGATGTGACAGACGGGGTTTACACCTATGCCATCACAAGCGACGACAACAACCTGACCCAGCAATATGTGTGGGATTACACCGGGGTTGTGGCGAACAACGGTTACGTAAAACGGGACACTTCTGCTTTTCTCCTAGCGTCCAATACGGGCTATTTTTTCAAGGTTCTGCCCGGAACATCCATAAGGCTGACGATACCCCTCACCGATAATCAAGGCCAGAACGCCGCCTTTGATACGGCCCCGAGTCAAACAAATGAAAATGAAAACGACGAAGCACCCCCGCCACCCCCGGGATCAGAACCCATCCCGGATATCAAAGCCAATGGGCAGGACGGTCCGGTCGCGGTTAAAGCCGGGGATTCGGTATCTGTTTCAGTAAGTCTTGATCCCGGTGCCTGGGGCCGGTCGGAACGCCGACTGGTGGGTAGCCGCTCACACCCCTTTTGCCCCCCCCCCTGAACTGGTATACCTATGTGTATCCCGAGGGCTGGCGGTACGGCATTCATGTCTGTGTTCAGACGCCACTTTTTGAACTAATGTCCGCGTCCCCCTACAATGTTCTGAATACGGTCCTTCCCGCAGGCAATTATATCTTCTACTTTGCCGTTGACGGCAATATGGACGGAGAACCTGACGCCACATGGCTGGATTTTGTTGAGGTGCTTGTAGAATAGACGGAATAAGTATCTTTTCCATACTCCATCGACTTTGCACCTGCCCCCTTCTCCTAATTGAAGAATCCTTTGACATGGCAATTGGACGTAGTTACAATGGCCACAATCAGATGAAAGTCTAATGTGGCATTGTGCAATTATGAACAGTCGGCATTAGAGATGCAAAAATTCATTTGATCAAATTAATCAAGATGGTCCGTAAGAGAAACGAGATTTTTTTGGCTTCATATGGAGATGATAAAATGTCCGGAAAAGGGATGGTTAACTTCATGGCGGGATTGTTGTTTGTCGGGATCTTCTGCTCGAGCAGCGGAGCCTTCGGGTCTTTACCCCACGACGATGCGGGGTTGTCCTCCGAAAAGGCGGCAGGGCATGTCCAAGTCTCCTCCGAGGTAATCTTCATCGACCCGTCGGTCAAGAAGGCGGAAATTATCGTGTCACAACTGCCCGAATGGGTCGAGGTGGTTCGGCTTTCGCCGATTATGGATGGGGTCGCGCAGATCTCAGCTTATCTTACGGGGAAGGTGAACCTTTCTGCCATCCACATTATCTCCCATGGAAACCGAGGCTATTTTGTCCTGAACGGGAAGCGAATTGACGGAGACTTCCTATGGAATCACGGGGATCTGATCAGTGCCTGGGGCCAAGCTCTGATTGAAAACGGGGATATCCTGCTTTATGCCTGCAACCTTGCGGCAACCGACGAAGGGAAAACATTTGTTAAACGCTTTGTTGACCTGACCGGCGCGGATGTTGCGGCATCCACTGATGTTACAGGTGGCGAAACTTTTAACGGGAACTGGAACTTTGAATATTCAATAGGTCGAATTACTGCAACCGCACTTACGATTGATCCTGATGTAAGTGTTGAGCTAAATTCTACTACCTGGAATGGAAATGGTGAAAATAGTCTTTGGATTAATATTAATAACTGGTCGAACGGGATCCCTGTGGCTGGTGACAGTGTTATAATTGATGATACTTCAAATCCTTATCCCGACATGAATGTTTCTACAGCATTTGCCTTTTTTACTATCAATACAGGGGCAACAGTAAATATTGTCTCCGGTGGTTCCATAATTACAAATACATTTGTAGCTGAAGATGGTGACATTACCATTAACGGAACTATCAATGCTGCTGATGATGTTAACATAAACATTTCAGCATCCAGAAGAATATATTTGAATAATAACATAACCTCTGGAACTGGTTCTGTGACCCTTAATAGCGGGTCGGAAGGCATTAAGTTGGACGGTGATCCAACCATTACAAGTACGAGTGGAACTGTTACATTTATGGATATACTAGATGAAGAATCAGAGGGCGATACTAGCCTTAGTGTAAACGCAGGAACCGGTTTGATCGATTTTCAACAAGCGATAGGTAGCGAAACAGCACCAGGCACTTTGACCATCACCCAATCCGGCGGAACTACTTTTCAAGGCAATGTTACAACGTCAGCAAGCGTGGTCCTGACCGCCGGAACTGTTTCTACGGGCACGAAAAATATAACAACGGGAACAATAGCGGTTAATGGCGGAACATTCGGACAGGCGGATTCCCCGACAGGGGACTGGGACGTGGATAACGTTACCATCGCATCCGGTGCCACAATGAATGCCACAACCGGTGATTTTAATGTCAGCGGCGATTGGGCCAACTCCGGGACATTTAATCATAAAGACGGCACTGTTACGCTTGACGGGACCAACGGGGCCGACCAAACCATCTCCGGATCGACAACGTTCTACAAACTCACCAAAAACGTAACTTCCGCTGCGACCTTGACCTTCCCAAGCGGCACCACGACAACAGTAGAAAACACCCTTAACCTCAGTGGTACGAGTGAACAGCTGTTGTCCCTCATAAGCAGTACGTCCGGAACCCAATGGGAAATCGACCCGCAGGGAACCCGCACCATCGCATACCTCGCTGTCAAGGATTCAAATAATGTAGGCGCTACTAATATCAACGCGGTTGGCCAGAACTGTACGGATTCGGGGAACAATACCAAATGGTCTTTCACACAGCTTACTTCTGGAACCTATTACGTGAACATTGTAAGCGGAAACGACTCCAATAACGGGAGCTCGGCCAATCCCTGGAAGACCTTTCACTATTCCATCGACCGGATAAACAACGCAGCCGCAGGCACCTACATCCTCATTATGGCCGCAGGCACCTACAGCAAAGAAAACGGGGAGTCGGATTCGGATGATACTGCCATTCTTTCACAGAGCAATGTGACCATTGTCGGTGCAGATGATCATACAATTGGCGCAAATAACACCACTACGACAATTGATGGGACGAGCTCAACAGACTGGACCAAGGCTATTAAGATCACCGGCTCTAATGTCATCATTAGAGGAGTTTCCATAACAAATTTTACAGCTTCAGGCGGATCCGGCATAGAGATCTCCGGGGGCACTGAGAATGAGGTCGGGAATTGTAAAATTTTTGTTAATTATGAAGGGATCGTGGTAACCAGTTCAAGCGCCTTTAAGATCCGAGAATGTGAAATATACGAAAATACCACCGATGGGCTTAGTGTCACCACGAGCACCGACGGAGAGATACATCATAATACCATCTACAGACATCAGGGGGCCGCGGATAACGGGATCTTTGTGGTCAACTGCAGCCCTTCCATAAAGCGAAATAAGATATATGACAACGATGCCGGTATCAGGGTCAAAGCGTATAGTGGTAGTAGCTCGGTTGCCTCCCCCGACATCAGCAATAATGTTATCTACAAAACCGAAGAGTATACTATGAATTACGGGATACTCGTAAGAGGCCTCGACGGCACGGCAAGCCCAACCATAACCCATAACAGCATTGATGGCGGTTCAGGAGACGGAATAGCACTGGAACGGACGTCCGGCACCATCCAACCTGTTATCAAATACAACATCGTCACCTGTTGCGAAGGTGTCGGCATCGATGCCACTGATGACGCAAATGTTACTTGTCAACCCGACTACAACGATGTCTGGGGTAACGAAATACAGTATAGCAGTAAGTGCACCTTTGCCGGCACCCATGACATTTCCGAAGACCCTCAAAACGACGGGGCGGGCCCGCTTCCGGAAGGCTCCCCTTGTGTCGATGCCATCCCCACCGACCTAACTCCGGTCGACCCTGTCACAATGGACTACCTGGGCTACAAGCGACCCAAAGGCTCGGGATTTGACATGGGAGCCTACGAATATATCGCAACCCAAACCTACACGTACACCCTCCCGGGGGGCACAGGCGTTGAAACTGACTACCGGATATTCGCCATTCCACTGGATTTGGGAACAGGTGAGAATATGCGAGATACCCTGGAGACTACTCTTGGGACCTATAACCCTTTTACCTGGCGGATGTTTTCACGTACGGCCAGCAGTGATATTGAAATGAACACCCAGGCCTTTGCGTCCCTCGACACAAAACCGGGTATGGGTTTCTGGGTTATCACCGTTTTGACAAATTCTGTAAATTTCACGGGGACCCTTTCCCCTGACGCGATCTACTATGAAACGAAGCTTGAACCCGGCTGGCACCTTTTCGCGGTCCCCTGGCCCGGCACCAGTATCCAACTCGGCAAAATTTACGTCACCGACGGTGTAAACCAATACGAGATAACAAATACATCCAACAGCCTGACACAGCAATATATCTGGGACTACACCGGAACAGGGTCCAACGGTTATACAGTGCGCAATACCAGCGACTTTGCTTTAGCAGCCGGGACCGGTTATTACATAAAGGTCCCCGGAAGCGCCAATGTTATCTTGTCTATCCCGCCCAATAACACTTCTAATCCGCCCGGTAACAACGCTGCATCCACCGCCCTTGCCATGGGCTACGGATTCCCGGAAGCGGTCAGCTTAACCGATGACCCGGAACCGCCCCCGCTTCCCGGTGGTTCTTATGGACCCATGCCCGATATCAGGGCCAACGATAAAAGCGGACCTGTAACCGTCTCCAGCGGAACCCCTGTTTCCATAACCGTAAGCCTCGATCCCGGGGATCAGGTCGATAAAAACGCCGACTGGTGGATTGTTGCCCATACACCTTATGCTGCCCCGTTTGACTGGTACAGCTATGTATATCCGGAAGGCTGGCAACCGGGCATTTATCCGTGCCTTCAGACCCCGCTCTTCCAGGTCCCACCATCCTTTGAAGTGCTGGATATGATCCTTTCCACCGGCGATTATATCTTCTACTTCGCCGTTGACGGCAATATGGATGGAAAACCTGATTCCACCTGGCAGGACACCGTGGAAGTGAAAGTGGAATAGAACCAATAGCCATGTTCTTAGAATCTCCACCCCCCGATGAAGACCGATTGAAGCCTGATGATGCGTTTCATTTTTCGTGTCACAGTGAACTTTCCTGTTTCAATACCTGCTGCCGGAACAAACACCTCCCCCTGACCCCCTATGACATCCTGAGGATCAAAAGGAATCTCGGCATTCATTCCGATGATTTTCTGGCCCGGTACGTGGTCTATCGGTCGGACCCGGAGTCCGGCTTTCCCATTTTATCCATAAAAATGCTTCAGGAAAATGCGGTCTGTCCTTTTGTAACCCCCGAGGGGTGCGCCATTTACCACGACCGGCCCACCGCATGCCGCTTATACCCTTTGGGACGATCTTCAGGCATTGATCCGGAGGGAGGCGAACCGGAAGAATTTTACTCGTTGCTTCATATCACCCGCTGCGACGGCCTCAAAGAAAGTAAAGCCTGGACGGTATCCCAATGGGTCAATGACCAGGGCCTGTTACCTTATATCGACATGAACGACAAAATGCTGGATATCGTGTTTCATCCCCGAAGAGATCCGTCAACGCCCATAGTAGAATCCCAGCAGCAGAAAGTAATGGTGGCCTGTTACAATCTGGATATGTTCCGGGAATTTGTCTTTGAGACCCCGTTTTTGAAACAATTCGAAGTGGATGGCGATACCACCCAGCGCGTCAAAACCGATGACGCAGCGCTTCTGACCCTGGGGTTTGCCTTCCTCAAAAAAGCCCTGTATGCCTGCTGAGGCCTCTCAAAACGGAAAGTTCTTGACTTGCTTCTCCCGTTTTGGTAATAGCTGAATCTTTTTTGACACCGAAAGGGAACATGCAAATGGCAGGGTCATTCCTCACGACACAGGGACTTTCATCAGAACAACTCTTTGAAATCTTTGACCGGATCAAGGTTTTAAAGCATGACATGAAACAGGGAAAAACCCTTAATGTGCTTCAAAACAAAGTGATCGGCATCCTTTTTGAGAAACCATCCACCCGCACCCGTACCAGCTTTGAATCGGCCATTCTCAGGCTGGGCGGTTCCACCATTTACCTGCCGGTGGGGGATCTTCAAATCAAACGGGGGGAACCCATCGAAGACACTGCACGCATGTTCGGCAGTTATCTGGATGCACTGGTAGCGAGGGTCTATAAGCATCAGACCGTTGAAGATCTTTCCCGATATTCCGGAATACCGATCATCAACGGCCTGAGCGACGTGGCCCATCCGACCCAAGCCGTCTGCGATATTTTCACGGTTCTCGAAGTCAAGGGACCGGTGAAAGGACTGAAGCTGGCTTATATCGGTGACGGAAACAACGTCTGCCACTCATTGCTGATGGTCTGCGCTCTGGCGGGGATGCATATGAGTGTGGCATGCCCCAAGGGATATTGTCCCGACCCTGAGATCCTTAATAGGGCCGAGGCCATTGCCGCAAAGACCGGCGCGCAACTGGCCGTTCTTGAAAGCCCTGAAAAAGCGTCCGTCGGTGCCCATATCCTGTATGCGGATGTGTGGGTCAGCATGGGAGAAGAAAAGGAAGAAAAAACAAAACTTGATATTTTTGAAGGGTATCAGATCAATAAAGAACTTCTCAAGGTAGCGGCGAAAGACGCCCACGTGATGCATTGCCTTCCCGCCCACAGGGGCCTGGAAATAACGGATGAGGTCATAGAAGGACCCCGGTCCATCGTCTGGCAGCAGGCGGAAAACAAGATGTATGGGGCGGCCGGTATTTTAGATCACTTTGTTTCCGGTTAACGCGTTTAGAGTCTCACGCAAAGCCGCAAAACACGCCAAGAAAAGCAGTTTGAATCCCCGAAAACCTTTGCGTCTTCGCGCCTTTGCGTGAGGCATAAGTTTACTCATTTTTTTACCTTTCCATCCACTGCAAAAACCACGGATCCGTAACCCACCACCCAGCGACCACGGCCCTCCGGAAAGTCATCCCCGCTGTTGCGGTAGTAAAGCACCGATCCTTTTTTCGCCCCTTGTGCCCGGGCAAACTTGATGACGGTCAGAACCGGTCCGATGCCGCAGAGAATCTGCTTATCATATCCCCATGTTTTTTCTAAGCCCTCATAATCCATTGCCTGCAGCTTTAGAAGGGTCTTCTCGTCTGTTTTCGTAACGAGATCGTAACTGGGGTCATGCAGCATGTCCGTACTGGCCACCACCAACAGGCGCTTTTTTCCGGAAAGGGCATCCAGCGCCCCCGCAAGGGCATCCAGGGTTTCGGGATCATGATCTCCCATCAACGCCACCACCATTTTGGTATCCGGCAAGGCGGCCTGGACAAAGGGGATTTCGTTTTCAGCGGAATGTTCACCCCGGTGAGGTCCGTAATTAAAAAATATTCGGGGGCTTGCCGCCGCCAGTATTTCCGCCGCTTCCGTATCGAGCGCCGCTTTCCCCATAGGCGTTTCAATAAAGTCGCCATCCATCAGGGCCACACCGGGGAAACCGCCGGAATGGCTGAACCCCAGCACCACTACCGTTTCCGGCGGCCCCACCCTCCGGGCGTTATCCTTGATGGCCCGAAACGTAAAACCGGCCACTTTCCCGGAATAAATGTATCCGGCATGGGGGGCAATGGCCGCCACAATCCGGCCCTCAACAGACTCGGGTTGTGCGTTTTCCATGTAAGATTCAACCATTGTTTTCAATTCCCGCCTGTTTCCGGGGAACCATCGCCCGGAACCATGGGCCTGACGGATAACGCCTTCAGAAGCATTTGCCATTTTCAGATCCTCCCAAACAAAATAATTCGGCACCGCCAAAAACATCACCGCAAACCAGACAAGCAGCTGCATGGGTTTTGCGGCGACACCTTTTGACCGATAAAAGTAAAAGTAAAAGGGGACGCCCTTTATATCTTTACATTTCATGAAAATCACCCATATCTCAGGCCTTTGAATTCGAAATATAAAGATATAAAGGGCGTCCCCTTGCAACAGCGTTTCAGGAAACCACCTCACAAACACTTCCGCCAAGGAGGCTTTCCACTTCCGCAAAAAACTGAGGGCACGGTAAAATACTGTACCGGAAATGGGCGGAAATCATAACCGGATTATCCGCCTGTGACCCCACCCTGAACATGAGTTTACAATCTCCGGGGTACTTGAAAACCGCATCCTTTAAACCCTCCAGAGCCGTTTTTGTAGATCTCTCCTTTTCCAGGGAAATGATCACCGCCCTGGCAGCCTTCAGCTCCAGCCCGTGGAGTGATTTAATTTCTTTGGCGATCACCTTTGCGGATTTATCACCGATTTCAACGGTTCCGGTGACCAAGAGCGGCTCGTCACCCTTCAAGAGCGGCGCCGCCTCAGCGAATACATCCGGAAATACGACCACTTCCGTGGAACCGGTCAGGTCTTCCAGATGCATGATGGCCATTTTGTCTCCCCGCTTTGTACGCTTGAGATTGAGGCTCTCCACCACGCCGGCCAGTTTCACCTGATCCTTATCCTTCTGGGTGGGAAGGTCATGCACCAGACAGGTTGAGAAGCGTTTAATGGCCTGGTGAAGGCTGTCCAGGGGATGCCCTGTAATGTAAAACCCCAAGGCTTCTTTCTCCCGCCTGAGCTTTTCTTTTTCGTCCCATTCCGGCAGATCCGGCAACTCGAGCAGCCCACCGGCCTCCCCTTCTCCCAGGTCAAGAGAACCGAACATGTTGAGCTGATTGGGGTCGTGTCTCCCGCCGCAAAGTCTGAGGGCGTCATCCAGTGCCTCAAAAAGCCTGGAACGAAAGGCCTTGGTAAAATCGAACGCCCCACATTGAATCAGCCCCTCCAGAACCCTGCGGTTGACCTTGCTCCCTTCCATCCGACGACAGAAATCCAACAGACCACTGAAATGCCCATGGGCATCCCGTTCTGCAATCACCAGTTCCACGGCTTTGAGCCCCACGTTCTTGACCGCGGCCAATCCAAACCGGATCTGGTCTTCCACAACCGAAAAATCCGCCTGGCTCTCGTTCACATCCGGCGGCAGAATCTGAATGCCCATGGTGCGGCACTCGGCGATATTTTTGATGGTTTTGTCCTGGTTCCCCATATCCTGGGTCAGGAGGGCACACATGAACTGTACCGGATAATGGGCCTTGAGATAGGCGGTTTGATAAGCGATCATGGCATAAGCTGCGGAATGGGACTTGTTGAACCCGTACCCGCCGAACTTTTCGATCAGTCCGAACAGTTTTTCCGCCATTTTAGCCTTGACGCCGTTTTCCTTGGCGCCATCGATAAACCGGGCCCGATGTTTAGCCATAACCTCGGGTTTTTTCTTTCCCACCGCCTTTCTGAGTTCATCGGCTTCAGCCATGGTGTATTTGGCCAGCACCTGGGCAATTTTCATCACCTGTTCCTGGTATAAAATAACCCCGTAGGTCTCCTTCAAAATGGGCTCAAGCTGCGGCAGGAAATAGGAGACTTTGATCCTGCCATGCTTTCCGTTGATGAAGTCGTCCACCATGTTGCTGCCGAGAGGACCCGGCCGGTAAAGGGCCACCAGGGCGATGATGTCCTCAAAAATTTCGGGACTGAGCTTCCGCAAAATCTCTTTCATGCCCGAGCTTTCCAACTGGAACACACCGGTTGTCTTGCCATCCGCACACAACTGGTAGGTGCCTTTGTCTTCCATGGAGATGCGGTCCAGGTCAATTTTCAGTCCGGTGGACGTTTCGATGAGCTTTAGAGCCTCTTTGAGTACGGTCAGGGTTTTAAGACCCAGAAAATCAAACTTGATCAATCCCAGCTGCTCCACCTTGTCCATGGTAAACTGGGCCATGATCTCGCCCTTGGACCCTTTATAAAGGGGCAGGTATTCCGTAAGGGGCCGATCGGAAATGACCACCCCGCATGCGTGGGTGGATGCGTGCCGGGCCAACCCCTCGAGGGAACGGGAGATGCTCAACAGTTTCTTCGAGGTTCCCGGGCTCTTTTCGAGGATACTCAGTTCCGGCTCTTCCCGGATGGCCCTGTCCAGTTTGACCCCGGGGCCCTCGGGCACCAGTTTGGCAATTCGGTCCACCTCGCTTAAGGGCACATTGAGGGTCCGGCCCACATCCCGTATCACGCCCCTGGCCTTCATGGTACCGAAGGTGATAATCTGGCTCACATTGTTTCGCCCGTATTTCTCCGCCACATATTGAATCACCTGGTCCCTGCCGTGAATGCAGAAATCAATATCAATATCGGGCATGCTGATGCGCGCAGGATTTAGAAACCGTTCGAAAAGGAGCCCGTATTTGATGGGCTCGATATTGGTGATGTTGAGGCAGTATGCCACCAGTGAACCGGCGGCGGACCCCCGCCCGGGACCCACGGCGATGTCGTGATTCAAGGCGTAATCGATAAAGTCGGCCACAATGAGAAAATAACCGGCAAAACCCATTTTTATAATAACTTCGAGTTCATATTGCAGCCGTTCCTCGTACTCCCGGCGCAATTCAGAGCTCATTTGACCTTCTTCATCTTCTTTCCGGGTCAGCCGTCTTACCAGGCCTTTTTGGGCCGCCAGGGTCAACACGTCGTCCAGACTTTGATTTTCAGGCACGTGGAACACGGGAAATTTGTACTCGCCAAACCGCATTTCATATTGGCACAGACTCGCCACATGGGCAGTGTTGTTCAGCGCTTCCGCGTCATCGGGAAGGGCCTCTTCCATTTCTTTACGGCTCTTAAAGTAAAATTCGTTTGATGTAAATCTAAGCCGCTTTTCCTCATCAACGCTTTTCCCCGTCTGAATGCAGAGCAGAACGTCATGGGCCTCGTAGTCTTCCCGGTTCAGGTAATGACAGTCATTGGTGGCCACCATGGGAATGGAGAGGTCTTTTGAGAGTTCCCTGAGGCCTCGATTAACCACCTGCTGTTCCGCCATTTTGTTGGCCTGGAGTTCCAGAAAAAAGCGGTCCCGGTTAAAAATGGACGCCATTTCCTCGGCTTTTTTTCGTGCAGCATCCATCCGCCCACCCCTGATAAGGTAGGGAACATTGCCCGCAAGGCAGGCTGAAAGGGCCACAAGGCCCTCATTGTATTCTTTCAACAGGGCCATATCGACCCGCGGGTGGTAATAAAATCCTTCCAGGTTGCCCAGGGTCACCAGGGTACTCAGGTTTTTGTAACCCTGATCGTTCATAACCAGCAGAACCAGGTGGTAAGCGTTGGGGCGGCCATTGGGCGATGGGGTGCGATCCCTTCGATCCTCCGGCGCCACATAGACTTCGCACCCGATAATGGGTTTGATGCCGGCTTTGGTCGCCCGATCAAAAAAATCGACCACACCGAACATATTCCCATGGTCGGTGATGGCCACTGAATCCATTCCCAGGGCCTTGGATTTTTCCAACATTCGATCGATTCGAATGGCCCCATCCAACAGGCTGTATTCCGTATGAACATGAAGGTGAACAAAGGGTGAGTCGCTCACGTGATTTCTCCTCAGAGCATGCTGCCATTGCAACAATGAATCTACTGTAAGATCAAAAAAAAATATGATACGGTATATCCCGAAAATCATCAAGGGTGTTTCAAGAAATCCCAAAAATTCAACAGCGAGCAAGATGAAAATCGTACAGAAAAAAAAGGCGCGCAGCTGGGCCCACATTCTCAGAGAAGAAAACAGAGGGTTGAAAGAAAAAATTGCGCTCCTCAGAAAGGAGACAGCCCGCTTAAAGAAAGATCTGGAGAAAGCCTGGGAATTGATGGCCCATGTACCGGGGGGGCTTTTTCTTCTGCAGCAGGAGACGATCGTCTATGCCAATAAGGCGGCCTGTGGTTGGCTGGGATACAGCCTGGGAGAACTTGCCGGGAAAAGCCTGCTGGATATCATTGACCAGGAGGATATAGAAACCATCTACGGGTTTATCCAGGGGGGAGCCGGCACCCAGACCCCTGATGCCCTGCGCTTCAAAAACAGTGAGGGCAAATCGGTTTATTGTGCCGTGCACATTAAAAAAACCCGTTACGAGGGCCGAAATGCATTGCTGTTAAATCTGATCGAAATAGAACAAAAGATAGAACAGGAAAAGGCCATTCTGGAAGCCCGAAAGTTTGAGGCGCTTAAAAGGCTGGCCGGGGCTTTTTCCCGGGAATGGGAAATCAGCGACAACCCCGGGACCCCCCTTTCGGCAATGTTGAACAATTATGCGAGAAAAACCTATCAGCCCTCCGAAATATCCCCCCTGAATCTAAATGAAACAATTGAGGCATCGGTTGCAGCGTACTGTTCGGAAAATGGGACCCATTATGGGCAGAGCAATAATCTTGAGGATCAAATCCTCTTCAAAATCTCTCTCAATGCCTCATCGCCCATACGCGGATGCCGGAAGGATTTACACAATGCCTTTATGAACCTCATCGCCAACGCTGCGGAGGCGCTTGAAGCTGAAGGGGAAATCTACCTGACAGCCGATGAAAAGCCTGGGCTAATCAACGTTTATGTGCAGGAAAACGGAATCGGCATTCCTAAAAATGTGGCGGATAACATCTTTGATCCTTTTTTCACCACCAAGGGACACGGGCACAAAGGCCTGGGGTTAAGCCTGGCCCGTGCGGTCATCGAAAGGCACGGTGGAAAGATAGGGGTAACGCACCATGAAGCGGGGGGAACGACTTTTCACGTCAAACTGCCGGTGGAACGTAGCCCGTTTAAAACAAACGATCAACCCAAAAAGAGATCCATCAAAGACGCACGAATCCTGCTCATTGGAGATCTAAACATTCTGATCAATTTGCTCTGCCGCTTTCTATCGAGCAAACACCTTCACGTCACCCGCGTTGAAAGCTATGGTGAATGCTTCAAAGCCTTGAAGGGCATCCCGTTTCATCTCATGCTGGTAGACCAACGTAAAAGCCCCGAAAAGACCCCATGGCTCATTGGAAAAGTCCGCCATACCCACCCGGATTTACCCATCGCCCTGTTCAACGCTTCAAACGGCCATGACGCTGAACTTTCAAAAACCTCCGGAGCAGACCTGGTGGTACCAAGACCCCTTCATCTGGGACGATTTTATGCGAGCATTTACCGCCTTATGACTGAGGTGAAAGCACCCGGACCTCATAATTGATCCGCCTTGTTTGAAACCCCGGCCCTTGACATCAGTCCTTCAAGCCGCTGTCCGTTATAATTCTCTTCATGGACTTCAGGACCTCGGAAGACAACCTGAAAAAGACTTCAAATAGCGTCGGGTCAAATCCTGGTAAATGGAAAGCCCCTGTTTGATCTGTTCTAATTGGGCAGGACTTAATACTTTCACAACCGCGGCCGGAGACCCCACGACCACGCTGCGGGATGGAATTTCACTTCCAAAAGGCACGAAACTCCCGGCGCCTACCATGCACTCCGGGTTAATTTTGACGCCATCGGCAACAATGGCGCCCATGCCAACCAAAACGTAAGAACCGATCTCGCACCCATGCAAAATAGCACCGTGCCCCACATGGGCGTTGGGATGAAGGATAACGGACTTGTCGGGGAATGTATGGAAGACGCAGTTTTCCTGAACATTCGAACCTTTTCCGATCCTGATGGATCCGATATCGCCACGCAATACGGCCCCCGCACCCACATAACATGTTTCACCCACTGTCACATCGCCGATCAATACAGCCTCCGGATGCACGAAAGCCTTTGTGTGGACTACAGGACGCTTCTTTTCAAACTCATAAAAGGGCATTTTGTCTCCCATTGGTTGTCTTTTTGCGAATACAGCCAAAGCGGCATGCGCATTCCTATCACGGTATTCATTTCCTTTCAAGCACTTCCACAAAAGCCTGACCCATCTGGTTTGAATGGAAACAGTCGGTTTCTTTGGCATGCTTAATTGAGTGAGTACAATGATTATCAACTCGTTTTTAAATTGCTCGGAACTTTTCCGACAGTCCAGTTGAGTCTGGGACTCCGTTCAGGGGCGGGTTACGTCAAAAAAATCTTCGGCATTTTGTCTACGTAAGGATCGCGGAAGGTTTCGAAAATAACTTTGGATAAAAACTGAATTTTCACTTGACATTGGAATGGCATGAATATAGTAATGGTACTACCAAAAGGTGAGGAGAAAATGGATGTTTCAGCCCTATAAAGGCCGGCGGGCCTTTGAAGATATTGCGACACAAATAAAAGATGCCATTCTAAGCCATCGTTTGAGCAGCGGGGATCGGCTCCCTTCGGAGCGTGATCTGGCTGAGCAGTTCCAGGTGGGCCGGGTGACCATTCGGGAGGCCTTTCGTACTCTGGAGACCATGGGCCTCATTGAAGTGAAGAAGGGGAGTAGCGGAGGCGCATTTGTGAGAATGGCCGACCCCGATGCCATGGCCTCCATGATTATGGACAGGCTCCAGCTGGAGGGGACCACCCATGATGAGTTTATCGAGGCCAGAGTGGGGATAGAATGCGCCATCATGAGCGCCGTCATCAAACACGCCACCCCGAAGGATCTGGCCCTGATCCGCGAAGATATCGAAGTATCCAAGGAGATCCTCGGCCCGGAGCACGCCGAGGAGATGGTGGCCAGAATGGTTGACTTCCACATCCTTTTGGGAGAAATTTCTCACAATTTCCCCTACAAAATGATTATCCGCTTCATGATGCAGTGGGCCATCAGAAAACTCAAGAATTGGGTACCCTCGCCGGAGGAACAAGAATATTCCTGCCAATCCCATCAGGAATTGTACGACGCCATCGAGGCCAGAGATGACTCACTGGCCCAGCGTCTCATCCGGGAACACGTGGAAAAGATGGGGCTGCTGGTCCTGGAACACTCCAGGACCCTTTTGTAGTGCTGACGGGACATTCAGGTTTCAGGGCACAAATACGGCATGGGTTAAAGGTGCGGTCGAGAGCGATCGCTTCCTACAAAAGTTTGGGAGGTAATGACCATAGTGAAACCTTATCTCTGGATGACGGATTTTACACCACAGACGGAATGGATCGACGGAAAAGGCGCCCTTCTCTGGCTGGCCTTTTTTTTCTCCGAGATTGGGGCCGGGGTCTATATGGTTTCCCTCTTCCTCGGGTTATGGGCCGGTTGTCTTTCAGGATGGCTCGGTTGCGCCATCCTTGGGGGAGGGTTTCATATGGCCTATCTGGGAAGGCCCGCGAGGGCCTGGAGATCCATCCTGAGACCCGGATCGTCAGAGCTGAGCCGAGGCATTATCCTCATGGGGCTGTTTCTTGGACTGGGAGTGTTTCAGATGGCCCCCGGCCTGGTCAGCGGCCTACCCTGGGAGGGCAACACCCTGTTTTTTAAAATTGTCTTGAGCATCCTGGCCTTTTTCGTCATCACCCACGGCTTCATGACTCTCAGTTTTATGAGGGCCGTTCCCTTCTGGAATTCAGGAATCATGCCCGTTCTCTGCCTGGCCTCGGGCCTTTGGGTGGGGGGGCAGTTCACTGCAGCCATGGCCATGGGCACGGGAAATTTTCCTTTGGTTGCAACTCTTGAGCCGGTGGCCCGGTGGTTCCTGTTTGCTTACATGCTTCTGACCCTATTCTATTTTTGGAATGCAGCTCACGGGTTTATGGCTTCAAAGCGGTCCGTGGAGGTCCTTTTAAAAGGCGACCTGGCACCGCTCTTTTATGTGGGGATTGTGGGGTTTGCCTTGATAATTCCGTTGATCATTACCCTCTATTTTTGTGCAAATCCGGTGGACTCGGCCCGGGGGTTGCTCTGGTTGAGGGTCTTCTGCGCTTTGGTGGGTGATCTGGTCTTGCGGTATTGTATCCTCAAGGCGGCCCGGTATATGCCACTGATTCATTCAAACCTCCTTACCGGGGCCCATTCCCTGTAGGGAAGAAAATCCATCAGGAGGTGGGTGTTATGGCCAGATGGGGCATGGTGATCAATCTGCATACCTGCATTGGATGTTACAACTGCATGATATCCTGCAAGCAGGAACATTTTCTTCCGCCCGGCATATTTTTTTCAAGGGTTTTGGTGGGGGAAATGGGAACCTATCCATCGGTCCTGAAGCTGATTTACCCGGTTCTCTGTAACCATTGCGACGATCCCCCCTGCGTGGATGTCTGCCCTACAGGCGCCACCCACAAAAGAAAGGACGGCATCGTCACCGTAAACCCGGACGTCTGCATAGGCTGCAGGAGCTGTCTCATGGCCTGCCCCTACCAGCAGCGGAGCTACCTAAAAAGAACAGATGACGAGTACTTTCCCGGCCAGGGGCTGACCCCCTACGAGGCGATTGGGCAGGAACTTTCACCCAAGGAAAAAGGCACGGTGGTCAAATGCAACTTCTGTGCGGAGATTGTGGATGAGGGAGTGGAAAGAGGTCTTACGCCCGGGGTGGATCGACAGGCAACCCCGGCATGTGTGAAAGCCTGCCCGGTTCATGCCAGGCATTTCGGGGACCTGGATGATCCGGAGAGCAACGTGTCTACCCTGATCCGGAACAAAAAGGCTACCCCTTTGCGGCCTGAACATGGCACCGAACCTTCTGTTTTCTATATCACGACCGGGTGATAGGGAGCGTTGTTGCAAAGCGACATTTCAACTTATTTAGGACATACGCTTGACGAACCGACAGAACCGAATAGTCGTAAAAGAGGTTTGAACCTTGATTGAGATCAGATTTCACGGACTGGGAGGACACGGCGCCGTGGTGGCGTCCAAATTTCTGGCCGATGCCGCAGCCAGGAACGGTTATCAGGCCCAAGCCTTTGCCTCTTACGGGGCCTTGAGGCGGGGCGGAAAGGTGGAGAGCTATGTTCGGATTTCAGAAAACCCGGTTCGGCCCCACTGTAAGTTGTATGAGCCCGATTGGCTGATTTTGATGGACGATGGATTGGCCGAGGATCCGGCGGCCCTTTCCGGTTTGAAAAATTCAGGGAGCATCCTTATCAACAGCGGAAAAGCGCCCGCAGAATTTCCCACCCTTGACCGCTTCCGGGTGGTTACGGTGGACGCCTACCGGATCGCCAGGGAAAAGGGACTGGTCCTGCCCGGCGGCATGCCGGTTATCAATACCACCCTGTTGGGGGCCTTGGCGGCTTTACTCAATCCGATACCCTTGAAGGATCTGAAGACGGTCATTCATGAAGAGACGCCTAAACCGGAGGTCAACATGGCGTGTGCCGATGAGGGTTACCGCCAGGTGGTTTCCACCTCAAGGGATAGGACCTTGAAGAAAAATGGGCATACCGTTCCCCCTTCGGTTCCATCCACCGCCAGGCCATATCCGGTGTACGATCCTCAGAAGATGCTCCGCTGCAACCGATGCCAGATCTGCTTCATGGTTTGCCCCAGCCTGGCCATCGGCTTTGCAACGGACCCTTTTTCCCTGTTTGTTAACGAATCCGTCTGTACCGGATGCGGCATCTGCATCGAGGAATGCCCTCGGAAGGCCATATCATGGGGAGAAGACATATTAAAAAAAGGAAAGACGGGCCATGATTAAGGTCATCACCGGAAACGATGCCGCAGCCTACGGGGCACTTCTCTCCCGTCCTGGAATCGTCTGCGCATACCCCATCACCCCTCAGTCCCAGATCCCGGAGAAATTGGCTTATTTTCATGGCCGGGGGGAGCTCGAAGGCCGATTCGTGAATGTGGAATCGGAGATGGCGGCCCTGGGGTACGTGACCGGCGCGGCCATCGGGGGGGCAAGGGTCTTTACAGCCACCTCTTCCCAGGGCCTTGCCTGGATGCATGAAGGCCTTCACTGGGCAGCAGGGGCCCGCCTTCCCATCGTCATGGTGAACGTGAACAGGCCCCTGGGCGCACCCTGGAACCTCACCTGCGATCAGATCGACAGCTTGAGCCAGCGGGACACCGGCTGGATGCAGTTTTATTGCGAAACCAACCAGGAGATCCTGGACACGGTGATTCAAGCCTACCGAATCTCAGAGACCCTGTCACTTCCCGCCATGGTGTGTTTGGACGGGGTTTACCTCTCCTATCTGTCCGAGACGGTGCATATTCCGGATCAGGATATGGTAGACCGATATCTTCCCCCGTTGAATCCCGGCCACAAAATCCAGGGAGGGGGCTGGAAGCTCTACGACATCCTTCCCCCGGACCGGGACCCCCACGCCGGGGACTTTATGGCGGACCGCTACGAGCTGCATAAACGTGCATCCCAATGCCTGACCACCGCCACGGCCTGCGATGATGCGTTCAGGGAACTTTTCGGGCGGGGATATGCCCCGGTAGAGGAATATCGCTGCCGGGGAGCCCATACGATCCTGGTGATGTCCGGCAGTGCGGTGGGAACCGCAAGGGACGTGGTGGACCGACTGCGGGAGGAAGGCCACGGGGTGGGGCTGTTGAAGATCCGAATGTTTCGACCTTTTCCGAAGGATCTCATTCGGGAAAAGCTGAAAGGGAAAAAAAAGGTGGCGGTCATCGAAAGGGACCTCTCCCCCGGCCAGGGGGGCATCTTCTGCCAGGAACTGAAATGGGCCCTGTGCGGAGAGCCTGAAGCTCCCGAGGTCTACGGGCTGATCAGCGGCCTGGGAGGAGCGGATATTACCCCATATCTGATCACCAAAGCCGCTCACTTTGTTATGGATTCCGACCAATGCCCCAGGGACGCAATCTGGCTGGGTCTGCCGAAAAGGAAACATCCCGATGAGTATGACGGATCAATCATTACGATACAGTGATCAGGAGTTCATTCGGCCTCCCCACGGGTTCTGCCCCGGCTGCGGAGTGGCCCTCGCCTTACGGTATTTCCTGAAAGCCGTGGGAGATAGGGTCATCCTGGTCACCCCCCCGGGATGCTCGGCACCCAGCATCTCCTTCCCGAAGCCGAGTCTGGTGGGCCCCAAGGGTTTAATCGATGTGATCCACTGCCCCTTTGGTTCTTCGGCCATCTTTGCCGGCGGCATCAAAGCGGCCCTGGAAACCAAAGGAGACACTGAGACCCAGGTCATCGCCTGGGCCGGCGACGGCGCCACCTTTGATATCGGGTTTGGCGCCCTGTCCGCTGCGGCCCAGCGAAACGAGAATATTATCTATGTGTGCTACGACAATGAAGCTTATATGAACACCGGGAACCAGAAAAGCGGTTCCACACCCGGCAGCTCCAACACCACTACGACCGTTGCCCACAAAAATGCCGGGAATGGAGAGAAGGATCTCCTCTGGATCATGATGGGACATGACGTCCCCTATGCGGCCACAGCCACTATCGCCTATCCCGACGATCTCATGGCCAAGGCCCGAAAGGCCGCTGGAATAAACGGCTTTCGTTTGTTTCATATTCTGACGCCCTGTGTCCCGGGATGGAAATACCCGCCTCATCTGACCGTAAAGCTCTCCAAGCTGGCGGTCCAGACCGGACTGTTTCCCCTGGCGGAGTATGAGAAGGCCGGAGGTCTGACCCTTAAGAAAAAGGGCAGGGAAAAGCCTTTGGAGGAATATGTACGGTTCCAGGGTCGTTTCAAAGGGATTGATTTAAAAGATTTGGAAAAATGGAAAGCCGCCGTGAAAAGGCGATGGCACCGGTTGAACCGGGTTTCAGGGATTTCTGACAATTCCCTATCCTGAATCGGAGGCCCTAAGAGGAAAACCCCCGGAGGAACGGATGAAGAAGGACAAAATCAGGGAGGACCGCTGGTTTCGAACCCAGTGTGGAAGGTGCTACGGCCAGTGCGGCATTCAAGTTCGGCGGGTCAATGGCGTGGCCGTCAAGATTGAAGGGGTCCCGGAAACCACTCTCGGTTCGGAGGGGGGAATTTGCGGCAAGGGGAGTGCCGGCATTCAGGTGCTCTACGATCCCAATCGATTGAACAAACCCCTCAAAAGGACAAATCCTGAAAAAGGCCTTCATGCGGATCCCAAATGGAAAGAAATTTCCTGGGAGGAAGCCATCAATACCATCGCGGCACGGGTCAAGGCGGTTAAAGAAAAGGATCCGAGAAGAATTTTCATCCAGGGGACCACATGCCGGGTCATGCGGAATACCACCGATTATCTCTTTCCCATGAGCGTGGGACTTTCCTCCCCCAAAGGGTCTCCCTGTGTATGGCCGGGGGGCGGGGGGCTTCACTGCGGAAATGGGGCCCACGAAAACACCGGGATGGTCCACGCTTCCTGGTCCCATGTACCTGACTTCAAGCTATGCAATTACGCCATCTACTTTGGTGCCAATAAAGGCTCGGGATCCGGACATTCCGCCATGATCACGGCACGCCTCGCGGCCGAAGCCCGGTCCCGAGGTATGAAATTCGTGGTTTTCGACCCCATGGCCAATTTCAGCGGGGGAAAGGCCAGTGAATGGATTCCCATCCTTCCCGGGACCGACGGCGCCGTCTGTCTTGCCATCGTCAATATCATTGTGAACCGGATCGGCGGATACGACGAAAACTATCTGGCCACGAAGACCAACGGCCCCTATCTCATCGGGCCGGACGGCCGCTACGTACGGCCCAATGAGAGGCGAAAAACCCCTCTTACCGTACCCGGCCATTTCAACATGGGCGCGCCCAAAGAGGTAGTGGGGGAAGACGACACCAACAAACCGCTCATTTGGGACCTTGTGGACGGCAAAGCCAAAGTCTATGATGATCCCACCATCAAGGAATACGCTCTTTACGGCGAATACGAAGTGAACGGAGTGGTGTGCCACCCTTCCTTTCAGCTCCTGAAAGACCACTTGAAGACCTACACGGCCGAATACGCCTCACGGGTGAGTACGGTCCCGGCCCGCACCATCGAACGCGTGGCCCATGAATTCCTGGAGGCGGCCCGAATCGGCAGCACCATTACCATTGATGGGCACGAACTCCCCTACCGGCCCGCGTCCGCCGTGCTCTTTCGCGGGGGGGAAGGGCATGAAAATTCCCACCACTCCTGCCTGGCCGTATCCATGCTCAACGCCATCGTGGGCAACTGCGATCTGCCCGGGGGAACCCTGGGCTGGCCCGCCCGATCTCTGGGGTTTCCCGAAACCGGAAAGCTGAAATTTGAGCCCTACAAAGGGGTGGACGGGATGATCGAAACCGACAACTTTTTCACACGCCTTCACGGCCCATGGCCACCCCACCTGCCCCACAAGGCGGCGGACCCGTCGCTGGAAAACATCTTCACCCTGGCGCCCTTCACCTTTGTGTACGGATCCAGCGACCAGGAAAAACTGTGGAAAAAGGTGGGACTTGAGGATCACCGCTTCGAGGTCATGTTCAGCTACGGGTGCAACTCCATCATGAGCCTGGCCAACCCCTTTGTGACCGCCGAAACCGTCAAAAAAATCCCTTTTGTGGTGGTGTTCGAACTGTTCAACACGGAACTCACCGAAGGATTTGCAGACATCGTTCTACCCGATACCAGTTACCTGGAGGAATCCTCCTGGGCCGAGGGCTACGCCTTCAATTTCAACCACGCTTTCGGCATGGATGACTGGTGCTACCATGTTCAACAACCGGTGGTGGAACCCCAAGAGGAGAGAAGGACCACCATTGAGGTGGTCCGGGAGATTCTGGATCGGGTGGGCGGCACCCCGGCCGCAAACGCCTTCTACAACTTCTTCTGCGAATTCGACGAGACCAATCGGCTGGACTCCCATGAAATCCCTTCCCAGCCCGAAATGTGCGACCGGGTGCTGCAACACTTCTTTGGAAAGAACCACGGTTGGGAGTACTTCAAAGAACACGGGTTCATCCGGTGGCCCAAAAAGGTAGAGGAGGCCTACTGGCGGCATTTCATTGACGCCAGGCACCCCATCTATTTGGAGTATCTGGTGGAAATCGGGGAGCGGGTAAAGGAGATCACCGAAGAGGCGGGAATAGATCTGGACATGGAGCAGTACACCCCTCTGATCAGTTGGTTCCCCTGCTCCATTCACCGGGTGGAGGACCCTTCCTTTGACCTTTATTGTTTCTCTTACCGGGATATTGTCCATACCGGGTCCCACACCATGGAGCAACCCTGGCTGGATGAGGCCAGCCGCATGAACCCCTACACCTATAACATCACCATGAACACGGCCACGGCCCGGAAGCGGGGGTTGAAGGACGGGGATATCATTGAGCTGGAATCCACAAGCGGGGGCAAGGTTCAGGGTCCCCTGAAACTCATGGAAGGGCAGCATCCCCAGACCATGGGCATCGCCGCCTGCAGCGGACACTGGGCCAGGGGAATGCCCATTGCCAGGGGAAAGGGCATCAATTTTGATACCCTCATGGCCAACGATCTGGAGCATGTGGACCCTGTCAGCCTGAATATCGAGACGGCCGCCAGAGTAAAGGTCCGCAAAGTGAGAAACGGAAAAGCATAAAGAAAGAGGGCACCAAAATGAAACTTGGACGCTACATCGTCGATACCCATGTGCATGCCCAGCGCCATGCGGCCGGCCCGGAATTCAAAAAGGCGGGGCTCACCGACTACAAAAAGATCGATTACCGGGAGCTTGCCAGGGTGATGCCATTCCTTAAAACCTATGACAACTCCGAACGGCTTCTCTACGACATGGATTGCTACGGGGTGAACATGTGCATCCTCAGTTCGGCATTCGGCATGAACAATGAGATCAACATGGCCCTGGTGGACCGGTATCCCGACCGATTCAGGGCCCTGGCCTATCCCAAGGAGACAGCGGACAGGGCCCTGGCCGGCGAGATGGAATGGACCATGGAAGCGGCCGTGGAAGAGCTGGACCGGCTCCTGTCCACGGGAAAGTTTATCGGCACCGGAGAAGGCATGCCCGCCAACCCCAGGGGCGTCATGAACCAGAAGACCTTAAGCCAGACGGAGCGCATGGATCAGCTCAGGATGGTAATGGAATTGGGCCGGAAACACCAGGTCCCGGTGAGAGTCCACAGCGGATCGCCCATGGGTTATCCGATTTCCTATACCTTTTGGCCGGAAAATTTTCACCCTTCCTGGATACGGGACCTGGCCACGGAATACCCCGAGGTTCCCATCGTCTTCGACCATGGTGGCATGCAGGGAGGACGTTGGGAAACCCTGGTGGAGGAGTGCATCCAGGTGGCTGCCAATCACGACAATGTTTACCTGGAAACCGGCCTTTACTGGACCGAACTTTACTACAAGGCCCTGTTGGACCCCAATGTGGGTCCCGAGAAACTCATGTGGGGAACCGACTGGGGGGCCAGCATTCCCATCCATACCCAGTTGGGGTGTGAACCCCAGACGTATGCGGTTCAGATCCGAAAACAGGGCATTGTCACCCACCAGGTGGACGTGATGGGGTGGAGCCTGAAGCAGGTGAGCAGACTGAACATTTCACAGGACGACCTGAATCTCATCTTGGGAGGCAACGCGCTTCGCGTGTACAACATACCCTTTTCGCTAACTCGCATGTTCAGACCTGTGGCGTAAAGCAGGGTAGGTTCATGTAACCATACAAAGGAGGAGAGTCGCCATGAATAGAGTACAGTATCGAGGAGGTATTCATATCAACCATGCCAAATGCATTGGTTGCGGCACCTGCTACGAAGTGTGCCCTTCGGATATTTTTGAGTTCGACAGTGACAATAACCTGATAACGGTGGCGTATCCGGAAGAATGCTGGTATTGCGGCGCCTGTCTCTATGACTGCCCCGTTGAGGGTGTTCTTACCATGGATTTGCCGCTGGCCTGTTTATGATTCTATTGGTGCAAAGGAGGTTCCACATATGAGCAAGAATGATGAACAAATCACGACGGACGTTTTGGTGCTGGGAGGCGGATTGGCCGGTTGCTTTGCGGCCATCAAGGCTGCGGAATCCGGCGCCCGAGTTGTGCTTTTTGAAAAAGGTCATATTCGACGCAGCGGGAACGGCGCCACCGGGCTCCATCGAATTCCGCTCATACATCCCGACCACAATATGGATTTCGGTGAGTTTGCCAAGCTCAATGTGAAATTCGCCGCCGGGATCTGTGACGAGGATGTGTCCTATGAATTCGCCAGGGATACCCTGGACCGAATCCTTGATCTGGAAAGCTATGGGATCAAGGTTCGAAACGACGATGGTTCCTTTACCTTCAAACCTGCCCCGGACATCTGTCCGGGTACCCCTGTGATTTGGGCGCCCGGTCCCACGGTCTGGCATGACATGAAACCGATCCTGGCCAAAAAAGTGGAGAGTTTTCCCGAGGTAACCGTCTTCAACCGGACCGCAGCCGTAGGGCTCCTGAATGACGGAGGCCGGACAGGCGGGGATATGGCCGGGGCCGTGGGATTGGAAACACGCACCGGGAAGGTGCTGGTCTGCCGGGCCAAAGCCGTGATCCTGACCACCGGCGGGTCCTATCGGCTAGGCCGTCACAAAGACACCCTCTACGCCCCCACCCGGTTCATAGAGTGCGGTTGTCCCACCAACTGCGGGGAAGGGATTGTGATGGCCTACCGGGCCGGCGCCGATCTGGTCAACATGGAATTTGCCAAATATACAACTATTTGGAAGGACTTCAGCCACTGGGGGGTGGGTCCGGCCATGGGTTTGTTGCGGCCTATGGATGGGTTTGGAAAACCTTTTATGCCCGAGCCCGGTGAGGAGATCAGCCTGTCAGGGATCGGATACAGGCGGACCATGAACTTGGGATACGACACCCTTGGCCCCGACTACTACGACGCCTCATCCCTTTCGGGGTATCCGGAAAACAAGGGTGACATGCAGCGGTTTCTCTGGGCACTTGAAAACGAATCCACCAGCCCCGGGTATTTTCTTTGGATGAAAGAAAGGGAAGAGGATTTTCGGAAAGGCCCGGTGGAATTTGAGTGGCATCCACCTTATATCCACAACAACCAGGCAGGCATTCATATGAATCCTGATGCAAAGGCCAGCATGGAAGGACTCTATTGCGCCGGAGACCTCACCGGCGGGAGCTGGCGTCACAGCAGTGGCGGCGCCTTTGTGTTCGGGGCCCGGGCCGGCACAAATGCGGCCCGATACGCAAAAGAGGCCCCTTTCAAGGAGATCGATCCAGAGCAGGTCCAGGCGGAAAGAGATCGTATTTTCGGCGCTACGGCCGTAAAACCTGAACAGGGATACAGTTGGATCGAACTGGAAGACAAGGCCCGTCAGATCGCCTCGGAATACGGCCCCCCTTATACCAACGATCCCAAACTGGAACGGGGAATCCACCATCTGGAGAGGATCAGGCGAAAATACCTGCCGGCGCTCTATGCCGAAAACCCCAGGGAGATCATGCGGGTATCGGAGGTAAAAGCCATTTTTGATGCGGTGGAGATTTATCTGCGTTCGGCACTTTTTCGAAAGGAGAGCCGCGCTCCCATGGCCAGTCTTCTCCGTAAGACCGAATACCCGAACCGGGACGACGCCAACTGGTTGAAGCATACCTTGATCCGTCGTCTTCAGGGCCGGATGACCCTTTCCACCCGGGAAGTGAAACGTCTGGAAAAAGCGGTCAATGGATAATCAGTAAACAGCTCATTTCGAATCCAAAAAGGAGCATGGGCATGCACCCCCATTATTCGGTTCTCGACCCCAATCTGGAACAATTGCCCGAAAAGGCCGTGGAAGACCTTCAGTTCCGGCGTTTGGCGGCCCAGGTTCGCCAATGCTACCGGCACACCGCCTTTTGGCGCAGGAAGTTCGACGAGACGGGTCTTACGCCGGAGAATATTGGAACGCTTTCGGATCTCCATAAAATCCCCTTCTGCACCAAAGCCGAACTCCTGGCAGACCAGGAAAAACATCCCCCCTTTGGAAGCTATCTCTGCGTCCATCCTTCACGGCTGACCCAATACTTTACCACCTCCGGCACAACCGGCCGCCCCTTGGTGCGGGTCTATTCGGATCGGGACTGGCAATATATCCGGCAGCGCTTTTTGCGCAGGCCCTTTTTAAGCCATGGGGACATAGCCGTGCTGCTGGGGCCCACAGACGGTCTTCTGGGTCCCACCGCCGCTGTGGACAGCTGGGAGGCCATGGGAGCCCTGGTCATTCGGGCGGCCCGCAACAGCACCGAGGAAAAAATTCGCATCATCCACCGTTTGAAGCCCAAACTGGTGTGCGGCACCGCATCCTTTCTTCTATACCTGGCCGAGAAGGCCGGAAACGAGGACATGCACTTTCATCGGATGGGAGGGGTTGGTATCCTTCTTTCCGTGGGGGAGCCGGGGGCCGGCATTCCGGCCACCCGGGAGCGTCTTTTGAAAGGTTGGTCGGCCCGGGCTGTCATCGATGGGTTCGGGATCACCGAGCTTTTCCCCATGGGGGGCAGCTGCCCCGGATGCGGGGATACCCATATCTCCAACGATTTTGTCATTGTGGAGGTGGTGGATCCGGAAACCGGAGAAGCCCTGCCCCCGGGAATGCCGGGCGAACTGGTGTACACCAATATCATCGGGGAAACCCAGCCCCTTCTCCGCTACCGGTCCAGGGACATGGGCCGTATCGCCCCCTTCGGCCCCTGCCCTGCGTGCGGATCCACGGCAACCCGCATTGTGGGCGGCATTCAAGGAAGGGTGGATGAGATGATCTGGTACAAGGGCATCAACATCTTCCCTTCTTCCATGGAAGCGGTGGTCAGGGGGTTTCATGAACTCACCGATGAATTCGAGATCGTCCTTCGGCAGGAAGGGGAGGCACAAACCCTTGCGGTGAGGGCCGAGGCGGTTTCCGGTCTATCGGCGGAAGATCGGAAAGGACTCGGAGAAAGGGTGTCCCAGAGGCTTGTGGAGGCATTGGAAGGGGTTCATGCGGGGGTGGAAATCCTGGATGAGGGGACCCTTCCCAGGACCGAATACAAAGGGCGCCGGGTGCGGGATCTTCGTCCCGGTTAGACCCACAAAATATATTTAACATCCAACAACCCATAAGGAGGAGAAAATGAAAAGACGAATTTTTTGGACAACGGCAGTCGTATCATTCTGTTTTGTGGCTTTTGCTTTTTTGACCCCCGCCATGGCGGAAAAGCCCATCAATCTGAGAATGTCCAGCTTTGTCCCACCCATGCACTTCATGAACAGCAAGATCCTGCAGCCCTGGATCGATATGATCGAGGAACGCACCAAGGGAAAGGTCAAAATCAAGATCTACGCCGGAAGCGCTCTGGGCAAACCCCAGGACCAGTACGACATGGCCGCACGGGGAGTGGCGGACATCACCTGGGGAATCCTGGCCTATACGCCGGGCCGCTTTCCGTTGGTAACCGTCATGGAACTTCCCTTCATGAGTCCCAACGCGGAGATCGGCAGCCGCATGGCTCAGCGGCTCTACGAAAAGGGCGTCTTCGGGGATGAGTTCAAGGATGTTAAGATGCTGGCCCTGGGCATGCCCCCCAACATGGACCTGCACACCAGCAAAAAACTGGTAAAAACCCTGGCGGATCTCAAAGGGATGAAGATCCGGACCCCTTCAGCCATGATGGGAAAATTGATCAAGAAATGGGGCGGCGCGCCCGTGGCCATGTCCGCGCCCGAGGTCTACATGTCCCTGGAACGGGGGGTGATCGACGCCATCTTCCTGGATCCCCTGACCCTTATGGGAATCAAATGCAACGAGGTCACCCAATATCACACCCGGGTGGGGATCTCCACCACGGTTTTCTTTTTCGCCATGAACCGGAAGGTGTGGGACAAGCTGCCCCCCGATATTCAGAAAGTGATCAGCGAGCTTTCAGGAGAGTCCCTGTCCGCCGACATGAACGGAAAAATCGCGGATCGCGCCGTGATAAGGGTCTACAAAAAGCTGAAAGCCTCGGGAGATGAAATCTACACCCTGCCTCCGGCGGAACTGGCGGTATGGGAGAAGTCGGCACAACCGGCCTTTGGGGAATGGGTGAAGGCCATGGAAGAGAAAGGACTTCCGGGAAAGAAGGTGCTGGAAGAGGCCCTTCAGATGAAGAAAGCATGTAGCAAGAAGAAGTAGCGTTTCTGGAAAAAGCATGGGTGCCCCGCCGGAGTTTACCCGGCGGGGCACGTTTTGATGATTTTCCGAGAGGGTGAATGAAACCATGAGCATCAAGGAAAGCGCTGAGCAGTTCAGGGATATTGTTTTTCAGTCCAGCCGGGCCATCAACAGTGTGGGGGTGCTTTTCCTCATGGCCATGATGTTCCTGATGGTGGTGGATGTGTTTCTGCGCCGGGTGTTCAACGAGCCGCTGACCGGTTCCTTTGAAGTGGTTCAGCTCATGCAGGTGACCCTGGTCTATCTGGGAGTGGCCTACACCACCGTCAAGAAGGCCCACATCAGCATCGATCTCATCACCTCCCACCTTTCCAATCGGACCTCGGCCCTGTTGGAGAGCATTGTGCTCTTTCTCTCACTGGGGTTCTTTGCCCTCATTACCTGGCGAAATATCCTGCGGGCCGAGGAACTATGGACGGGAAAGGCCACCTCCGTCCTTCTGTCCATTCCCCTTTTTCCCTTCTATTATATGCTGGCCTTTGGGTGCGGTCTGCTCTGCCTGGTGCTTCTGGTTCAACTGGTCGAAACGGCTTCCAGGGTCTTCAAAGGTTTCCCCGGCCTTCGGACGGGCATCCTGTATTCCCTTGTGCTGGGCGTGGTTTTCCTGGGCGTGGCCCTATGCGCCCATTGGATCGAGTGGGAGATGGACCCCTTGCTGGCAGGGGTTCTGGGGATCGTAATGCTTTTTATCCTCATGGCCGCGGGTATGCCCATCGCTTTTTCCATGGGTCTGGTAGGCTTTGCCGGATACTGCTATGTGGTGGGGGTGGACGCAGGTTTCAGTCAGCTGGAAAGCGTCCCCTACGGAGTAGGCTCCGATTACATACTGAGTGTCCTGCCCTTGTTTCTCCTCATGGGGCAATTCGCCTTTTATTCCGGTTTGAGCCAGGATCTCTACGATACCTCCTACAAGTGGCTGGGGCATTATCCCGGGGGGCTGGCCATGGCTACCGTGGGCGGATGTGCGGCCTTTGCGGCGGTTTGCGGCTCCAGCGTGGCCACCTCGGCCACCATGGGGACCGTGGCCCTGCCCGCCATGCGCAAATACAAATACGATGATCGGCTTGCCCTGGGAAGTATTGCGGCCGGGGGCACAGTGGGCATTTTGATTCCCCCCAGCATCGTGTTCATTCTCTACGGGGTGCTCACCGAGCAGTCCATCGGCAAACTCTTTCTGGCCGGTTTTCTCCCGGGTGTGCTGGCCATTGTTCTCTATCTTCTGGCCATTATCATCCAGGTGCGTCTGAACCCGAAACTGGGCCCCGCGGGTCCCAGGGTCGCCTTCCGGGAAAAACTGATTTCCCTGGGGCAGACCTGGGGCACCCTACTCCTCTTTTCCGTGGTCATGGGGGGGATCTATTTCGGATTTTTCACCCCCACGGAAGCGGGGGCCGTTGGCGCCTTCGGCGCCTTTGTCATGGCCATTTTAAAAAAGAGGCTCACCTGGCAAACCCTCAATAATTGTCTACTGGAAACCGGTCGAATGACCGCCATGCTGATCATCATCTTTGTGGGCGCCATGATGTTCAACTACTTTCTGGCGGTGACCAATCTGCCCATGGAAATGGCCCAACTGATCGTGGATCAGGACCTGGACCGCTATATGGTGCTAACAGCCATCCTGGTGGTCTATCTGCTTCTGGGCTGCATCATGGATCCCGGTTCCATGATTATCCTGACCATCCCCATCGTCTATCCCCTGATCCAGTCTCTGGGATTCAACCCCATCTGGTTCGGCGTGATCATCGTTATGGTAGCGGAAATCGGCACCATCACCCCTCCGGTGGGCCTCAATGTGTTTGTGGTTAAGGCTGTGGCTCCGGAAGTTCCCATTACCACCATTTTCCGTGGAATTTTCCCCTTCTGGTCAGTGGATATGGTGCGGCTGATCATTTTGGTATGCATTCCCCAGATCTCTCTCTTTTTGCCCAACTTATTGCGTTAGGGTTTCGGGGGTTGTACTCAGGATTTTAGGGAAATATGGTCTTTTTTGCCTTGAGGAGGTTTCAACATGAATTACGAAGATTTTTTGAATTTGGTAAAAACCAGGAAAAGCGTACGGCGGTACAAATCCGATCCTGTGCCTGAGGGGGTCCTGGAGAAAATTTTGGAGGCCGGCCGACAGGCACCTTCCGCCGGTAACAGCCAGCCCTGGGAGTTTGTGGTGATTAAAGACCCGGAAAACAAGAAGAAGGTTTCCAAAGGCATTGCCCTTCAGATCAAAGAAGAGGTGGGAAAGGATCCGGAGATCGCACGGGGCATCGCGGTCCAACCTTTTCTCTACCTGGCGCCGGTTATTGTGGCGGTCTGCGGGGATCCCAGGTTGAAGGCAACTTATCCCGCCTGGATGGACTCCGATACTTTGATGCGTCAAAGCCTTTCCAACTGTGTTTATACCCTTCAAATGGCTGCGGCATCCTTCGGGCTGGCTACGGCCTGGGCCACCATCCAAAGCGGACCCACCCAGGATGCGGTTAAGGAGATCCTCGGTATTCCTGTGTCCTACACGGTGGACCACATGGTCCCCATCGGTTATGCCGATGAGCAGGCTGAAGACAAGCAGGCCACCCTCCGCACCGTAAAGAAACGTGCCCGGTTTCGCAGGGATCTCGACGATCTGGTCCACCACGAGCAATACCAAATGGAAAAGTATCGGTCTGATGAGGAGGTAAAGGCGTTCGTGTGGGAGAAGACCATTACCCGTATCCCAAAGCTTGACGTCTAAGGAGGCTTAGGAATGAAAGACCTGTCAGTTGAGGAATGGCAAAAACAAAATATTATTGGCCAGGTGGAATCTTTCGATGAGAAGTATACCATGTTTGCCAGGCCTCTGTGGGACGAAAAAGTCAAACCCCTTTTAAACTGGGTGTTGAATAAATCAAAGAGCATTAAAAAGGAAGGGAGTTCATTGCGTGATCAGGCCTTCAGGATCGGCTCCAGAAACGGCGTCATGATGCATCTGTTCGAGAATGATCGGCCAAATCCCATTGCAATCGCCAGAGAGATCGGGGCCATTGCCACTGATGAGCGGGTGGCGAGAAATATCATGGTGTCTCTACCTCCGGCGGACGAAAAATGGGATGTGTCTGATTCCGCCGCATTGACCCGGGATATTAAAAATGTCGCTATTTACTACGGGGCGGACATTGTGGGCATATGCAAGCTGGATCGGCGATGGATCTATTCTCACTCCTTTGACCTAGCCCGAGTTT
>Ga0208901_1000256_pt1 | contig 32664 bp, 57 predicted proteins | sample AntAceMetag02UKF_FD_184764 | JGI IMG/M metagenome (GOLD analysis project Ga0208901, IMG submission 184764) | Saline lake microbial communities from Ace Lake, Antarctica - Antarctic Ace Lake Metagenome 02UKF (SPAdes) (version 2) | ecosystem: Environmental > Aquatic > Non-marine Saline and...
TGGCATTCTAACTCTTCTCTTTCGTGTTCCTTAACCGCTTTCTTTGTATTACTAATAAAAGAGAAGCTAACATCTTCAGTGCCTTTCTTTCTTGCCATTAAAACTCCAATTTTAACTGATTAACTTCCGTTTCAATTCTATGCTTTATTATCTCACAATATTCTTCTGATATTTCACAACCTATCCATTTCCTATTTGATTTCTCACACATTTTAGCAGTTGTTCCGCTTCCCATAAACGGGTCAAATATTAAATCGTTTTTGTTGCTCCAAGATAGTATATGGTCGGTTGCTAATTTTTCTGGGAATACAGCAGGATGTTTTTCTCTTGTTCCGCTTTCATGATACGTCCATATATTCATTCTACGACCAAATTCTTTTCTTGTTATAATCCTTTTAGGTTTTACAGAACCATCCTTAAATCTATGACCTTGCGATTCTTTTTTTTTACTTGGTTTTGTTTTATTTTTTCTATCTTTAATTGGATTAAATGTTTTAATTTTACCTTTACTTAAAATAAACATATATTCAAAATCTTGCCAATAAGACAAATTGCTGCCCGTAGCCCCTTGACCACCTTTTTGATAAATCATAGTATCATGCAAATTAAAACCTATTTCTTTAAAATATAATGCTTGTTTAAAACTTGTTCCAGTTTCACTTCCCTTAATTGTTGCGTCTCCAACTACCCAAACTACCACGCCACCAACTTTTGTTGTTCGATATAACTCTTTTGCTAATGCTTCAAAATCCCAAGAATATCCTTTATAATCTCGCAAATTATCATAAGGTGGACTTGTAACAGTTAAATCAAAAGTATTATCATTTACTGTATTTAGATATTTAACATTATCAAAGCAGAATAATTGACCGTTATCTGTTTTGTAATATGGTTTCATCTACCAACACTCAATACGGCTAATATCACGAAAAATGCGAGTTGGGAAGATACATAACCTTTTCTCATATTAAAACTCCAATTCAGTTTGAACGATATAATTTTCAATTCTACTTTTAGCAATATTAAAATAATCTTCATCTAACTCGATTCCGATGAAGTTAAAGTTTTCAAGTTTAGCACCTATTCCAGTTGAGCCACTTCCCATAAACGGGTCGAGGATAGTTCCGCCTTTCGGAGTTATAAGCCTGCATAGATAACTCATAAGTGCTATTGGTTTGACTGTGGGATGGTTGTTATTTCTCAATGTAGATCCTCTTTGAAAAGCATTATCTATTTCTTTATTTCTTCCATCATTTGTTTTCTTCTCTTCAAACCCTTCAAGCCCTTTATTCCGCTCACTTTTTGAAGCCTTCGCACAATAAAAAAAGCGGGAGGCAGAGCCAGAACCAGCGTCGGGGAGCTTAACCTCATCAGCAGAGTTCTTATTCATACCCCAACCATCTTGTTCGGGTTTAACACTTCGTTGTAATTTACGAGCCTTACCGCTACCATTACTATCAGGAAACAGCCCAACCACTTCATCACTTCCGTCGTGGATTAGGTTGGCAGGGAATCTGCCTTGAGTCTGTGGCTTACTTTCCCAGCCATTGTTAGGAGCATTAGGTGTGCTAGTGTCTTTGTTGTTTCCTTGTGTTCTTTCTAATTTATCTCCACTCCCAACCCTGCACCCATCAATATTTATTCCACCTGTCCCGTGTTTCAAAACATTTTGAGCCACCGTTTTTTCTTCGAGAGGTTTGCGGCAGAGAGTCCATAATTCCATAGCTGGTTTTAGAGCTGTTCCCCAGCCTTCGTATTTAGAGTTTCCTTTGGTATCAGTTGTTTCTCTTGTTGGAACTCCACCTTTTTCAGCAGTTCTTTCGCTTGATATTCCTCCACCTCTTTGGTCTGGAACTTGTCGTGTTCCCAATACTTCCCTCTCATTCCCTTGCAACTTATCAACCGCCTTACCAATATTGTGGCTCTTAGGAAATCCTGAACCATAAATCCAAGCAACAATATCCCGAATTTCAAATCCAGCATCTTCTAAATTAACTGCCATTCTATGTTGAGTCCTCGTTCCACAAGCTACTAAAGCGTGTCCACCTGCTTTCAAAACTCTTAGAGCTTCCTGCCAGACTTCAACTTTTGGAACGTTATAATCCCACTTTTTACCCATAAATGATATACCATAAGGTGGATCAACAACAATAGAGTCTACACTATTATCTTCTAATTTCTGCATTTCAACTAAGCAATCACCTTGTATTAATCTCATACTAATCCTCTGTGCCAAAACTATAATTCTCTTTATATAAAGTCAAGGAGATTCTTAAATGCTAAACGCATACATGATTAATATGAGATTAATAGGGGGAAAGATGAAGAAGATTATATTATGCGTATTGTTATCGTTTATGTTTGCAGTTGTTGTTCGCATATTTCGTGATATTAGTCGGATTGAGTGTTGGTAAATGAAACTAATATACGAAACAGATAACGGTCAGTTAAAATTGGAGTTTTAATGGCAAGAAAGAAAGGCACTGAAGATGTTAGCTTCTCTTTTATTAGTAATACAAAGAAAGCGGTTAAGGAACACGAAAGAGAAGAGTTAGAATGCCACAATGGATTATGTGCTGGTAAGTCAAGATGTGCAGTATATAAAGGAGATGAAGAAGGGATTCACAGAGTAAAAAGAAATCCTACCACATGTAGAATATATACCCCAAAGGAGACGGAATATGTCGGAAAGAATAAGCGATATTAATACTACATTCGTTGATGGTTTATGCTTAAATACTAGGTGTGATTCAAACTCTATATGTAATCATTACTCAGAAGATGCAACGTCAGAACAGCGAGATAGATTCATTGTAAATCCTTGTATACAATGCAACTCGTTTCTTGATAATAGAGAAAAGGAAGACCCAGTAGAAAACTCGGAGTTAGAAGCATATTAAAAACATAGGGAATAATATGGGATATAAAAAATGGAATAGATTTGTTAGAGATGGACTTGTTATCAATAAACAATCAAACACAAAATATGGGTTTAGCAAGATGTGTAAGCTATTTGGCAAAGAGTATATTGACTATATAAAAGCATCATGGGAAACAAATCAACTTTCGGCACAAGAGTTTATGGCAATAAATGGGGATATACCACAAAGCTTTATGGATAAATACATAGCTTAAATGCTAAACGCATACATGATCTACAATAAATACAGAGTCGCTGAAATTAAACTCGAAATAGGCTACCGCCACGAAGCTAGAACTTGGGCTAATAAACAATACAAGCTAGGCATATCTGTATTCATAGGGAGATACTCACCAAAATTCTGCAAGTGGAGATGGATCAGATACATTCCCAGAATGAAAATAAACTCGACACAGATAGGGGTTGCACAGCCTACTCCGTATCGATCTGTAAATAATACAATCGCCACGAGGTAAAAGGAGGCTCAATGAAGTACATAATAACAATACTATACATAACAATCATAACCCTACTTATAAAAAAACGCCACGAAGATAAACAAACCATACAACTCTTCAACGATGAATGCCAAGAACTATACAGGAAGTATTCAAATAAATAAACCCGTCTTGATACGTTTATTATATACAACATCCTTTTTAATCGCTCTCGTCATATATAAACCACCAATACAAACAACTGTTTAGCTTAATCACGCATAAACACACAGGAAAGACCAGTATCCTAACAATATTACCATGCACAATCGCTTTTAATGGATGTCTACCTACCAAATTTTACCTTGCCACGACTCCACACTCCCCATCCCAACTCACTGATAACAAAGAACTTATACCAGCAGCAATGACGCTACCAAAAAAATAAATACCCAAATGTTATTTCTGCAGCATTATAAATCTTATCCAATCAATAACGCAAACCAGCATCAGTAAAGGATTCAAACGAAAGCGAAGAAGGAAAACAAAGGAATCGGGGCAAAAAAAAAATTCGTGGTAGCTTCGCACTAAAGATTGGTTCAAAAACAAGCTCTCCCGCCCGATCTTTTAACAGATGAGAAAGTAGCAAGGATAGAAAGAAAAAAACATCACAGCACAACCATCGGAAGCTACGTGGCAATACAATAATATACACATACTATCATAAAGGAATGCAAAGCTCTGATAGTGTCCTTGATGAAAAATTGGGGAGATGCCAAGTTAGCAATTTTCGGTTTGGATTTCTACCCTTTGACATTGGTCCTGGACCGTGAACAAAGAAAAAAAAGGAACCAAAGAAAAAAAGATCTCCAGCTTGCATTTGTTCTGAGATATATATAAAAGATTTTTCTAGTAAATAGTTTTTGTTAGACAAAAAAGAATTGACATTTTTTTAATTAGATTCAGTTTTGGCAATATAAAAGGGGGCACAAAATGAAAAAGAGAACAGTTGCACAAGTTGCAAGAAAAGAATTTTGGAAGGGAGATCACATGAAAAAATATGAAGTTTTAGAAAAAAAAGATTTTTTAAAAATTCCTGATCACTGTAAATTTAAAAACTATTTACAGTTTACAAAAAAAGAAAATAGTAATTTTGAAATTGTAGATGATAAGTATATTAATTACTTATCAGAATTTGATGTCGGCGGCGGCGGTGGTAATAGTGAAAGTACCTCATTTGGCATTGGATCACTTCAGAAAACAATTGGCAATTCTAGTCAATTAGATTATAGTAAACGATCTATAAAAGAATTTCTTATAAAAGAATTTGATCTTACTGGAATTGAATTGGATAACAAAGTAGATTATTTATATCATTACTTAGCTGATCCACATGAATTGACAAACAAAGAAGTTTACACGGTTGACGGTCTAGTCAAGTTTACAGCTAAAGGCAAAAAAATCTATAACAAAGTTCCTGCATTAAAAAATTATAAATATAATTGCCTTGAGAATAACATTGAACATGCATTAAATATAGTTATTAGACTGCACAAATCATATACAAGTTACGGCGTAAATTTAAATGATTTACGTCAAGACTGTTACTTGTATTATTTACAAAGAAAAAAAAACCTACCTAAAAACTGGATCATTGCGAAAAATAAGTACTTTCAGAAAACTGGTAGAAAATTGACTTCATTAAAGTTTTTAGTGAATATTCTAAAAAGTTATTTTCGTAAACGAGTAAACGAATATTTGTATTGCTTTTATATTCCTTCAAAAATAAAAAACAAATTTCCAGAAAAAGCGAAAAACATTCAAATTAGAAGTTCAAAAAACTTATTTGATAATATGAAGTCAAATAATTTTGAAGGCAATAGAAATGCAATTTCACGCACTAGGCAAGCATCTATTTATCCTGTAGGGAGTGTAGAATATTTTTCTGAAGTCAAGAGCTGCAATGTGAAAGAATTAGAATATATCGATATTGGCAAAACTGATAAAATAATTTCTGATAGTGTTAGAATTTTGAAAAAAGAAATATACATTGATATATGGAATTTGAAATTGCAAGGTCTTAAACTTTCAGAAATTGCAAGCCAATTAAATTTATCGGTTCCTTTGATAAAAAAGCGGTCAATGATAATTAATATATTGTTTGACCAATATGGTTATTAATAGATATATAATAAAAGCATTTACAGGCAAGTTTTTTTGACTTGCCTGTTTTTTTATAACTTATTTTTTATAACTTATTAAAAAGCATGATTGACACCATAAAAAGCAATTTAATAGATATGTAATAAAAGCATTTACAGTTTACTCAATATATATTTAATAAACTATTTTAATTTAATTTTAAAATAAATAATAAACTTCATAACTTTTATCAAAAAAGCTGACAAGTATAGTTGACAGAGAAAAAAACAAACATATATTATTTGTAGTTAGTTTTTTAATTTATTTTTTTCTATTTTTAAAAACTAATTTTTTTGTTCGGTGTTTGCATTTCGTTCATTTGGAAGTTACACAAAGTGTAACGTGGAAGTTACGGAAAGTGTAACTTCCTTATACATAGAATACAGACATAGATTACAACAGAGATTATCACTTTATTCTATGTTTATATGTTATGACGATTATAGACGTGATATTAGTAATGTATCGGTTTGGAGGCACAAATTGATCGAGTCAGTGCAAAGAATCGGTGCATTATTAAGCTTACAACAATGTTAATACATTATGAGATTATAATCAGGTAGTAAAGTGATTCCCAGTGTATGAAGTTATTATCTTCATCTTAGTATGTTTACTTATGCTTTCGTTATCCCATGAGAGCATAAAAAAACAGATGGAGGTAGTTATGGGAAAGTTTATGGATGTTTTAGTAGGAGTCAATTCGATTGATGTTCCTGAGGTTATTTTTAATTATGGGAAAGTTGCTTACAAAGAATTATTCCAAGATTATGAATGTAATCTCGTGTTCAGCGGAAAGGTTGGTAGTGTTGCTTTATCTACAGAAAAAGCTTTAGAGTTATTTGAAGCAAATCCAGAAGGTTATGGTTTCAAGATTGAAAAAGTAGAAACTATTACTATTATGGGTCAATTTTGTTTGAAGGTAATTTCTAAAGAAATTTCTTTGGTTAATAAGCAAGTTTCTGGTCTTGACGTTAATGATCCTGATAATGATGATGCTTTTATGGCTGTAAGGCGTGAAGCTGGAAAGCTTAACAGTTATGGCGAAAAAATAAAAGCTCATTGTAAAGGTGTAGGTAATGCCTTGAAAGGTCATTTAATCAATCGTGGCAGAAACATTAGGATCGTTGGAACTAAAGATGGTGTAGTTGACATTTTTATCTCTGGTAATGAGATCAGCGAAACTAATAATGGAGATCATATTCTTCATGCTGTCAATTCCTGTGATCATGCTTTTGAAGTTAATAACAAAATTAGAGGACTTCAAGGAGCATCTGGAGCAATTAAGGAAACTCGTTATGCTTTTTTCCACGCAGAAGGTAATGATTTATACCTTTGGGAATCATGGTTTGAAAACGGTAAAGAGAAATTCAATGAAATTGAATACGGACCGTTAGTAGGAAAGTAAAATCCCCCACCTGAAAATTATGGCTGGTTATGAAAGCCAGCTATGGTTTTTGCCAAGTTTCGGTTATACGAGATTTAGCAAAGATTATTATAGGAGTGTGGATTATGACAAAATCTGAAAGAAAAGATTTAGATAAAGCTCTTAATTGACTTGAAAGAAAAGAGTTATTAAATGAAACATTATGCAATATGTTCGGAATTAAACCTGAAAGTTGCCACGCTGTATTTCCTAATGATAACAAAGACGGATTAGTATTTGCAACAGTAGGTTGTTATCATTTAGAAGTTAAAACAATAATTTAATTACAAAACATCATGGCAGATTAATACGATTAAAAACTGTGTTGAGTCGTTAATTGTCTGTTATGATATTTTTTTTGCTTAAAATAAGGAGTATCTTTATGAACAAAAAAACAACTATTTACTATTGGTTGAAAGGGAAAGTTAAGGAATTTAGAACTTTTTCTAATCACAATATGGCAATATCATTTTTACAAGCTATGTATTTGAATGAACAATGCGAAGCTTGTGGACTAATAAGATAAAAGGAGGTCGTATGAAAAAGATTATATTTGTATTTATCACATTATCACTATTATCAATGTTGTTAGCAGTACCAAAATTCAGTAGCTGGGATGGAGTAGCGTATTGCGTAAAGGATTATATGGATACAAATCTCCATAATCCTAAGAGCTTAAAAATTCAAAATGCTTATACCATAACATCTGTAAGTGGAGATTATATTCAACGAGTGACATATCGTGCAAAAAATGCATTTGGTGGACTCGTATTGGAAGATAATGTTTTCTTTATGAAGAGTGTTGCAGGTGGTTATAGTGTCTATGATGTATGGTCATATGAAGAATTTCTATCATTTATGCAATTGTTTGGGCAATAATCAGAAATCTGCTAAAAGTAGATATTGATAAAATAACACAAAAATAAGGAGGCGTTATATGGCAGGATTTACAGAGTTTTTCAAGAATCGTTTAGAAGAAACTGGAGATTATGAAACAGATGAAATTGACGATGTAGTTGATGATACAGTTAGCACAATGGAATACGATATGGAGAATGGAGATTCGTTAATGGTTGCATTTGGTAAAGCCTGCAGGGATTTATACATTGATCCTGATGGCATTGAGTCTTTTGTAGGATAATTAGTTGACAAAATAATAATGGTTCTCTAAAGATGGTTTTGTGTGTTGGGCGATGGTTTTGTTCCTAAAGCGTTCCCATTGCCTGATGCACAAAATAATGCTTTAGGAGGCTATTTGTGAACAATTTCAAAAACAAAAAAGGTAAAAAAATGAATCCATCTTATTATGCAATTATTCCAGCAAATGTTAGATATGATAAGAACATTACTCCAAATGCAAAATTACTATATGGAGAGATTACAGCATTATGCAATAAAGAGGGGCATTGTTGGGCTACAAACAAATATTTTTCTGATTTATATAATGTATCAATAGTATCTGTGTCTAAATGGATTACTCAATTAGTAAAAAATAAATATTTAATAAGAGAAATTATTTATAAAGAAAATACTAAACAAATTGATAAGAGGTATTTAAAAATTGTTGGTGAGGGTATTAAAGAAAAGTTAAATACCCCTATTAAAGAAAAGTTAAAAGATAATACTACAAGTTCTAATACTACAAAGAATAATACAAAATCACTCTATCCGTCAAAAACTACTAGATATAACAGTGGTAAGGACAGATTGGGAGAAGGATATTAAAAGGAGTTATTATATGGCAATTAGAAATGGAAGTTTTACACTAAGTAATACAGATTATCTTACTCTTATTACCGAATCTAATGCAAGGATTAAAGAAGTTAAATCTAAATATTTAATTACTGGAGTAACTATTATTGAACATGATGGTTCTTATTTTTCCATCATACAATATAAATGGAATTAATGGAGGTAATATGGCAAAAGTAGATTGTAAATTCAAAGAATTTTTCATTGATAGCTTAAAAATTGCTAATGAATATAACAGTAAAGAAGAAGTTGATGGTGTAGCTGATGATGCATTATCAACTATGGAATATGACATAGATAATGGAGATTCATTAAGTGAAGCATTTAGTAAAGCCTGCAGAGATTTGCATATTGACCCTGATGGCATTGAATCTTACATATAATGACAATAATTAATGTCCACGAGTTAAAAGTCCCAGAATTCATTGTTCAAGGTATATATCATGGAGATGTAACTGAGTTCAATGAGTATGAAGAAGAAGTATTAGGTAAGGCAATTAAGCATTTCAATAATCTCTGTATGGATAATGAGTTTTACATTATTTCAAAATACAATATAAGCAATAAAGAGTATATAGCGGTTGATGATATTCTTGAAGAGAAATGTATAGTTTGTGATATTAAAGTAATAGTTTATAAGAAATAATTAGAGCCGACAACAGGGTGACTTTAAAGAGTTCAATATGAACCAATCAAAAAAGGAAAATATTTATTATTAATTGATTAAATAGTTTTCTATTGATTCAGGAATTCCCGTGCCAAGTTGGCTCTATATTTATGGGGGGAATATGACAAAATTACCATCATTTACGAAAGAAGAACTTACTAATGAGCAAGAACAAATTGAGCAATCAGTAGCACGATTGTTCAAAAACGAAATGTTCAGGAAATTATCTGAAGAAGATAAAAAAGGCTTTATTCAATGGGCTGATGATAATAAAAAACAAGCAAATATCAATAAAGTTGGTAAGTATCATCCTATTATCATTGACCGATGGATAGAGTTAGGATTAATTACAAAGGAGTGAATTATGAAAGATAAAATGATTTGTAAGCCTAATGATAGAACAAAAGATTTCCATAAAGAAGATAAATTCAAAATATCACGAAACAAAGTCGGAGTTATTAAGTTTGTAACATTCAATAAGTCTTTAAATGAAACACAACTACGTGTTGTGGCAAAATAATTCTTGACATTTTCAATCAATATTTAATCTAAAGATAAATCATAGAAGTGTTTATGGGGGTGAAAGGTATCGATTTATGTTTGATGTTACCTTATGCATGTCGAGAGAAGTTGCTTATCTCGTTAAAAATAGTAACAAATTATAGTAACTGGCGAAGCTAGATTACTTAACGCTGCTTAAGCGTTCCCTTTGAATATTTGGCATCTTAATATTTATTAAAGGGCTGTTATAGATGATAATTCCTAATTGCTTGGAGTGAAACCATAAAGCAAGAACCTCTTATGCTTAGAGAAATGGCATCAGGCTTTTGTCGATTAATCTTCCTGCTAATAAATAATCGAATAAACATGTAGATTAAGATATTGATAATATAAAGACTCCGCTCTCGGATGCGGACACCTCCACCAATTTAATCGTTGCGTTGCGATTAGTGAGCAAGCCATATATGTTTAATGATTCCTCCCCGGAATTTATGTTATTAAACATTGGCTTGCTTTTTGTATTTAATAAAAAGGAGTAACTATGACTGAATATAAATTACCTAAAAAAGAAATTGAGTATCTCGATAAAATGATGCCTACTGTAATTGCTGATTTGAAAGATGGTAGACATTTTAGTGCCACGATTCAAAGTATACGTTCTGGTATATTAGTAAGTGAATGGAATGCCTATAAACAATATTACATAGATAAGAAGATAATTGATAAAAATAGTAATTTCATAAGCGATTTATAAGGAGGATTGCATGAAAAGAATGGATCATAGCAATAAAAAGAATTTCTTTCAAAACGTATTTAAGAAAGTGAATCCTTTCCAAACAAAAAAGAGAAAGGATAAAGTAAAAGAAGAAATCAACAAAGAAACAGATGAATTTATTGATGGCGAGATGGTGCAAAGTGGTCATGGCAATAGTGGCAAACGTAATAAGAAAACACCTACATATAGACAAAAAAGAGACAAACTCAATCGCATTAAGCGTAAATCAAGACGTAAAAATCTGAAAAGAGGTAAGTAATATGTGGAACAAAATTTGGATCTGGATTATATGTACTTTTTACGGACATGATACGCACACAATACATTCTCAACGAACAAAGTGGAATATGTTGTGGAAGTGTAATCGTTGTGGCAAAACTTCAACTAAAGCGTTTTAATAACAGCATAAACTAAGGAGTATGCTAAACTATTGCCTGTTGCCGGAATTTATTCAGGCTCGGACTCCTTGAACAAAAAAAATCCGAGTTCTTTTTTCATGGTGGCAGGCTCTTTTTTATACTTAGGAGGTATGATGAAAAAAAACAAAGATGAAGAGAAGATTCAATACACTAAAGAAGACATATTTATCTTTACGAAAACAAACTTTGAATATAGTAATGCAAAGATGCATCGTGAGGTTCGATTATTCTGCAGGACACTATGGTTCTGCCTAACAGTCAAAGAGCGGTTACGATTCATATTTACAGGTAACTATCGCAAATCTGTGATTAAAGCGTATGATGAGTTATTGTCGAAGAAAGATTTTGTTAATGAAGAAACTCTAATGCGTGAGATTGACCGATACTATGGAAGTGAGTTACGAGTTAGAATGATTACTTTATGCACAAACTTATTCTCTGAGATGTCACGTTTTTATAGGTTATTATTTGTAATTACAGGTATACATTATGTTCCATTGCAACAAACTAATAAACGTATGGTAAAACAACAGCAGAAGAAACAGAAAAAACAACAGAAACGAGTTAATCGAATAATAGCAAAACAAAATAAAGAAATTGCCAAGAAGAAGAAAAATAGTGCATAATGAGAGAGTGTGCGGCTTGATCGGAACGATCAAAGCTAAACACCTAATAAACCTAACGCTGACACCTATGTTATGCGTTGTAAAAAGTCCTGAATGGGCGAGGAGAAAGAAAAGATGGAAAATTATGAATCTATGTTGCACGATGAACAAGTTGGAATATTGAACGGAATATTGGCAGATGTAGTATTGTTGAAACTTAAAAACAAGGATAGTTCTCTAAAAATAACAAGAGGAGAAATATACAAGTTGAAACAACAATTACAAATTTTACCGAAATTAAGAAAAGCTTGTAATCATTATCCAGAAATAAAAAACAAAATAGTAATCCAATCAAAAAATCTTATGATCGGGATGTTAGACTAAGCTCATTTATGGCTTTTATTTCGCATAACTGCCAGTATGCTAGGCATAGGCTGTTATTAAGGATGGTTAAAATGAAAATATCAACAGAAACAATTCTTAAAATTCTTGGGAACTTTACGTAAACTATGATGATGAATGGGAGATATCATCTATATGCCATTCACACAAAGAGTATAAAGCTAAAAGAAAATATGAATATCAAAAACAACTTTACCCGATTAAATGGGTAGAATGTAGAAAACCTAATCCAGAATATAAAGGAGTATAAATGGGAAATAGAACATGGGCGTTTGAATTAAAAAGAAATGGATCTGTAGTAAAGGTTATCCAATGTAAAATGCAAAAATCACTTGCTAAATCTCTTACAAGTATGATTGCAAAACCGTTAAATATAGAACATCATGAACGTGAACTTTCAGGCATAATTGGATGTGAGGAAAGAACATCTAACTATCAAATAATGTTTGGTACTGTAGATGCAATTAGGAGTCCAGAAACTTATGATGAGAATTTACATAAATATCTTAATAGTTTTCCAGATGTTTTTACCGAAGAAAATTATAAACCTATAATCGAGTTAAGAGATGAATTTGTTGAAAAACATATATCCATTAAAGATAGTAGAAGAACACAAGATGAAGATAATAAACGCAACACGGAACTTAATGAGATTGCGGTTAAGAGAGAAGCAGAAGCAAAAATCAAAGCAGAAAATAAAAAAACTGAAAATGAAAGATTAATTATAGAGTTCCCATATCTTGAAACAATACATAATACAAAAAAATCTCGTCATGCATTAGCATCTTCAAATATAAAAAGACAACTACAAATGAAATACCCAGGTGCAAAATTTTCTGTAAAATCTGATTCGTTCTCTATGGGAGATTCAGTTCATATAAGCTGGACTGATGGTCCGACTGAAAAAGAAGCATCTGATATTTACGATCCGTATCAATATGGACACTTTAATGGTATGATCGATATGTATGAATACACAGAAGATAATAATTGGACTATTTTTGGAAGTTCTAAATATATATCTGGTAATAGGCATTTAACTAAAGAAGCTTATCTTAAAGCATCTGAAGCAACTGAAATAAAGATTACTTTTGATAAATGGGATGGCATGGATAGAAATATTATGAGTCAAGATCAAATTAGAAGAATTAGAATATGGCTTTGTGATAATTCTCTATATGTTAAACCAAAAGTAGATCCTAAAAGCGAAACTTCCACGACACATAAAGAAGTAGGAGTTAGCAGAAACGAAGAGAAAGGCGGTATTGAAATTAGCTTTAATGGCAAACCTGCAATAAGTATCTTAGATCAATTAAAATCTAATGGTTGGAGATGGAGTAGATTTGGTAAAGTTTGGTGGAAGAAATTTACAGATGCAGATTGGCAATTTGCTAATAACCTTATAGGAGGGTAGATGGATAGACCAATTCCAACAGTAGATTTAAGTAGTAATCCTCATTTACTTGAAACTGTAGAAGCAAAAACTAATGAAGAAGTAGTTTGCTTTTGTAAACTATGTGGAAGATCTTATAAAGAAAGACCTTTCTTATGTAAATGCAGGTCAAATGTATTTTTAATAGACGGTAAGGTAATCGATGGCAAATTCATAAGAGATATTGCAATTGAAAAGTTAAATGGAGGATAGATGCATAAAGTAACAATTACGTTTTATAGTGATAAAAGTCCAAACGAAATTTCAGATACTTTAATTGATTTAGCAAACAGTGATTTAATACAATCAATTACACCCTGCAAAGATAAGAATAACAAAGAGATTAATACAATCAACTATTCTATTGATAAGGAGGGAAAATGACAGAAGAACCTAATAGTTTAAAAATTGTGCAAAGGATTTACGAAGAAGCTGAGATCGAACGAGAGTTTATCCTTACATTAGATAAACTTTACTTTACTGTTACAAATCCAGTAGATGTTATATTTGAAGAGAAATATACAACACAATTTATTGTAGCTGACTATTTATTCGACTCAATGTTCTTAGAAAAGGAACTTACAGCTTACCTTATGGCAAGTGACCCTGAGTTAGCTGAATGGAATAGAAAACATCATCTAAGTTATCTTGAAGATGAGATGAAGTACTTTGTTGTCTATGAAGAAATGTTTAGTGCTGATGATTCTACAATGTTTAGCTGGTTAAAGAAAGCAAAATCTTCTGATGATATTGAAAAATATTATACTGATTGCCACGAAATAGAATACTACAAAGAAGATGGAGATACTTTAGGATATGAAACTAATTGTGGTAATCAATTTGCAATAGAAAGCATACGTGAAATTCCTAAATCACACTTTGATGTGTTAGCTAAATATTTAACAATCGTGTAGGAGGAACAATGACAAGAAAGAAAATATTAGAAAAACATCTTGGCAATATACATATCTCGGATATTACGCTTGAAAAGGTATTATCTGCTATGGCAGAAGTTGAAAATAAACTCAATATCGATTGTGATATGTTAGCGAAGCAGAAAGAATCTTTAGAAACAGCTATACTAATTTTTAAAGATAAATCGAAATATGAAAAACTTCATGAAGATCCTTTTATACAAGACTTAATTGGAATACTTCATCTAATTTATAACCTACAAGATAATAATTGTAAGATGTAATATGAAAAAATACATAGTAGGGTTACTCGTTGGGTTATTAATTGCATTTGCTATTATGATGATGGTAGTTCAAGCAGGACTTTGGAGAGAGTTTACACTATCACAAGAGAATAAATCTCTTCGAGAACAAAAGATTAAAATACAATATAAACTGGATAAAGCTAATAAATATATTAGTACCCTTACATATAATTTTAATTATAACATGACCCTTGCTGATGAAAAAGCTGAAGAGTTTAGAGAAAAAATTAAAAAGCTTAAGGAGATTGAATAATGATATTAAGACCATCTATTTTGCAACATCCCCAAATCCCAAAAGCATTGGCAGGAGTAAATCCAAGAAATATCATTGGACCAATGGATTGGGAAGATGTTAGATATGAAACAATTAATAGGCAAGGTGGCAAATGTTTAGCTTGTGGCTCTGAAAAAACTTTGGAGTGCCACGAGGTATATAGTATTAATTATCTAACAGGAGAGGTTAAATTCATTGAGTTTGTTGCAATTTGTGTTAAGTGTCACCGATTTATACATTCAGGAAAACTTAGAAGTCTTTATCTTACAGGTAGAATTACTGAAAATTTCTATGAAGAAACAATGACTTATGGATTAATTACTTTGGCAAATGCTGGATTAGAGCCTTATGTAATGACACTAATTAGTTGGTTATATCATACTGAAAGTTTATCAGATACAGAAATAGGTAAACGATTATCTTTTGAACAACATAAACAATTAAATAAAATAACAAATAAAAAGATTGCATGGAAAGATTGGTATTTACTATTTAATAATAAAAAATACTACTCTAAATTTAAGAATGAGAAATCATGGCAAAGAAATTATTATAGGAGGAAGTAATGGAATGTATTGATTGCAAACATCATTTTTTAGGCTGTGATTTAACAAGAAAAATACAAAAAGAAACTGGGTTTATTATGACATGCGAAGATGCTTTAAAATATATGAAGGTGCAAGATAAAGTTTGTGAATATTTTATAAAGGAAATAAAAAATGATTGAGATGTTAAGACCATTATCACTAAACACACCATATGTAGGCAATCAGTTACTTGCTATGATAGATACAATGATAAAACCAGAGCAAATATCTGAAGATACGTATATTATTTTAGCAAAACAATGCGAACAGTATTTTACCACGATGCTAATAGATGAGAGGAAAGACATATTTGTGCTAACAAACATAGATAAGAAAATATTTGGGATTGCACCTATACGAAAGCAATTCTATGAAAGTATCATGGCAAGAAATATTTTACACTAACGATAAGCACGCTACTAACAGCGATGTTGCAGTGTTATGTGTAGCTTATAAGGAGGATTTTATGAAAGATAATTATTTTAATACAGCTAATGGTGTAATCACAAAAAAAGAAGAAGAAAAGAAAGACCAGAAAGTCAGAGAACATATTGATAGTGTGTTGCCTGATGAAGAGTGTGTTTGGAAAAATGCAGGTGAATATTGGGCAACGGAATGTGATGGTGCATTCTATCTCGAAACAGGAACACCATCTGATAATAAAATGATATACTGCCCTTATTGCGGTAAAAGACTAAGTTACACATAATGTGCGGAGCTGTAACGATCCGTTAAGCGGACCGTTATAGCTTGTTTAGTGAGGGAATATGATAACTAAAAAAGAATATAGATTAGCAATTGGAATTGTTAAACAGTATGAAAAAGAAAATATTCATACCTTCAATCGAGGTGGCTTTACTATAAAAGATTTGGAGATATTAGATTATTCGATTAGTGTCAAAAAATTAACAGAAGATATATTCTCTGAGAATAACTGCCATGAATTATACAAGATTATAGTTGAGAGAATAGATGGTTGTAACTGGACAAATGTAGATGATGCTGGATACTTATCAATATCATTTAAGAAGCGCTTGATAACAGGTAAACAGATTGATGTAGTACTAAAATCACTAAATGAGCTATAACGTTCAGGTGTGCCATGTAGAACGAAGTGGCACATGGACATAGTGTTATACGAAATGGAGGAATTATGACAAGAAAAAAAAGAACCATTGAAATGTTAAAAGCATTTGAACCAAAGAATGGTTATCACCTTGCATTCAGTGGTGGCAAAGATAGCCAAGTATTGTATCATCTTTGTGAAGAAGCTAATGTAAAATTTACTGCATATTTCTGCCGAACATCAGTTGATCCACCAGAAGTAATTGAATTTATAAAAACAAATTATCCAAATGTAAAAATTTTAAGACCAAAATTAACAATGTATCAAATTATATTGAAACATAAAGGATTACCAAGTAGAAATATAAGATATTGTTGTGGTGAATTAAAGGAATATGCAGGTTCTGGACAATTAGTAATAACGGGTATTAGATCAGAAGAATCTAATGCGAGAGAAAATAGACCAGAAATTGAAATGGATAACCATAAAAATAAAATCAAATTATTATTTCATCCAATAAAAGATTGGTCTGAATTACAAATATGGGATTATCTTGATGGATTAGGGATATCTCCAAATCCACTTTATGATGAAGGATTTGGAAGAATTGGTTGCATTGGTTGCCCGATGGCAACAGCAAAAGCCAAATATATTGAGTTTCAAAAATATCCAAAACATAAAATGGCATACATAAAAACTATTGAAAAACTTATGCAAATGGGAAAATATACTGACTTTGATGATGCAGAAGATGTATTTAATTGGTGGATTTCAGATATTCCAAAAGGTGAGTATATGGGGAATAAAAAACAATTAAAATTGGAGTTTTAAGGGGGAAAGATGAGAGAAGAAACAAAGGTTAATTTACCAAAGGATAATCCATTCTGTAATAATTGTAAAGAAAAGCATTGTTGTGTTTCACTTGACGGCACTTGTGCTATGATAAGAGTTTATTTGAAATATTGCATAAAACAACTAAGCGGAGAAAAACAACTAAGATGTGGAGTTATATTTACTAAAGATTCAAATTATCGTGATTTTGCCTAACTGCCAGTATGCTATGCGAGTGAAGCGTGGCATAGATAGGCTGTTATACGAAAAAACATGGAGGTATTATTGAAACTTAAAACAATAAATGACTTGATAGCATGGCAATTATCAAGTAGAACAGTTACATTAAAACTAATTTATGCAGATCTTTTTAAATCATACAATAAAGATGGAAAACTAATAAAAAATGCAGATATTGTTGCTGGTTTATTATTATCTCAAATTATGTATTGGTTCATGCCAGGAGAAAATGGTAAATCTAAACTAAGAGTTGAAAGGAATGGCAGATTTTGGCTATGCAAATCACGTAAAGAATGGCATAATGAAATTCGTATATCATCACGTCAATATGACAGAGTTGCAAAGATACTCGGACCAAGGACTAAATATAATCCACAAGGGCTAAATATAATAGACATTGAGACGTTCAAATTTGGTGGAACACCAAAGACACATATTGCCATTAATTTTGATGTATTGATGAATTTATTAAATATTGAATTATCTAAATACTCTACTCATACAAACACTTTTATAACTAAGAAATCTAAGATTCCAAATGTAGAGGTTAAAGATAAAGATGCGGTATGGGTTGAAAGTTATTTGGCAAAACAATCAGAAAAATACAGAGAAACATGGCAATATTTTCTTGACCATAGGCGTAGTCTTAAAAGTCCAATGACTAAACATGCTAAATATCTAATGTTATTTAAACTCGATAAAGTATTCCCTTGTAATTCAGAAGAGCATATCACAAGATTTAACAACTCAATTACTAATGGATGGAAAGGCGTACTGTTTGCGAATGAACTTAAAAAATTAAATGATCGATTAGGAGAGGGATTTTAAAATGATTGAAGATAAACTATTAGTAAAGAATCTATTCACAATAATAACAGCGTATAGAGAACAGATATTACGTCTTTGTTCTGAAACTGGATGTTATTTACTAAATGATTTTCAAGCAGGATGTAATGAATGTCCATTGAAAGATGATAAGGATTTTGATAAGGCTATTGAACTTATTAAAGCATCGTGGGATGGAAAGAATAAGATAGACTATGCTGTATATTGGAGTCTGTTATCTGAAAAAGAAAGGAAGAGAATATTAAAAGCTAATTCGCTTGAAGAACGGTTAAGTGTATTTGACTTTAAATATCTTCCACAAACCGCAAGAGAAATGCTTAATAAATTGGAGGAATAATGAAAGAGAAACCAATTGACATTGATAAACTCGGTGAGAAAATGCGTGAACGTGACCGTAATGAAATTCCAGTAAAACCAAACGGATATCGTGGAGCTGGTGAACATAAATACGAAGGAGATTAAGGAGATTTAATGGATAAAATATTACCTAAAGAAACTGCGAGTATTTGGAAAAAAGCTGCTGAAACCCTGCCTAAAGATGAATGGATATGTGACATCTGCCACGAAGTAAATACAAACTGGATGCCTAATATGTCATTAATATTAAGGGAAAGTAAAATAGAATTCCATCGTGGAATGTGTGAAAATTGTAGGAGGTTAAAAGATGAAAAAATAATTAAAGAAGAAAATGCCATGAAGCTGGAAGATAAAAAAAGAAAAATCCAAAAGCTTTTAGCATCGTCACAAATACCACCGAAAGTTGCTGACTCTACATTTGATAAACTTGAAATAAGAAAAGGTGCAGAGAAAACATTTAAAACAATGAAGCGTTTAGAAAATGCTGATAGGTGGATTTATGTTTCAGGAACAAACAATACAGGAAAGACTTTATTAATTGGAGCGACAATAAATGATCTGTCCAGTAAAAATATTCCGTGTTATTATTTCAATGAGAGATCTCTATTCCGTAGATTCAAAGATGCTATGGATACTAAGAACAACGAATCTTCATATTCGATAATGAGAGAACTCAAATCTGCAGAGATAATATTTTGGGATGACTTCTCAATCTTTGCTTACTCTCCATGGGAAGCAGGCATGGCATACGATCTATTAGAATTCTTTGATACTTACTATAAGAAAATTGTATTCTTCTCTAACTTTAACCTTGAAGATACATTAAAAGAAAATGCTAATAATGTAGAAACTAGAATAGGTAAACGACCATTAGCTCGGATGCAAAAAAATAAAACTCATTATATTCACATGGATAATGAACCATTTAAGTAAAATAAATTGACAATATAATTTGTAATACAAAAATTGACATAGTAATATACTATAAACAGGAGGGTTTATGGAAGTAAAAACATTCAAAGATATTTGGAAAAAATTAATTGATATTGATGTAACTCCATTCACTAAGAAAAAAAAATCTGATGGTAAGGAGTATGGATATATTCCGTGGGCTGTTGCATGGGGAGAGTTAGTAAAAATATATCCTGATTCTACTTATAAAGTCCATGTTGATACTGATGGATTCCCATGTTTCTATAAAGATGGCATCGGGGCATTTTGTAGAACATCAGTAACAATTGAAGGATATACTCGTACAATGGACTTACCAGTTCTTAATTTTGCAAATAAGGCTATGAAAATTGAATCTTATTCTTATACTGTTAATAAATATGTTGATGGTAGAAAGCAAGGTACTATTGATAAAAACGTTGGAGCTATTAATTCCTTTGATGTCAACACGACTAAATGGCGTTGCCTAGTTAAAAATCTAGCTATGTTTGGATTTGGCATTAAGCTATTTGCTAATTCTGATTGGGAAACTCAAACAGATGATGACGGAGTTGCACCTTGGGCTGATGAAAGATTAAAAAAGATTGGTGGAAAAGGTAAACATGCAGAAAAAACATGGGCTGAGGTTGCAGTTAGTCAGATATATTGGTATATTGATCCTGCTAATTCTAAATATACAAGACGACTTGCTCCATTAGCACAAAGAGAACTAGACTTCCGTTCTAATATGGCTGATGATAATGCAGATGTTCTTAAAGATAAAACAGACCCATTACACAATATGAGGCTTGATATTCAGGCAAAGGCTGATGATATTCTAAAGGAAAGATACAAACAAACTATCCAATATGATTTCTATACAGATGCAATTGCCAAAGCAAAAACAAACGAAGATCTAATTATTATATCTGCTAGAATTGATACAATAGATATTCTTGTAACTGTATTTAATAATGACGAGATAGATGCTGAAGAATTTAAAATCTACCTATTGAAAATATCTACTTCTGCAAATGGAGAACTTCAAAATTTAAGTATTAAGCTAAAAACATTATCCCCAGAAGCATCTAAGAATAGAGATTTACTAGAGCATTATTGGAATGAAATAACGACTCTATTTAAAGAGCTTGGCTATGAACACAATGCTAGCTTATCTATTAATTCAATGAAGAAAAATCTAGGTAGTGAAGACATGTATTCAATACTTGATGTCAAGAAACTAGAGAAATATGAAGAACATTTAAGAAAGAAACTTAAAGATATAAATAAAACAACAAAGGATAAACACCTTAATAATAAAGTGGAAACACTAGAACCAGAGAATAATGGCAACAAAGTTGTTATTGGAGAATAACGAGAAGCACACCACGTTCTGTGGGTGCAGTGTTATGCACAGTTCTTACAAAAAAAAATAAGGAGAAAAAGATGGAAAAGCCAAAAAAATTAGAAGACAAACATTTGATGTTTTTAGATGTTCTCAGGGAATCAGGAGTTACAAATATGTTTGGTGGTGGAAGTTATTTAAGAGAAGAATATCCAGACTTATCAAAACAGGAATCATATCAGATATTATCATATTGGATGGAAACATTTGAAGAAAGACATTATGTATAACGTGGGAGTAATGCCACCAAGCACCCCTTCTTGCTGTTCTAACTGTGGATTACTTTGTTATACGTTGTTATTTATAGGGTTATGAAATGTTAATTCTAGAAAAAGTAGTATGTTTTTCTAGAAAAAAGGAGAAGAAATGAAAACAGAGTTTGTTAAAAAAGTGAAGTTTTATTGTGATAAATTTAGCATTGATTATCCAGACTTTACAGATTATGAATCTATTAAAAAAGTAGCAGATAAAATAAATAACAAACACAATGATGAACAATGTAAAAAAGAAATGGCAAGAATTTATGGTAAATAATAGCGAATAACGGCTGTATGCGGTGCATGGCATATAGCCGTTATATTTCGTGTTTGTCAGAATGAAATGATAAAAATAAAACAAAGGAGAAAAAGATGAAGGCTTTACAAGGAATGTTGACTGGGTGGAGTATTTATAACATAATAATACTTTTAATATGCATAGCCAATATAATAATACAAATCAGGATAGGAATCATTGAAGAAAACTGGAACATTTCTGCAATATGTGGGTGGACTGGTGCTACAATAGCTTATATACAATTGATTTGGTTCACTAATTTTTTATAAATATGCGACATAACTGCCAGTATGCTATGCAAGTGAAGCGTGGCATAGATAGGCTGTTATGCAAAGATAAATCAAAATTACTAGGAGGTAATTAAAATGGCAAGACCAGGAACAGCAACATGGACATCAATATTAAATTATTGGTTGTTGGATAAAGATGGCAATCTGGATAAAGGGCATACGCTTATGAATCCTGATGCGACTGACCCTAAGAAGAAATTGTATTGGGAAAACAAGGCAGCTGCTGAACAGGGACTAAAAGATTTGCAACTTGATTGTGAGTTTGAGTATGTAGTATTCGGACAATTCTATAATACCGTATTCAAAATGAAACCATCAGCACAAACCAGAATCAAGTATGAAATTACAGAGATAGACCCTGATGCAGAAGATAAAATCATCAAAGAAGAAAAATCTGAATCTATTATTAAGAATACATCTGATAACGTTATTAAAGAAAATTTGGAAAACATTATTGCTAAGGACATTGAAGAAGAAGTAATAGAAGAAGAAAATGAAAAACATGGTAGTGGAACACTTCCTACATTGGGCAATGACTAATTAATTAAGTGGCAGAAATTATTTAGTTTCTGCCACACATTTTTACAAATGGAGGAAAAGTTGGCAAGAACACAAGAGCAAATAATCGGTGGTGCGATGATACATCATTGTATTGCCATACAAAAAGGTGAAGATTCAGTAGACCATTTAAAGCGTTTAAAGGCAAGGATAATTGAGCTTGACTTTCTTATATTAGGATCAACTGCAGAAGATAAGAAGAAGCATATGACTGTTCGTGAAGCAGTTGAAATTGTATATGAGAAATTGCCATTCGGAGAATTTTCTGGAACTGTATTATCTGAGAAAGTTAGATTTCTTACAGGGAGATCTCATATGCATAATGATAGTGCATTGCGTAAACTTAGAAGTATGCGCTCAGAAGGTATAATCAATTGCCCAAACATAGGCTCACCTAAGTTGTCTATCTATGAAAAATTACATGTATATAATTGTAATATTGTAACGATAGATGTAGCTGATTCAACATCTCATCGAATTGCTTAATTGGAGGTGTAATGAGTAATGAAAAAAAGAAAGGATGTTATTCCATTGACGATCAAAAAATAGCACATCAAAAACTAATTGATTTTTTTGGAACAGATAACGGTGGGTTTGTAATAATCTACAATGGAGATAAACAGGAAATATTCGATACTTTTAATAATATTCATAAGGATTGTTTGGAAAATGTTTTTAAGAAGATAATTAACGAAGCAGATAATTCCAATCTTTTTATGAATGAAATTGAAAAAGTACTTTCTACTATAAAGAAACGCAGAAAACAATTAAGTATTTTCAATAAAAGAAATAAAATATCTAAAGATGAACTTAATAAAATGACTGATAATCAAAAACAATTATGGAGACGTAATCTATTCATTGATGGATGTATATTTAATGCTGATCCAGAAGACTATATAAATGAATTGGAGGTAGAATGAAAAGAAAACTGAATGAACTATTTGGTAAAGGTAAAAAGACTTACAATAAAGTACGTAAAACTTTCCCAAAACCAGATGACTTAATTAAAGGAGATGTTATAAAACTATTACACATAACAAGGTTTTGTAATATAGATGGAGACTGTTCTTTAATTAGAAAGCTTTTAGTAGATGAGATTGTTACATATCGTGGCAGAGCTAAAAACAAATTATGGAGTAATAATAATATTTGGATTAAGCTTGAAACTGCTGATGGAATATTGGGTATAGTAAGTCCAGTAATGATGATAAATAACTTTGAATATGAGGAGGAAGAATAGATGGAATATAAAGCAGCAGAATTAACACTAGTAAATTTCAAAGGTTCAACAAAGCTAAAGATTAAATTCAATGGCAATGTAACTTTTTTAATAGGAGTGAATGGATCTGGAAAAACAATGATTGGTACGGCATTCCAATATTTGTTTGAGGGTAAAACATTCTTTAATAACAAATACCGTAGAAGAATGATTACTGATGGGGAAGATAAACTCAAGGTTATTGGTGAGTTTACAAATGAAGAAACTGGTAAATCATTTAAAATTACAAGGACTTTAACCTCGAATGATAGTCCTAATCTTAAAGTTGAGTGTGATGATAATGACTCTCTTGACATGAAAGAGATTCTCTCTATGATTAATATGCTTTATCTTAGACCGTTTGAGATAGTTAAAATGACACCGCAAGAACAGGCAAAACTTGTTGGAGTTGATACAACGGATTATGATAAGAAGATTAAAGAAAAGAAATCTAATTTAACCGTGCCACGATCTGATTTAAAAAGAGTAAAAGAGCAACTAAAAGCATTCTTGCATATACCAGAAAAGGTAGTTGCTGTAAATCTTAAAGATCTTTACGAGGAACGTGAAAATATTAAGCTGTTTAATGAAGAGCAACTTAATAGGAATAGTGAAATTACATCACAAACATTCAGAGTACAAGAGCAAGAACGTAAAATTAAAAAACTCGAAGAAGAATTACAGTTTGAAAAAAATGCTCTTGCAACAAAGAATGGAATTCTTGAATCATTAGTTAAACCAGAGCCTACACAATCTCTTGATAATGTTAATTCAAGAATAGATAGTGCTGATAATACAAACCTTAATGCTAGAACATTTGATAAATATGTTAGCCTTAAATCAGAACTTGCAATTGAAGAAACTACATTTGCTACTAAAGAGCAAGAAGTTAAAGATGCTGAACAGAACAAGATTGATTACATTAAATCAACTAAGGTAGATTCTAGTGTTACATTCGATGAAAACGGAGGATTAAGGTTAACAGCATTTGGTCACACCGAAGCATATCTAAACGAAGCATTCTTTTCAACAGGGCAGATACTTAAACTTTCAATCCAATTCTGTCTAATCAAAATGCTTAAAGATCGTGCTAATAATCTTCCAACAATACCTGTAATATTTGTAGATAATGCAGAGGGATTAGATAAGAAAAACCTAGAGTATATTGATAAGATTAGTAAAGAGTACAACATTCAATTTATACTTGGCTATCAAGATGATAAGCCACAAGATGGGAAAAATTGTATAATGCTCAGTGAACAATCAATTACAAAAATAACAAAGGAGGGAAAGTGATTAATTTGGTTAAGCAGTACAACCTAACAAGCATTCAAAAACATCTTATTAACTGCGTGAAGAAAGAGGACAAACGTAAACGCATTATGGCACAATTAAAAGCCATTATGAAAAAGGAAGACATCTATCTTGGACATGATGGAGTAAAAGAAGTACGAGTTGTTATAGGTAGACATCTTGCGTATTCCAGATGTTGCCCGACAGATATCTTTGATGTAAGTCGTGGAGTTGCTATGTGTATTTGTGAAATTCTTAATGAGAAAACTGAAAAAAGAATTAAGATCAGTAATGTATATACTAATTTATCCCAAATGCCATATTTTAGTAAATTCCCATCATCAGTATCGGGAGATTTTATCCTTAATAAAAAATATAATAAGTATCAGGAGGAATAATGGCAGATAAAAAAGTAGAAAGAGGCGGATTTTATGTTGTATTCAATGCAGAAACAGGACCAGATATTGCCACAGCACGAATTGCAGATGCGGCAGACCCAAAGAAAGTACCTTTCGTTCCAGCATTGAAAACTTTCGAGCAATACTATGCGGAGCTAAAAGAGAAAGAGTACGTAAAAATTGCCAAGTTCAAGGGCGAAGATACACAGGAAAGAAAGAAAGCAGAGTTCAAAGCATTAGATCATAAAACTGGATATCAAACATTACTTGATGATTATAACAAGAAACTCCAAATGCTTGCAGTTCATCCACCATTTGCGTATATTAAAATTGCCACGATGGTTATAAACTCTGATGATAAACGTGAAGTTAAAATTTGGAAGAACGAAAATAATGATCCAGTTATTGAAGCTAAAATTATTAGGGAAGTCGTTGAGATTTTATATTCAACTAATCATGGTAATGATAGCTTTAATTCTCATGCAACAGTTACGTTTAATGGAAAGAGGTTTGATATTCCATTACTTTCTGAACGTGGACAGATTCGTGGCGTTAGAAATATCCCATACGATTTCCTTGAACGATTAATGAGTAGAGGAAGTAGGGAAAATCATCACGATATGATTGAGAATAGACCTTACCAAAATACTGTTGTTAATAAACTATCTCTTACACGGAACTTAGCAATTAGATTTGGAATTGATTGTGCCAAGGTGCAAATTGATTATGCAAAATGTTCAATCGAAGAGTTAAAATATTACTCTCTTGATCAAGTATTAAAGCTGGAATATTGGTATCGCTTCCACCATGGATTAGAAATACCAACAGTAAAGGAATTCTTAGCTACATTACCAAATCAAAATAAAGCTGAACCAAAAGAAATTCCAAATATTGAACCAAGAAAGTTACCAGAACTATAATGATTATATTCTCATGATACGAGAAAATACATAGGTCGGGTGGAAGGAACGAAAGTGACCGATAGAAAGCTCGACCTTATTTAACGGAGGAAGTATGAAAAAAACATTACATTTAATTGTTCATAAGAGATGGTTTGATTTAATTAAATCAGGAGAAAAAACAGAAGAGTATCGTGAGATTACTAAATATTGGAGAAAAAGATTATGTGATAAAGAAAATAAAATGAAACACTTTGATACTATTACATTTTCCAATGGATATTCTAAGAATAGACCGCAATTTGAAATAGAGTTATTGGGTGCTTATGCAGGAGAAGGTTCTGAAAGTTGGGGAGCTATACTTGGTAAAACCTATTATGTATTTGAATTAGGTAAAATTATAAAGGAGAAATGATGCAGATTTTTGAACATGATAATAGAAAGTATTTATCTATCAGGGGACATCACTTCCATATACTAAATGGCTTTGGTAGTGGAGATTTTATACAATGCACTACAATGTCATCAAGTGGCATAATTAAAGATTATCTCCCTCAAGGATATGAGTTATCCAAGAGCAGGTATAACGGACAGATGATATTTACTATCTATAAGAAGAACTTATTTAATTATAAATCTAAATCTAAATCATTGGGTACTTTATTATTCATAGCATTATCAGAAGATGGTGCGAAGTATTTATTCTATAGATGGCTACTAAATGAGCAAATTGGCATGGATGATACACCTGAAAATATTGCAATAGTTAAAGAAGTTTTTGCAGATGAGCGTAGACAACTTGAACGATTTGTAGATACAGTTAAAAATCAAAACATGAAAGCTGTTTCTATAAATATGAATGATTATGGTATAACATATGCAATTAAAACTATTATTAAAAAAATTGGGATGATTGCATAATCTGAAAGGTATACGGCGTGATCGGAACGATCAAAGCTAAACACCTAATAAACCTAACGCTGACACCTATGTTATGCGTTGTAAAAAGTCCTGAATGGGCGAGGAGAACAAATGAGAGTAATCTACAGGAATCATCCAGATGAAGAAAAGTTTGAACAACTAATCAGAAAAACCTATGGAGATGGTCGTCTCATCGATCATATAGAGTTAACGAATTGTGAAATATACAATATTGGATCACATAAGTTTAGGAGACGTAAAATTTCTAATGGGATTTATTCTACTGTATATCAAGGAATCCCAATAAAGATTGTTGGAGAACATGCTAATAATAAATGTAAAGAAATTGAACAATTAATGATATTGTCTAACAGAATTGTGCAGGATCATAAAGATAAAAAATCTTTAGATTATTCAAGGTCACTAAACAGAATAATCAAAAGTTTGAGGAACATATTCTAAGCTCATTTAGGGCTTTTATTACACATAACTGCTGGTATGCCATAATATTTCGTGGATTAGCTGTTATACGAATATAACTAAATAAAGAGAGGATACAAGTGGGTGAAACTGAAATGAAAAACATAGAGATTATTGATGAGAATATTTCGACTAAGCATTTAAATTGGTTCGATATTAGTAAATCTCTTGATGGAGAATATTTTACGCAAAAAGAAGTAGCACAGGCTATCTTTGAAGTGTTTGAACCTAACTTAAAGAAAGAGCATTTGATTTTTGACCCTTGTGCTGGAAATGGTAGATTACTTGTACCATTTAAAAAAGCAGGCTCCCAAGTATTAGGAATTGAGTTCAAAGAGAATTTAGCCAATAGTTTGAAGCATAACATTGGTAAAGATAATTGCAGGATAGGTGATATAAGAGATTACTTTAAACAAATGATTAAGGTAATTTCATATTATGGTGCAATAGATATTGCAGTTTGCAATCCACCTTACGGATTGAAGTGGGATATTGAAGATATGCATAGGCTTACTTCTTCTAACAACGGAGAGTTAGTTGAAAGCCAGCTTGCAGTATTGGAGATGTTAAAGAATGTTCTAAAGCCAAATGGCATGATGGTATTAATTATTCCAACTTCAACATGGAGTAATAAAAAAGATATTAAACTTATAAATATGATGTTTGAGAACTTTGAACTATACGAAATAGTAACATTACAAAAAGGATTTAAAAAAGAATACAATCTTAATCTACTAACTGATATAGTATTCATGCGTAAGAAAATTGGTTATCAAGATAATTGCAGATACAGACAAACCTATCCAGAGATAAGTAAACACGTACTATCTATTGATAATATAAGTGAGCTTAAAAATATAGTAAGAATGGATTTGCACAATCCTTATTATGAAAGTATATCATATCTTAAAAGTGAATTAGCAAAGATACCAAAGTTGGACACACTTACTCCATTTCAAGAATCAAACTACAAATTAGATATAGGGATGAAGGGAGTAACTGGAAATGAATGTATATTATCTTTATTGGATTTCTATGATAAGACTAATTTAGACCATTATAATCCTGTCATGGGTAAACCAACAAGCATTAAAGAATGTTACTTCTCTCTTCCGTCTCTAATAAAAATTGGTGTTGAACCAGTACAACAATTATGCAGAGAAATTGACATTGATATTAATTTTACTGAAGAGAATAAAAAGAAATTTGCAAAATTAAAAGAGAAATGGGACTTTGAATCTACTCCAATATATAAACCAAAAGCACATGAGCTACTTGCTTATTATGATCTTGCTAAATATCCTGCGAAAGATACGCTTATTATAAATGGAAAGGTTATATATAATAAAGGTTCTGAATATCTAATCAAACCAACATGGGTTAGAAATAATCATATCACTGAAGAAACTGAACTAACTGATGATAAAGGCAAGAAAACAGGTGAGGTTGAAACAAAATCACTTGAAAGTGGTTATTTGACTCTTGAAGTAAAATCAGAGATAGAACTAAGGGTTTACGCTGCTAACGAAGAAGAAAAGATACAAGAGTTTCTATCTGTATTTGATTTACCTGATATTAAAGGGATTGCTGAACTTTATCCTGAACGTGTTAAGAATTGGGCTAATGTTATTGCTAAAAACCATGATCACTTATTTGACTATCAAGCAGAAGATATTTCAAGGGCATTGTGTAAAAGAAACTTGTTCATTGGATGGGATATGGGCGTTGGAAAAACGATCGGGGCATTTGCATATGCTGAAGCTAGAAAATATCAACGTGTTTTAGTTATTGTTGAAGGTGCATTAGTACAGAATTGGTTGAATAAAGGCAACGAGTTTGGTATTAAAATATCAGCAATAAGAAGCCATTCAGATATTTGGAAACTAAAATGGAGGATTAAAAATAAAGATTTTCCACGACACTCAACTGAATTCTTTGTAGTCGGTCAAGAATTCCTATCATTAGATGGTGGCAAAATATACAATGAATGGACTTGCCAACGAAGAAACAAAGATGGAGTATTAATTCATAGTGAAACATGCACAAAAGGTAAGTGTTCAGAGGGTCACAAATACGAAGTCCAACATAAAACTTGTCCTATGTGTGGTGCTGAATATTCAGAGGGATGGACAGGAAGATATTGCAATGCGGTTTCAGATAATGGTAAGCGTTGTGGATATAGACCATATAGTTATGGGCTAACTGCTAATGGTAGAGGTATGAACCAATTCCCTGCATATAAACACATGAAAAAGCTATTCTCTTGTGTGATAACTGATGAAAGCCAAAACTATGCTAACAGATCTCTTCGTGGAGAGGCAACTAGAACATTCAAGTCTAAAAGTAAGGTAATGTTAACTGGAACTATTATGAAAAATTATGTTAACGATGTATTCTTAAACTTTGGATGGTTACTCGGTTATCAAAATCCTATTTACTATTATAAGCGTGGAGATGTAAAAAGATTCTTAGATGAGTTCGGGTCCTACGAGCTTATATCTAAATCATATTTGAATGAGATGTCAAGAGCTAAGTATAGAAGTAGGCAAGGTGGCAGAAAGAAATTACTTCCTGCTGTCTCTAACTTAAATCGATTCTGGAAAATGACATCACCATTTACTATCAGACGTAAATCAAATATAGTTAGTGAATTGAAAGATATACAAAGAGAAAGAATTTATCATAACTTAGATATGGAAGGCAAGCATTATAATATGTATGTTGACTATGAAGAGTGGGCTAAAAAAATAATTGATCGTGAACTTAGAAAAGAAGATCAGGAAATAAATCTTGGCGTGATAAGTGGTTGTCTTTGGAAATTGCGTAATGTTGCCACTTGCCCTATCAATCCTAACTTATTAAGTGATAGTTCAACTGCTCCTAACTATCTATTAGAAGAACCTTCGTGGAATAAAATAGATAAGATGATGGAACTTGTTAAGGATGCAAGATCGAAAGGCGATAAGGTAATTGTGGTAAGTGGGATAGTCTTCATGCAAAACTACATATATAATTACCTTGTAAGTAATGGATATAAAGTTAAGTTTATAAATGCAAAAGTTAAAACAATAAAAAGGACTGAACATATAAAAGATTTTGAGGATAACTATGAGATATTAGTTTCAGGAAACAACATCGTGAATAGAGGGTTTGATATTATCGGAGCAAATCATATAATCTTCTTCGATCACGAATACACACCAGAAATTACAGACCAAATGGAAAAACGATTGATACGAATAGGGCAACTTAAAAAAGCTCATTGGCATTATTTAATATCTAATCAAACTATTGATGAACAAATGAAAGAAACGTGTACTATGAAACGTGATGCGATTGAGAGTGCTATTGATAAGCGAAACAAACATGCTGGCATTGAAGAGATGATGAAACAGGCAGACTTTAGAAATCCTGAAATGAAAATTGCTAGGGACATTCATAAAAAGACTATATTGAAGAGAAAAGTATTAGTTCAGAAAGAGGTTATTACTCCAGTTGAAAAAGAAACAGCCACGATACTAGACTTTAATGATATTGTTATTAGTGAAAATATCGTAGCAAAAGTTGAAAAAGTAGTTGCCAAGAAACCTAAGATAAAAGAACAATACCAAATAGAATTTGATTTTGGATTTGGAGATTAAATGAAAGAATACTACACAAACGATAATGGACAGCTTTATTTCGGAGATGTTTTAAATAACTTAAAGGAGTTAAAAGACGGTACGGTGAATTGTGTTATTACAAGTCCACCGTACTGGTAAGGCAACTTCGTGATTATGGTTTCCCGGACCAATGGGGATTAGAGCCGACTTATCAGGAATATCTTGAACATTTATGGCAGATGATGGATGAAATCTGGCGTGTGCTGAGAGATGATGGAACTTGCTGGATAAACTTGGGAGATAGTTATTCAACACAAAGTGGGCAAACAAGAGGAACGATGTATGGCGAAGCAAGTGATAAAAATGTTATGGCTGGTAAAAATTTAATTAAAGGAAAACTGCCAAGTAAATGCCTTTTACTTATTCCACACCGCTTTGCAATAGGTTGTATAGATCGTGGTTGGATAATGCGGAATGATATAATCTGGGCTAAAAGAAATGGAATGCCTGAATCTTGCAGAGATAGATTTTCCAAGAAGCACGAATACTTTTTCTTTATGGTAAAACAGCAGAAGTATTACTTTGATTTGGATGGCGTGAGAGATAAAACAACTACAGTAGAAAAAAGAGCAGAAAGAATAATTTATAATAGTTCTAAAGAAGATATAACAAATAAAACAAACACATTTATTCCACCAAATCCAAACGGCAAGAATCCCGGTGATGTTTCAGACTTCTGGGATATTCCAACTAAACCTTCATCAAAGAAACATTATGCAACTTATAACTTTGATTTGATTGATAAGTGTATTATTGCAGGATGTCCTGAAGGTGGAACAATACTTGACCCGTTCAATGGAACTGGAACTACTACACTAAGAGCAGACCAGCTTAACCGTAAATGGATTGGAATTGATGGAAGCGAAGAATATTCCAAGATTGCAAAGAAATCTATGGAAAATGAATTTAACCAAATTAAATTGGAGTTTTGAAAAACTCAAGCGATTGAGTTACCAGTAGCAGGGTAAGTTTTGACCCCCATCTGTCTTATTCTGCTACGAATTTAAGGGAGGTAATATGGCAACGAGAAGAGAAATGATTAATAGTATATTAGATG
>Ga0208901_1000265_pt1 | contig 31724 bp, 36 predicted proteins | sample AntAceMetag02UKF_FD_184764 | JGI IMG/M metagenome (GOLD analysis project Ga0208901, IMG submission 184764) | Saline lake microbial communities from Ace Lake, Antarctica - Antarctic Ace Lake Metagenome 02UKF (SPAdes) (version 2) | ecosystem: Environmental > Aquatic > Non-marine Saline and...
CTGGATTCAATTCTAGATTCTTTTCTTAATTCTGTTCTTGGTTCTTTTTTGTTTTCTGTTCTGTTCTTGGTTGTTTTCTTGGTTCTTTTCTGTTTTCTGTCGTGGAAGAATCCCCACGGGGATTATTATATAGCGGTTTTCTAGATTCTGTTCTTGTTTTTTTCTTGGGGGATTTCTGTTATATTAGAGAGTGGGGATTTTTCCTAAGTGTTTTTTTTATTAAATTTTTTCTTGATTTTTAAAGATTCTCTTGATATTAGAATGATTTTTTATATATTGTCAATAATGTTTAGTGATAATTTAGCAATAAAGTATAATATGGAAGGAAAGAGTTTGGAATCTATAAATAGTGAGTTTGGAGAAGTCATGAAAACTATGGGGCCTATTTGAAGGGAACATATTGTGTTTTTTGCTGAAAAAATTGCTGATACATTACAAAAAGAAGAAGTTTTAAATTTATTCAATAAACATTCTATATGTTTAGATATTAGTCTAGACAAAAAATTAAAAGCAGGAAAAGAACAAGTGGAACTTTCTTTAGAAGTTATAAGTGGGTTACCTAAGTGACTTAAAATCAAAAATCCTGAAGCTTTTATGTTTTTTTGTAGGATACATGGACTTATACCTATAATAAATAATATAAATATTGAAAATATTGATATATGAAAAATAAATAGTTTGTATGTAGTATTCAATTTTTTTATAGAATATATCAAAAGATGAAAGGAAATAAATTTTGCTCTATATTGAGAAATAAATAAAATATTAGAGGAGTTGGAAGATTATTGATTGGAATGATATGATGTAATGCATCTTTCTTATCTAATACAAATTATATGACAACTTAGAACATTGGGGGCTAGAGATATTTTGGAAAATTTTGGTAATAAATTACAAAAAAAGAAAAACGTAGGAGTTATATATGAAAATATTTTTCTAGAAACTGCTTTTAGAATAGAGAACGAAATTAGAGATTTAATATGATTTCATAGTACATATCTACATCAAGCTACTTTTTTGGAAGATAATAGAGAAAAAACAGATTTCAAATGGTATTACCAAAGAAATGAGGAAAAAAATAGTGCTAAAATGATACCTATACAACTTACTGCCATGAGACCAAATCATTTCCATAGAAAATTAAGTGATGTAGAAGGGTTTCTTATGGAGCATGTTTACAAAGATAGAGAAAAAAGTAAATTACCATTCTTAGTTGTAAATACTCACTGAGATTTTCCTAATACTATCATAGATGAAGATCTTATAGAATTATATAACCAGTGGATAGGTAATAAAGAAATAAGAGAAAAACAGTCTTTACAAAGCTGATTTCCATTTTTTATAGACACAATAAACAAGTCTAATATATGACCCGCCAAAATGGTAATAGTAGCTATGCATATTATAGAAGATATAATATATAAAAACTATAAATTTACCGATGAAAATAAATGATATAGTGGTACTATTTCAGATATGAGTAGATTAATCAAAAAGAGATTGAATGTAGAGAAAAACAAAACTATAGACTCTGTAAAACTTAGAAAGTTAAAAATTAAAGTAGAATGAATGGAAAAGAAAAATTTAGGAAAATGAAAACATTTTTTTTATGCTATAAATTTTGGAATATATTACAATGAACATATGGCTGGGCAGATAACTATATATAGAAAGTAGGGGTTTCAATAAATTAAATATTCTTCCGCTATATTTTTCCCCTTTGGGACGGAATTGAAACAAATCACAACAACGGTTGACGCTTTTTTTAATAATGTTATGATAGTTGATAGAATAATTCCTGAAAAACATAAACTACAGAATATTTAATTTATTTCAATAGTTTGGGGCGTTATTGTTTTGAGTATGGCGGTTGAGACTTCTATTTTCGTTCTGGTTTTGTTCTGCTTTCTATTTTCTGACTTGGAAGAATTCCTGGCGGAATTATTAGATTTTGGTTGAGATTTCTATTTTCGTTCTGGTTTCGTTCTGGTCTTGTTACTCTTTCGTCCTATTTTCTTTCTATTTTCTTTCTAGTTTCTATTTTCTGACTTGGAAGAATCCCCAAGGGGATTATTATATAGCGGTTGAGATTTCTATTTTCGTTTTGTTTTCGTTCTGGTCTTGTTACTCTTTCGTCCTATTTTCTTTCTTTTCTTTCTAGTTTCTATTTTCTGACTTGGAAGAATTCCTGGCGGAATTATTAGATTTTGGTTGAGATTTCTATTTTCGTTTTGTTTTCGTTCTGGTCTTGTTACTCTTTCGTCCTATTTTCTTTCTGGTTTCTTTCTGCTTTCTATTTTCTGACTTGGAAGAATTCCTGGCGGAATTATTAGATTTTGGTTGAGATTTCTATTTTCGTTCTGGTTTCGTTCTGGTCTTGTTACTCTTTCGTCCTATTTTCTTTCTATTTTCTTTCTAGTTTCTATTTTCTGACTTGGAAGAATTCCAGGGGGATTATTATATAGCGGTTATTCTTATTTTATGTTTTGTTTGTGAAGGAATTATTTTTTTAAAGAAAGTTAATAACTCTTTGGGGTGATTTTAGTTTTACTTATCCTATATTTTTCAAGGATAATTTCTATATATTACCCCAATATTATTGAAAAAAATGGCTATTATTGTTGGGATTTAACTCTATCTTGGTTCGGAGGGGGAAATAGATAAAAAATAATGTGCATTGCTCTCAGGTTAGAGAATGTGCCCTTGGGTAGATAAGCTAGTGTAAATAAGACTAAAAATATGGAAAAATCTAAATCTTTTGACAAAATCAAGAAAATCTTTATTATTAATAATGTGTATGATTTCACTAATAAAACATTAATTTTTGATGGAAAAATATATAGCTTTAGCATTCTTAATATTATTAATATATATTACTGCGCAATTTTGGCTTTGGCTTTATGGTAATATGATATGAATAAGTAATAAGAAAAATATAACTATATACAGTCTTGCTGGATGATTTATTGCCGCAGGTCTAATTTTGTTTTACCCTCAATTACTTACAGTGTTATCATTAGATAAATATTCATTTGTAAATCAGAGTTTCAATTTACAAATACTATGAATATTTGTGCTTTATATAAATTCTTTTATAATACTTTTCAATATAATACTACGCTCTTTCAATAAAAAAGCATTATTGGTACAATTTTTTTTAAATATATATTTTATTACATTAGTTCTTGTAATCTATTATCTTAATCAACCGATATCTTGAGCAGTAGTATGAGCTAGTATCTACTATATGTTTATATCATTTTGAGAAGAGCTATCCAAAAGTCAAATAGCCTTTTCCATAAATGAAAAAAAATGAACATTACCATCAGATATATTATTATTTCATATATTAGCTTGAGTAGGATTTGCCTTCTGGGAAAATATAGTATATACTATGTCTTCTATAGACAATAAAATATGATTTTTCGCTATATTTATAAGTGGTCTTTTCTTGGTAATAGTAAGATGATTAATTTGATTCTGAGTACATACTATATACAGTAGTTTTATATGATACGCAGCCTTTACAAGAAATATAGCTATATGATGTTTATTAGCTTTCATATTACATTATTGATATGATTTGATTTTATCCATGGGTTATAGTATAGTTATAATATGATCTATAATCTTATGATATTTCTGGGTTTCATATATGTTTTATCAAATCGATAGAATTTACATTTGATCAGCAATAAAATAAGATTTGCTATTGAAATATTCTTAAAAAAAATTAAATTATTGACAATAACTTTATTATATATTTAATGAATTTCTATCATGACTAAAGAAAATCTTTCTATCGAGACTAATTGATGAGTAAATGAACTGAAAAAAATATGAAAGTTAAAAAACAGTAGAGCTTATAAAACATTAGCTACGACAGCTACGGCTCTTGTATTAGCACATGGAGTACAAGCAGCTAATGTAGATGCTGGCGAATCTTTTAGAAATAATCAGCCTACACAACAACATAAAAACACACAAGTATCTGACTTTTTCTGACGTCTAGGAATAACTGTATCAAAATGACGTATAGATAATGAAAATCAAAGATGAGAACGAATAGACCCTAATGTAGAAACTCCTGACAATCAAATGCAATTAGATAAATTAAATAAAGCTATAAACGAGACTCTAAATCGCATAAATAATACTAGCAATCATAATGAAAGGCAACAATATATCAATGAACTGAATCAATTAATACAAGCAAGAGATATCATACAAGGTTCTAACAATAACAATAATTATAGTGGTAATTACAATAATTATGAACGTAATAATAGTTTTTCTACTATAAGAACAAGCTTTGGAAGCAATAGTAGTTATTGGTCTGATCATCCTGATAAAAATCAAAGAATGAAAGATTTAGAAAGAAATCAAGTATCATATAGATTTCATGACACTAAACACTCTAAACAGAAATTTGATAAACTTACTAGTTATTATCAAGTAGATGAAAACGGAACAAGAGTATGAAGCTTTGATAAAATGTTAAGTAATGGAGAGAGTGTATTATTAAAATTTGTATTTAAACGTAGAAGTGAAACAGTACAAGTTTCTTATAATGATAGAGTTTTGAAGGTACGACCAGTTGGAGGAAGAAGAACAGAAGAAATATATATAAATCGTCAGAAATTAAAACATAAATGATGACGTCAAAAAATAGCCTTTGGTAAATGAGCAAACAATGATGGAGATGGGTTTAGAATGGTTTTATTTGTGACTATAGAAAATTAGAGTGTCTCAATAATTGAAACATTCCTTCAGTACATTTTTTTCCTACGGATCGGGATATAAGCAAAAATTTGCAGGGGTTTAATTATAGTTTTCAATTAGGTGCAAATTAAAATACAAATATACCCCTAAAAAATATAAACTCAGGAATATTTCAATTATTTCGACTGTTATAGCGTTTTTTTTCTAGCGTTTGAGATTAGTTTTTCTTTCTGTATTCTGTCTTGGAATAATTCCTGCGGAATTATTATGTAGTGGTTGAGATTTAGATGGAAGTTTTATTTTTGATTCTATTTTTAACTACTGTGTAGTAATTTTTTTAGATATTCGGGTATTTTTTAGTATTTTTTATGAAAAATTCAGTGAAAAGTAGCAGAAATCACTAAAAAAGTATCATTTTCTAAGAAAAGTCATTGATTTTTACTATAATATCCTTATATTATCTTAAGTTTCTTTTAAGACTTATTTTTTTTATTGTATGAGGAAAGTTTCAGAAATTGTATCAGAATATAATATTAGCCAAGACGACCTTTTTGACGTTATCAAAAAAAAGACTGGAGCTAAGATAAATAGTACCACTGAAAAAATAGGAGATGATATTTTCGAAAACATAAAAGGTGTTTTGGAAACTGGAAATTCTAAAAAAACAGATGGGTGAAGCTCAGTTTTCAGTGAAAGCGATATTATGGGGATGGATTTTCTATGATCTTCTTTCTGAGAAGAAGAGAAAAAAGAAGAAGAAAAAATCGTAATAGTAAAAAAAGAAGAAAAGAAAGAAGAAAAAAAAGAAGAGGAAGTTATAATAGAAGCTTTTCCTAAAAAATCAGAAAATGCTAAAGTAATCAAAGCAGCACCTAAAAAACCTCAAAGACCTCAGAGACCTCAAAAGCCTCAGAGACCTCAAAAAACTTTTGCGCAAAAAAGAAAAGAAAGACTTGAAAATAAACCTTTTGCAAATGTAGAAAAAAGCAAGATAACAAATAAAACTCTTGAAACTAACAAGAGAAAACCTTTCAAGAAAACTTTTAACAAAAGTAGAAAATTTGTTAAAAAAACTACTCCTCCGCCTAGAAAGAAGGTAATAAAGAAAATTCAAGTATCTGATACTCTAAAAAAGAAAGATAAAATTATAGTTTGAGAAAGTATAACTATAAAAGAACTTTCAGAAAAAATGTGAGTTCATGTAATGGAAGTTATGAAAGTATTTATTATGAATAAAATCATGGTAAATATAAATAGTAATATAGATCATGATACTATTGTTCTTCTGGCTGATGAGTTTGGTGTAGAAGTAGAAAAACAAGCTACAAGTACAGATATTGATGATATATTAGAATGAGATTTACAAAAAATATTGGATGAAAGAAAAGTAGAAAAAGAAAAACTAGTAGAAAGACCACCTGTTGTTACTATTATGGGACATGTAGATCATGGTAAGACAAAATTATTAGATTATATAAGAAAAACTAATGTAGTTAGTTGAGAAGCAGGATGAATTACTCAAACTATATGAGCCTCTCAAGCTAGATATAATGATAAAAAAATAACATTTATTGATACTCCTTGACATGAATTATTTACTTCTATGCGTGCTAGATGAGCTAAAATTACTGATATAGTAGTTATAGTTATAGCTGCAGATGATGGAATTAAACAACAAACTAGAGAAGCTATAGATCATGCAAGAGCAGCATGAGTACCTATTATTGTAGCTATTACAAAGATAGATTTACCAAGTGCTAATATAGAACTTATCAAATCTCAAATATCAGAATATGGTCTTCTTCCTGAAGAATGGGGTGGAGATGTACCTGTAATTCCTCTTTCTAGTATCAATGGAGAATGAGTTGATGATCTTATGGAAATAATATTACTTCAAGCAGAAATGTTAGAACTTACTTACAATCCAGAATGTGGAGCTGTAGGTGTAATAATAGAAGCATCAAAGAATGCTCAGAGATGAGTGTTCTCAACACTATTGCTTCTAACAGGAACAATGAAAATGAAAGATATTATATTAGCATATAATACATACTGAAAAATAAAGTCTATGAAAAACTGGCTTGGAGAAGATATAAAGGAAGCTTCATGATGAGATCCAGTACAAATTCTTTGAATAAATGAATTGCCAGAAAGTGGTCGTATATTTGAAGTGGTAGATACAGAAAAAGAGGCTTCACAAAAATCTTCTATCATAAAAGATAAAGAAAAACAAGTTCAAAAAGCTTCTACAATAGAATCATTCATCGCAAAAATGGAAACTAATGAAAAAGTAGAATTCAAAGTTATATTGAAAGCTGCTGATTATGGTAGTTTAGAAGCTCTAAAATATGCTGTATGAAAAGCTGAATTACCTGAATGAATAGAACTTAATATACTACATTCAGAAGTAGGTCAAGTAAAAGAATCCGATATTGTACTAGCTTCTGCTTCCAAATCATTTATAATATGATTTGATGCTTCAGTTCCTTGAGCTATCAAGAAAAAAGCTGATGAAATGAGAGTAAGTGTTAGAAATTTTAGTATAATATATGAAATACTTGATTATATATCAGGTATTGCAAGCTGACTTATTACTAAAGAAGCTGAAGAAGTAATTCTAGGTAAATTAGAAATACTTGGAATGTTCTGGAAAAAATGAAATAAGATGATTATATGAGGAATGATCAAAGAATGAAAAGCTAGAAATGGTGCTCAATTCAGATTATTCAGATGAGAAGAAGAATTGGGAGGAGGTCTTGTAACTTCTTTACAAAAAGAACAAGAAAATGTTAATGAACTATCAGAAGGACATGAATGTGGTCTTAAAATAAAAACTTCTGAAAGACCAAAAGAATGAGATATTCTAGAATTCTATGTTTATGAATAAAAATATTGATTTTTATAAGAAAAAAGATATAGAATATTTATCGTAAAAAATTATGTCAGTTAGATAATAAACTACTGTATTGTTACTAACTTCCTCCTCCTGTAAACCAGGAAGGGATTTATTTAAATAATTATAATATATTAAATGATTACATTTTTAACTATTTTACTATTTACTTCAGGAACTATATTTATAATAGCTGTAATGCTTCTTGCTCCAAAATGATGAATAGGTTTTGGAATCGGAGGTGCTGCTGGATCTAATGAATATTGAAGTAAAAAATCTATAGAAGGATCTATCAAAAAAATAGCATTTATAGCTATCGCTATATTTCTTGCTGTAGTAATAATCTATCCTTATATGAATAAAAGCAATACTAATATAGTAGATAATGTAGATATAGAATGAACTTGAGAATGAGTAATTATAGAAGCTATAGGAACTTGAAATTCTCAATAAAAAATTATCTACAACATTTTGAACTAAATTATTTATACTTCTAATTGTTAAAAAATAAATGGCTAATATTCGTGCTATACAAACTAAGATAAAGTCTGTAAAAAACATTAAGAAGATTACATGAGCACTAGAGGTTGTATCTACTGTAAAATTACAAAAATTGAAGAAACAGACTGAGAAATTCAAAGATTATATGGAAGAATTTTTGAAAATTTTGAATGTAGCAAAAGACAAACTAGATATATTTGATACTCCAAAAAATCAAGATGGTAAAAGATTACTTATAGTAAATACTTCTGAAAAAGGATTATGTGGTTCTATAAATTCTAAATTATTAAAACATATATATACGAAATATGAAGACGGTAAAGATAATGTAGATATATTTTGTGTAGGGAAAAAATGAGTTGAGTTCTTTGCTAGAACAGGTTTTAATGTAATATGAAGTGTAAATGTAAATGATAATTTTGAAGAAAAAGATTTAAATATACTATATTCTTTCTTGAAAAAAGCTTTTGTAGAAAAAGAATATGCTAAAATAAAGGTATATTTCAACTACTTTAAGAATACTATCAATCAAATACCTATAAGATTCAAAATTTTCCCTATAGATAAAGATAGTTTTGATAAATTTGTAGAAAATACATGAGTAGAATTAACAAGTATTAAAACTCCTTCAAATAAAGATATGATAGTAGAGCCTGATCTAAAAGAATTTAAAATACATATTATAAGACAATTGGTTTCTCATATATTGTATGGTGCTGTATTACAAAATAAGGCTGGTGAACATGCTAGTAGAATGATAGCTATGAAAAATGCTAAAGATAATAGTAATGATTTGATAACGTCTTTGGAAGTTATGTATAACAAACAAAGGCAATCAGCTGTTACGCAAGAAATATCTGAAATAGTATGAGCTAAAGCTGCTATGGAATAATTCAAAGTACGCCTAATAGCTCGAAAGGGTGAGAAAATAAAAAATATGTTTGGATTTATAAATTATAAAAACCTTCATGCATAAATTCCCAAGAACCGCCTATAAAAAATGGAATAGATATAATTTTTTTGAAAAAATATTTATAGTATATATATTAGTTCTGATTTGATTAGAACTATTTTTGCCTATATTAAAAATAACTTGAGAATGAAATGTAAGAGAGATGTTCTATATGATAGATAAAACATTTCCTTTTATTTCTTCTGTAAATATTTTCTCTCTACTATTTATGTTAATTTGGAATGTAAGTTTTAGATTCAAAAGATTTATAAATATAGTATTTGGTTTTCAAAATAATGATGCTATAGTAAATTTTGGTATTATATGGACTCATGCACTTACTCTATTAGCTGTCAAAGAGACCATGGATCTAGTTACTTATAGATTATCCTCTGAAAAATTGATAGTATTGAATAATATATATATATTGAGTGGTATCTTAATTTTAGGACTAATATGGAGTCTTATATTAGCTGTAAGCTTCTCCTCTTTCAAGAAAAAACAAAACTACACCAATGTAGTATTCAAAAATGATGAAAAATCTCAAGAAGATATAAAAAGTTTATTTGAGTAATACTTGAATAAAAAATTAATATAAAGAAAAAGACTTTAGAGTTAACTCTAAAGTCTTTTTTTAATAATTTATCTTACCTCTATCCTTTTTAATATTTGAACGATTTTTTTTATTATCTAATCTTTTTCTATCTAATTTTCTTTTAATCCTTGCCGCCACTTTAGGATTTTTATTTCTAGGTTTATCTATTGTAAATAAAATTATAATTTTCTCTTTCCATATTTGAATAGCTCTTTTTCTATTTTGTTCCTGACTTCTTTCTCTACTATATTTAACTACTATAGGAGATTTATATTTAGATAAATTCTTCTTAGGTAAAAGAGGTTTATAATCAAAAGTATCTATTATTTGACAAGCTGTACTTCTCTTGTTTACATTTTGTCCACCACTTCATGTACTACGTACAAAAGATATACTAAGTGAAGATTCAGCATCTTGCAAAATTTTTCATAGTCTCTTATTTTCTAGAAATTTTTCCATAATACTAAAAATTATATATTTAAACTAAATCATCTTATAACTTTTCTTACATATAGATGTAATAGGTTTGAAATAATAAAAAGGACTCAGAGACGCCGCTTCTTTCCATTGTATATTGGTGTGTTTTGTGAGAATTTCTTGAATTGGTATCATATACTCAACTCCGAACCTTTCAGTGTTTATATCGTCAAATAAGGGTTCCAATAATAAAGTTTTTTTATCTAAATCTTGGACGTTTTTTTCAGTAGTTTTTCACTCTGTATCTAGATGTAAATATTTATTTTTATTACCACTAAAAAGAAATATATTAGAATATCATAATTGTTTATAAAATTCAAATTTATTTAAATAATATATTTCCTTAATCTTATTTACCCAAAGATATATATTTATTATTTGGCAACCAATTCTAGTAGAAGTAAAATTACCAGGTCAAGTTACAACATATAAATCTTGTTTATTTGATTTTAAAAAAACTGGAAGTTGTTCTTCCAGTTTTTTTCTTTCCAAAAAATTTATTCTATTGTTAGTATATATATATGGAATATCTGATCATAAATTTATTAACATTACAATGATTCAATAATGTATAAAGACTGATAGATAATCTCAAAAACTATCTTTTACTCCATTGTGGAGATTTTCTAGCTTTCAATAATCAAGGTTTCTTTCTTTCCTTACTTCTATCATCTCTTTTTAATAAACCATAAGGTTTCAGTTGATTTCTCCGTTCTGGATAATACTCAATCAAAGCTCTAGCTATTCATAATCTAATAGCTTCAGCTTGACCTCTTACTCATCATCCTTTTACATTTATAGTAATATCAAACTCTTTTCTAAGTCCTTTATCAAGAACATAAAAAGGAAATAATGCATCCTCAATTAAATGTTTTGAATCTTTGAAATAGTCTTCTAGTTTCATAGAATCTATATTTACAGTAGTAAGAGTAACATTACCTTTACCACCTTTATATATTCTTACTGTAGCTGAAGACGTTTTCCTTCTACCTACTCCATAATAATACTTATTAGCCATTTATTTCAATTTTTTCAGGAGATAAATCGTTATACTTATCAGTAGTTCCAACAAAAACTTTTAATCTTTTCATTCTTACTGCTCTAAGTTTATTTTTTGGCAACATTCATCTTACTGCCAAGTTTATAACTTCCTCAGGTTTTTCTCTATGCATCTTTTCAAAAGTGATAGTCTTCAAATGACCCTTATGTCAAGAATGTGTATAATAAACCTTCTTGTTTTTTTTGTTACCAGTTAATACTATATCTGTAACATTTTCAACGATTACATAATCACCAGCATCCCAAAAATCATTATAGTAAGATTTTCATTTACCTATAAGTCTATTAGCTATTTCTACAGCTAATTTACCTAAAGTTTGACCTTTAGCGTCTATAACCAACCATTTTCTTTCTGATTCGATTATATCTTTTTTTACCCATAGGGTTTTATTCAAATCTTTCCTTGTAGTATTTTCTAACATTACAACAATTTTAACAAATTAAATTTATACTAACTCTATTAGCATTTTTGTAACTGCATCTCCCTGTCTTATACCAGTTCTATACAATCTTACGAAACCAGAAGTTCTTTTTTCTTCTAGATATTTTGGCAATAGTTCTCCAACTATTTTTTTACCAGCAGTTTCTGTATAGAAAATGCTTTTTACTTCTCTTATAACTTCTCTATTAGAGTCTTTTTTATCTTCATAACTATTATGCATTCTAACTAATTTTGCAAATAGTCTATCCATTTCATATTTTGCAACTTTAGCTCTTTTTGGTGTTGTTTCAATTCTACCATTTTCCACTAAAGATGTAAGAAGATTTCTTATTACAGATTGTCTTTTTTGTACCCCAGTAGACAATTGTTTCATCTTATTATACTTATGTCTCATTATTATTTAATATAAGCTAACTAAATTATAATATTTCAGATAAATGAAGATTATAGCTCTTACATTTATTGATATTTATTATTCTACCATTCCTAATCTTTTTCCCATTCCAACTAATGAAGTATCAATTTCATCTACTGCCTTTCTTCCTACTCCTTTCAAGCTTAATAATTCATTTTTTGTCTTCTTTTGAAGATCTTCAACAAACATTATTGCATTTTTGATAAGAGCGTTCCTTGTTCTTTCACTTAAAGGAAGTATATCTATAGGTGTTTTTTGAATTTCTTTTGCTGGTTCTTTAGAATTAAAATCTATTCCTTCCATTTCTTCATATTCTACGAATAATTCTCTATCTATATAACTATCTTCATAGATAAAGACTTTCATATAAGATATAAGAACCTCTGCTACAAAACTCAATAATTCCTTAGGTGATATCTTATCAGATATAGTTTCTATTTTTAAGATAACTTTATCCTTTGATCCTCCAATAAAATCTGTAAGAACTTCTTCTACCTCATATGTTACATAGTTTACACATTTGAAACTATTATCTATATAAAGCAATCCAACATCTGTACCTTCTTCTTCTTTCTCTCTTTTTTTCAAAAAGTCTATACTATAATATCCGTAACCTTTTTCTAATCTAAAGTTTACTTTCAAAGATTTTTTAGGATCAGTTATTTCAAATAAATATTGATCATTTGTTAATAATTCTAATCCACCTGGTAATTCTAAATCCTTCCCATAATATTTACCAACCCCTTTGAACTCTTGTTGTATCCAAATTTGTCTTCACTCTTCTTCAATATCTCCATTTATTCTAATGTTTTTGAAGTTAAGCATAATATTTATTATAGATTCTTTTACTCATTCTGTTACTGAGTATTCATGTTCTACATTATCTATTTTCATACCTGTAATACAGATTGAAGGAGAATATGCCAATATAGTTCTTCTAACAATATTTCCTATAGAATGTCATAATCCTGATGGAAAAGGACCTATTTCGAATTCTCATACGTTTCCTTCTATTTTGTGTATTATATTCGGCTTAGTTAAAAGCTTTTGAATATCCAACATAAGAAAGTTTATTTTAAAATGTAAAGGTATATATTATTATACACTAAGCCTCTATATAAATCTATATTTAAAGATTATTTATTTGCTTAGTTGTAGTTATAGAATCAAATGATTATCTAATAATACTAACTACAATATCTACTTCTATCTAGCGTAATACTCTACTACTTTCAATACATCTGCTGACATTCTTATAGTTTCTATATCAGGAAGATTATTGATTGTTAGATCAAGTGTAGATTTATCTACATTTAACCAAGTAGGAGTAGAAAACTTTCCATCTTGTACAGGCAATTCAGTAAACAATGGAGAACTTTTTGATTTTTCTCTCACAGATATAACATCTCATTCATTTATCAAATATGATGGTATATTATGTTTTTTTCAATTTAACATAAGATGTCCATGACCTATCATTTGTCTAGCCATCATAATAGTAACAGCAAAACCTGCTCTAAATAACGTAGCATCTAACCTTCTTTCCAAAGTAAGAGAAACCGCTTTATCATAATCTATATTATTATTTTTAGAATATTTAGCAGCTGTTTTAACTACAATATTTTTAAACTGTCTTTCTGATAACATGTATGATCTTTTCAAAACTTGCTTATTTCTAAGAAGTTTACCATAATCAGTAAGTCTAGCCATCATTTTACCATGTTGACCTGGAAGAGTTCTTCTTTTTTTAGGATTATATTTTGAAGGTCAAAATAGATTTACCCCTTCTCTTCTACATAATTTAAATTTAGGACCTGTATATCTCATATTAAATATATAATAATTTAAAATTCAATCAAAAACTAATTTCTTCTTGGTCTAAGTCTTCTACAACCACCAAACTGGATAGGAGTCTGTTCTGTAATATAAGATATATCAATACCTCACATATCATTTATACCTTTGAATACTCCTTCTCTTCACAATCCAACACCCTTGAAAAATACTCCTATCTCTTTTAATCAAAAGCTATTTTTTGCTTCACCCAAAATCTCTTTTATAAGCATTTCAGCAGCATAAGGTGTACTTTGCTTGCTTCATTTATATCCTATAAGTCATGTTCATCATCCTAAGACTTTGTTACCAGCTTCATCTGTAAGATTTACTAAAGTATTATTTCTAGTAGTTAATACATACAACTTTCCTGTTGTAAGTTTAATACTTTTCTTTTTCTTAGATCAGCTTGTTTTTTTCACCATCGAAAAAATATTAATTAATTAAATAAGTTTATTTTTTAAGAACTGGTCTAACCCTTGCTCTACCTAACATTTTCTTAGCAGTGCGAGCATTATTCCTTGTTTTTTGACCTCTAACAGGCATTCACATATTGTGTTTCATACCTCTTCGACATCTAATTTCTTTCAGTCTTTTTATAGAAGTAGAAACCTCTCTTCTCAGATCGTTTTCTAATTCCATTTCTCTAACAACGTCTGTAATTTTTTTTCTATCTTCTTCTGACAAATCCTTGATTTTTGCTTCAAAATCAATTTCAACTTTGTCCAAAACTTCTTTTGAAGTAGTGTTACCTATTCCATAAATATAAGTCAAAGCTATACCTACAGATTTATTGTTTGGCAATACATGCCCTAATAGTCTAAACATTTACTAATTTAGTAAAAATAACTAAAAATATAATTTTATATATTACCCTTGTCTTTGTTTATGTTTTGCAATTTCACAAATGACACGAATAACTCTTTTTCTTCTAACAATTTTACATTTGTTACATATCTTTTTAACAGATGATCTTACCTTCATTTTCAAATTAAGTAATAATTATAAATATTATTTTCTATAAACTATATATCCTTTTGTAGGGTCAAATTCATTTAGTTCAACTTGTACAGTATCTCATAAAACGATTTTCACTCTAAATTTTCTTAATCTTCATTTAACTTTACAATCTATAAGCATACCATTTGCTAATTTTACTTTATACAGTCCTCATCATCAAATATTCTCTACTAATCAATCAAACAACAAAACTCATTCCTTAGGAATATAGCCTCTTTTTTTTCATTTCTTGTTGTCTTTGTTGTTGTCATTTTTCTTATTGTCTTTCTTATCATTCTTCTTTTTAACCATATATTGTTGGTATAATTATAAATTAACACTTTCAACTGTAAGAACAGTCTTTTGAGCTCTAAATCATTTTCATTTAGTGTTCCTGTTGTTTCTTGTCTTATTCTTAAAGTTTCTTACATGCATTTTTTTTCATTGAAAATGCTCTTTAACCTTTAACTTTACGGTAGCCTTTATATAAGGTTTACCTATTTTTACATCTTTAGCTCACTCATCAAAGGCAGCTAAAACATCAGATACTTCAAAAGTTGATCCTTCTTTCTCATCTACTTTATCAACTTCTATTTCATCACCTTTTTTTATGATCCATTGATGTCATTTTAAATCTATTACAGCATACATATTAACTATTAAGATAATCTATTAAAACGCCTTACGGCTTATATTATATTAGTGAGTAATTATTGTACTTATACTCTACTGATAGTTCCAGAAATGGAATACTATAAGTTCTACTCACTTTAATATTATAATAAGAACTATATTTTAGCTCATAATTGAGCTTTAGTTCCGTATTCTTTTTTCATTGATCTATAAGCATTAGATACTAGAGCTTTGATTCTAGCTCTATTTCTACCTCATGGATTTCTAAATCTAATTCTTCTATAAGCTTTAGTTCCATACATTTGTTGTAACTTTGCAGTATCCAAAATATGAGAAGCCCATAATTCTTTCTTATAGAAAGCAATTATTCTCTCATTTGTATTTAAATCTCAAGCTCTATACACAGTAAATCACATTGATTCATACTTTATATTATTAAAATATTTATATATCCTTATCAAATTACCGAGAGAGGGACTTGAACCCTCATGGACAAGAAGTCCGACGGATTTTAAGTCCGTTGCGTCTACCAGTTCCGCCATCTCGGCAAGCTATAGTAGAAAACTCTACTATAATTTGTTATTTAACTTCTTCTAATATTTTATCGAAAACTTCTGGGAAAACTAATGCTATATTAGATAATACTTTTCTATTTAGCAATATTCTCTCTTTGTATAGAAGATTTACAAAAATACTGTATTTCATGCCTTTTTTTCTCAAAGCAGCACTTATTCTTTCAATCCATAATCTTCTAAATTCTCTCTTCTTTTCTTTTCTGCTTATATAAGCATGAGTATTCTGTTTAAGTAATGCTAATCTTATTTGATTATATACATTCTTTCTTCCTAACCTAAACCCTTTTGCTAGCCTTCTATATTTCTTATGTCTTTTATGTCTTGCTAGACCATTAGTAATTCTTACCATTTTTAGTCAAAATAATTAATTAAGTAAAGCCTTGATTTTTTTTTCTTCTGCTGTTGCAAGCGATTTTCAATATCTAAACCTTCTATTTGCTTTATTCTTATTCACAAGCAAATGACTAGTATAGGCTTTCTTATGTTTAACCTTACCACTTTTAGTTATCTTAAATCTCTTTTTTGCACCACTATGAGTTTTAATTCTTGACATTATCTAACTTTAGCAAATAAAACTGCGGAAAAACCTCTTCATTCATCTTTAACTCATTGTGTTCTTCCATATTCTTCTAATAATTTATTAACATTTTCTAATATTTTCTTAGCCTGTAGCTTGAATATATTTTCTCTTCATCTCAACCTTAGTACAACTCTTACTGAATAACCTTCTAGTAATAGTTTTTTAATTTTTTCAATTTTAAGATTTAAATCATTTTCTCAAATAGAGTAAGACAATTTAATTTCCTTCAATCACATTTTCTTCTGAGTTTTTTTCTTATCCTTCGCTTTCTTTTTTAATTCATACTGATGTTTACCATAATCTACTATCTTACAAATTGATACTTTATCTTTAGGATTATAAGAAACCTGTACAAGATCTAGTCAAGCCTCTTCTGCTATCCTCAAAGCCTTAGCTCTAGGAATAGTAGCCTGTTCTTCATTTCCTTCAGCCACAAGCATAATGTTAAAAGCTTTAATTTTTTCATTTATATAAATCTGGTTCTGTCCAGTTTTATTTCTTTGAAATCTTGGCTTTTTTTGCATATAGAGTATTAAATAGTAAAATACATCACCCCTGACGGGGATCGAACCCGTGATCTCCAGCGTGAGAGGCTGGCGTCCTAAACCACTAGACGACAGGGGCATAAAAACATTAAACGTCTACTATTTAAATAAAATAGTAAATTTCATTGCATTTAAACTCCTTAAGAGCTTTATAAATAAAACTCAGAAATACCTCCAGTAGGATTCGAACCTACGACCTCTGGCTTAGAAGGCCATTGCTCTATCCAGCTGAGCTATGGAGGCTCATAAGAATATATAGTTTTTTTATAATTTGGAGCCGACGGGATTCGAACCCGTGACCTCCTGCGTGCAAGGCAGGCGCTCTAGCCAGCTGAGACTACGGCCCCATAAACAGCTATAAATTGTATAATTATAATTAAAGAGAAGATAAACTACAACATTTAATGTAGACCATTATCTAATGATTAATAAATCAATTTTAATTATATTCTTTTTAATTTGGGCGGAGAAGGATTTGAACCTTCGTAGGCTTCCGCCGACGGATTTACAGTCCGTTGCATTTGACCGCTCTGCCATCCACCCATAAATTTATCATAATACTCCTAACCCTACAAAAACTCATATTATCATTATACTCATACCAATAACCGCAAAAGCTGAAGCCGTACTACCAAAAATACTCTCAGCAGCCTTCCATCTTCCTGTTATTTGTGCCATTTGACGAGAATAATATATTACAGCACAACCTATAGCTACAATAAACAAACCTAACAAAAACTTCATTTGATAAGATATTTATTAAAGAATAAGTTTTACATTAGCGGATGACGGGACTCGAACCCGTGCAAGCAGAGCTGAATTCTGCTATGCTACACCAATTACATCACACCCGCATAAGTTTAGGAAGATATTACTAATTAGTAGTAAGTAATTATCGTACCTATATACTAATTTCTAATAAACATAACAACCTAACTATCCAACTAATCAAGAACTACTAATATGGGTGCGCTGGGACTCGAACCCAGGACCAATAGCTTAAAAGGCTACTGCTCTACCACTGAGCTACGCACCCATAAAGCAACAAATTTGTAACAATAATGTTACAAATCGCTGCGAGACTGCCTAAAAAACCTTATTTATAAGCTTTTTTTGACACTCACAAAACATAACCGTGCATTTAAATATAAATATTTTTACGCTAATTTCAACATGTTTTATGAGTTTTTTTATTCTTTCTCTGAAACATCAGTTTCTACCACTGTTTTCTCTTCTACCTTTTCTTCATTTTCCTCCAACTTTTCGTTGTTTTTCTCTAATTTCTTAATATTTTTGTTATTTTCCTCTACTAAAGCCCCATTTATTCTTCTATATTCTTCTCAAATTGGTAATTTTCTTCAGATTATTACATTTGATTTCAAATCTTCTAACATATCTATATCTCATTTTACAGAAGCCGAAACTAATACTCTCATAGTTTCTTGGAAAGAAGCAGAACTCAACCAAGAATCTGTTTGTTTAGCTATCTGAGTAAGTCATAATACTTGCCTTTGTCATTTAGCTGGAGTTTTTCATTGTAATTCTAACTCTTTGTTCATTTTAGCAAATTTTTCATATTTGATAACATTTCCTGGTATGAATCAAGTATCTCATGAATCCTCTATAATTATTTTAGAAAATAATTGTTTTACAATTATTTCTATATATTTTTCATTCAATGCTTGTCATTGAGAACTATATACTGTCTTTACCCCATCAATAATATATTTTTGAGCTTCAAGATCTCCTACAATAATTCTATATTCTTTGATATCTATAGGTCATCAAGTAAGTATTTGTCCTTTGAATACTTCATCTCCACCAGAAATCTTTATATCAAAACCAGAAGGAACCTCTTTTTCAGATACTTCTACTATTCAAACAATCACTTTACTTTTTGAAACTTCTAGAACTTTACAAACTTCTTGAACTTTCAATTGACTTCTTCATTTTATAGCATATGCTGATCATTTTTTCAAATTCTCTCATTTCTTTACACATACAGTATAACCATCTTTCATTAAATATGGTTTTTTCTGTTCCTCTCCTAAGATTCTCAATTTAATATAATTTCCTGATTCTACAAGTTCCATAACTCCATCAAAAGGACTTATTACTGCAGGTATTTTTGGTGTTCTAACTTCTAATAATTCTTCAACTCTTTTTATACCTTGTGTAATATCTCATTGAGCAGAAGCAACTCATCATGTATGGAAAGTACGCATAGTAAGCTGTGTACCAGGTTCTCATATAGATTGAGATGATATAACTCATACTGGAGTACCTATATCAACAAGCCTTCTTGTTGATAAATCCATTCCATAACATTGAGCACAAGATCATCATGCTGTAGCACATGTTAATGGAGATCTTATTTTCATAGATTCTATCTCTACATCAAATACTTTTTTATGTTTCTTCTCTATCATTGTTCCAGCTTCTAAAAGAAGCTCTCCATTTTCATCTACCAATGCATCTTGAAGTATTCTACCGTAAGCAACTTCAAACATATCGCTTCATTTTGCTAATACTTCATCTTTTACTATTAACATTCCGTCATTTACACCACATTCAGCTTCTTTGATTATCATATCCTGTGTAGCATCAACAAGTCTTCTTGTAAGATATCCTGATTCAGCAGTTTTCAAAGCAGTATCAGCTTTACCTTTTCTAGCACCATGAGCAGCAATAAAGTACTCAATTGGTGAAAATCATTCTACAAGAGCAGATTTAATAGGTAATTCAATAATTTCTCATTTTGGATTTGCTACTAATCATTTCATTCCTGAAAGCTGAGTCAACTGAGACCAATCTCATCTAGCTCCAGAATCAATAAGAACAAAGACATCATTTCCTGGTTTATATAATTCTTTAATTTTTCATTCAATTTCTTGTTTGATATTAGTCCATACAGATACAATAGCTCTATGTTTTTCTCTTTCTGTAGTATGTCCTTTATACCAACGATTATGAATTATTTTTACTTTTTCATCTCATGCTTCCAATAATTCTTGTTTTATAGCAGGCACTTTCAAATCAAATACATTCATAGTAACTGAAGATATAGTTGCATATTTGAAACCATAATCTTTTAATATATCTGACATACGAACAGTTTCTTCTCTACCAGCTGCTTCATAAACATCATCTAATAAATATTTCAAAGCTTTCTTATTTACTTTTGAATTATTAAATCTTAATGATTCTGGTAATAAACTATTGAATAAAACTCTTCCAACTATAGTATTTATTGCTTCTCAATTATGTTGAAGCATAATTCTATCTTTTACCTTTATATTTCCACTATTATGAGATTTTATAACATCCTCAATACTAGCATAAGTTCATATTATTTCTGGTCATACCGTTTGATCATCTGTCAAATAATAAACTCAAAGTACCATATCTTGAGTATGAGTAATAATAGGTTCTCCTGAACCAGGTCTTAATATGTTTTTATCAGATGCTATTAATTCTTTTGCTTCTTTTTGTGCCGCTTTTGATAAAGGTAAATGTAATCACATTTGATCTCCATCAAAATCCGCATTGAAGGCTGTACAAACCAAAGGATGTATTCTAATTGTTTTTCAAGGCATAAGTTTTACCTTGAATGCTTGTATTCATAATCTATGTAGTGTCGGCGCACGATTTAACATTACATATTTATCTTTAATTACTTCTCTAAGGATTTCCAAAGCTATTGGGTCTTCTTCTTTTATAAGTTTTTCTGCTTGTTTTGGAGTATGTACATATTTCAATCTCAATAATTTAGAGATGATAAATGGTCCAAATATTTTTACAGCTATATAAAGAGGCACTCAACATTCATCTAATTTTAGATCTGGTCATACCGTAATTACAGATCTTCCTGAATAATCAACTCTTTTTCAAAGTAGATTTTTTCTAAATCTTCATTCTTTACCTACTAATATATCTGTAAGAGATTTATATACTTTTACTCCTGCACCACTTGATCTTTGATTTTTTTCTCCAACTATCAAATTATTTACTGATTCTTGCAAAAGTCTTTCTTCATTTCTTTTTACTACATCTGGCATCCCAGCATCTATCATTTTCTTCAACCTAGTATTTCTCATCAATACACGTCTATAGAAAACATTGATATCTGATGATGCAAATTTACCACCATCCAATTGTACTATAGGACGAAGATCCGCAGGAACTACAGGTAAATTTCTCAAAATAGCCCACTTAGGTTCTACTCATGAAACGTGTAAATTTATAAGAAGTTGTAATCTTTTGAATATATCTTGCTTCTTTTTTCATTTTGAAACTTTGATATCTTCTTTCAATTTGTCAATTTCTTTTTCTATATCAAAACTCTCTAAAAGATGCTCTATAGCATTCACTCATGATTTGAAATTGAAAGCTCCTTCATACATATAGAATATAGTTCTATATTCTACTTCACTTATTGTAGAATATTGTTTCAATGTATTTAGTCTAGATTTCATATCTGAATACTCTTTTTTCAAATTTTCCTCATTTTCTTTCTTCAATTTATCCAAAGTCTCAAGATTTTTCTTTTTATCAGACGCAGATAATTTTTCTCCATTTATTCTTTCAATCTCTTGCTTATATTCTTTTTCTATAAGATTCATTCTATTCTGATATGTTTTGTCTAGATTCTGTACAATATTCTCTTTTTGCTTCTCATTTACATCTACTACTATGTATTTTACAAAATTTAGAATTTTCTCTATTTCTTTTGCTGACAAATTCAAAACTCCTCCTGCTACTGATGGAGTAGATTTGTAGTACCAAACATGAAGAACGGGAGCTTGTAATTCTATATGTCACATTCTTTCTCTTCTAACTCTAGAAGAAGCAACCTCAACTCAACATTTATCACATATAACTCATTTGTATCTAACTCATTTATGTTTACCACAAGAACATTCATAGTTTTTTATAGGTCAGAAAATCTTTTCACAAAATAATCATCACTCTTTAGATTTTCAAGTTCTATAATTCACAGTATCTGGACTTGTTATTTCTCAACTAGACCAACCTATAATATCAGTTGGTGAAGCTAATTTAATCATCAATGAAGAAAAGTCTTTTTTTGCCATCTAATTTGTAAGTAATTTAGTAAATAGCTATATAGTTAGTTAACTAATTGTAATCTATCCTATTAAATAGGATAGATTTACCAGTTATTCAATATAATTTTATTGATTTTATCTTTTAATCTACTATGCAGAGATTCATTTTAGAGCAAGATTTTTAATTTTTTCTTTTCTTTCAGCATGAATTCTATTTAATTCATCATCATCTAAGAATTTAATCTCTTGGCATAATCATTTCAATTCATAAACCAACAAGTTGAAACTTTCTGGAAGTCAACTTGACTTAATATCTTCTCATTTTATAATAGACTCATATGCTTTATTTCTTCATAAAACATCGTCTGATTTAACTGTAAGTATTTCTTGTAGGGTATTCACTGCACCATATGCTTCCAATGCCCATACTTCCATTTCTCAGAATCTTTGTCAACCATTATGAGCTTTACCTCATAGAGGTTGTTGTGTAATTAATGAGTAAGGTCATACAGAACGAGCATGTATCTTATCTTCTACCATATGTACTAATCTAATTATATGCATGTATCATATAGTTACTCTATTTGGATAAGGATATCATGTTTTTCCATCATAAAGCACTTGTTTACCATCTTCTGGTAAACCAGCTTTCTTTAATAATTTCTTTAAATCCTCTGCCTCAAAATGACTAAATAATGGTACTGCGAATTTTTCTCACAGAGCTTTTGCTACAAGTCATAATTGAGCTTCCATTACCTGTCAGATATTCATACGAGATACTACCCCCAATGGATTTAGTACTATATCAATAGTTTTTCCATCAGCTGTAAACGGCATATCTTCTTCGTTTACTATTTTTGAAACAATACCTTTATTACCATGACGTCCCGCCATTTTATCTCATACTTCTACTTTTCTTGTAGAAGCAACATATACTTTAATCTTCTTTATTATGTTAGCAGATAAGTTTGTTCATTCTGATGAATCTAAAACAACTACATCTACTACTTTACCGCTAGTTCCTGAAGGCAAATACAAAGAAGTATCTTTTACACTTTTTGATTTATCTCAGAATATAGCTTGTACTAATTTCTCTTCTGGAGTCAATTCTCATTCTCCTTTTGGAGTTATTTTACCTATCAAAACATCTTTTCATTCTACATATGTACCAATTCTAATAATACCATCTTCATCTAAATTTCTTAATTTAGAAAGAGATACTGAAGGTATATCATTTGTTGTAAGCTCAGGTCATAATTTAGTGTCAGACACTTCTACTTCAAAGTCTGCTATATGAACAGTTGTTAGTTCATCATCTTGAACTAATCTTCTATTGATAACAATAGCATCCTCATAATTGAATCATTCATATGACATGAATGCAACATTCAAGTTTTTACCTAAAGCTAATTCACCATCAACTACCGATGGTCATTCATATAATATATCTCATTTTTTAATTTTTTGTCATAGAGATACTTTTGGAATTTGATTAATAGAAGTTTTCTGATTTGATTTCTGAAATATTATTAATTCATATTCCTTAATTCAAAGTTTTTTATATTTTACCTTAATTCTCTTTCCATCTACATATAAAACCTCTCCATCTTCTTTTGCTAATACTAACGAATGAGTTCTTTCTGCAACATCTCATTCTAATCCTGTACCTACAAGGTTGCTTTCTCCTTTCAATAAAGGAATAGCTTGTCTTTGCATGTTTGTACCCATGTTAGCACGAGTAGGATCATCATGATCTACAAATGGAATCAAAGATGTATTTGCACTAAATATACAAGATGGATCTACATCCAAATGAGTAATATCATTTACATAATACATTTCCATATTGTAGTAATGTCTACCTGGAAGACGTTTTTGCAAAATATTTTTATGTTCATCCATAGGAGCAGTAACATCTGCTATAATATATTTTTCATCACTTTCTGGAGAAATATATTCTATTTCTTCTGACAAGAAAGGTCTTACTTTGATTCTTTCTTTGTTTCATTTATAAGCAGTTTCTATTTTTTTAGCTGCTGCTGCTGATATCATTTCACCATCCTTTACAAGTACTTTTTTCTTGTCCATTATATCAAATTCCGCTATTCTATTTACTAACTCTATAGCTTTTGGAGCTACATCCTTAGCTACTTTTACAGCTGGTACTTCTACAAATCAATCTTCATTTATTCTAGAATACAAAGCTTGATGCAATACCAAACCAATATTTTGTCATTCTGGAGTTTCTATAGGACATATTCTACCATAATGTGATAAATGCACATCTCTCACTTCAAAAGTAGCCGTCTCTCTTTTGATACCTCCTGGCCCTAACGCTGTAAGTCTTCTTTTATGTTCTAATTCAGCTAAAGGATTAGTTTGATCTAAGAATTGAGACAATTGAGATGTAGCAAAGAAAGATTTGATAGCACTATCTATCATCTTAAAGTTTGCTATAGAAGTAAGCTTCAATTGTTTTTCTAAATCTAATACTGAAAGTTTACCTTTCACAGATTTAGAAAATCTTCTAATAACTGGCAATAAATGATTATACAGTACTTCTCATAGAGTTCTAATACGTCTATTTGAAAGATAATCTATATCGTCTTCAAAATATCATCTTTTATTGTTTCCTAACTTGATAAGATATTTTATAGATTCTATCATAATATCTATAGTCAATAAGTTGTCTTCTGCATTATCATAATCTTTTTCTAAATTTAATTTAGAATTAATTTTTCTTAATACGATAGATCCTAATCTCATTCTTTCAGGATTTTGGAACAATCATTTTATATAATTTATAGCACTTTCTGCATCAATATTTTCACCTGGTCTAATTTTATTGTATATAAACAATGCAGCATCATCTTTATTGGTTGTTTTATCCTTTCATAAAGTATAAGCTATAAAATCTATATCCTTTTTTCATATAGTTCCTTCAAAATATTTATTTATAGCATCATTACTTTCTATTCCAAAAACTCTCAAAAGAGCTGTTATAGGAAATTTTCTTGATCTATCAATTCTCATAGTAATATATCCTCTTTTTTCTACAGTTACTTCTGTCCAAACTCATACCTTAGGTACAATTTTGAAAGATGTAGTAAAAACTTTTTCATTTTTAGAGAAAAATATACCAAAAGATTTAATTATTTGAGAAACAATAACTCTTTCTACTCCATTTATGATATAAGAACCATTTTCTGTGATAATAGGTAACATACCTATATTAACTTTTTTATCAAAAAGAAGTTCTCATGTATTGTTATCTATAAGTTTAGTTCTTCATGAAATAATACCAGAGTAATTCATTTCTTTTTTTCTAGCCTCTTCTATACTAATAGTAGGACTTTCTACGTCTATTTCATCTATATTTACAGTAAATTTTTGATCTCCTGCTATATACTCAACTGGAACAACCTGTTTGAATAGTTCTTTCAAATAGTGATCTACAAATTGTTGAAATCATCTCTTTTGAAGGTCCAAAAGATCAGGAAAATCAGTAAATTTTCTTTGTGTAGATAGAAAAACTCTATTATACTTACTTCTTTTAAATCACTTTAATATATCTTTTTTCATAAAAAAGTTTTTAGTTAGTAAAAAGAAAACGACAAAAGTCGTTTCAAATAATATTTGAAATTAATTTAAATTATCAAAAGTAACGAAAAACAACTGTCTCATATATTTAGCATTACTAAGCTAAAGTAGTTACATTTTATATTTTATATATTATATTTTATGTTTTTTTTGAGGAGTTAATTCATGTCTTCCCTTTCTTCTCCTATTCTTCAATATTTTTCTTCCACTCTTGCTTTTTAGTCTTACCAAAAAACCATGAGTTTTACTTCTTTTTCTCCAATGATATCTTCTTATTCTATTTAACTTTCAAGGCATATCTTTTTATGGTAAAAATTTATAAATTATTTTGACTAATCCAATAAGTAATTGAACAAAAGAATCGTATCACATAATTATAGTTATATGTATACACTTTTTCAAGTCAAAATTAAAGATTTTTTCTATAAAGAAACTTTTCTCTCTTTATAGATTTATTTTATATAAGGAATTAATCCAAATTCCCTAGCATTTATAATAGCTTTTCTTACCCTCTTTTGGTATTTAACAGGTAAGGTAGTGAATCTTCTAGGTTTAATATTACCAAATCTAGTAGTAAATTCTCTCAATAAACCAACTGATTTCCAATTTACCAATTCAACATTGTCTTTTTTAACTAGTTGTTTTTTCTTCATTATAAATACAATTATATATAAATATTATAGTATCTGATCTCTTTTTTCAAAATTATTTTAAGAATTATTATATATAAAAATCCTAAAAATATTTTTGAAAGATAAGAAAATCTTTCAACTTTAATTAACTTCTATTTATTTCATTGAATATCCCTTCTTCTTTTTCTTCTTCTACAGCAACTTTATTTACTTCAGAATACTTCAAGAAAGTATCTTTATCAGACATTCTAAATAATTTCCATCTATTTATACCAACCATAACTTTTAGGGTCTTTTTGATAGAAGCTAATCCTTCATTATCAAGTCTTGTACAAATACTATAAAAATAAGCTCTTTGCTCTTTATTCATAGCAAAATGCAAATCTAGATAACCAATATCATCAATCTCTTCTATTTCTCCTTTAGAAGATGTGATCATTTTTTCAATTTCTTCCTTTTTAGCTTTTATGTTTTCTCATGAAAGCTTAGGATTTATAAGTAACACTAATTCGTATCTATTCATCAAATAGAAATTAATAATTAAATCTATATTATATAGCAAATCTTATAATATCTACTAATTCAAAATCACTTGTTATCAAGTCTTTTACTTTTTTTGAATCATCTCTAATCCAAGTTTGTTCAAGCAAAACAAGTTCTTCATATATTTTTCTCATTCTTCATTCTACAATTTTTTCTAGAATATCTGCTGGTTTATTTGATCCTTCCAAATCTTTTGCGATAAGTTCTTTATGAGAAGAAACAATATCAGCAGGTACATCTTCTACTTTGATATATTCTGGATTCATAGCAACTGATTGCAAAGCTATTTCTTTAGCTATTTCATCATTTGCAGTTCCATTATATAAAACAACTCCTACTACCTTGCTCCCTGGATGTTCGTAAAGATAAGAACTTCCTTTTCTTAAAACAACATCTGTTAACCTTATATTTTCTCAAATAACAGCAACTATATCGTTTACTAAAGGCATAAGATTGTTTTCTATAAATTCAGAATCCAATTCCTCAAGACTATTAACTTCTTGTCCTAAATTGAATACTTCATCTAATAACTTATCAGCTGTTTCTACGAATTTTTCATTTTTCGCAGCAAAATCAGTTTCGCAAGCTAATTTTATAGCAGCAACAACATCTCATTCTTTTTTAGCTTTCACAACTCATTCATCAGTAGCTCTACCTGCTTTCTTAGCAGCCTTTAGAGCTCCTGCTTCTCTCAAGAATTTTACAGCACTATCTAAATCTCAATTTGATTTGATAAGAGCGTTTTTACAATCCTTCAAAGGAGCTTGTGTAGAATTTCTAAGTTGTTTTAATAAGTTTATATCAACTTTTCACATATTTTTCTAATTAATATTACTAAAGTAAAACTATTTTTTTATCTCAATCTTTGTTTCAAAGGTATCAGTTATCCATCATCATAATTCATGAAAAAAAGGCAAAAACAATTTTTCTCATTCATCAGATTGAATAAAATATCTACCATTCAACGCTTGTTTTACAAATATAAGTAAAACAAGAAATAAAACAAAGAATACTAATACTGGCAATATCCAAACATAAGGAATCAAGACAAAAGCTGACGATACAGCTGCAACAATAAAAAACACAGTCCAATAACCAAGAGATTGCTTAAGGTGAAATATTTCGAATACCGTAAGCTGTTTTTTATGCAAAGCAGCTATAATACCAGTAACAAAATACATCAACATGGCAGTCTTTCTTTCTGTTTCGGCTGGAACATACGCATCTTCCGTCATTTCAGTTACATCGTCTCTGTTTGACTCGTTAGCCATAATAGCAATTTATTAAGATAATAAGTATTTTAATACATAGTCTATACTTTTGTAAGAAGCAGTATTTACAAACAATACTGATTCATCGTCTATCCATCTATCAAAATCTGTATTAGCTAAGACAATAGTATTTGATGCTTTTATAATAGCTAATTCATCCATTACTTTGCCATGATAAAAACCATCTACTACTATTACAGTAGCAGGTATTTTTTTCATACTAGTAACTCACTTATATATTAATTCAAGCTTTTTCAATTGTCTTTGCTTCATTAATTTCTCTTTCTTTGTAAGTTTTTCATAAGCTTCAGATGCTATAAATCTTTTTAGTTGATTCATAGAGTCAATCCTTTTTTTAAAGGTTTTGAAGTTTGTGAAAACACCTCCTGGTACTTTATTATTCAAATAATAAATACCCTTTTTTTCTGCCAACTTTTCTAGCTCTCCTCTATAGAACTCTTTATCAAAAACAATCAAAACCTCTTCTCAATCTTTAAGAGCTTTCTCAATTTTTAATTTTATAAGATCTAATTTATCAGCTATTTTTGAAGGATCCAAAACAACTACTCCTCCTTTTACTCATAACCAATATTTTGAAGTATGCTTTAAGTTAGACAAAAATTTAGGTGTCCCTACATACAATTTGTTTTCTATAACTGCATCTACGCTAGCCATATAGTATGATGTTTAAATATCTAAATTTTTCTTACTTAAGATTTACAATAGCTCCCGCTTCTTCTAATTTATCTTTGATTACATCAGCTTCTTCAGATGTAATTTTTTCTTTGATAGCGACAGGTGCTTTTTCAACGATAGCTTTAGCATCTTTAAGACCTAAACCTAACACTTCTTTTACAACCTTGATAACAGGTATTTTACTTGGTCCTACTTCTGTAAGCTCAACAGTAACTGTATCATCACCTTCATCTTCAGCTTCAGCTCAACCAGCAACCATTACAGGAGCAGCAGCAGCAGCAGAAACACCAAATTCTTCTTCTAAAGCTTTTACAAGATCAGCCAAATCAACAACAGTTAATTCTTTAACTAGATCCATAATTTTTTGTGCATTTGCAGACAATTTAATATCAGACATTCTTAATATATTATTAATAAACTAAATAAATATCATAAGATTATTTCTTATCTTTTACTTGATCCAATACTCTTACAAAAGACGAAAGTAAACTACTTCCAACTCATGCAAATCCTTGTAATGGATAATTCAACATATACAAAAGTTTTGATATAAGTTCTTCTTTTCATGGTAGAGTAGACAAAACTTTTACGTATTCTCCTTCTTCCCAAGACTTATCAAACCATCCTCCTGCATAAGATAATGTAAATTTTTTCTTATCTTTTTTCCAAGATTTTAAAGTAGTGTCTATTTGTTTCAATGGTGCAATATCCTCATTATACATAAGTACGGCTATTGAACCCTCTAACTTATCAACACTTTCTAATTCATATCAAGCTTCTTGTAAACTTCTAGCTAACACTCTTTTTTTTACAACCTTGTATTCCCCACCAACAGCAGCAATTTCTTGTCTTAGCTTATTGATTTCGTTTACAGGTATAGCATCGTAAGATAATATTACAATACTAGAGTAGTCAACTACCATTTCTTGATACACTTTTGCAAGTTTTACCTTGTCAGATTTTATCAAAGGCATTATACATCCTATCATAAAAATAAAAAAACTCCTTACACACTAAAAGGAGAATCGTCATAACAACAATCACACCTCCCATAGGGTTTATAATCTATAAATAGAAATACCTAAGATCTTTAGTATATAAATTTAATCAAAATGGGCCAGGTAGGACTTGAACCTACGACCCAGCGGTTATGAGCCGCTTGCTCTGACCAACTGAGCTACTAGCCCATATTTAAGACAAATCAAGAAGACTTATGAACCTTTTATAATCTTTCTTCTTAATAAGATATCTTTTAAATGGTGGGTGATATAGGATTCGAACCTATGACCCTCTGCTTGTAAGGCAGATGCTCTCGCCAACTGAGCTAATCACCCAATCAAATCAGTCCCAGGGGGAATCGAACCCCCGTCGCCGGGATGAAAACCCGATATCCTAACCACTAGACGATGGGACCAGACTAATTTAATAACAAATATTAAACAGTTTATACTCAAACTAGCCAGATGTCGGATTTGAACCGACAACCTGCCGCTTACAAGGCGGATGCTCTACCGTTGAGCTAATCTGGCAGAAAAACGGAATCGACGGGATTCGAACCCGCGACCTCCTGCGTGACAGGCAGGCGTTCTAAACCAGCTGAACTACGACTCCGCACAAAATAGAATAACTAAGCTTCTATTTTTATAGCTAATCTAGATTTTTTTCTAGATGCTGTTTTTTTATGAAGAATATTTCTTCTCTTACATTTATCAATAGAACTATAAGCAACGCTTAACAATTCTTCTAACTTCTTTTTGCTTTCTCCTATATCCAAAGCTTTTTTAAAAGTTTTGATAGACTTTTTCATAGCAAGCTTAAAAACAAGATTTCTCTCTCTTAATACTATACTTCTTCTACTTGCTTTCTTCGCTGATTTAATTATAGCCATTTAGTTTGTCTAAAACATTTAAAACATTACATACTCCGAGGGAGGGACTCGAACCCACGACCCAGTGATTAACAGTCACTTGCTCTACCAACTGAGCTACCTCGGATAATACTTGCCAAGGCATTCTTTTGACATACCTGACTATAATAAGTATTTCTTTCCAAATTTCAAGTCTTTTTTTGTTTAATTTACCGAGAGAGGGACTTGAACCCTCACACCAAAAGGCACCTGGTTCTAAGCCAAGCGTGTCTACCAATTCCACCACCTCGGCATACAAAATGTAGACTTACTGTTTCTAATCTAGAATCTCGGGAGGTAGGACTTGAACCTACGACCTCCTGATTCAGAGTCAGACGCTCTACCAACTAAGCTACTCCCGATTATAATAGTAGCATAGATCAATAGATCTTATATATTTACAGATTCTTTATTAATAATCTATCTAATCTATAAATATTATATATTGCGGGGGTAGGACTTGAACCTACGACCTCTGGGTTATGAGCCCAGCGAGATACCACTTCTCCACCCCGCATTAATATAAGAAATCTTTACTTTTTTTTACACAACAAAAAGTAGTGAGTATCATTATATAGAAAAACTTTTATTTATCAAGTGTTTTTATGTTATTATTAATTATAATTCAAAATGCACCACTAATCATTATAATGTAAAATACCATTTCAACATTAATAATATTAGCGATGCATAACAATAATAAACAATTCAAACACCTAAATCAAGAGCAAAGAGTAGAAATTTATGGTTTACTCTGTAAATGACTATCTTATCGTAAGATTGCTAAGG
>Ga0208901_1000266_pt1 | contig 31695 bp, 29 predicted proteins | sample AntAceMetag02UKF_FD_184764 | JGI IMG/M metagenome (GOLD analysis project Ga0208901, IMG submission 184764) | Saline lake microbial communities from Ace Lake, Antarctica - Antarctic Ace Lake Metagenome 02UKF (SPAdes) (version 2) | ecosystem: Environmental > Aquatic > Non-marine Saline and...
AAGGAGAAGATACCGAACCCCATTCAGTTTGGCCGAAGAACTCTTAAAGGAATCGGATGATTCCATGACTTCGCATGGGAGTCTCATTTTTTCTTGGCAGAATCCCGAAGATGAGGCAAAGAAGAATATGATAATACACATTGCCAAAAGCAACCATTTTCTCAAAAACATGATTCAACTCCTTTCTGTCATTTCATACAGACACTCTAACAGGAAACACTTGCTCCTCTTCGACCAACCCGGTCACATATGCAAACACCACCCTCACCACGTATCCCATAACTTATGATATTCGTATCGAGTAGATACATATCTTTGCTGGTTGATCCATACTAAAGTTTCTTGATGGCAACGCTTCAGGGATTTGGAAATCCTGGTCCACAGTAAAAGAATCCCAGAAATCATCCGGTCATCTGGTTCTTTCAAGCGGTTCAAGAATTACCTTAGGATCGTGGACGCAATAACTTTCGTAAGCAGGCGCATAGATTTGGGTCAGGTTCGGAGTCTTCGCTTACCTGTTCGATATGGAATCACAAGAGCTGAAGTAATAGCGGGCTATTTCAATGTTCTTTTGATTTCATATCGGGCGAAAATGGCCTGAAGTTATGATGATTAGTTGGGGAAGTTATTGCGTCCACGATCCTTACCATCTTTTTTGCTGATTTTTGCTTCACTTCCCTTGAAACGAAATTCTTTGGGTAACCTAACCGCTTGCGACCGACCGTTTTGAAATACTTTTGCTATTAATTCAATAACTTACATCCTTTCACAGGATCGATATATATCAGTATATATCATCTACAGCAAAAGTCAACCGTAACTCTAATCCCTCTGTGCAATTCACTTCTAACAGCGAGGTCTATTCCGTAAAACCTTTTCGAGTCTTTTATTTCTCTGGGCATATTTCACCGGACCGTAATTTTATTCTTTAGGCAATGTTTTCAGAAAGCCGCTTGAGGGAATAGATCCCATCCAACCCGCGAACAAGTTTCGGCCGCTTCTCATGCCTTGAGGTAAAATATCCCTTGAAGTCCTGGTACACCCTGGATACAAACTCCTTCGTACCGATGATCCCGCTGTCGGTGAAATACCGGGTGCGGTACCGAAATCTATCCACCTGGCTTAATTTCTTACACTTTCCTTCTGATTTCTGACTTCTGACTTCCCTGCCCCGTTGAACCGGGTTCCCTCTTAGGGTGTTCAACTGGGGTGTCTTCTGTTCCCCTCCAATCCCACCTTTTTCAAAAACAAACCGTCGGTAATGGGCAAGCCGAACCTTCTCGCCCTCGAATGCCTGCCCCGTGCAATTCACTTGTGACAGCGGAGCGTATTTCACTGGGGCAAACTCTCTCAGACCGAAATCCGTATAAAAAAACCGGTCACGGTTATTTGTCTTTGCATGATAACCGAGAGAACACCACCGGTATTTTTCGGGTTTTTCTGCAATCCCGGCTCGAATAGGATTGAGGTCAATATAGGCCAAACAGTTGATAAGTGTCTCCCCGTTATCCACAACACCGCTCTTTTACCCAGTTAAATAAGATTTAAGCCTTTGTTCGTAACAGATGAGTTTTGGGGCCCGGCGGGAAACTGTTGAGGGAACAAAACATTTCGGTGTTGTGAAAATCTTAGTTTGGGGGGGTTAGAGAAACAAACGTGAAAATTCGGGAGACGTTACAGTGAAGCACAGATACATGGTACATCTCCAAAAAAAGCTCAAGCTATTTAACCGGGTGAACCCGGTTAAATAAGATTTGAGCCTTCTATGAAGGAACTGTCGGCGATGGACCACGAAGGCTAGACAGCCTGAGGGAGTAGATAAGCTATAAGTCGGTTCGTAGCGGGGAGACATCAGGCCGCCTCCGCGAATGGGTGAGGAAGATTGTAATAGACCTCATCCGGGGTCAGATTGTCAAGAGATTGGTGAAACCGATCCCTGTTATAAAATTTAAACCAGTAACGGAGTCCGTCATGGAGCTCATACCCGGTGGCAAAAGAGTGAAGGAAAATGTAGTGGTACTTGAGAGTCCACCACAGCCGCTCTATAAAAATGTTGTCCTGACAACGCCCCCTGCCGTCCATGCTGACGGCGATGCCGTTTTTTTCTAACAAGCCTGTAAAGGCCTCGCTGGTAAACTGAGCACCCTGGTCGGGATTGAAGATCTCAGGGGCCCCGTAGCGGTCTATCGCTTCGGCGAGTGCTTCAAGACAGAAGTCGGTCTCCATCGTGTTGGAGAGCCGCCAAGAGAGCACTTTGCGACTGTGCCAATCAATAACGGCCACCAGGTACATGAAACCCCTGCTCATCGGGATGTACGTGATATCGGTTGCCCACACCTGATTGGGATGATCGATTTTCAGGACCCGCAGCAGGTACGGATAGATCTTATGCTCCGGATGCGGTCGACTGGTTTTGGGCTTGGGGTAGATGGCCTCCAGACCCATTAGACGCATCAGACGCTGTACACGTTTACGGTTTATTTTATAGCCCAGCCTGCGCAGATAGGTCCTCATGGAGCGTGATCCCCAAGTGGGGGTCTTGAGGTACTGTTCGTCGATGAGTCGCATCAGTTTCAGACCCTCGGCCTTGATAGGTTTAGGCTGATAATAAAACGAGGATCGGTTAATACTCAGCAACTGGCACTGACATGAAATACTCATGGCGATATTGCTTGGATCGACCATCCGCTTTCGCTGTTTAAAGCTTACATACTGAGCCTTTTCGACAAAAAATCGCGTTCTACCTGTAGCTGGCCAATCTTTTTGTAGAGTTCATCAACTTGTTTATCTGACTGCTTTTTAGCCTTCTGGTTTTTATCGAAAATATCGCCCGCTCCGGCCAGCAGGGCACGCTTCCAAGCGGCGATCATAGTTGGATGTACACCGAATCTTGCAGCCAGTTCGGACATGGTCTCTTCGTTTTTAAATGCCGCCAGTGCGACTTTTGCTTTGAACTCGGGGTTGTACTGTTTGCGTTTGTTGCTCATTGTCAGATCCTTTCTATTTTAGACTGACTTAGAGCTTATCACGTTGTCCAGTTTTTGGGTACCACCGCCGTCTACCATGCCAAGTTTTCAGGAATTTTTCTCTTCGGAGGGCGTCTTGCTGTGTCAGGCAGGATTCGTAGTAGATAAGTTTTAGAGGTCGTCGGTTTTTGGTTGACTCGATATAACCTTTGCAATGCTTCTTTTACCCAGTTAAATAAAACTTTTTTCGGTCAGTTAGGGGAGTTTTAATGCGAAGCATTATTTAACCGGGCGGGTCTTAGCTTGAGATCTTTTGTATATCCAACATAAAATTGGTCATCTACCTCACTTTGCAGTACATAAGTATAATACATTTTTTCTCAAGCTATTTAACTGGGTAAACAGAAAACCAAGCACCTCAGCAAAATAGACTTCCGCCAACCATCTGATATGGTTAAGCATAAAATCTTTCTCCACATCTTCCAGAACATAGCCATTCAAGGCTGTCCGGGACATGACGTGATACACTGCCTTTTCTTCTTTCAACACCAATCTTGCTATTCTAGGCATAGCTCAAAACCTCCCCACAGCCCTTATTTTCAACTCGAAACCCAAAACTGTTTTCCCCCTGTTCTGTTTTCACCGAATCTACAGCCCTCACCCGGGTTTGCCAACATAATTCGCCTGTCCCAATTTTTTTCATTCACAGCAACATCCCATAGGGATACCTCTCGTCTTTGAATATATTCTAAAAAATCGATTCTTAAACATTATGGCCGGGAATTGCTGTCAAGAACGAGACTCAGCCAGACGTTAGATGCGCCAAAGCCGGGCGGCGATATGCCTCCCCTTTTCCGTACGTCGAAGCCACTCCCGCACGATATGGAATCCCCAAATCCCTCCCGCAAGGATTTTGCCCTTTAACGTAGGACGAAACGCCATCAAGTTCAGACGCATCTGAGCTTCTTTTCCCCCGAGGCGACTCTTATAGTGGATGTCGCCGGAATCTGAGTCAATAATGCGAGTGCCGCGTGCAATAGCCCGTTCAAGGTTGTGCTTAAACAAAATCCAGCCGGTGCTATATTTCTTGAAGCGTTGGTCATATTGATTCGCGATTAGGTAGCTGATGTCCCCGGTCGTCAGAACCAGCCTGAACGAAATGGGTTCGCCCCTTATGTAGGCCACCCAGACATCGAGTTGCCTGCGCGGTGTCAGCGAGATCGCTGTGATCCGCGACCAAAATTCATGATCGGTCTCGCTTCGGAATCGCAGATCTCCTCCTTTCTCCACCAGCCAAGAGTGGCTTTCTATCGTTTGCAGATCGCGCCAGAGTGCGGAGGCCGTTGCTAAGTCGGGATTCGCGATGTGGCGTATCTCTGCGTCTCCCTCACGAAGAAATCGCCGTTCATAGTAACGCATGTCTTTCATGGCGTGAGTCTTGGCGTAGGAGTCGAAGGAGTTCGCGAGCTCATTGACGATCGTACGGCCCAGAGGGATCGCGACCACGCGAAGCGGGCATTGGTCGAGCGCCACCAACAATGCGGCACGCTCGGGGGTGGCATCGTCAAACGGGCTCAGTCGCAGAATGTCCCAGCCGGGTATTGATGCCAATTTGTCGGCGAATCCCGCGCAGACGTCATCAGTTGCTCCAAGGTTGCACGGAAAGGACCGGACTGGTTGATACAGGCCAGCCAGCGACAGAACCGTCAGACCTCCTTGTCTTCGCTCCGCTAGCGGCAGACCACCCATCATTCGGCCTTTAGAGTCACGAGCGATCAGCGTCAAAACTCGGCCCGTCCAAGGCCTCATATTTGCGTAGGCTAATAGCCAGGACTGGTACCAGTCGAAGCTGAACAGGTGCTGCGTGGGAGGACAGCCTGCGAGGCAGTCATCCCAAAGATCACGTAGATCTGGCATCACACTGCCCGTACCTTCGTAGATCTCTATGGTAATTTTCTCGGACATGCAGTTGAGGCATTTCCCCTTTTTTATATACTCACTTTATGGTCGAGATAGAAGTACAGCGCGCGTAGCCTTAGGCGAAGAGTTTCCGACACCCACCCTTTCGGTATATGCGGCGGGTTCCTAATTTCACCTTAACTCACGTTTCTGTAAGCCCCTCGTTTCATCCCGGACGGTCGGATTCCCCGAGTCCGGTGGGCCGTAATGGCATTTCCCCGTGACACTTCCCTTTTAAAGTGCTCTCGCACATACACCCCTTAGTTACCGTGCTTAAGCAGAGATCTTATTCGTTTGTCAAGACCACACCTAACCAAAACCAAATGAGTCAGATTATACATGAAATTTAGCAAGCGCTGAAAGAGAACAATTAACCATCCGTACGTCCAAGCCTGGACTATATACGAAATACTAGCATCACATTTCTGATTCCCCAGCACTTTCTTATATTGATTATCTCCAAAACCAAAATCCAAACAATAAGGCTTATTATCCTTAAACAAATCTTCCAAAATGTAATAATTCAAAACACTACCGGGGCTGTATTTTCGCCATCTCTTATAAAATCCTATTTCCTCATAATAATATTTGTTTTTATACTGATAACCGATCAGAAAGGCTACAGGATCATCTCCACATTTCAAAATATATGACCTTAGCCAACCTTTTTTAGATATAGCCTTGAACAGATTAACGGATGCATCAGAGTTTCTTTGATAATATCCATATGTATCCGCTTGCCACGTATTTCTAAATATTGCATCAACATCTTTAAGAAATTTGCGAATCTGATCACATTGAGTGATTTTTTCGACTTTAACATTATCATCACCCAATTTCGATAAAATGCGAACACTCCTTTTTAAATTATATCTAGTTTTCCTATTCATCGACATTAAATAGACATTGAAATTTCCCTGCAATATCAATTGATAGCTCTTTTGCACTTTTTGCAATGATATTTTAATTTTATGTCCATTATTTTTCTCTTTACAATTGACAAAATAATTCCATAATTCTCCACTCAAAAACATACAGTCAATAATAATAATATCAAACAAATTAAAAAATGATTGCAATTTTTGAAAAACCAGGGAGTAATAATTTTGTTTCGCATCGCTCTTTCCGATTACGATGTCATCTCCAAATATTTTCATTAATTTCACAGGAAAAGAAAAAAGTTTCAAAACACTCAATCTTATATCAAACTTTGTTCTTCGAATGTAGAAAGGCGCTATGCATTGAATCATATTATCTTTTCTAAAAACAATAAAAAAAATACTTATTGAATCCTTTTCAGCCTTTAAGCGCATGAGTATTAGGTCGGGATCCTGGAAAAGATTGAAGTTTCCGACACCTTTTTCCATGAACTCTTTCCATTCTGGAATGAACTTCTCAAACGTACAAATTGACCTAATAACTTCGACATCAAACATATATATTCGCCTCAGACGACTACGGATCCAGGCACGATGTAATGATGCAACAAAATTCCGAAATCATAAAAATTGGGGAACACACCCTGCTCTCTGTTGTGTTTTTTGGATTCAAGAAACTAATTGTCCCTGTTTTCGTCTCTAAACAGTTTGCTCTAAAGGCCCGGAATTCGTTTTTAAAAATTTCTTATCGAGGACCCAACGGTTAATTTTTGGTTTTTTTTACTTATTTGATTCTTCTCTTACAAGACGAAAACCGAGATTGGCAAAAATTTTATTCGGCTCGGTACCACTTCTATTTCCAGAACGACATGCCGAAGCATAACTATTCCAGCCACCACCACGAATAACTTTAGATGAGCCGGCTGAAGGCCCTTTAGAATCTACCACAACTCCAGTAGGGTACTGACCAAACCAATCCTGGCACCATTCCCAGACGTTGCCATGCATATCTATCAATCCCCAGGCATTGGACGAAAACTCTTTCACACCAATGGGCTTTTCCCTATACAAACCCGTCTTGCACCCCTCCAACGGATAATGGCCGCAATAATTGGCTTTAGCTGTAGACAAACATTCCCCAAATGAAAACGGCGTCTTTGTGCCTGCCCTGCACGCGTATTCCCACTCCGCTTCCGTGGGCAATCGATACGTATCCCTTTTCTCGAAATCATTTAACCGTTTGATAAACAATTGAGCATCATTCCACGATACCTGTTCTACGGGACAATCATCGCCACACTCCTTATAAAAAGAGGGATTTGTCCCCATGATCGCTTTCCATTGACCCTGGGTAACTTCGGTCGTCTGCATATAGAAACCTTTGCTCAGCGTAACCTGATGAGGCACATCCATTTCAGAGGAACCTGATTCTTCCGACAGGATTCCCATGATGAAGGATCCTGGAGGGATGAAGGTGAACTCCATTCCCTGTTTGTTTTTCAATGTTTTCTTTTCGATGGACTCTATTTTTCCCATTTCATTTATATTGTTTGCTTTTGAAGTCGGAGTGCCACTTTTGGCTTCAGGTGCTACCACCTTACCTCTTACTATTTTAGAACTCCTTCCCCCATAATACTCATATGCACCTATGTCAGGACAACAACCGTTAGGACGAAGGTTCCCTATCAAATCTTTGCCGAACGAATGTTCAGCAATCCCTTTATCAATAGCTGTACTGGTAGCCTTTAATTGAAAGTCAGCATTCTTATGATTTGCGAAAGTTTCCCCGATTGTTGCTTGAATGGAGTGCCGGTCTTTGCCACTACTTTGTCCAGTGACAAAATTAGATGCTTTATTTGCTATTTCCGAGAATTTTCTCTGCCATTTGCCAAAACGATAGGCATCATCATCAATCTCCCAAATCCTTCCATCTTTGGGAAATAGGTTATAGTCAGATACAACTTCCAGATCACCGATCTTATTTGTTGTTGAAAAACAGGGGACGTTTCCTTCAGTAAGGATGATATTGTTATAAAAAGTGTCCCGAATCGCCCCATAGTTTAGGCCAATAGCGTAAGAGGCCCCTCCCGGCATAATAATCGTGTTGTGGATTACATAATTATCATTCGAAGGTACAGCGCCATCACCCTTAAAAAAAGCTACCCCCCTCTTCTTGTTGTTGTAGAGAAGATTATTTCTAAAAACCGATTCAGTAACTCCATCACAATTAATACCAGTCTGAATATTATCGTAAATAACATTATTTTCGACTAGTGCATAAGATATTATCCCATCTCCCCCTGAACTTATATCTCCGTTCATATGAAGCCCAATCCCCGAATTATTATGAAGCAAGTTGCCTCTCACAATTGGATAATCGCTACTGTCGGCAACATAAATCCCAACCTTACCATCGTAGGAATCATTGTTTTCAACTGTAATGTGGTCACTAAGCGAAAAAAAGATATTCGCATGTCCAGCGCCATAGATTTTGCTATTTTTGAGAATACTCCCGTTTGAATGGGTAAATCTTATCCCCCTGCTATGAGCATCCTTCGAAGCACGAACAGTCAAATTGTCTATTATGATGTAATCTGCAAAAGAAATTTCGAACGCATTTCTTGAAGTACATTCGGACAGATCTATAAAGGCTCCTTTGCCATTTCCTCTAACTATTATAGGCATATCACTCTTACCTGAAATCTTCATGCTGACTTGCTCATTTTCAACATGATGGCCTGGATTAACTAAAATCGTGTCTCCTGGCTTAACTTTGCTAAGCGCATTGCGCAAAGACCTCCAAGGCTTCAATTCAGAACCATTATTGGAATCATCCCCTTTAACGTCTAAGTAATACACCCCCCCACCGCAGGGAGTAGTTTGCCAGGACCCTCCACAACAGAACCCGGAATACTGCTTATTTCCAGAACAAATACAACCACCAACCGGAATAACATTTTGTTTGCATTCCTTACATTCTGCATCTGCCCCCGAACAATCCTCATCAATGCCATTCCCACAGATTTCTTCACTTTTGATACAATTTTCAGATATTTCTGCGCACAGGGCAGATTGGAAGAAATTCACGCCTATTAAGAAAACGAAAGAAATGATAGAGAATAAGACTCTTTTAACAAAAACCATTTTCGTAATTTTCCGCAAAATGACATCTTTCATAATTTTTCCCCAGCTTTCCATGGAAATATTGAAAGTATTCAGATCCTTTCCATAACCAATGTAAAAAAAATATACAGAGGTTAAAAAGTCAGATTCACATAATAAAAAAAATTTAAACCCTTATAATTTCTTGAGTTTTCGAAAAATAGTTCTTTGAAAATTTGGAGTTTTGGCATTGTATTTGCTTATGCTGCCTGAGCCAGTTCGATTTTGGCGCTTTCTTCCGTGCATTCTTCTATTTGAATCAGTTCCTTATGCTTTTTTCGCTTTCTGCCCAGCCTCTTTTTTTCAACAGCAATCCACTTTGGCACCAGATCCTCGTCTTTTTGAACCCTATCCATGAAAGCCTCAAGATTCTCGCATTGAGCTTGACGAACTATCGAAGGAACCGTCAATGGTTCCTTTGACAAATTTCCAGCAGTGCTTCGCTTGTAGTTCTCGAAATGGAGGAGGGAGTCAATCCAGGACACCAGGCATAACGCTAGTGTCACGCCTTGCTCACTCCTGATAGTGGCTCCCTCCATATCGGTTAACTGCTTAGCATTCCTGAAAAATTCTTCGATAACCCATCGATGGCTATATGCGGAGATAGTTTTGGTGGCTTCCCAGGTGAGCTCATTGGTGAGGAGATACTTGATGGTTTGCTTGGCAGGGTCGATACTTTGAATGATTCGATGTTTTCCTGCAATAGAATTTAGCCGTGCAGTGATGACCTTTGTATGATAGAGGACTTTTTCCTTCTTTCCTATCTCTATATTAGCGGAAAACCCACATTTACTAATCGTTAATATGGCCTTGAAAACATCTGGTAGTTTTATAAGATCGTACTGCCTTTTGGCTATTTTACCTGTAGGAGTCAGTTTGGAGTTCTCGCAGGGGACTCTTACATTTAGAGAATGTTTGATTTCAATAACATAACTCATGCCTAAATTTTTGAGACCTTTTACAAACGGACCACTTCCAAACCAAGAATCTGCCAAAACAATACCACGAGGAAAACCGTGGTCAGTTGCCCATTGCAGCATTTCGATAGCGAGTTCGTATTTGGGTTTACAAACGTACTTTTTCCCATTCTGCCAAGACATGTTCTCAGTGTCTTGATAATAAATTTTGTGGCTGATGGGAAATTTAATGACGCCACCATCGTTATAATAAAGTACAACTACACAGGTCGCTTTGAGATTCGTCTTAATCGCATGATCGAACAAAATGAATACACCGTGGATCCACTTGCAATAATTTGTGTGGTGTTTCATCGTATCGTCTACGCAGTAATAGCCGTCTTTAAGTTTATATAAGTGCATAATTTGCAACGCATAAAGATTTTGCATTTCAGTTGTAGAAAATTTTGCATGAGAAAAAAAGTGAGATAATGCGCTGACGGATTTATCTCCAAGCCACATACGATTGATAGCTGAGAGGCTGAATTTCCCTCCCAACACCAAAGCTGTCGCAACCATCGTCAAATTGTAGAACTGAGCATTCGTCAAGGCTGGCTGAAGAAATGTCAGCCCAGAAACAATAAATGGAAGGCGCTCGGCACAAGGAATTTTCATAGGGTCCTCCTGGTATTTTAGGAAAAAATAACAGTGTGCCAAGGTATTGTTTCACAGCTTCCCAAGAATGTCCAATTTTATTTTTCGAAAACTCAAGTAATTTTTCAGGTTAGCGATGAAAAAACCGAAGCAAGTTTTCCAGTCAAATATTTTCTTTCATATTTTGAGATATCAACCATCTCTTCTTTTAAGATTGATCCATGGTCTTCAGCCAGTCTTAAAATATGTTTGCAAATGAGATCAGCTTCATTTGGATGAATTATTGCCACATTTCCATATTCTGCATTTAGTAACCTACTTGTTTCACCTTCAGGAACAATTGCCATGATATGTTTGCCCGTAGCCATATATTCAAATGTTTTTGCGGGTATTATTTGTTCGGCACCCCATATATCATTAAGGGTTATTATCAAGACATCCGATTCCTGCAATACCTCTATCGCCTCATCATGCGGAACATAACCCCTCAAATCAATAATATTCTTTAAGCCATCGTTCTTAAAATAACTAAGCTCCTCATTGACAATTCTCCCCATAATGGTGATATGTAATTTACCTTCTATATCAGGGTAATTGCGAACTAAAACTTCTATTGCCTTTACAAAAGGCAATAAGGAGGTTGCTTTCCAAACCGTACCCGAATATAGAAAGTGCATTTTCCGATCACTTTTCTTTGCCTTAGGTTTCACTTGAAATGGGTAGAAGTCGCTCGGATCATAACCATTTGTTATTACGTAGCCTTTTTCCTTATTAGTGGAAAGATATCTTTCTGAAATATTTTTCGCATAGGACGCTGTCGCAACAGTAAAAGCAGAGCAATGCGAAACAACGTACTTTTCTAAAAACCCATCCAACGCTGCAGCAAACTTGGTCTTAGCAGCATTTTCCATATGTAAGCGATAGAATCCCCAATCATCCCTAAAATCCGCCACAACCGGTATTCCCAAGGCCTTTCCAATATAAACAACCGGAATAAGTGACGAAAAAGGAGGTGCAGATACAAAAAGGCAGTCAACTGATTCTTTCTTAAGAATTTTCCATAAGGACAATAGCAAACCAGGCCACCACAATATCTGAGGATCAGGAATCATTAATCCATTTTTGAGCCATTCCATATACCCGGTTATATTTATTGAATTCTTATTCTTATCTCCTCCAACAATTAATTTCTTTTTCAGTTCATAGTTAGGCTCAAGAGTCCTCGCCCAATAGATTTTTGTACTGAGTGGGATATCTGAAACTTGGCTAGTATCATACAAGGGGACAGAAGGATTCTTGACAGATAAAACAATCGGCTCCCATTCAAAATGCTTAAGATATTTTATAAATTTTGTACATCTTTGGACACCAGCCCCTCCAACTGGTGGTAAAGCATAGGTAACCATCAAGACTCTTTTCATTTAGGAACCTTTACCCGCAGTATTTTTAAAAACTACTATTTCTAAATTCTCACTCGAAATTTTTGTTTACAACTTTGTATACTATTTTAAAAAAAAGTTCGATTTCTGCATCGATTCCACCATTCTGGTTACTGTTGTAAATGTAAACCCGCGGTCAATCAACCGAGGGATCTCTTCTTGAACAATCTCTCGAGATAAGGCCCCGTCGTCGTGCATAAGAAAGATATCGTTCTCTCTCGCATTCTGAATTATTCTTGAAGAAGATGACACTGATGAATAGTCAAAAGAATCTCGACAGTCTAAAGACCACATTACAATCACTATTCTCCTTTTCACACAATATCTTAAAAGTGGAATACTCAATTTACCATATGGTGGTCTGAAGAGTTTAGTTCTAATACCTGCAGCCTGTTCAATTACTTCACTGGCTTGCTCGATCTCAAAAACAAAGTCCTTGATTGATTGAACTCTGAAGCCATTATGACTGAGCGAATGATTCCCTATCTCATGGCCACGGTCCAATATTTCTCTTAGAAGTTCGGGGTGTTTAGAAACCTTCTCACCTATCAGAAAAAATGTGGCCACTAAATCTAATTGATCCAGAGCGTCAAGAAGCCTCGGCGTATAGAACGGGTCAGGACCGTCATCAAAAGTCAACGCCAATTGTTTTCCACCCAACTTCCCCCTCCAAATAATCCCAACAGGAACTAACGAAGAATTAAGTACCAATTCGATCAGATTTCGATAAAGCTTTTCCAATTTACAAGTCGCTTTTTAAGCGTTTCCTACGAAACCCTGAAAATGCTACAGATAGTAAGCTTATCGCTCCAACATTTTCAAGCATATTCCGAACCCATGACATCCTCAAAATCTTCATTTATTATGGCTTTGCCAATTATCCAACTCCCGCCTTGACACGAAGTGAGACTCAAGTTTGCGCATCTCTTAAATTCAGTGATTTTCTGAAATAGAGGATTCTTTAATTTTGCTCAAAACCTCGGAGTAAGCACATGCATATTGTTCAGCACATCCTTCCCATGTAAAAGGTCGAACCGTATTACGAATTTCAGAACGATTCCAAGCATGATTTAGAGCAAGAAACAATTGATCAGACAAATTCACAGGGTCACGTGATTCCGATATAGCACCGTTTTTTTCACAAATAATCTCAGGAATTGCCCCAACATCTGACGCGACCACTGGAGTACCACACGCAAGGGATTCAATAATAACATTTGGGCAGCCCTCCCTGATGCTCGGCAAACAAAAGACATCAGCCGCATTCATCCAGAATGGGATGTCCTTGTAAGGCTGTTTCCCCAAGAAATAAATATTCTCAGCAATCCCTAATAGTTTCGCCTGGGAAAAAAGTGTCTTCTTTAATGGGCCATCACCTACAATATAAAGAAAAGGTTGAATCGCCTTTCTATCTTTCAGAATTTTCAAGGCATCTATAAGATATTTAGTACCTTTTACTTCGTCTAGAGTGCAGACAGTAACAATAACGGCCTTCCCTTCCTTTATCCCCAACATTTTCCGCACTGTTTGCTTTCCCATTATGCGGAAAAGTGTTGGATCGACTCCGTTTGAAATCACTGTGACTTTTTCCTCTGAAATATTCATCTCAGTAATTCTTCGTTTCAGACTGCTGCTTTTAACAGTAATCCCATTTGCGTGCCTCAGTGCACTGGATATTTGAAGCCGGCGCAACATCATAGTTGAATAGAAATTTATGTCACATCCCAGAGCTGTAAGAACTACTGGCTTTTTAACCATTTTCCCAACCCAAGTTGCCGCGACACCATCAGGAAAAATCCAGTGGGCATTGATCAGATCAAAATGTTGCTCCTTCTCAAGTCTTTTGATTAGTCGAAAAAGAGAGGGAAACATAAATATACTATGCATAAAGCCTAAAACCTTTGGGATTACGAGATACCTTGGATGATAGACTTGAATATCTCCTATTCTTTCTTTCGATAGAACATTAGCGTGAGGATACTGAGACCGGAATTTCTTTCCTAAGAAAGGAGGAACCCAGGGAAGGGGCGCAACGACTTCAATATCACACTTTTTCTGCAACGCTTTTGCAATCTGGTAGGTAAAAATACCTCTAACCGGTTCAGCACTGTTTGGAAAAGCATTGGATATGAGTAAAACTTTCATTGAAACTCATTGAAGAAAAATAAAAAGAATGTCTCTCACAGAGCACACAGGGTTCACAGAGGATGCTTTTATAATGCCAATTTTGCCAATTATTTCAGCGATTCAAAACAGATACAACGGTTTCCGGCTCAAAAGTCAATCCTGTGGTGAGGTTGCAGCCATGAATGCAACAACATCGACTTATAAGTTTCCGCATCTCTTCAGCATTTTCGGATTTCCAGAGTTCTTTAAAATCGTACTCGAATGTTCGAATATTACCAACTGGCTTTGATAATTCACAGAATGCAATATCACCATTTGAATATAGCACCGATTCCATAAAGCGTGCATAACAGGGGATTTCAGAACTTTGTTCCTCAAGCATCTTTATCGACAATTCCCATATTCGTTGCTGCCGGGAAGGCCAGAAATGAAAGTCGTTGTCGTCGCTCATTTCTTTCAGCAAACTATACGCATGCTTAATCTCTCCCAATGGAAGGAATGTGCTGTCTTGATCCTTGGGGTCAAAGCCACTAGAAGCGATCTTGGGCAAATTAAAAACGCCGAAATTTCCTCCCCTAACAATATTGAATCTTAGAGGGATATTCAATGGCAAGAGATATTCAACATACTCTTTAAGCTCCGAAAGATTGCTCTTCTGAACAGCCAAAGCTGTTTTCAACTGAAAACCAGGGTAATCCGTGGCAATTCTTTTCAGTTCCACTATTGTGGCCATTGCTTTTTGAAAAGACCCCCTCACTCCCCTTATGGCATCATGGGTTCCTTCCAAACCATCCAGCGAAACTTGAACGCTGAGGTTTGATAAATAGTTTGCATCAAGAACAGATAAAATGGTTTTAACTGTAGCTTCCGTGAGAGTCCCGTTCGTTGCAATTCCAACTTCTTTTGTTCCACAACCCTCGCAAAAAGCTTCGATAATTTCTTTCAGATCTTTTCTTATGAACGGTTCCCCTCCGGTCAACGATAAAGAAACAGGATGCTTGAATGACAATGCAATTTTTTTTATCTCATCGATAGTTAGTTCGTTTTCATTCGTGTTGAGTTCCTGCCAGTAAAAACAATGACGGCAACGAAGATTGCATCGGGAAGTAACAAAAAAAATCAAGGCGACAGGTGTTTCCAGTTTCTGAACCCATTTTTCCTTATGGCTGCAATAAGCTTTAGCAAGAGGGTATTTCAGAAAACAGGGGAGTTTTGAAAATATTTTTTTCTTATCTATCATTTCGAAAAACTGCCTTTTCGCAGGGTCCGCTGTGGCCTATTCTCTTGTTTGACTTGATCTTGCTGTCACTTTTCCGCTTCAAAAGGCACATAGACCTCAAATTTTTCAATTTCCTTATCGCTCAAAAAATTGGAATCCATCAGCCTTTTGATTTCAGCATACTTCGCTAAATTAACACTGTATGCCTTCATTAAATACCAACCACCAAGATAGTTTTCGGGAACTAATTCTTCATTTTTGATTTTCTTGACAACAATTTTTGGAATCAAAATGAGATAAAAAACCAAGAAGCTTAAAAAATCCATAAGAAAAATGAGGAAATTCCTTATTATAGATAAATGTTTCAGATTGAACCTTACACGGGTTAGATGGTATCGATATGTTTCGTCTGGATACCTACCCGTTGTTGACCGATGGTGATGAACGCCAACATCGAAGTCGACTTTATTAGAATATCCCCTTTTCAGAATGCTTACCCCGAAATCGGCGTCTTCGCCTCCAAAATTAAAATATGGATCAAATCCGCCTGCCTCAAAAGCCACATCCTTTCGAACCATGCAGTTACATGTGGCAAGGTAGGTGCATTCTTTCGACTGACTTTCGGATCTTTCATCTTTGTTTGAAACTACATTGTGATTCTTTCCGAAAAAATCTCGCCGTTTCCCTCTTGCCTCATCAATGATGTTCCGGTACACGGGAATTTCGCCACCTATTTCACCAATGCCTCGGTCTAGGGACAGAGTATCAACCATTTTCTGGACAATATCCTGTTTTGGAAGGACCACATCGCTGTCTAGGAAAAGGAAAAAATTCCCTTTTGCTTCCCTCAAACCTAGATTTCTAAGGTGGGATGGCCCGAATCGCTGGCCGCACGAAATCAAACGAACATCAGGATAATTCAAACTGAGAAAAGCAACCGTATCATCTTCACTGCAATCATCGATAACAATGATTTCAATTAAAACCGAACTCTGAGTCACCACCGAATCGATACATCGGCAGAGATCACGCCTTCTATTGTATGATGGGATGATAACCGAAACCAGTTCTGGCATCAATTTATCCTGATTATCCTTCAATCCTGTCAAGGCCAGTCAGCTTCCCGCCAGCCCCAAAAGTTCACCCAAATCCACTTCGAAGCCTTTCAAAACTGCCGACGCAACACTTCTATTGTTTGGGTTTGCCCGAATACTCCGTAGACTCCGCAGCCGTTTGTTGCGGTAGCGATTTCCTGTCCATCATACAGGGAGGGAGCTTGCAAACCACGCCGTACCAAGGCTTTTTCTTAATCTCTTCGTTTACCTGTACAGCCCCCTTATTGACCAACCAACGTTCCAGCTCCTTTACATTCATCACTTTCTTTCTCTCGACCATTTTACAAATGAGGCTTTCTTCTGATCGTTCGTTCCTATCAGAAACATAAATCAATCTTAGCGTTCTTGGCGTCTTGGCGGTTCATCCAAAGATCTCAAGCCAGTGGTACAAAACCAAAAGCGAAAAAATCCTTCGACTATAATCCTCTTTCCCTTTGCTGTGCCTGTCAAACATCGTTTCCAGATACTTCCTCTGAAACCAACCTGTGTCCATGAGCCTCTTACTGAATACAATATCCTTTGCAGGGCCTAACAGATCACCTGCAAACCAGCGCCTCGTAGGAACAGTAAAGCCCATCTTCTTTCGATAGATAATTTCCTTCGGCAGGTATTTTTCCATCAGCTTTTTTAAAATGAATTTCCCCTCTCCATTATTCATTTTGTAGTTAGGAGGCAGCGAAGCAGCAAATTCTACGACTTTGTGGTCAAGAAAAGGAACGCGCAGTTCTATGGAAGCTGCCATGGTCATCTTGTCTGCCTTCACGAGAAGATCATCGGGCAACCAAGTTTTTGAGTCAACATAGAGCAGCTGGGAAAGAGGAGGTTGCCCCTCAACATCCGTAAACCATCGTAAAAAAGTTTCATCCAAATAATTGTTCTTTTGGGTGTATTTAAAAAAATCGGGAGAGTAAAAGGAACGTTTGATACGTTCTGTTAGATCACACGACGTGCCCCTGTATCGATCCGAAACAGATTTTGAAAGCCAATCTGCATATTTTTTAAATTTGTCCCCCGGCAGACAGCTATTCGGGATAAATCCAAACAACTTCTTAAAAACCCTCGCCATTTCCATATGTAACATTTTATTGTAAAGCCCGTACCCTGCAAAAACCTCATCGCTACCTTCCCCTGACAAGAGTACTGTAGCATGGGGTTTGGCAGCCTTGGAGATCTGGTAGAGGGGGATGGCTGCCATCTCCACCAAAGGTTCTTCAGCAATTTCCACCATCTGAGGGATAGAGTCGAGAAAATCATATGGTTTCAGAATGAATTCGTAATGCTCGGTCTCGAACAGATTCGCGATTTTCCGGGCAAAAGGGAGCTCATTTGATTCGTCATCTCCCTCATAACCCACAGAAAAGGTTCTTATCTTTTGACCGCTCGCTCGGCACATGATTGCTGTTATAGCACTGGAGTCCAGTCCCCCGCTCAGAAATACACCCAGTGGAACCTCGCTCATCATTCGCATTTGAACGGATTCCCAAAGCAACTCATGGAGTCTTTCGCAGGCATCGGCAAACACAAGGGTATCTGATGTAACCCGGTCAAAATTCCAGTAGGCCCAGCTCTCAACTTTCCCTTCGGCGCTCAGCGTCATGGCATGTCCAGGCATGAGTTTCAGAATACCTTTGAACATGGTATTGGGGCCTGGAGTATACCCCAGAGTCAGAAAAACGTCCAGGGCGGATTCGTCGAGATCATTGTTTACAAGAGAAGAAGCAAGAACTGACCGCACCTCAGAGGCAAACACGAAGGCCTCATCGCTCTGAGAATAATAAAGTGGCTTGACCCCCATGCGGTCCCGAGCAAGGAAAAGTGTTTTGTCCGTATCGTCCCATATAGCAAAGGCGAACATCCCCCTCAGACGGTTCACACATCTATGACCCCACTGCCGGTAAGCCGACAGGAGCACTTCTGTATCGGATGTGGTTTGGAAGACATGGCCCAGTTCCGAAAGTTCCCGGCGAAGCACCAGGTAGTTGTAAATCTCCCCATTGTATACTATTACATTCAAGACACCATCGATGTCACTCTTCATGGGCTGATGGCCACCCTCGATATCGATAATGCTCAACCTACGATGGCCAAGACCAATTTGATCTCCCACATATATCCCTGAATCATCGGGACCTCTGTGTAACAGTGAAGCAGACATCCTGGCGATCATCGATCGATCAACATCAGTATTGTCTCTAAATCTCAGAATACCACAAATTCCACACATCGCTCATGCCCAGCATATCCAATGAATGCCTGATCCTGAAGCTTGTCGTTCATAGACCAACGGCTTTCCTTCTTCTTCTCATCTTAGAAATCCTTTCCCTAGTTCCGATCAATTCCAAATAGAGGCAAAAACTTGACCTCAAAACTTCGGCTCTTTTCAATTCGAACAGATCACATCCAACCTCGTTGAATCCTGTTCCAGTCGAAAAAAGGCATGAGGCTGTATATCCAGAACGTTTTATAATCTCTTTAGTTCTTTGATTGAAACCTTTCCCGGAATTCCCAGGATAAGCAAATACGTCAACTGCCTGACCTGTTTCTTTCTCAATTATTTCCTTTGATAGCCTGATTTCATATTCTTGAGTAGCTTCCGTTTCATCACTAAGAATCAGATGATTCACTGTATGTGAACCGAAAGTAATATTGTTTCGAGCCATTTCAGTGATCTGATCCCAAGAAAGCATTTTCAAGGCATCGCTATCTTTTTCATCAACATCTTGTCGCAACTGGTCTGTTAGATCTCCTAATAAGTGATTACGGAAATTTCCACTGCAGTTTTTTAGCACATTCCTCGCTGCAAACAATGCCTCCTTCTTACCTGCAGTTGTAGACAGTGAATAAGTAAAACATTCACCTTTATCGTTTGTTAACTTCATCAAGGGCACCTTTGTCCGATGGAAATCCCAATAAAGCTCATTCAACCAGATTCTATTTTCAGTACCTATTAGTCCAGTAGTTAAAAAAATTGTGGCAGGAATATTGTATTTTTTCAACATTGGAAAAGCATTTTCCCGGTTGTCCCTGTATCCATCGTCGAAATTCACAACTACGGCCCTCGGTACTGGAGGTATTTCGTCGCTAAGTATTTTGACAGCACGGTCAAGGCTTATGACATTAAAAAATGTCTTCAATGTCTTCAAATGCCACTTGAACCTCCTTGGAGATACAGTCAATCCCAATTCAGGCGGAACAAATTTGCAATTAGATACTGAGTGATAAACAAGAAAGAAGACGTCAGATTTCATAAAAAAGGCTTCTACCCCTTATCCCAACCATGCCATCTATTAACTACAATCGAAGAAACGAAAATTTATCCAAAACTGCCATTTTTAACAGGGGGTATGAGATAAATGGTTGGCCTTTTGCGCCCTGTGGGCTTCTGACGCGGCCCAATGGATTTGATAAAAAACATCAACGTTTAACCTTTTGCCTGTCCAGTTAGATATCTTCCCAGAACCTTTGCTAACATCAGATTTCCCGTGACATTGCAACTCTATTCAATTCACTAAGACCTCGGTTGGATATCTAACGGGATGAATTTCAAGCAGTGTCTGAAACTCAGGAAAACCGCTTTGAAAAACCTTCAGGATTGCTACGATATCTCCCAATGTCCTCATATCCTTAATCGAACCAGTTTTGCCAAGCACATGTCTATTTAAGGAGTATCTGCGTCTGGTCAATGAAATTCCGAGAGGAACAAAGCGTTACAACACCATCAAAAAATTGCGGTCCGCTGCTGAACGCGCCAAAAGTACCATTAAAGAAGACATCAAAATCCTTGAGAAACCACGGGTATTAAACGGTTTCAGATCCAATATCCTGGGGCATATGGCCGGTATCACTTTACTGCTCAAGCGTGCACTTTCTTTTATTGTCAAAATTACCAATCAATTCGCCAAATGTCTGGAGCTGAGGCCACCTCCCATCCCTAAATCCATTCAAAATATCATTCAGATCCAGTAGATCCGACCACATAAATTCAACCTCAAAAAAACGTCAATTTCCTTCCAAGGGTGAAGTGTTTCCTTTTTTCGGCTTTCTGACTCATTTTTGCCTGGTCCACTGCCTTTTTCCGGGCATCACGCCTCTTGGTTGGCGAAAAATCTAAAATCCGGCCACCCCACTCCCGTGCGAGCCGTACTATTAAATTCCCTCTTTCCTGTATAATTCGGGAGCCCGAGCAAGCGAAGCGGCAAACTTTACCATTGCCGACTTGGAGCTCAACCCTCCTCCATCAGTTAAGCTTTCGGGAAAAGGAAGCAAGGTTCGGCGTTGTCCTTGTGGCCAGCAACGGCCAGTAAATTAGCTTCTCTCGTCGTCGGACGGAAATCCTATGAACCAGTTTTCTTAAACCGCAGAAAACAGCCAATCACACGATTCGGAATCCTTGCAATTGTCAAACATTGCCCAAATTATCCTCCAAGCGGGTTACCACCCACATCATCCGCCACACGACCGCAGTTCATTTATTACGTTCGGGGGTCGACATTAATACCATCCGTACCTGGCTTGGACATGTATCCCTCGATACAACTCACGTTTATGCAGAAATAGATCTTGCAATGAAGGCAAAAGTCCTGTCTAAATGTGACGTCCCTACATCAGCTTCGGATAACATCGACAATTGGTCCAATAATACTGAATTATGGCATTCCTGAGATCACTGTGATCTGAAAAAAAATTTGTTTATGTGATGGCCGTAAAACGAAAACTCATCTTAAATCAGGACGTTGAACAGTCAACACAACATAAGTGCGGCCTTCACATAACGCATCCGGCTCCTTGTATCGCTTTCAACCCGTGATTGCTTTCGCCTGCCTGATGTTTCGGAAATCATTTTTCTGAAAAACCATAGTTAACTTTTCAAAACATTGATTAAAGGTCGAATGTAGTTTTTTGAAAATAGAATACTTCTCCCTAGTAGAGTTCTATTCCCTATTAAAAGATTGACGTGCTTTCTAATTTTCTTTGTCCAATTTAATTTGTAGGGAGCGGCATTCCCACCGAAATCAAATTCGTCTAAAGTTTCATCGTCACACATATGCTTCAAAACTGCAATTTTTAGATTTTCTCCCGGATGATAATAAGCAAAGTTCTTGTCATAGTCGCTCCTAATTGCAGCGTACGTCTTTCTGCTCCTCAAATAGTATTCGAATGCAACATAATTACCTTCAATTTTCAACAGCCACACATGAACCCACCCCTTCTTCAATCCATCATTCGTAAATGTACGATAGAAACTCTTCCGTCGCTCATCTTTAGATATAGAAGAACCCACATCGTTTTTCCAGCTTTTTGACGATATTTTTTCTATTATTGAAAAAATTCCATTACTGTCAGAGTTTTCATCTATTAATTCTATGGAGTATTCACTAGCTTTTTTGAGCCTATTTTGACTATTTGATTTAAGGTACTTCCTCCTATTTCTTGATACAGATTTGCAGTATTCCTCCCATGAACTTGGAACATAAAGATAAGGGGATCTCCTTCCTTCCTCCACTCGAAAAGGATTTCTATTTTCACATCTTAAACAGTTTAGAAATACTTTTGTTGTATTCAAGCCTTCTTCCAAATTATTGAGCGTAAGAAGATTCCAGTTACTTAAAGAGAGGGTCTTCAAAACAATTCCTTCAATCTCGTCAATATTTGATACTATTAAATTGCATCTGGGAGAAATTGAAGAACTTAAAAATGATATACAATTTATCTGAAAATTCTTGATTTTAAATTTTGAATATTGAATAGGGGCAATAGAGATAAGCTGACCATCTCGCCACCCAGTAACTATTGATATTCGCTCTTGTGCTCGATAACTTCTTATCCAACAAGCAAACCATTCATGCCTCATAAAAACATGATCAACTTCACTTGCAAAAACTAGTTCATTCCAAGAGTCATGCTGGCGCAAAAAGTCATCATAATCGGTTATAATCTTGAATGTAGTCATTCCATTTCACTAAAAATATTAACTCAATCAACCCAGATAAGCCCAAACATGTTACATTGTACGGCTTCAAGAAAACGGATACTTGGGAAACGGATCATCTTGAAATATTAGGCATTTTTGTTTGCTTTGAAACAATTCTTTTAATCCTTCGCATTTGTTCTATAACCGAAACGGGAAGCATTGATAAGAAAAAATAACGTATTATAACTGAGTTTATCATCCTATCACGAATCAAACGCTTGCAAACCTTTTTGCAGACATCATACTTCCCTCCATGGAAAAGATGGAGAATTAGAGTGGTTCCCTTAATAATATAAGCCTTCTTCATGGCAATGCACTTTTTGGGATCTGTTTCAGGATAAAGAGAAACGATTCGGTCCAAATTTGCTAAACTTCCAATTTCAACATCAACACTATCAGATAAGTTACCAGAGTGTTTCCTTCTCTTTCCAAGTATTTCATTCATCCCAAAAATGCTATGGTTTTTTGCAATTCTGAGGAACAAATTAGTATCCTCAGCCGTATTGAGGTCAGTATCAAACCAGCCAACATCTTCAAGTACAGACTTACTTATCATTACTGTTGAAAGCGGAACAAATCCCTCAACTAATAGTTCGTCGAAAATAAGCCCTGAACGCACCTTTCGAGGAAATATCAACAACTCACTATCAATTCTATTGCCAAACTCGACATACTTCGAATACACAAGTGCGACATGAGGATTCTCATGGAAAACACTCATCTGTTTCTCTAATTTCATAGGCAACCAAATATCATCGGCATCAAGAAAGGCGATATACTCACCTTTGGAATGCTGGATACCTAAATTTCGTGCCGCCGCAGGACCAGCATTTTCATGTTTCAAATATATAATTCTGTCAAGAACTGATTTTATTACTTCGTCCGTAGTGTCAGTCGATCCATCATTGACAACTATTATTTCAAAACTCGAATATGTTTGGGACAAAACGCTCTCAACAGCTTCACGGATGTATTCAGCAGAATTATATGTCGGAATTATCACACTGACCATACAATCTTTCTTAATCATGGCTACCTGCCAAAATCATCACAAATGTAACACTTTATCAATACCACAATCGCTCACCTTTATATTTTTCGAAAATTATTGAAAATCCTTCCAAAATATGTTTGGGTTCTTTCCTTATCCTCCTCATTAAAGGCTACATAATAGACAGCGAACAGATAGCATAAACTGCAAATCGCAAATTGAGACAATAAAACAGGCCAGCATTCAGGCATCCATACCGCTTTCATTAAATATGCAATAATTACAGTAGGTATTACCGCTAAGAAGATTTTAAAATATCCGAATTTAATCAGATCAACCAGTTTGATATTTAAATTTAATGTAATAAGCAAAGGAAATACAAATAGATTTTTTACTCCCAATGTAATCAGTGTTCCCAACGCAATTCCGATTAAACCAAGTTTAAAAACTTTGACAAAAATAATACTCAATACGACATTAAACACCCCTCCAATAATGGTCGAAATACTTGCGGCAAAAACTTTTCCTAAAGCAATAAATAACTGATACCCCATAATAGCTGGTAAACAAAATGATAGATTTAGCATAGTTAAACGCAAAATAGGAGACGACTCACGAGCCATATCATAATCAATCCATAGCGCGATAAAGGGATATGAATATACAAATAATATAATGCAAGGCAAAAAACCTATCATAAGGCTATATCGTAGACAACGATAAAATACTTTTATTAATTTAGCATGATCACCAATTGCCACAATACTGGTTAACGCAGGTGTAATTGCCATGGCTAATGCTAAAACAAAACTTCTTATGGTTATATCCCAACGCTGCCCAATATTGTATACAATAATTTTGTCCGCCCCCAGCTCATTCAAGTTCGATATAATAATTGAATCGGTAGCATAATATAAAAGATAGCCCAAACTGGCAAGAAATGTCATACTGCTAAAACTAATCAAGCCTCTTGATTCTTTTAATCCGCCCCAGACGGGACGTATTTTCATCTCCGGCAAACTGTGCATAGCCACAGGGAGGACATAAGCAATCTTTACAAATAGACTTATCCCAACAACTAATATGACCCATGTCAGTATGGAAGGGGGGGAATAACTAAAAATAATTACGACCAACAAAACAGATAATAACCCGCTAACCACGTTTTCTATCTCAAATACATAAAATTTTTGTTTAATAAAAAGAGATACATTAAATACACTTAAAATTATCTGAACAATTGAACCAACACCTGTCATCAGGATAACAGCTCTAGCGTATGGAATAATCTCTTCTGTTAATCCAAAAAAAACACCAGGAAAAAGGGAAGTTACTGCAATGGCCAACAAAGATGGTATGGCCAGAATCATCGCAAACGCTAATCCTCGACCGAGGATTTTATTCATTTCTTCATATTCACCTTTCGCATAGTGGACTGTGGCAAAACGAGAGAATCCCTGGTTCGCGGATGAATTAATGAGCATGCAATATTGCAATGCTTGGGTTGCCAATACCTGCAAACCCAACATGGTTGTACCCAAATGCTCAATCAAAAAGGGAGTAAGGAAAAGACCTGTAGCCATAACTATAAGACTAGATATATAATTTGAAATCGTATTGATCGCAACACGTATTTCTGTTGACATTACACCCACCATGAATTAGGGATTAAAGTTACGCTAGCCAAGGATTTAAGGCTATGTTTATAAATTGTTTCAAGTTTCCCATAAGATGTTGGATACGCATAAGTTGGTTTGCCTAACATTACGGCTAATAACATACAATGCAATCTGTCTGTGTGCACCTCACTAGCACATCTTATTGTTTCAACAAAACTCTCGAAATCCAAAGCTGATGCATCAATTATTTTGTGTGGCAATAAAGACTTTCCCAATTTATTTACAATCCCTGTTCTTTTTTTTTCTTGTATCATCGCAATAACACGATCATACCATATGGCCAAAAACCACGGCATAAAATTTTTATAAAAGTTAATGAAATAGGATTTTTTGTTTATATAAGCTTCGTGATCTTCTCTAAACGATTCTAAAACATATTCATCTGTACTTGCATTCTTATGTGATTTAATCCATTCTGTATCATTGAGAATTAATGCCGGATCATGGGAAAGACCTACTGCGATATTGTTTATAAATTTCGCTTTTTGGAGATTTTCATAACTAACTGGATCACGGGCAAATAAACCAGAAACTGTTGATGATGATTCATTTATCGCATTTACCCAGTCGTAATCTGAATATTGAAATGTGGCAGGACCGACTAATATCTCCTTATTGATATTTTTGCCCCACATTTCAGACCAACCATTTTCTGGCCACATTGTAGGATTTCCACCTGGGAATAAAACAATATTTGCTTCTTTAGGGTTAACTGTTGTCATTATGCCAAGTCGTGATAATAGACTCAATGTCCCCATTCGAATTAAACAATCACCACTATTCCCCTTATAAGGTTTGACATAAAATACCAGGTCTCTGCGTTGTTCTAAAAACTGAATATATGGATCCTCTATTTCAAACATCGTGTTCTCCCCAGTAATTTCCGGTTAGACATAATGGCTGTCCTCAGAAAATAGGTAACCTGCCCCTTGCAAACGTGGATTATGTTGGTAATCAACAACTACCACACAGAGCCATAACCAAGGAGGCAGGTCGAGACCTTTGAATATTTCGAAAAATTGGCAAATAATCCCGTTGGCGACGAAATTTTACAAAAATTGTCACCAAAATTAACGTTCCGGCCCCGGTCCCAAACCTGATTTGTTATCCGCATAGCTTTTTCCTCCAACATTAGGCCCACTGAGAGCCTCAGTATGCCCTTTTTCACACCCTGGGCATACTTCCCCCCCCCCCACCTGTTTTCAGGTGGTGACCAATTTGGACCCCCTAAACATATTGAACGCCATTTGCCTGCACATCGTATCCCATGTGTTTTTCACAATTGTGGTGAACCTGGCTCTGTAAGCACCGTCATGTAAGTGGCTCAGGCCAAAGTATTGTTCCACGATGTACCTCTTCTTCGATATCTTTTTGTTCCTTGCTATTTCGGTCTCAGTTAGTTTCGCGGCCGTCGTATCTCTTCGCATTACTCCATCTTTTATTCCATTCAGGTTCAGAAAAGATCGATTGGGTTGCCTCTCATCCCGTGGAATGAGGGCACAAGAAAAAGGGCTACAATCCGTCATCCGCATACCGCCATTTTCTCATATTTTCATAATCACTTCTCTATTCCACGGGGCAAAGTATCCTTTATCTGCGTAGACCTTTTCTATTGGGACTTTTGTATGGCAGCTTGCTATCGTCAGATAGGGAAGATAGATTGAATCGCTCTCTGAGGCTGGAGTCAGGGTAGCCGCAAGGATGAAACCATTATCGACATCTACCGATGCATGCTCTTTAAGACCATAATGGGGCTTATCGTTTTTTATTATCCAGTTAGATTCTGAAGCCCCTCCGGGCTGGACGCCTCTCCGGGCAGGAAGCCTACAAAATTTCAGCAAGTTACCGTTCTTGTCTATTTTTCCCTCAGGGGTATTACGTTTTTCCTTCAGTTTTCTTATTTCTTTGTTGCTCAAAGGTTTACTCGCTGACTTCACTCTCCGAGGCGTAGGCGTAACGGGCCAACCATTTTTTCCGACGTCCCTCGGATTGTTTCAATTCCCTCTCAACCCACCGGGCTCTGTCTCTATCTTCTACCTCCTGTAATGCAATAAGTCTCCATGGCACGTCTTTTTTCGTTGATGCAACCCAACCACTATTATGGTATTGAAGCCTTTGCTTTATCTCTCGCGTTTGTCCTATGTAAACTCGGCTTTTTGAAACACTCACAATCGCATAGACAAAATACATATTCTCTACGAGCCGGAGGCCAGCCTTGCATCTACGGCAATCCCCTCGTTTATGCTCAGACCTCTTTTAGAAAACTCCTGTAACACCACATTGTTCAGCTCAATCATCGCTTCTTTGGATATTCTGTTCCGGAACCTTGAGAATGTCGAATGGTCTGGGGAGGGTTTATCGAGTGTAAGGCCTAAGAATTTCTTAAATGAGATCCTATCATTAATTTGATTTTCAAGTTCAGGATCTGAGGGGATTCGGAACCCATTCCGGACTTCGCCCTCCAGGTCGGAAACACTTCTGCAGAAGCATGCACTTCATCAGTAACAATGGGGGAAAAGCATCCGCACCTTCTCTGCTCGTACCAACTTTATAGTGCTCCAGCAACAGTGCCTCTATGTTTTCCCATTTAATAACCTTGCCTATCTTCTTCAGCATCTTGAGGGTCCGATTATGCTCCAGAGATTTGGAAACCGCTAAATCTGCAAAACTTAAATTCTCGTCTATCCTCTTATACCCCCCCAGCGAAACATGTTCCTCATTTTACGGGACAGGCATGACCCCCTCCTATATCTCTGCCATCACTTAATATTAGAGGGTTTATACCACAATATAGATCTAGATGTCAACATAAACATTTGATTTAATTGGATTATATTTCTAAAACCAATGCGCTAATAGTCATTATTTTACGCGAACTTAGCTTTTTCAGCTTTTTCCCTCCGCTGACAATTTTTGGCAGGTTGTGCAAAGGTCTCAATCCTCCTGGTAGGCAAAAAATCATAAGTTCACCTGCCGGACACCCGTGCGAGCCCCAGTATTAAATACCGCATTTGGCTATCTCCGGGTTTTTACTTTCCGAAAGCTCTTTGGCCTTTCGAATCAGATTTGAACGCTCATCAAGATCGTGTTCTGGTAAAGTAGCCAATGACAGTTCCCAGGGCGCTACTGAAGCGAATAGTGGCTTCCATTCGACGATGAGTAAAAATAGCCAGCGAAAGAGTGCGCGTAGTCTCGAAAAGATTTCGCCAGAAAAAGCGAGGAACGCCAAACCAGTTAACGGTGTTCTCGGGTAACACTTCACCAGCTCCTGCCAAGGAGGAAACGAATTTCCATCGGATAATGTATCGACGCGTTAGGCGATTTTTTGAGACATAATGACGCAGGAAGCATGTGCTACAATAACCAATGGAAAGCAAGGCCGCGCGAGAACGCTCGTAAAATTCGGTGTCTTCCCCGCTGCGTAAACTCTTACCAGAACGACCGAGGGAAGTATTGAAAGCGCCGATGTAATCCGTAAACCTTTTGGGTATGAGCATGTTGGCACCGATCGGATACATATCGTCGTCTTGGGCAAGTATGAAGTTCTCTTCGCCGCGGTCATGGATGCCGAACGGGCCATTGAGCAACTGAATGGGCAGGCGGGTAACCCAAGGGGAGGGGGCAACCTGGTAATCGGCAATCACCCGTCCGCCGGCCACATCCCACCCGCCATTCTTCCAAGCTTCCCATGCACGCTCAACGTAGTCGGCCGGCAATTGGACGTCATCGTCGATGAAGCAAAGCAGTTCACCGCTTGCCTCGGCGATTCCCCGGTTGCGGGCGTTCGAAAGCCCCTGCCTAGACTCGAAAACACAACGGAAATGTCGATTATTTGTTACAAACCGAGCAGCAACCTGGGACGTCGCATCAACAGAGTTGTTATTAACGACGATTGCCTCCCACAACAGTTCACGTGATGTGGCTTGATCAGCGACGGTCCGCAGTGTACTCTCCAAGACGGAGCAACGGTTATAAGTACAGATAATCAGGGAGACGTTCACCATTTGACTACCCTCATGAACAAACATAGTGAGCCAATTTGAGCCAATTTAAGAGAGCGAAACGCTTTGAGGTCGGGGGTTTCGCACCCCTGGCCTAAGCCGATCAACCCATTTCAACCCCATTTTTCCACTCAAATCCCTGGGCAGTTGAACCTTTTGGGCATCTTTTTTTCAGTACAATCAATCAAATTCATCCCCAAGATTTGAACTCACTAAGGGATGTGAACGAAATAAGACCCACATATTAAACTGAATTCAAGAAAATATTCAGAAACAATTTCTCTGACCTAAAAAAAGCAACGGGGATTCTCAAAAACGCCACAATTAGAGCAAACAATTACCAAAATCGATTCCATTACAAACAGTTGTCTCATTTAGCATTTGTTTTTTAAAGCCTTTTGATTAAATCCTTCTATGCTTTTATTGGGGTAGCCCTATAGTTCCATTTTCCTAATTTTTCATCGAATTTTATTTGCATCTCTTCTTTATAATTCTTAGCGTATTTTTTGCCGGTTTTATAAACCTTTTTGATTAGGTTCGCTTTTACCTTCAAACCTGTCTTTGTCATTGTTGATTCAATCAATTCCATTACAATGTCGTAGCTTTTTAAGATGACGCCTTTTAACGATCTGGCAATATGGCAAAACAATCTATGCTCAATGAGATTCCATTTTGATGCATACGATGGATAATGCGCGATTCTGATCTCTACACGAATTTCATTTACAAGCTTTTCTAGATCCTATTTAAAAATGTAATGTCTATAGGAATTACTTCCGCCAGAATCACAAAGCAGCAAAATAGAAGTGGCATTATGATAGTCGTTCATTCCTTTATTATACCACCATTGCCAAAGGGAGTCGCAAGCAAATTCACTGGTATCTTTGCTTGTTCGTAAGCGCCCAATTAACCGCACTCCGCCAGCTGTACAAGGTCCATCTGTTTTAGGTCAACATTCCACGGCAGCAAGGCTTCATAATCTTGAAGCGTTTCAGCGGTTGGCAGTTTCTCGAAGATGTAGCGCAGATATGCATATGGCTCCAGCTTATTCGCCTTGGCCGTTTCGATCAAACTGTAAAGGAGAGCACTGGCCTCCGCCCCTTCGGGTGTTCCAGAAAAGAGCCAGTTCTTACGTCCGACCACGAAAGGCCGTATAGAGTTTTCGGCCATGTTGTTATCAATGGGTAATCGACCATCTTCGATATACCCGGCAAGCCTGTCCCACTGATTCAGAGTATAAGCAATCGCCTTGCCAAGAAGTCCCTTGGGCGGCGTCTGGGCTGATCTTTTCAGCAACCACTTCTTAAAGTCATCCAGGATCGGTTTGGAATCCTTTTGGCGAATTTGATACAGTTCATCCGGAGAAAGGTCATTTTCACGCGCTTCTTTTTCTATCCGATACAATTTCCGGATGTAACTCAAAGCCTTGTCCCCGCTGCCAATTTTGCGGTTTTTGCCTTGGGCCTTGACCACATCCATGAACTTACGCCGGGCATGGGCCCAGCAACCGATATGGCGGATTTTTTCATCATAATCGAGAAAGTTATAGCCCGAATAACCATCCGTTTGCACACAACCTTCAAAGTCGCACAGGAATGCCCTCGCGACATCACCGCCGCGCGTTGGATGGTACTGATAGATCAAAACCGGTCTGTCCGGATCGCCACGCCGGAAAATCCACATATATGATTTGGTTGTGGGATCCCGGCCCGGTTCCAACAATACCTGGAGGGTGGTTTCATCGGCCTGGATCAAAAACCCGGACAAAACTTCATCGGTCAGCAAATTGAGAAGCGGCTGACATGCCGAAGCCACCTTCATTGCCCAACTGCACATGGAAGTACGAGAGAGTTGGATGCCAAGACGGTCAAATTGTTTTTCCTGCCTGTAAAACGGCGTATGATCTACAAACTTCCCCGTCAGGATATGGGCCAGCAAGCCTGGAGTGGCTATAGACCGGGGAATAATCCGCGGAGGAACCGGAGCGATCCTGACCGTTGGGCCGTCATCTTCCACACCTTCGCAGTTCCGGCAGGCATACTTTGGGCGAATATGGCGAATTACCTGTATCTTTGCAGGAACGATATCCAACTGCTCCGAAACCTCTTCTTCAATTCGGCTCAGTTCACAGCCGCATGCGCATATTTTGTCTGCATCATCAATGTCATGGATACGTTCAACCCTGGGCAGGTTCTCAGGCAACGGCTTTCTACCGCGTTTCCCGCGGGTGTGGGCAGGGATGTCAACCTTTTCCTCAGTCTCCTCTTCTTCAGCAGGCTCCGGCATGTCGAATAGAGGCAATGTTTGCGGGCCACCCTGGATCTTTTCGCTTTTACGGCCAAACAGTTGCGCACGGAGGTGACGAATCTGTTCCAGAAGAATGCCGGTTTCCTTGTCATAGGCGTCACGCAGATCACCGATCTGTCTATGCAGTTCAACAATGATTCCTTTGAGGTCACCAGGGGTATCCGGCAATGTTGCGGCATCGATTTCCATGAGGGAAAACATACCACAACATGCTGATTTTGTAAACATAATATTGAATGTTTCCGCGTTTTTTTACACGACGGATGCATACAATAATTGCTTATGAGCGGCACGCTGATCCAGGTACAAACCATCCAGCAACCAAGACAAT
>Ga0208901_1000267_pt1 | contig 31444 bp, 18 predicted proteins | sample AntAceMetag02UKF_FD_184764 | JGI IMG/M metagenome (GOLD analysis project Ga0208901, IMG submission 184764) | Saline lake microbial communities from Ace Lake, Antarctica - Antarctic Ace Lake Metagenome 02UKF (SPAdes) (version 2) | ecosystem: Environmental > Aquatic > Non-marine Saline and...
CCAGTTCAAAGGCGTGCATCGCTATAAGGCGGAGCTCAGAACGGCTCTGGATGCACTGTACAGCCAATAGTATCCTTGATTTCCAATAGTTATACGATTGGACGAGATTTTCGAGCAACGTTTAAGTATTCCTTCCAGTTGAATACGGCATAACCTTGAGCAGCGGCCGTTTGAGTCAGGACATCTCCTATTGTTTGAACCCCTTGACCGGCAACGCCTGCAACGGTTACATTCAAATCTTCCATATGATCCTATTTCCCTCCAACACCGAAATTTATGATAAACAGCGAAAACCGAATGACGCCTTCCATTTTCGGCACGCGCACACCAACAAGACACAAAACCGTTGGGCTCAATCAGGACTATTTCTGTTTCTTCAATTCATGGATCTCTTTGTTCATACGCCTTTCATGGAGGGATTTTTTTGCCAGCTTTGGTAAGGCCAGAATCGCCACAATGGCGCCGCCAACGATAGATGAATAAGCAATCAATTCGGTGACGGATATCTGAAAATTCCATACAAAAAACTTTAAATCCAAGGGCACGCTGTTTTGTATGGCAGCAATGATAATTACCAAAATAAGAAGAAAGGTGATGATTAGAGAAATGGACATGATTTACCTCCTTTCGATCCAGAGCAGGCTTCATTAGCCTTTCCGGGGACCTGTCCTGTTTCATTTTTCCTCAGCTATGCTGAGAATCACCGTTTCACAGGGTTCTTGGAGAAGACTCATTGCACCACTAAGTACCTTAAAGACTTTCATTCGTATAATGAGTAAGATCGTGCAAATAATAAGTGCAACTATGCTGCCAACAAACGCAAGTCGGAAAAATATTCAATTAGTACATTTATAACGGTTATTTAGGAAAGTATGAGAGAACAGCGGAGAGAGATGAAAGGACTTATTTGCCCTCAATATTTGGTGGAGCCACCATATGTTGTGGGAGTGCTGGGTCTTAATCCGGCCCTTTTGTTTCCGGACGGACAATCCTGAGCTTACGCATCCGCGCTCTCAAGGTACTTGGATGGAGGCCCAAAATAATAGCAGCGCCGTTCTTCCCCTCGATGATCCATCGGGTTTCGGAAAGGGTTTTACGTATCTGGTTTCGCTCGGTCTCTTCCAGAGTTTTTGTGCCGGATGACAAAGGAAAAAAGGAAACCTCCAGATCATTCTGTAATTGCAGAACCGGTCCGGAGCACAAGATCACGTCTCTTTCAAGGAGAAGTTGGCATTTTGTTTTGGATATTGTTTCCATCTGATCATCCAGTGCAGGGGTCTTTCGGTCGTATTTATCCGGGAATATAAGTGATTGTCAGGGGAGGGTATGGTTGGGTAAAACATGAAGTCAGAATTCCCTAAGGGACTCCTGAATGCCCATGTGCATTTCATACCAGAAACGCAGAGCAGCTTCCCCCTTGTTTTTTTCAAATTCATCAACCCATCGGTTCAAATCAGGGTCTTTGTCGCCTTCCACCACAACCTTTCTTTTTAAAAATCCACAAACAAGATCAATAGTTCTCTCAGATTCCCAGAAGGCTGAAGCATTCCGGCTTTGGATGCGGCTGGCAGTCATGGAGATGTTTTTTAGGAATTCTTTTTCCATACCGAACAGTGACTGCATGACTTCCGGCAACATTTCCTCGGCCCAACCACGATGAAAGCGGCAGACTCCCAGATTGTCCAGAAGCAGTTCTTTTAGCATACGTTTCGCGGAGCATTTTGGACCCGAAACCGCCCCGTCCTGCCCAGGTATCCACGGGGCTGAGTTTTCCTTTTTTGATGGGAACGGACGCAATGGCGCCAAAATCCGTGGCCTCGGCAGCGGGTCCTGTCACGAGTATTCTGGGGTCGGTTTCGTACCGTTCACCGAATCGTTCCAAGGTATAATCCATCAGCCCGTAAATTCCACCATCGCCCATCTTCCACGCCTGGTGGAGATCCAGAGGTGCGATCTCCACCTGGATCTCTTCCCCATGAGCGCGATGAAGGCACACGATGGAGGGTGTTGGCGCTTTGCCCACAAGGGAAAGGAGATTGATACCCAGATCGTCAAAAACCAGACCGGCGCCTCCCATGGAAGAGATGTAGAAACCGCCCCAGCAGGGGGAGAAGCCCGTGAAAACCATTCGGTTTGACCCGGGAAAAACGGACCCTGCCAGCAGACCTATTCCCATGTTGAGGCTGTTATATTTTCCGGAAAGATGCAGACCCAGATCCACGGGACCAAAAAAATCTCCCAGCTGAAACCGAAGTGTTCTATGAAATCCGCTGCCGCAATTCAGCACCAGTACTTTCTGGTGAGTGCTCATATTCCGTTCATTTTTCATTGAGATACCTCTTCCGATTTCTTCAACAAGAGTTATGCTCGCCTTTACTCCTCGTCGATGAAAAAGATTCTGCGACTGCTTTCAAAAGCCCGAAACGTAAGAGCCGGGCCTTTCAGATCCCCAAAGATAAGGGTATCCCAGCCTAAACTGCCAGGGGTTTCTTTAGATCGATTCGGGCATCATAGGTGTTTTCTTGTGGGTCTTGATGGATTTCAAACCCCAGTCTTTTTGCCGGTTTTAACATCTGTCTGTTTCAGAGAGGGAATCAAAGAGTTCCAAAAGAAAGGGAGCGTCTGTTGCAGCCTCCTGCCATAGCATTTTTCTAAGGATTTATGATTAGCCGAAAGCCCCATGCGCGGCTCTCTTCCTGAGGCATGCTGCTACCACGATGGGCGGAACGAAGAAATCTGGAGTCGTCTCTCCAACCACCACCCCGCCGAATCCGGCTGGTGCCGACTGCAGCTGGTGGCGGATCGGTGACAGGGCCATCAGGGTAGGAAACATAACAGCCCTGGCACCACTCCCAGACATTGCCATGCATGTCCATGAGGCCCCAGGCATTGGCCTTCTTCTGCCCGACGGGGTTGGTATGCCAGTTCGAATTACTATCATACCATGCATACTCGGCGAGCTCAGACTTTTTGGAATCAAAACCGTACTCCATTTTGCTGCCGGCCCTGCAGGCATATTCCCATTCGGTCTCTGTAGGAAGTCTGTACCGCCCCTCGCTTTCTATTTTGTTGATCTTCTCTATGAACTCCTGTACGTCGAGCCATGACACGTTCTCCACAGGGCAATCTTCCCCGCATTGATCGAATACGGAGGGGTTTTCCCCCATGACCCGGCGCCATTGTCCCTGGGTGACTTCAGTGGTTTGCATATAAAACCCTTTGGTAAGGGTTACTCTGTGCAGTTCTTCCCCTTCGAATCGGCCCCTTTCATCTATCGGGCTGCCCATTCTGAAGGTGCCGGGAGGCACGTAAACAAACGTCATGCCAAGGCTATTGGTTATTGGGGGTTTTAGCTCACTGCTGCCCCCTCCCGCAGTCTTGAGAATTCCCGGAGAAATGATCAGAAAAAGAACCAACACGGCCTGGAAAATAATTGTTTTCAATTTGTTCATAAAGTGTTGTCGCATTCTATTTCCCCTTGAATTACAGACTTCGTTAAGTGGTCGAGTAGATTAGTAGTTAAGTGGTTATTGTTATTTGAAGTTATCCCTTTCACCTCAAAATTGGACACCCGATGGATTTGAATCGACAATATGTTGATTTCACGTGCTTATTTTCCGAATCAACAACTCGACCACTTAACTATTTGACGAGGTCTGAATTATGGTTGAGTAAGGTTATTCGTCATGTTCGTCCCGGATGCTGCCCACCAGTTCTTCAAGGATATCTTCCAGGGTGACGAGGCCGATAACCCTTCCGACTGCGTCCAGTACCACCGCCAGGTGCACCTTTCGACGTTTGAAACGACGGAGCTGCCGGTCAATTTTGGTGTCTGCGGATACGAATTCCGGAGGACGTATGATTTTAAGAAGGGATTCAGAGGGATCGGTTTCAAGGAGCCTGAAAAGATCCTTGGCGTGAATAAACCCGATGATTTGACCGGGCTCTTCTCCCCTTACCGGAAACCGTGTAAACCCGGTTTCCAGAACGGTTTTGATCGCCTCCTTCAAGGGCACCCGAATATCCAGGGTTCTCATTCGGGATTCCGGAATCATGATCTCGCTCATGGCTTTGTCGTTCAAGGTGAATACGCTGGACAGCATTTTTTTTTCATGGCCGGTGATAGCCCCTTCATCCCACCCCATTTTAATGCAGGCGTGGATCTCCGCTTCGGTCATGAGCGGTTTTTCAATGGCATCCATATCGACGCCCACCAGCAGGAGCAGCTTTTTGCTCATATAGGTGACGGCCACCACCGCTGGATTGGTCATCCACATGATCACATTCAATATGGGGGCCGTGATCATGCTGACTTTTTCATTAAAATACTTGGCATAGACTTTAGGGGTTATTTCTGCGAAAACCAGAATCATCACCGTCAGAATGGCGGTCACGTAAATGATGCCCTTTTCTCCCCACAGGGAGATAGCCAGGGTCGTGGCAATGGCACTCATGGCCACATTGACCAAGTTGTTGCCCAGGAGAATAGTGCCGATCAGTTTTTCGGGATTTTTGAGGATTTTCTCGACCATGGCTGCCCGCCGGGGCTTGCTTTCCGCAAGCAGTTTCAGGCGCAATCGACTGATGGCCATAAGTGCGGTTTCGGAGCCCGAAAAAAAGGCGGAACATCCCAGGAGCGCTACCAGAAAAAGGAACAGAAACAGCATTTTGGTTTCAACCATGATTTGAGTCCCCTCTTCAGGTCATGTTTGCGGGTTCGCCTTCCCGGCGGATTTTTCATTCCAGACCTTGATCAGATAATCTTTGTTGGTCTCAAATTTTGCGGCCTGATCCTCCACCAGATTTTCAGCCTCCCGGGAACTCATCTCCCAGCTCTCCCTCACAAAGGAGGCCACCCTGGCATAGTAGAGGGGCGTCATGACATCTAAGAGTTTCATGCGGTTTACGTCCCACAGGTGAAAGGTTGCAGCCAGTTCGTAGAGCATTTCAACCCATGTTTCCGTGCGCAGGTGAAAATCGGTGGCGTCCATTCGGGCGGTCTTTTCAATTTCCCCTAAACAGCCTTGTGAGAAGATGCTCTTCCAGAAAGGCGAAAATTGATTGTGCCCCGCCTTGAACAGTTCAATCAGGCCCTCCAGATTTACCTTGACCGGTTCTGGTTCCATAGCGCCCTCGAAGCCGAATGTTTCCACGGGTTCGCTGCCTTCGATCCGTTTCCAGTAGGCCTCATATCGCTCCATCTGGGAAAAGAGCGCGGAGAGTACCTGGCGGAACATGGGACCCAGGTGCTGGCCCGGGTCTTTGGCGTCGTGTATTTTGACGCCCAGGTTGGACTGGCAGATGCGAAAACCCTGGGTAATGGCGCTGGTGGTCATCCAGATGTCGATGCCGAACCGGGCCACGTCTGTGTCCCATACATCCTGTTCGATATAGTATCTGGCCAGATCTCCGGAAATTGCGAAGTCTCCCCCGATGGGCTGACGGATCCTTTTGCCATAAAGGGCCCGGGTCAGGTTATAGACGATATTGTTGGTAATGGTGCCGTCGTACTTGTGCCTCATGTACACTGGCGCCACAAACTGATAACCTTTTTCAAGTACCGGATACAGCAGGTATTTCACCCAGTCAGGGGTGATACTGCGCAGATCCGAATCCACCATGGCACAGACCTGAACGTCCAGGCGGCTGGCGGCCTCAAAAAGCGATCGCAAGGCTGTACCTTTTCCGCCTGGCCCCCGGTAAATGGAAACCAGTTTTTCCTGCCACGGTTTCAATTGAAATTCTTTGGCCACTTCCCGCGTATCGTCGGTGGATCCTCCGTCGGCCACGAAAATCACACTCCGCATCTCTTTGTAATGGGTTGCCAGGCCGTGGCTCACCATCTGGATGACGTGGGCGATGGTGGTCTCGTTGTTAAAGCATGGAATGCCTACCAGGATATCGGCGGACTGAATTTCTTCAACCCGCTTGGATGTGTATGCCCGCAAAGCCGTGTCATATGGCATGGTTTCATCTCCGCGCTCAAATTTTGTAAGAATATCCGTATTGCGTCGGGCCGGTCTTCCGGAAAGGCTCACCCTGCGCAAGGTTTCATTATCAGACCGTCCCCTTTCATCCAATCAGGATGCGGGCGAAAGAAAATATTCCCGCCAGGACCTGATCCGGTTTACTGTTTCCACGGAAATCGGTTCCGAACGGAGCGATGCCGGTTTTAGACACCTCTCCAGGAATCCGGTGAGTCCATCAGTGAGAATGGTGACGTTTTCAAATCCCGATCTAAACAATTCTTCCCGGGCCTGGGCCAGGTGTGTCATGTTGTTGGCGTAGAGAACGATGATTCCCGATCCCCCGTTCTCAGCCACAAAGGCAGGCAGTTCAGGCAATGGCACATTCAATGCGCCCCGGATGTGAAAAGCCCTGAATTCAGGTTCCGGCCGAATATCCACCACCATTAATTCCGAATCCTTTCCTAAAAGGCGGTCCGCCAGTTCTTCGGGGTCCATGGGGCCCTGTGCCGATGACATCTCCGTCAACTCCCGGACAGTGGAAGGGCCGCTTCCCGGGGACTCCCGCACGGAAATGTTTGAGGAAACCCGGGTTTCAAGGCCCTGGGGAGAGAGCAGGGGGAGGGCCGCGGCGGCGACAATCAGGAGAAGGCAGAAAGCCTTGAGGAACGGACTATTGAAATAGACACCGCCCTGTTCGGGGTTCTTCACTCTCTCCACGTATTCTGCCCCCCAGAAGCAGAGAACGGCAATGGCGGTGAACAGCAATAGAAAACTGTTTTTCGAAATTCCGAGGCTTTTATAGATGAACGCAAGTCCCGGTTGATTCAAACTTGTCTGGGTACTTTCGCCCCACGTATACAGGGGTTTGATCACAGGAAAAAGCTCGTTGAACAGGATGCTTCCCAGAACAGTACCGATGAGAAAAATCAGGGCATCCACTTTTCCGGAAGCGAGCCCCACCATTGCGGTCCCTGGGCACCACCCGCTTATGACGAACCCGAACCCGAAAATCAGACCGCCGATGGTGTAAGCGCCATAGTAGGTTTTCAATGCATGGATCTGGGTCGTGATGTCCAGCAGGCCTATTGATGAGAAAAATGCCAAGCCCAGCATGGCCACGACTAGTGCCGTGAACATGACCTTGAGAACCGCCATATCCGTGAAATAGAAAATGCCACTGATTTTTCGCGAACTGCCGAAACCGGCGCGTTCCAGGGCCAGGCCGAAAAAAAAGCCAATGGCGACGGAAGCAAAAAAGGCTCCTCCGCTGTTCAGGGCGTTGAGTCCGTAGAATGTTTCCATTAATCCCACTGCCTCCTCACAAAATAGGCTGCCATGTATCCTCCCGCGAAAATACAGGCCATGAAAACCAGGCTGCCGGTAAGCATGAGAGCGCTCCCCGAGAGTGCCTGGCCGGAGGTACACCCTTGCGCCAGACGGGCGGCAAACCCTGAAAGGATACCCCCGACAAGGGCAAGGATCAACCTCAGGGTTCCTGAAGCTGTTTTTCCTTTTTCAATGCCAAAGAGAACCCGCCTGGATAAAACCGATGAAAAAAGCCCTCCCAGGAAAACCCCTGCGAGCATGAAAACAAGATAGTACGAAAGAGGGTGCTCCCCCCATTTTCCGAAGTAGGCGCTGGAGAGGGTATGGTTCGGAGCAACGGTTCCTTCCAGGAATGCACCCAATCGCGCCATGGCGCCTGAAGCCCCCAACCCGGTTCCTAAAACGAGAAATGCCGCGAGAAGGGTCAAGCCCAGCAATACCCCTGCCAGATAAGGGTTTCCATATGGTTTGGGGTTTAATGTTTTAGATCCCATATTCCATGTCTCCCATCATGCCATAAAGATTAACAGCCCGCACTGGGTCTTTCGGGTCTTTGAGGTTTCTTGAGCGGTGGGGTAACCGGTACGTTGGTTTTTGCCGGTGCAGGCGGCGCTGTCAAGGCTGCAGGTTTTTCTTTTGCCGCGGGTGCAAGAGATGAACCTGCTGCAATCGGTGAAATGCCTTTGGACTCCGACCAGTAGGCATCAAGACCTCCATAAAGAACTTTGACGGGCCTTTCCGTCTTTTGGGAAAGGATCCCGCCGGCTGCCATGGCAATGGAGCCATCACGGTCCACCAGGATAAGGGGGCCCGCTCCCACTAAAAATCCCGGATCGGAAATGAGGTCCGCCACATGGACGTTAACGGAACCGGGCAGATGAAAATCGGCAAAATGGTTTTCTGGTCTTACATCCACCAGCTCAAAGGAACCGGGCAGGTCCATAATGAGCCGCTTGAGTTCCGCGGCGGAAATCCGGTCAGGGAGTTTCACCTGTTTTTTAGGCGCCTGCCTTGCTTCCCCGCCTTTTCTGGCCGCCTCAAAAACCGGCAGCCCCGCATTTATCCAGGCCTGGCTTCCGCCCTTGAGATTCCTTGGCATTTTGAAGCCTTTTCTTTCCAGGATTCCCACGGCCATGCTGGAACGGTAGGCAGAGTTGCACACGGTCACCACTGGTTCAGAAGGATCAAGCTGGCTGGAAAGTTCCGCCAGATGATTGAGCGGAAGATTCAACACCGTCCCGATCCGCAGGGCCATCCACTCAGGAGGAAGACGCACATCCAAGATGACCGGGGCCTGCCCCTTGTTCATTAGGTCATGCAGTTCGCTCGGGGTAATGGGGTTGCTAACCGTAATCGGAAGACCGGCCTGTTTCCAGCTTTCCATGGTTATGATCTCAGGGGAATAGCCGATTCGGTTGAGTCTGAAAAGCCCCTCTTTCAACTCTTCTTTGTTTCCCACCAAGACAAGTTTGGCAGCCCAGGGAACCATCACCCCCGTCCAGGTCTCCAGTTTTCCCCGCAACGCAATATTCACCGCATTGGGGATATGCCCTTGTTCATACGCTGAAGCATCCCGCAGGTCCACCACGTAGAACTGATCCGGTTTTGTCAAATCCATGACAGGAAGTTTTTCACCGGGCAGGGCTGCCTCCCAGTTTATCAGGGGGGGGCCCTGTTTATTCATGGCGGCGTTGTGCTTGAAATACTGGGGCGCCTCCGGGAGGTCCTGGATCAGGGCGGCCACGAACTCTCCCCGTTTTTTATATTGTAGATAGGGATTGGCGGCCTTTTCTTCGCCGATGGTGCTGGTGGGTTTGTCCGAAAGATGGGCGCCGCAAAGAGAACCGGCCCCGTGGGCGGGAAAGATCTTCACGCTGTCATTCAGTTTCGATATTTTGTTGGTCCACGAATCAAAAAAGGCAGAAGCCAGCCACGCGGCGGAGGCCGTTCCGCCCATGAGATCCGGTCGACCCACGCTGCCCACGAAAAGCACATCTCCGGTAAGCACAAGTTCCGGAACCTTCGGGTCATCAGGTCCGTAAACCAGCCCGCACATGCCGTCCGGCGTGTGCCCCGGGGTTTCCATGAATTTGACGACCGCCTTCCCGACGCGGATCTCACTGCCCTCTTTCAACGGCTCAAAAGGGTACGTCACCCCACTGATGTGGCTCTGGTAGATGGGGCATTTCATGGCGTTAACCACTTCCATGTGACCGGCCACAAAATCCGCGTGGGAGTGGGTCAGGTAGACCCCGATGATTTCCAGTCCTTCTTTCTTGGCGATATCCAGGAAAATGGAAATATCCCGGCACGGATCCACCACCAGGGCCTTTCCTTCGCTGACCAGCATATAGGAATAGATGGAGAGCACGGGAAGTTCAAGCTGGATCAGTTTAAATCCAGGGAACTGATAAGTATTCACAATGTGATACCTGGAGGCGTCCGCAGCGTGCGTGGCGGATTCCGAGTCTTTGATCTGTGCTGCCACTGCAGTGGAATTGAACGCGAAAAGTAGAAGCAGGCAGAAAAATAGGTAACCGATCGATTTTTTACGGTTTGGCATGTCTTGTACCTCCTTAATTTTTTACAAATTTCTTTTCCAAGTTCTTTGCTTCCTGTCGAGCGATCATAGCATATTCTGAAGTTCTTCTTTGAGATAGGCAAGGCGTTCCGCATCTTCTTCTTCCAGCCCATCCGGGGAAAGTTCCCCGCTGATCTTTTTTCTCAGACGCTTCAGTTCATTTTCAATATCGATAAGACTGTTCAACACCATATTTTTCACGTCCGGTGGGGGGGGGTCTTCCACGGACTTTTCGAAGCTCATTTCTCTAGACTTAAGAATCAACCGCTCCTTCCACTGTGGAACATGGGCTTCCAGTTGAAATTTTTCTTTCAGCTTTCCCGCAAGGGTCATGCTGGCCTCGGATTCCCCGTGAATCACAAAGACTTTGGGGCTGCTCTCAAAATGGCTTGCCCACTCTAACAGGTCTTTCTGGTCCGCATGGGCTGAAAAGCCGCCGATGGTAAAGACCTTGGCATTCACCGACACATTCTCCCTGAAAATCTTCACCTGTTTTGCACCATCAACAATCTGCCTGCCAGTCGTTCCCTGTGCCTGATATCCCACAATAACAATGCTTGCGCCCGTGCGCCATAAATTGTGTTTTAAATGATGCTTGATACGCCCGGCCGTACACATGCCGCTTCCGGCGATGACGATGGCCGACCCTTTGTTTTCATTAATGGCAATGGATTCATTGGTGCTTGAAGTATACTTGAGATTGGGCATGTTGAAAGGGTCATATCCCTGATCCACGATAGCCCGTGCCTCGGCATCATAGTACTTTTTATTTTTCCTGAAAATTTCAGTGGCTTTGATGGCCAGCGGGCTGTCAAGGTAGATTGGGATCTCCGGCAGAAAACCTTCTCGTTGAAATTCCCCCAGGATGTAGAGTATTTCCTGGGTTCGCTCCACTGCGAAGGCCGGAATAAGCACCTTTTCATGGTTGGAAACGGCATATTTTATGGCTTCCAAAAGTTCTTGTTTACTGTCTTCAAAAGTTCGGTGCAGCCGGTTTCCGTAGGTGGATTCTAAAAAAAGATAATCCGCATCAAAGACTTCCTGGGGATCTTTCACAATCAATTGATCCTTCTTCCCCAGATCTCCTGAAAAGACAAGCTTTATGGATTCATTATCCTCCTCGAACCACAATTCCAGGATGGAAGACCCAAGAATATGGCCGGCGTTTCGAAGACGGGCCTTGATGCCCGGCTGGACCTCCAGAAGGTTATCTCTTTCTATAGGGTGGAGAAGCTTTAGACTGGCCTCCGCATCCTCGGTCGTATAGAGGGGCGTAATTTCTTTCCTGCTTTGCCGTTTGTTTTTCCTGCTCCGCCATTCCGCATCCATTTCCTGGATATGGGCCGCATCCAGCAGCATAATTTCGCATAATTCCGCAGTGGGCGGAGAAGTGACAATCCTGCCCTTAAATCCATCACGAACCAGTTTGGGGATCTTACCGCTGTGGTCAATGTGGGCATGGGTCAAAAACAGGGTATCGATGCTTTTCGGCTCAAAACCCCAGGCATCCCGGTTTCGACTCTCCATTTGCTTTCCGCCCTGAAAAAGACCGCAGTCCACGAGGACCTTTTTCCCTATCGAACTTTCAATCAGAAAACAGGAGCCGGTTACGGAACCGGCGCCGCCGAGACAGGTTACTTTTACCATATCATTCTCCTTATTGTTGTGGCGGGCGCTCGGAAAAGAGGCATCCCACGAAAGAGCCTTTCATTTATGAAGAGTAGGATCTTATAACCAATTCATATGCTACTACAATTTATTGGCTAATACCATCGAATTCCCTAAAAGGTTTGATATTTCAGAAGATCCAAAGCGTCCATGTGCGAAAATCCCATGGACATGATCAACCTCATGGGGTAGAATTATAGCCCAGTATTGTCGAAATTAAATTGAAAGAATGGGTACGCGCTGCAGTGTCGATCAATCATGAAATTTCAGGAGATCAGCTATGGAAAAAAAGAAGGTGAATTTTGAGGTGCAACGATTGGGTCAATGCCACATTCCCTCGCCCATGGACACAACGAACTTCGTTGGTGATGAGGATCATGTGCTTTTTCACTCAACCTTGCCGGAGATCCAAGCATTTTTGGGCCAGGGCAATGATCCACCGTGTTTTGAATTGGCAGGACCGCGGGAAAATATTTACTTCGACCCAGCAAAGCTCAAGTGTGGCATAGTCACTTGCGGAGGCCTCTGCCCCGGTCTCAATGACGTGATTCGCGCGATCGTTCTCGGGCTTTACCATCACTATGGCGTGAAGAGGGTCTTTGGGTTTCCTTTTGGCTATGAAGGGCTCACTTACAGGCATGGACATACACCCATAGAGCTAACGCCTGAAATGGTTGAGGACATCCACAGAGAAGGGGGAACGATACTTGGTTCCTCACGAGGACCTCAGGATGTCTCAGAGATGGTGGACACCCTGGAACAAATGAATGTGAGCATCCTGTTTACCATTGGTGGAGACGGCGCCATGAATGGATCGCAGGCCATCTCTGAAGAAATCTGGCGCCGGAGTTTAAAAATCAGCATCATCGGTATTCCCAAAACCATTGATAACGACATCTCTTATGTGGATGTCTCCTTTGGTTTTGAGACGGCCGTGTCCGAGTCGAGAACCTCCATTTACGCAGCTCATACCGAGGCGGTTGGTGCAAGAAACGGTATTGGCCTTGTGAAGCTCATGGGTCGTGAATCGGGATTCATCGCCGCTTATGCCACCCTGGCAGACAACGATGTCAACTTTTGCCTGGTCCCGGAGGTCCCCTTTACCTTGGAAGCCTTTCTGGAAATCTTGAAGGCCAGACTGGAGAAACGGAATCATTCCGTCATCGTTGTGGCCGAGGGGGCCGGACAGAACCTGGTGTCAGAGACAGGGCAGAAAGATGCGTCGGGCAATGTCCGTTTTGATAACATCGGGCTCTTTTTAAAAGAACAGATAAATGCCTTTTTCAAAAAAGTCGGAATGGAGGTGGAATTGAAATATATCGACCCAAGTTACATCTTACGGAGTCTGCCCGCCAATTCGAGGGATTCGGCATTTTGTTTGCTTTTGGGCCACAATGCGGTTCATGCGGGGATGGCGGGCCGGACGAACATGCTCGTGGGGTTCTGGAAAAACGAATTCACCCACGTCCCAATTCCGTTGGCCGTTTCCAGGCGAAAACAAATCAATCCAGAAGGGCGGTTGTGGGGCCATGTCCTTTCCAGCACGGGACAGCCAAGGAAAATGATCTAGGACGTTTGGATGTCTTTGAAAAAAAATGATAAGGTTCTAATCGTCAATTTTCCGTGAGTTAAAATCCGGTTTTGGATTGAACACATTGATCGGCAATGTTTAGATCTGCAACAAGAAAATACAGGAGGATTCAAGAAAATGGAAAGGCATCTGCTTGTAACGGTAAGTGAGAAGCACGACAATCTCTTTGGGGTGCGGTTTTTGGGGAATTTTTTTGCCAACAAGGAGGGGATGAAAGTCACTCTTTTGTATCTGACACCGAAAGCCCCGGGTCGTTTTGAGGCGGATCGGGAAACGGAACTCCAGAACAAGAAATCAGAAGCCACAGGGCGAAAGGCTTTGAATGAGGCAAAGAGGGAACTTTTGAAACTGGGTTTCGAAGAGGAACAGGTCTCCACGAAACTCAGGGCCCGCAGGCTCTCTAAAGTGAATGAAATCATTCAAGAGGGATCTGAAGGAAAATATGATGCTGTCGTGCTGGGTCGACGCGGTCTTTCCCGGTTGGAACAAAGCTTTGATGAAAGCGTCACCAGCGTTTTGTTTGAGCAGGAATGGGGCTTTCCCCTCTGGATCTGCCGAAAACCCGACCCCGAGCGGAAACATGTGCTGGCCTGCGTGGATGGGTCTGATTCTTCTCATCGCATGCTGGATCATGTGGGGTTCATTCTGGGGCAGGCCCAAAATCAGGATGTGACCCTCCTGGCCATTTCCAGAAAAGGGACTATGGGGGAAACAGCGGTGGAGGAGATCCTTTTTAAGAGCAAGGAGATACTGGTTGCAGACGGCATTTCGGAGGAACGGATTCGCTCCAAGGTTATTCCTGAAGCCAATGCGGCAAAAGCCATCATCAAAGAGGCCGGTTCCGGACATTTTGCCGCCGTCGCTGTTGGCCGGACCGGCAAGGTGATGGGTTTCTTAAAAAAGGTCTTTGTGGGTTCGGTGAGTCGAACCCTCTTTCAGGAACTTGAAGGGGCAGTCCTCTGGCTGGTTTGAGGTGTAGGGACCGCAACCGTATTTTGCGGTTCGGATTTCCATGACGCGTTTACCCTTATCCATTAAACGGGCCGGTGTTCAGGGCGTCTTGCTGGCCGGGGCGCCGGCGCCGTTCATGTTAGCGTATCTCAATGTTGGCGGTGGCATGCCGCCTATCTGGCGTCTCGCTGTGGCTTTCACGGCCGCTGTTTCCTGTACCCTCTGCGCTTTCCTTATGCTTCGCAGTTCCCATACAGGCAGGATTCTGGGCGCCGTAGCTGCTCTATGTAGCTTTTTGGCGGCATTGCCTTATCTTGCCGGGGATCCCGTTGCGGCATTGCTGGGTCAGGTCTGCCTCATCGGCGCCGCATTTGCGCTGGTTGATTTCAAGCCTCACGCAGATTATGGAAAAAAGGCCGGAATGGACGGCTGTTTGCACCGCGCACGATGGGCTGCGCTGACTGTCTCGGCCACCGTCTGTTTTTCAATCATCATCTCAGGACGAGTGCCGCCTTTCATCACTCAGGCCACCCTTGCGGCATCCGCTCTAGTCGCCCAACTTCTATTTAGTTATTGGGCATGGCGGCGGAAATCGGGAAGCTTGAAGGCTATCTATACCGCCTTGGGCCTTTTCTTTGGGGGTTTGCTCATCGCATCGCTCTATATGGGACACACGGGTGCCGTGGCCCTTGCTCTCGCTTTGGTGACGGTTATTCTGCTTTTTCGTTCAACGCCCATGCGGGAAAGAAGTGGGTATTGGTGGGAAACGCTTTTTAATCACCCGGCGCGTCTTTTGGTCAGCACGTTCCTCTCCCTCTGTTTTTTGGGCACGTTTTGCCTTATCATTCCCCATGCCACAAGACCGGGGGGTATTGCCTTTGTGGATGCGGCATTTACTTCTGTGAGTGCGGTCTGCGTTACCGGTCTGGTTGTTCTCGATACCCCGGAGGCATTTACATTTCTGGGCCAGGCTTTGATTCTGTTACTGATTCAACTGGGGGGGCTGGGTATCATGAGTATCGCGGCTGTTGCTCTGCATGGTATGGGACGGCGGTTGAGCCTGCGCCAGGAGCGTGTTCTGGTCAGCATGACGGACACCGGTCACAAAGACCTGGCGGATGCCCTCATCAGGATTCTGAAATTCACGTTCTTTGTGGAAGTCATCGGCGCTCTGATTCTGTTCGGGTTGTTTTCTGTCTCGGGAGATGCATCCGGGCAGGCCGCCTGGAGAGGATTGTTCACGGCGGTATCCGCTTTCTGCAACGCCGGTTTTTCCCTGCAGAGCGACAGCATGATCCCTTACCGAAACAATCCCTTTGTTTTGCACACCGTGGCTGCGCTCATCATTTTCGGGGGCATGGCCCCAGCCACCAGCTTTGTTTCCCCCAAATGGTTCATGGGCCGCCGAATCCCCACTGCCCACCGTATTGCGCTCATCACCACGGCGGTCATGCTGGTTTCCGGGATGTTTTTTTTTCTGGCCTTTGAATGGAACGGCGTATTATCCGGGTTGACCATGGCCGATAAAATTCATAATGCCTGGTTTCAATCCGCCACACTCCGCACCGCGGGTTTTAATTCGGTGGATATGGCGGGCGCGATCAGCCCCATGTTCATGGTGATGATCTGTTTCATGTTCATCGGGGGGAGTCCCGGGGGAACCGCCGGTGGAGTCAAGACCACCACCATTGCCGTCCTGGGTATGACCTTCTGGGCCAATGTCAACAATCGTAACGGCGTCCTATTCCGTAATCGAAGGGTCCCTTCTGAAACGATCTATCGCGCCATCACCATCGTTGCATCCGTTGCCGTGGTCTGGTTTGCTGTGGTCCTGATGCTTGAAGTGACGCAACAAATATCAGGCCGGGACATTATTTTCGAGGCCACGTCGGCCATCGCGACAGTAGGCCTTTCCACAGGCGCCACGGCCGGTTTGGATGAAATCGGAAAGGTAATCATCATGGTGGCCATGTTTGCCGGGCGCATTGGACCCATGACCCTCTTTATGCTTTTGAGCCGGAATGTGTCCGCCCGCGAGTCGCGTTGTCCGGATGCGAAAATCAACTTGACATAGAGGAGTGTACGAATATGTCGCAACAGATATTGATCATCGGGTTGGGCCACTTCGGTATGTCGCTGGCCCGTACACTGTCTGAAAAGGGCGCTGAGGTGCTTGCGGTGGATTCCCGCAAAAGCCTGGTTGAGGAAGCCTCTTCCTTTGTAACGGAAGCGGTGGTGGCAAATGCCGCCGACGAGAACGAACTGGTCCGTCTCCGGCCTGAGAAAAGAGACGCCGTGGTCTGCGCCATCGGTGATGATTCCAAGGAATCTTCTATCATCTGCACGGCGTTGCTTCGCCAAATGGGCGCCCCTTTTGTTGTTTCGCGGGCCAATGATAAAATGCACCAGCGCATTTTACAACTGGTGGGCGCCCACCAGATCATCAATCCGGAGCAGGAATTCGGTCGTCGTTTTGCCAACCGTCTCCTTTATCGCCATGTTATCGCTCAGACATCCATCGGAGACGACCTGCACCTCACCGAGATTCTGACCCAGCCGTCAATGGTAGGGAAAAACCTTATAGCGCTTGCGCTTCCGAAACGTTTCGGTGTTATGGTGGCGGCCATCCGTCGCGGTACGCCGGGTCGGCTGATGCAACCTTCCCCCGATGAACCGCTGCAGGCGGAAGATAAACTGGTGATCGTTTCCACTGAAGCGGCGATTTCCCGATTGATGGAGGGCGTATAACCATGAAGGCGGCACAATCCGTTCGCTTGGGGGCATGGTTGTTGATCGGACTCAATCTGATGATGGCGCTGGGATCCATCTGGATTTTCATGCGTATGGCGCCGGCAATCGAGGTGATCATTGAACGGAATGAGCGATCACTGGAGGCATGTGAGGAAATGCTTGCATCTCTGGCTATGATCAGCCACGATGCCCATGCCGACCCGGCCTTGAAGACGGCTTTTTCAGACGCCCTCCAAGGCGCTCAAAACAACATCACCGAAAAAGAAGAACCCGCAGCACTGGAATCCATCAAAGCCGATTATTCAAGGGCTTTTCTCGGAAACGAGACCGCTCGGCGAAAAACCGTCGCTGCCATTGTCCTTCTGGGAAAGATCAATCGAGAGGCCATGATCGCGGAGGACCGTCGCGCCCGGCAATTTGGGAATGCCGGCGCCTGGGGGGTGGTGTTTATGGCGGTCAGCGTTTTCTTCGCGGGGATGCAGTTTAAGCGAACGGTTAGCAGAAATCTCGCGGCGCCCCTGGAAGAAATTCATTTGGTTATCTCCGCTCACCGAAATGGAGATGCTCTTCGCCGCTGTACGGGTTCCCAACTGCCCGCAGACGTGAAACTCGTATACAGCGGCATCAACGAACTCCTGGATCGGCAGCGCCTTTCCGGATGAGGTGACGGGATGTACCGATTGCTCCGTAAATGGCTCAACCTTTACGAGGAGGAAACGGCCCTTTTTTTATGGGTGGCGCTGTTGCTCTTTGTCATCCATGTGGGAAACATTCTCTTTACCAACACTGCCGAGACGGCCTTTCTTAAACGCTACGGGGTGCAATACCTCCCCATCATGTACATGATCAATGCCGTTGTCACTTTTTTCATCATGGGGGTGCTGACGGGAATTATGGCCAGGATGCCGGACAGCCGGCTTTTGTCTTACATGCTGGTGGGGAGCGGAACCGTGGTGGGTGTCCTGCGTTTTGCCATTCCCCTGGGCTGGGACCTCCTTTATCCGGTCCTCTTTTTGTTGAAGAGCCAACTGGAAGTTCTCCTGGCCCTGGTCTTCTGGAATATGGCCAATGACCTTTTCAACACCCGCCAGTCCAAGCGGATCTTTCCCCTTATAAGCGCAGGCGGCGTGATTGGGGCGATCCTGGGGAGTTTTGCTACGAGCCCCCTGGCGAAACTGATTACTCTGGACAACCTTCTCCTGGCCTATTTTGTCCTCTCCCTGGTGGCGGCTGCCGTGGTTCATCGAATGGGGCATCTCTACCCCACCCTGCTGGTGCGCGACCAGGCCGCCGAGAAGAAAGGAAAGGGGAAATTGCGAACGAACATTGTCCAGGAATTCAGGAAGATCCTGCCCCTGATGAAGGAATCCACCCTCATCCAGGTGCTCATCGCCTTATCCCTCATGGCCAATATCGTGATTACCATCATCAATTATCAGTTTAATTTCGCAGTGAATCAGAACTACGCCACGGAAGGGGGCATGATCAGGTTCTTTGCGGTTTTTCGGGGATTTCTCAACAGCATCAGCCTGGTCATCCTCCTTTTTGTGGGCAAGCTCTATGGAAAATGGGGCATCCCCGTGGCCCTCATGATTCATCCCTTTAACTACGTGATTGCTTTCCTGGCCCTCCTGTTCCGTTTTGATATTTACTCGGCCATGTACGCCAGGATATCGACCAATGTGTTTCGGACCGCCATCAACACGCCGGCCATGGCTATCCTGATGGGATTGTTTCATCCCTCTCAGCGCGCCGTTGTACGGCCCTTTCTCAGGGGAACCGTGGTGAGGATCGGTACCCTCGTGGGATCGGGGCTCATTCTGTTTTTGGGGGATCTGTTTCATCCGCGCTATCTTTCCATCATCGCCCTGGTGTGCATGGGGGTGTGGCTGGCCTACGATTTTATCCTCAAGAGGCACTATTCCCGGATCCTTCTGGATCTCATATCCAAAAACATGATAGATCTGAAATCTCTGGCGCCGGGGGAAGCGGTGCGTATTTTCAGGGACAAGAAGATGCAGGCCAAGCTCCTGGAGTCTTTTCTCAACTCCAGAGGAAAGGATTGTCTATGGTATGGGAAACTCCTGAGGGACCAGGATGTTCCCGGTTTTGATGATGCGGTTTTAACGGTTCTGAAAAGGGAAGATGACCGGACGCGGGTTGGTTTGCTGGAGTTTCTTTCGGCTCGGTCAGGGAAAGAGGCCATTCCGATTTTCAGGGATCTGGCGGATTCCGTTGAGCCCCAGCTTTTATTGGCCATGGCAAAGGCCGCCAATCGATTCCCCCCTGAAATCAGCCGGGACTGGAACCTCGAAGGCTTCCAATCCGTTTCATCCCCTGAAATAAGGGGTTATTTCCTGGCCGGGCTCTATGGAAATGCCCCGGAGAAGTACCTGGAAGTTATTTCGTCTTTTCTCCGGTCTAAAAAGCCCCAGGAGAGGTGGGCCGGGGTGATCGCCTCGGGTGAGTCGGGAAACGGGGCATTTGTGGGGGCGCTTCGGGAGATGCTCGCTGCTGAAAAAGAGTTGGACATCCTCTGCGCCCTTTTTCGATCCTTATGGCAGTTGAAAGACCCTCAGCATAACGACGCGGTACTTCCCTACTTGTCCCATCCTTCGGACAGGGTTCGCCTGGCGGCCCTGGCAGCCTTGCATATTCAGGGTGACCCATGCCTCGTAAGGGTCATTGCCCTCATGGGGGATGCCACCCCGGAAATCAGCGCAAAAGCCATGGAAATGATTCAAAACAGCGACTACCAGAATCCACTGGTCCTGGTGGAATCTCTCAGTTTCCCCGGACAGAGGGTGCGCGAGGGTCTTTTTAAGGTTTTGGCAGAGTTAAACGTCAAAGACCTGGACGTTTACCGTTTTGCACGGCTCCAGGTTGAGAAAAGCTACGGATGTCTTGCAATTTCCGATCGCCTTAGGCGGTTGCCTCAAAGCCCCCGACGGGATATCCTCATGGATCATCTGGAGCAGGAGAAAAATAGCACCGTGGAAAACATTCTCCGTGTCCTATCCATTCAAGACGCATCCGGTCAGATGCGCATTCTGTGGAGAGGCTTTTCCTCGGGAGACCCACGCCGGCGCGCCAATAGCATCGAGGCTCTGGGCAATGTGGTGACCCCCGCCCTTGGCCGAATCCTGGTGCCCCTTCTGGAAGAGATGCCGGCCGAAGATCAGCTCAAGATCGGGAACCGGCACTTCACGCTTCCAGATCCGCGTGTGGGCCATGGGGCATTGTTTTTACAGCTTCTGGCCAAAGGGGACTGGATTACCTCCGTGCTCACCCTTTCTCTCATGGCCACGGAGGGTCCCGGCGATCTGACGATCCATTCTTTGGTGCCTTTCACAAGGTCGGAAAATCCCCACATACGGCGGATGGCGGCTACGGTGCAGCGCGTGTGGGCCCCGGGAGTCGAAACAGGGGAGGAAGAGGATCGGGGCATCGATTTCATAGAGAGGATTTTTCAACTGAGAAAGATCGCGGTTTTTGAAGGCCTTGATGTGAGTAAACTGGCCGCCATTGGTTCCATGGTAGGGGAGGTTGTCTATTCGAAGGGAGTGGCGGTCTTCAGGGAAGGGGAACCTGGGGAGGCCTTGTTTTTGATTGTTGAAGGCGAAGTATCTGTCTCCAAGAGCCGGCCGAGTAAAAGAGATCCCGGTATGGAGATCGGCCGCATCGGCATTGGTGAATATTTCGGAGAGATGGCCATCCTGGAAGAGGCCCCTCGATCCGCCACCATTCAAACCACGAGTTCGTCCCGTTTTCTGGTCTTGCAGAAACGAGATTTCATACAGATTGCTGAGGAGCATCCTAAGATCGCCCTCCACATCTGCACGGTTTTGAGCGCACGAATACGAAATCTTCACCAGAAGATCAAAGAGTTGGAAAAAGCGGTCTGACGTGTCAGCGCCCGCTCCGTCACAAATCCGAGGTCTATTTGAATCCAGGCACGAAGAGATAGCTGTTGGGCAAACGGATTGTTCAACGGTGCTGAGTGGTTTCTTGGCAAACACGTTTTCATATGGTAAATCAAAACGTATGTTGAAGCTCAACATCGATCGTATATGACACAAGATATAAGGAGGTTCTGATGATTTCAAAGAGACCCGAACATAGCCCTTTTCCATCAGCCAATGAGGATGCGGAATCCGCAAAATTGTATGTAGAATGTCCCCAAACCCGCCTTCCCAACTACCGGCTGGCTTTTCAGGATAACGATTTTCTGTTGCGGGATGAATTGCGTCCGGTTCGGCTGCAACTGGAATTGATGAAGCCCGAACTGGCCCAGGCGGAAAACGGTATCGCTTCCACCATTGTGATTTTTGGAAGCGCGCGAACCCTGAGCCCCGAAGCGGCCTCTGAAAAACTGACTGAGTCCAGGAAAGCGTTGAAGCAGGATCCTGGAAATCAAAACCTGCAACGTAAACTGACAAGGGCCGAACACGCCCTTCAAAGCAGCCGTTATTATGAGGAAGCTCGTCGCCTTGCCCGTTTGGTTTCCCAGAAATATGAAGGAAAGGGTGAGCCATTGCACCATGTGATTGCTACCGGCGGAGGCGGGGGCATCATGGAGGCTGCAAACAGGGGGGCTCATGAAGTGGGCGGAAAGAGCCTGGGTCTCAACATCGTGCTTCCTTTTGAACAGCGTCCCAATCCTTATATTACACCGGAACTGAGTTTTCAGTTTCATTATTTCGCCATCCGAAAGATGCATTTCCTCATGCGCGCCAAGGCGCTGATCGTGTTTCCCGGGGGCTACGGCACCCTGGATGAATTTTTTGAAACCCTCACCCTGGTTCAGACCCGGAAGATCAAACCCATCCCCATTGTTTTGTTTGGAAAAGGGTTCTGGGAACGGTTGATCGATTTCCCAATGATGGCGGAAGAAGGGGTTATTTCACTTGAGGACGTCTCTCTTTTCCACTACGTGGAAACCGCTGAGGAGGCGTTCGGGATTATTCAGGCCCATAGCCGAAGTAAATAATGATTGGGCATCCTTCATCCATAAGTTCACGCTTTTTAGTGTAACCTACTTTTGAGCTATATGAAGGATGCGCCCGGATGGAATATTTTTTCCCTTTGAGGCTGCGAACAGGAGGTCTTCCATGATGATTCAGAGAATAGTCCCTTTGGGTATCTTTTTTACCCTATTGCTTTTTCCGTCATTTGCCGCATCGGAAACGGCGAAAGACGGCCAAGAAACCCTGGTGGTGGGCACCAAGGTGGTGGCGCCTTTCGTAATGAAGACAAAAACCGGGGAATGGACGGGCATCAGCATCGATTTATGGAAGGAGATCGCATCCGCCCTTGGATTGTCCTATGAATTTAAGGAACTCGATCTTCAGGGGATCCTGGCGGGAGTGGCGGACGGTTCCCTGGATGCCGCCGTTGCTGCGCTGACCGTCACTTCGGAACGGGAGGAACTATTTGATTTCACCCACCCTTTCTATACCTCAGGTCTGGGTATTGCGGTCAGTGGGCAGAAGGGGAGTCCCTGGTGGTCGGTTTTAAGGAAATTCCTGTCCCTGGCCTTTTTCAAGGTGGTGACCACCCTTGCCCTTGTGCTTCTGGGGGTGGGGGCCCTGGTGTGGTGGTTTGAGCGAAAACGAAATCCGGCTCAGTTCGGCCGGGGGACCGCACGGGGCGTCGGGTCCGGGTTCTGGTGGTCCGCAGTGACCATGACCACGGTGGGATACGGCGACAAGGCGCCTGTGACGCCCGCGGGACGGCTGGTGGCGCTCATCTGGATGTTCGTTTCCATTATTGTTATTTCAACTTTTACTGCGGCCATTACCTCCTCCCTCACGGTCAGCAAACTGGGTACGGCGGTTCAGGGACCCCAGGACCTGGTCAACGTTCGAGTGGGGTCCATTCCGAATACCACCAGCGCCGCTTATCTCGTGGAAGCCCGCATATCCTTTCAGCAATTTTCATCGGCGGAAGAAGGTCTTGAGGCCTTGGGCCGAGGCAAGGTCGATGCTTTCGTATACGACGCTCCCGTCCTTCGATATCTGGTCAACAAGGATTATCCCGGCATCTTGACGGTCCTTTCCCAGACCTTTGAAAAACAGAATTACGGCTTCGCACTGCCCCACGGCAGCCCTCTGCGGGAATCCGTGAATCGGGTGCTTCTCAAAAAAGTAAGGGGCAGCGCGTGGCAGGATCTGCTGTACCGGTACCTGGGGAGATAGCAGTCGTGCCCCTTCAGACCGTCTCACCGGCGGCCGGCTCTTCACCGGTCCCCAGCCGGACCTGCACTCGATGCTTGATCAGCCCCTCCTCGAGAGGTATAACACGGTCCTCCAGCCGCCGGCCGTCCATCTCTACCCATGCCACGCCCTGTTCCACGCCCTCAGGATTCTCGATGGTGATCTCGTAGACGGCCTTTTCCCGGCGATAGGTCACGGAAACCCGTTCCCAGCTCGAGGGCAGCACCGGATCAACGGTGAGCCGTTCACCGCGAACAGTGAGGCCGATCACCTCTTCGATCCACACGCGGTACATCCAGCTCGCCGACCCGGTATACCAGGTCCACCCGCCGCGTCCGATATGTCCGTCCAGTCGGTAGACATCTGCGGCTAGGACATAGGGCTCCACCACATAGCGTGCCACATCCTCGGGCGCTCGCGCGTGTTCGATAGGATTGAGGAGACGAAGCAGCGTGCTCGCCCGGTTACCATCGCCCTGTCGGGCTAGGGCCATCGCCAGCCACAGCGCCCCATGGGTGTACTGGCCACCGTTTTCTCGGACCCCCGGAGGATACCCCTTGATGTAACCCGGATACACCGGAGCTTTATCGAAGGGCGGCGTGAAGAGGAGCACCAGCCGTTCGTCTTCACGCACCAGTTGCTCCCAGGCCGCGGCAATTGCCTGCTCCGAGCGAGCCTGGTCGGCCGCTCCGCTGATGACAGCCCACGACTGAGGCAGCGAATCGATACGCGCCTCCTCGCACGTTGCCGAACCGAGGGGTGTCTGATCGTCGAAGTAGGCGCGCCGGTACCACGATCCGTCCCAGGCGTGTTTCTCAACGGCCGCCGCGAGCTCGCTTGCCTGTTCCCGGTAGATCTCGGCATCCTCTGACTTCCCGTAACGTTCAGCGAGATCACCAAACGGCGTGAGAACACTGATGAGGAACCAGGCGAGCCACACGCTCTCACCCTGACCGTTCACACCGACACGGTTCATACCGTCGTTCCAGTCGCCGCTGCCGATGAGAGGCAAACCGTGGGGACCGTGCGTGAGCCCGCGTTTTATGGCCAGGCGGCAATGCTCGTAGAGGGAACCGCGTTCTTTGGTCACCGTCGGGGACAAAAATATCTCGTGCTCGTCGGCTTCCAGCGGCCGTGCGTCCAGAAAGGGGATCTGCGTATTTAAAATCTCCATGTCTCCCGTAAAACGCACATAGTGTTCGACGGCAAAGGGCAACCAAAGGAGATCGTCGGAACAGCGGGAGCGTATGCCGACCCCCGTGGGCGGATGCCACCAGTGCTGAACGTCCCCCTCCCGGAACTGCCTCCCTGCAGCCCGGATGATATGTTCCCGTGCAAGCCGGGGGGCGGCGTGGAGGAGCGCCAGCACATCCTGCAGCTGGTCGCGAAATCCGAAGGCACCGCCCGACTGGTAGAAGCCCGATCGGCCCCAGATGCGACAGCTCAGAGACTGGTAGAGAAGCCACCGGTTCAGGAGCAGATTCACCGACAGCTCGGGGGTTTCCACCTGCACCGTACCGAGAAGCGTGTCCCACCATGCCTGTGTACGGTTCAGGGCTTCCTCAACGGCGCCAAAGGAACGGTACTTGGCAATCACCGCCCGCGCCTCCTCGAGGCTTGGAGCTTCACCAAGCAGGAAGGTCACTTCGGTCTCCTGTCCCGGCGCCAAATCTACCTTGATCTGGAGCGCCGCGCAGGCATCAAGCCCCGCTCCGGTGCGACCCGACAGCCACACTCGCTTCATGGCGGATGGATCGGCCACGCTGCCGTTGCGCCCGAGGAACTCGATCCGATCGGTCGTACCCGTATGGGGCGCCGGCGTGAGGGCAGCAAAAGCGACGTGGTCGCCGTATGCGGGATGAAAGCGGTTGTAAGCCAAAATTGCACGCGATTGGGCATCATACTCGGTTACTATGTGTAGTTGCGTATTTTCGCGGTGATCCCCGAGGGTCCATTCAGCGTAAAACGTCACGGAAAGCCGCTTGAGCCTGTGGCCGTCGTTCCGGAGCCGCAACCGCTTCAGACAGACCGGGTCGCCGCCTGTTTCGTCCGTCGGAACGAAGACCGCTAATTCCTGCTCCACGGCGTGGCTGTTGTGCTCGAAAACCGTGTACCCCGCGCCGTGCCGCACGCGGTATGCGTCGACCTCGCGAATCGGGAGTGGCGTGGGCGACCAAAAGGTGCCGCTCTCCTCATCTCGGATATAAACGGCCTCCGATGGTGGATCGCTTACGGCGTCGTTGGACCAACCGGTGAGCCTGTTCTGCTGGCTGTTGCCGTACCACGTGAAGCCCGAACCCGACTCGCTCACCAGTGTGCCGAAGGCGGCATTGGCGATCACGTTCACCCAGGGCGCCGGACACCAGGTATCGGGGCCCAGATAGATGACGTATTCTCTTCCATCCGGCGTGAATCCGCCTAAACCATTGAAATAGGAGAGTTCCATGAATGGGAGGGGCGCCGAAGGTTCCTCCTCCATGTACTGCGTCTCGAGGAGCGCGGGCAGACCGAACTCGTCCGTCGGTATGGCGAGTTGCTGTGCCAGTGATCCCCTCGCCGCCACGAGCGTCACGTGGGCAGCGGTCAGAAGGAGCGTCACGTCCTCCTCGGGGATCTGATCCATGGTGAGCAGATAGACCCCGCCCGAAATGTCGACACCCGTGTGCACGGAGTGGCCCTTGATCAAGTGATTGAGTTGCTCGTTGAGGGGCTGGTCGTAGCTGCTGGACTCCTCGTTGAGAATGACCAGATCAACCTTCAGCCCATGTAGGTGCCAATAGGTATGGGCCTGGAGCACCTGTCTGATCAGTCTGATGTCGCGCGCCTCGCCAATGGTGACAACACAAATAGGATTGTCCCCAGAGATCCCGTAGGGCCATAGACGGGATTGGCCCAACCGATTCTGCTTCAATTGTTCGCTGGACGGGCGCAGCTGTCGCGATGGATAGATTAATAAGTCCACAAGCTGCCGGAAGCGGCGGACCTCGTCCGCCTGAACGCGGAGATGCCGGAGCTCAAGTTGGGCGTGGCTCCAGGCAAGATCGATCTGACGCTCCACAGTATGGGCATCGGTGTACTTCTCCACCAGGGCGAGAACCTCGTCGCGCGTGCGCGCGGCGCCGAGGATCAGGGAGAATTCGATCCGTTGGCCAGGTTTCAGTGTCAGGGTTCGGCGAAGACTGAAGATCGGATCCAGCACGTGCCCGGCGCTGTTTGAAAGGTCCCCGTGCAGCGCCGCGGGATTTTCCGTCGTACCTCCCCGTCCCAGGAAGCGCCGCCGGTCCGTCTCGAACTGAATTTCTTCGCCGTTCGGCGCCGGTTCGGTCAAGAGGTGGCACACCCATACGGGCGGCTCTTCCGGCTCACGAAGACGCCGGCTCGCCACAAGCGCTCCGCGCTCGCGGATTGCCTCTGTTTCGATGAAGAGCTTGTTGAAAGCCGGGTGCTGCCGATCGGCGGTATGGGGCGCGAGGGCCAATTCCACGTAACTGGTGATTTCCAGGTTTCGCACGCGGTCGGACCGGTTGATCAGGGAGATACGCCGGATTTCCACATCGTCTTCAGGAGCCACGACGATGACTGTTTCCGTTTCGATACCATCGTCGGAGCGCCGGATATCTGTCCGATCCGCGGAAAAGCTGACTGAGTAGTTCTCCATGGAGCCACGGACTGGCTGATAGGCATTGCTCCAGGCGCGATCCGTGTCCCTGTCTCGGAGGTAGCAGAAGGCGCCCCATGCGTCAAGGGTGCCGTCGGCCCGCCAACGCGTTAACTCGAACCCTTCCCATCGGCTGTAACCGCCTCCCGCACCGGTTACCATGAGGCTATAGCGCCCGTTCGAGAGGAGCTGTGCCCACGGGTTCGGGGTATGGGGGGTGTGGAAGGTGCTGGTGGACGGAGCGATCTCGTCGTGGGTTATGCGGGAGGGGCTGCGTTCCCTCAGGGGCTCATGATAGAGCGGCGGTGAAACGGGAATACGCTCATAGAGCAGCGGCTCTGTGGCTCTGACCCGCGCGTCTGCGTGAAACCGCCGCTTCATGGCGCCCTCGTGCAAGAAGTTGTCCAGCGCCAGGAATCCCATCGCCTGGTGGTGAACCATGTAGGCGTGGACGATCACCCCGCGTTCACCCTCCCGTTGGCGCTGCCGGCTGAAATCAACGGCCTCAAAGAAACCATACTCGCCGTATAGTCCAAGCCTCTCCAACGCTTCGAGATTGTCAACAGCCCCCTCGGGATCCATGGAAAGGGCCAGCATCGTGGCATAGGGGGCCACGACCAACTCATCCTCCAGCCCTCGTTTGAGCCCCAGTCCCGGCACGCCGAAGGCCTGATACTGGTAGGTTTTGTTGGCATCCAGATCGCTGTAAGCAGATTCGGAAATTCCCCAGGGCACACCCAATCGGCGGCCATATTCCTGCTGCGCCCTGACCGCTTCGCGGCAGGCGTTGTGGAGGAGCGAATTATCGAAATTTTGCTGGAAGATGAGGGGCATGAGGTACTCGAACATGCTGCCACTCCAGCTGAGCAGAACGCGCCGGCGCCTCGCCGACCCGTAGGGCCGGGACATGGCGAGCCAGTGTTTCGTGGGAACATCCCCCCGCGCGATCGCCAGGTAGCTGGCAAGGCGGGCCTCACTGGCAAGCAAATCGTAGTAAGAGCCGTCCATACGCTGGTTACTGACGTTGTACCCGACAGCGAAGAGTCGACGGTCTGCGTCATACAGGAACTTCATGCTCATGCCATCGGCCAGGGCGCGGCACTCACCAAGCACCTCTTCCTGCCGCTCGATCATCTCACCGGCAAACCACTGTGCCTTCTCCATGATTTCAACCAGTCCCCGGGCGTTTTCTCCGAGCATGTCGGGGAGTTCACCGGCCTTCTCGACGGCCCGGCTCAGATCCCTCAGGCCCGGCGCCTCGCCCGTCGCCAGAGCACGTAGCGACGGAATTCGGGCGAGCGCACGATCACGCGCCGCCGTCGCTTCCGGTCCGAGCTCCGCCAAGAGACCATCCACCCCGTCGGCGAGCAAATCGACCCAGGAGAAATAGCGATCGATGATCGTGACCCAGGCGGCCACCTCCAGCTCGAGTTGCTCGGCCCAGTAAAGCACCTCCCCCGTAGCGGGTTTCCCTTCACGCAGTGCATCGGCAAGGAGAGATGCAGGGGCAACGGACAGGCGAATGCAGCGAATCATCTCCGTCAGATCCTCCGGCGGATCGGTAAGATGCTCTTGGAGGATCGTGAGGACATGGCTGTGCTCGCTCAAACGGTCCGCCTCCCTGAGCGCTGTGCGCAGCACTCCGAAGGTATCGCGGATGCCGTGCAAGGCCTGTGGCCCCAATAGCGGTTTATCGACCACCTCGCGCATCCCTTCGTTAAGGGTCCAGAGACACCCCAGCAGGTTGCCGCTGTCGACGGTCGAAACGTAACGCGGCTCCAGGGGTTCGAGGGTGCGGATGTCATACCAGTTCAGGAGGTGGCCGTTGTAGCGCTGCAGAGCCTTAACGGTCTTCAGGCTCTGGAGCATGCGGCCGATCATCTCGTCCACCGTCAGATAGCCGAAGTCGTGTGCTCCTAACGCACTGAGCAGCCACAAACCGATGTTCGTCGGACTCGTACGCATGGCGAGCACACGGCCGTGTGAAACCTGGAAATTGTCGGGAGGTAGCCAGGAGGTGTCGGGACCCACGAAATCGGCGAAGTAACGCCAGGTCTGCCGGGCCGTCCGCCTGAGCCGCTTTTCACGGGGTGCAGAGATGACGGCCCCTGGTGAAAATGAGGTAGCTCGTGCTTTCAAGATAACGCTAACCAGTGGTGAAAGCACCCACAAGATGAGAAAAGGTGCAGCGACGAGCAGGCTTCCCGGCCGCACGAACCAGAGCACAACGGTCAGACAGACGGAAAGGACGCTTATTGAAAGCATCTGAAGGAAGAAGCTCCGGGCTTGGGCGTGCACGAGGTCGGGCGCTGCCTGTGCCGTTGTCCACTGAAGCAGGTGTTTACCGCTCACCCAACGGCGGAACCAGACGCGAAAGATTGCATCCAACGCCGATCCTGCCTGGTGGATGAAGAACGCCGTTTCCACGAGGCTGCGGCGGAAACCGTGCTCGCGTTCGCGCCATGAACTCGTGTCTGTTCCGGGACTTCTCGTCACCAGCGTGACGAGCTGCGCAATCGGCGGAAAGAGGAGAAGAAATCCCGCGGCTACGCTTGCCGCCGCGCCCAGAAAGGGTGAGCATAGCCAGGCAAAGACAAGGAATGCTACCAGAGCAGCGGGGACCAGGCTGCGTCTGAGGTTGTCGAAGATCTTCCACCGGCTCAACAGGCTCAGTGGATTATGGACGCGCCGCTGATTCGGCCCCGGCACCCGGGGGAGGCACCAGTCAGCGATCTGCCAGTCTCCCCGAATCCACCGGTGTTGCCGATGGGCGTAGGAGAGGTAATCAGGGGGAAATTCATCGTAGAGCTCGATATCACTCGCGAAGGCGACGCGCAGGTGGGCGCCCTCGATGAGATCATGACTGAGGATTCGCTGTTCAGGAAACCGGCCGTTGAGAACGCGGTGAAAAGCCCGTGGATCGTAGATGCCCTTCCCTATGTAGGAACACTCGCCCGACAGGTCCTGATACACATCCGACACGGCCTTCGTGTAGGGATCTATACCCACGGGATCGGTAAAGAGCCTGCTGAAGGGCGTTGCCGTCGCGCTGGGGAGGTTCGTGGTCACCCGGGGCTGAATGATGTTGTAGGCGCCTTCGCCGGTCAGGTTCAGGGGATGGGCCATCGTTTCGATCAGACGCCGAGCGCTGTCGCGGGGCAGTTGCGTGTCGCTGTCGAGGGTCATGACGAAGCGGACATCCGCCAAGCGGTCGCGATCACCCACGTAAACGATATTCTCGCCACCCGGCGCGGCATCTCCATTGAGAAGCCTGTTCAATACCTCAAGCTTGCCGCGCTTGCGCTCCCACCCGATATAGCTCTCTTCCGAGTCTGTCCACACACGCTTTCGATGAAAGAGGTAGAAACGGCCCGCCCCGTGGCGGTTGTTTAATTCCTCGATACCCGTGACGACCGCCTGGAGGAGCTCTTCATCGCCCTCTCCATGGACCTCCCGCGAATCCATGAAATCACTGAAGAGGCTAAAGAGAAGATTGGCGTCCGGGTTGGCCAGGTAGCGTATCTCCAGCTTTTCGACCTGGTCACGCACGCGCTGCTCGCTGACGAGCATCATGGGCACAACGACGAGGGTACGGTACTGATCGGGAACGCCTTCCTTCTCGAAGGACATCTTGGGGAGTACCCGCGGGGGCAGGAATCGCGTCGCCACATAATTAACCACGAGAACGGCGATCTGACTGGCGGGAAGGAGCGATAGAAGAGCATAGGGAAGGAGGATCGTCAACTTATGGTCCTCCTGCACACCCAGGAGCATTAGGAATAGCACGGTTCCAGCGGTTAGTATCCCCACTGCGCTCAGGTACAGGGCGGTGTGGTGAGCATAGACCCAGTTCAGCAAGCGCTGCCGTGAGATCTCCCGGCACTTGAGTCGTTCAACGAGTGTCGGGCGTCCGGTCCCGATCAGATAATGTCCCATATGAGGGCGCCGTTCATCGCCCTGCGTGTCCCGCGCCCCTGCGATGGCTAACTCGACCGCTGCCCGCGCTACCACGCCCTCCTCCGCACCCGAGGCGCGGGCAAGTTCTTCGACGGCCTTGCGGTAGCGGTCTCGCGTTTCGAAATCCATGCGATGGTAGATGCCCTCGGGGTCTTCGCACAGGGTGTGATCCACAAGGCTCTGCTCTTGGAAGATCTCGCGCCAATCGAGCAGCTTGAGCTGCCTGAGGCTCGTTACGACGTTTCCGATGGAGGCATTGGCCGCGGCCTGAGCCGCCTGCTCGCCCAGGACCACTTCACCGAGCGTGGTGCCGAGCTTCCGCTCCAGCCAGCTCCGCACCGGTACGAGGGCCGTATCCTCATCGTAGAGTTGGCTTGTCAGCTGAAAGGTGAAGTGAGCGCTGGGTTCCAGTTGCTCCTGGGCCAGATCGGCCAGAAAGGGGAAAAGTCGGTTATGGTCGCGCCGAGCCACGGTCAGAAGCCGATCGGCCCAGAACTCGGCCTGATCCCGCTCGCGCATCCGCCGATCCAGTTGTTCCGCCAGGTGGCGGAGCCGGTCGATCAAGGCGATCCGGAGCATGAGGGGTAGCGCCCAGAGCTCGCTGATTTTCAAGGGCGCCACGGACTGGTACGCCTCGAGGAAGTCCCCGATGATGTGCCGGTCGAGGTGACCGTCGCTATGGGCTATCAGCTCCACGGCAAGTCGGTAGATGCGTGGCTCCCCGGGGTGCGGTCCCGTCGCGACCAGAACCGGGAGTTCGTGGTAGAATTTCCGCGG
>Ga0208901_1000270_pt1 | contig 31173 bp, 32 predicted proteins | sample AntAceMetag02UKF_FD_184764 | JGI IMG/M metagenome (GOLD analysis project Ga0208901, IMG submission 184764) | Saline lake microbial communities from Ace Lake, Antarctica - Antarctic Ace Lake Metagenome 02UKF (SPAdes) (version 2) | ecosystem: Environmental > Aquatic > Non-marine Saline and...
ATAGGGCACATAAATGGCCTTGCGTTTGATTAAACGCTCGTTATAGACGTCATCCACCTTTTTCGGGCATTTTTCCGCACAGGTTCCACAGGCAATACATTTATCCGTATCCACATATCGGGGATGGTGTATAACATTCACGCTGAAATCGCCCTCTTTCCCCGAGATTTCTTTTATTTCACTCAGCGTTAACAATTTTATATTGACGTGCCGGCCGACCTCGACCAGTTTAGGCGCCAGGATTCACATGGAACAATCATTGGTTGGAAAAGTCTTGTCCAACTGGGCCATGACTCCACCAATGCCCGGGGTTTTCTCAACCATGTAGACATAAAAGCCCGAGTTCGCCATATCCAGGGCAGCCTGCATTCCTGCAATTCCCCCGCCGACTACCATGACGGCGCCCAGAACGTTTTGGACTTTTTTTTCTTTCATTTTTGACTCCTCATTGATAAAATTTTCTTTTCTTACTTTATCCTTTGCTCCGATTTAGGAGCCTCGGGCGGTTTTGCAACCAAAAAGCAGGGAATTTTTCGAAAACGTAGAACCTTGTGCAACACTGTCATTAATACGGGAGGATGTGAAAAAAGTCACATAGTCGGTCCATACTAGACATGTCAGTTTTTTGTCAAATGGAACAACCCAGGGTTTTTCAACATTGCGTCCAGGGCGGATAAACAGCAACGACAGCGTATTGGATATTGAGTGCCCGCGATCACAATAAGATATGCAGCCACTATTTTGAAACGCTAATAACTTTGCCGCTCCAACCTTTTGTAAATAAACTTCAGTTGCTTTTGGTTCAATTCCCCCACGTTTTCATTGATCCATCTTAGATCACCCGAAGTGATAGCTGCTTTGGCATCGCTTATCAACTGGGCATTTTCTAACGCTTCAGAACCTAATTCCATTAAATCGGTCCAAAATTTTTCGTCATCAGCCGCACGACTTAATACGCTGAGAACTTCACGTTTTTGAATTAGTGAAAAGAGATGAAAAGGGCCGGCATCATGATGTTGAAGGGCTTCGTTAATAGCCGTCTTGATCTGATCATCCGTAAATGGCTTCGGCAGAAAATCATGCGCTCCCAATCCCAGGGCTTCCGCTGCAATGGGTTGCGTCCCAACACCCGTTATGACAACGACTTCCATTTCCGGCTTTTTTTCTTTAATTCGTTTTATCACTTCCATGCCGCCCATACCGGGTAATTTCAAGTCTGCTATAATCAAGTCAAAGTTTTTTTCCTCGAAAAGCTCAAGGGCAGCCTCACCTGTTTCAGCCAGCTCAATATCATAGCCAGCCTCCGTTAAAATCATATCCAATGCCGCAGAGATGGCAATATCATCTTCCATTACTAAAATATGTGTTTTTTCCATAATATTTCTCCTCAAAACCAGATGAGTCTTCAAAAAACCAGTGAAAATGTTTCTCCAAATTATCAGAGGTAATATTGATTGTCAATGCTAGCGTTGGTTATATCAGGGGCTCTGTTTTGACACTTTGGCATCTGGAGCCGGGACCTCGTCGTATAAAGCGCGCAAAAACAGACTCGCATCATTTTTCTTCGTATGTCACCGATCGCCATAGGAGTCTTCGATGGCTTGCAACAGCTCGTCTTCGGTAAACGGCTTGCCCAGATAGTTATCAGCCCCCTTTCTCATTGCATCAACAGCATTTTGGATACTGGAGTATCCGGTCATGACAATTGTGCACAATTCGGGTTTTTCTTCTCGGACGACCTTCAAGATATCCATGCCGTCGATATCGGGCAACTTCATGTCCAACAGAAGAATATCATAAGCGCCCTCACGAATGGCATCCAATCCGGCCTTCCCGTCGTTCATCGAGATTACCGTGTGGCCCTTTTCCGACAAAACCAACTCACAGGCATCGCAAATAACATTTTCATCATCAATGACCAGTATCCTAAGCGGTTTCATTATGCGCCCTCCCTTCCGTTGGGATTTTCAGTCAGGATGGGGAATTCAATCGTAAAACGAGTCCCTTTACCCAGTTCACTGAAAACCTGGATGTTACCTTCATGATTCTCAATAATGCCGTAACTGACGGATAATCCGAGCCCGGTTCCACTGGAGCGGGTTGTATAGAAAGGCTCAAAGATTTTTTTTAAGTTCTCTGCGGAAATGCCGCAGCCGTTGTCAGCAATTTCGACCGTGATTTTGTTTTGCTGCGATTCCAAGGCGCTGCGAACAGTAACCTGGCCATGGTCTTCGACGGCGTGCAAGCCATTGAGCAGGAGATTGATAAATACCTGCTCGATCTGATTTTTATCTAAGAACGTCTTTTCCATGTTCTGAGCCAGCTCTGTTTCAACAACAACGTGCCGTAAGTAAAACTCGTTTGCCACAACGCCCAGAGCGGTTTTGATAACATCGTTGATGTCGACGAAGATTTTTTGAGGCTTTTCATCCCGTGAAAATTCGAGTAGCCCCTGGATGATGGTTTTGCACCGCTGAGTTTCCCTGATGATAATTTTTAAGCCTTTTTCAAGGGGACCTCCCGCCGGAACTTTTTTGCTCATGTTGGAGCTGAAAAGCAGGATGCCGCCCAGGGGGTTGTTGATTTCGTGAGCAATTCCAGCGGCCATACGCCCCAACGATGACAATTTTTCCATATGGGCCGCCAGGTGCGTGAAGTGTTCCCGCTGGTTTTCCATAAGTCGGACCCGCTCAATGATACAGGCGCATTGCTCAGTCACCGTGACAATAAAATCCAGTTCGTCTTCGGAAAACGCCCTTTGTTCGCTCAAATAGATGCGAATCATCCCTATCACCTTCTGCTGGATGGCCAAAGGGACGTCGAGCATCATGCGAATGCCTTCACCCCACGTTTGCTGCGGATATTCAACACGGGGGGCATTCCAGATATCCGTAATGATCTGAACTTTGTGCAGTTCGAATGTCTCATTTAAAATTTTTTCGGTGGTAACAGGACCTTTGGAAAGATAGCGCTCACCTAAACCATAGGCTGCACCCACCTCGAACAGATCGGTTTCTCTATCAAGAATCCTGAGCAGGGCGCCTTTGGCATTCAGCGCTTCGGTAGCTTTCCTGACCACCTTATCGAGTACCTCTTGGAGGCTGAGGTCACCCTGCATAGAATGAATGATATCACGAAAGGTTTTGAAATAGTTCTCAAATTTAGCTGAATCTGTGATCATAATCCCCCCATTTGAACATCATACCGAAACACCCGGTCATTAATGCAACCAACAAGGCTTCGCGGCGTAGGATATAGACTCAATTGGAAGATTTTGTCAATGATTTTTTAAATGGACTTGGTGTCGTGTCTGCGTTTCAGCTTTCAGGAGCAGGGACAATTCCCTGTTTCTTTTTTTCAGCTTTGCCCCACTGAACTTTATCGATATAGTTTTATTAGACAACATGTTTCCGGTTGATCCTTTAGTCACGAATTGCAGAGTGCTTTAAGTCCGCTTTTAATTCATATTGCCCTTCACCAGGCACCCTGGAGATAGCAAATCCCAATTTCCGGGCCAGGGCAATCATATGGGTATTTTCCGCAAGGACAATTCCCCAGATAGATTCCAACCCTCTCTCTTTTGAAACTTTAATCAGATGTTCCATCAAGGCCGCACCGACCCCCTTCCCCTGCCACGGATCACTCACAACTACGGCGAACTCCGGTTCTATCCCTCCCGCCTTCGTCATGAGACGTGCCACCCCTAATATTTCTCCTTCGGGTTGGGATTGTTCCATGGCCACCAAGGCCATATCGCGATCATAGTCAAGCTGGGTGAGACGGACCATCATCTTCTTGGAAAACGATTTCATTGGGCTGAAAAACCGGGAATAGATGCTCTCGCGCGATAAACCCTGCAAAAATTTCAGCAGGAGAGGTGTGTCTTCAGGCTTAATGGGCCGGATAAAAAGATCCTCTCCACCTGCGATCTGCCTGATCACCTCATACTGGTCCGGGTAAGGGCTGATAACAAGGTGAAGCGGAGAGGCAATTTCCGAAGGCCTGATAATCACACGGGCATCCACGGCGCATGGGCTATCTCCCATCAGGATCAAGGGGTTGATATCCAATTCGGCAATTTCTGGAAAATCAATAACCAGTTGCGATAAACCGATCAGGATCTCTTCCAGTCTTCCTAAATCCGCAGGGGGCCGGTTGCGATAGCCTTTAAGCAGGTTATACACCCGGGTGCCCTCCATGAGCCTACGAGCCAACAGCCTGTTTAAGGGCGGGAAAGCGATGGCCTGATCTTTAAGGATTTCGGTCATGATCCCACCCATCCCAAACAGGATAACCGGACCAAAAAGCGGGTCCTTTTTACTGCCTAGGATCAGTTCGTAATCCGTCCGGTCCACCATTGATTGAATAGTCACCCCGGTAAGTTCAGCATCCGCGTCATAGGCATGGGCATCTACCAGAATTTTCGCAAAGGTTTCCCTGATATTTTTGTCGCCGCGCAGATTGAGCTGCACTCCATTGGCGTCAGACTTATGAGAAATATCCTTGGAACAGATTTTCATTGCCACGGGATATCCAATCTCCCGGGCCATATGTACCGCTTCGTCCTCAGAAACAGCCAGTCTGGTTTGATTGACAGGTATACCATATGCTGATAACACTTCCTTGGATTCTATCTCCGTAAGAAAGGATTGTTTCTTCCGGAGTGCCCCGGTCACAATCGCCGCAGCCCCGCCTTTATCAAATTCCAGTTTGCGGTGGAGTTTCGGCGGTGTTTGCTGGAGCAATTCAAGATTCTGCGCATAGGAATTCATATACATAAACGATTGAATAGCCCGCTCAGGGGTCTCATAGGTCGGAATTCCCGCCCTGCTGAAGATTTCCCGTCCCTTCTCCACACTTTCCCCTCCCATCCAGACCGCAAAGACCGGATAGGACTTCCCCCGCAAGACCTCCGACAGGATTTCCGCCACATCAGCGGCATCGCTGACGGCCTGCGGTACAAAAACGATCACCAATCCGTTGATCTCCGGCGCTGAAGCACATACATCAACTGCACGCCGGTATCTTTCAGGGGTGGCATCTCCTAAAATGTCAATGGGATTTCCTCTGCTCCAGAACGAGGGAAGAAATTCATCCAATTGTTTTTTGGTTTCCGGCCGCAGGGAAACCGGTTCCAACCCGTACTTGGCAAGGGCATCTGCAGCCATAACCCCGGGCCCCCCGGCATTGGTGATAACCGCCAGTCCGGAACCCTTGGGAACCGGTTGTTTGGCCACCAGTTCGGCACAGTCAAAAAGCTCTTCAATGGTGTCGACACGAACAATTCCGGCTCGCATGAAGGCCGCATCATAGATAGCGCCTTCCCCTGCCATAGATCCGGTATGGGACGCGGCAGCCTTCGCGCCTGCCGCGCTTCTTCCTGACTTGAGTACAATAATCGGTTTGACACGGGAAACGGCCCTGGCCGCGCTCATGAATTTGCGAGGATAGGTCACCCCTTCCATGTAGAGAACGATACTGCTCACATCAGGATCGTTGCCCAGATAGTCTATCAAGTCTCCAAAATCCGCATCTATCATGGAACCGACACTTACAAAATGGCTGAAACCAATCTGCTTCTTTAAAGAGAGATCGAGTATAGCCCCGATAAGCGCCCCACTTTGCGAGATAAAGGCCATTTTCCCGGGCAGGGGCATCTGGCTCGCGAATGTGGCATAAAGATTTGCTTCGGCGGAAATAATCCCGACGCAGTTTGGGCCTATAATGCGAATGCCCCCTTTCTCTGCCTCTTTTTTGATATCCGCCTCTATTTCACGGCCCTTCTCTCCTGTCTCTTTTCCGCCGGCGGAAATGATAATGGCGCCTCCAACCCCTGCCCTTACACATTCACCGATGATGGAAGGCACCGTTTTCATAGGAGTGGCGATAACGGCAAGATCAACCGATTCTCCCACATCCCCAATCGAAGGATAAGCAGAGAGGCCGCTTATCACCGGGTGTTTGGCGTTAATCGGAAAGATTTTTCCCTTATACCCACCCTTTTGAATATTCCGGATCAGGGCACGGCCGATACTGCCTTTTTTATCACTCGCGCCAATCACTCCTACGGATTCTGGCCTGAAAACCTTATCTAGATTATAAATGGTCATAGAGATTACCTTTCAAACCTCAGGAAATTTAGTTTTTCAATCTTCCAGAAAATCCTTTTCTTTCTTATGCCATTCGGTTCCAAACCGCTCCTCAAAAAAGGCGCCAAATCGTTCACGCCAACGCCACCATAAATGCATCCCATTTTTCCTGGCCTCTAATACATCATTCAGATAGGTCGCAATTTCGGCCATTTTATCTTTGGGAACAAAAGAAGCAGCGCCTTTCCTGTACGAGGTTACCGTATCTTCAGCACTCAATGCGTGACCGGTCAGCATAACGGGTACGATTTTCTTCTGTTTGGCAATTTCTAAAAGTTTATACCCATCAACGCCCATGATATCTAAAATAGCTATATCAAAGTCTTGGGTTTCTAAAAGCGATTTAGCCTTATCGAAACTCGAGGCTTTCACTATTTCGCACATGGTTAGCATCTCTTCTAATGTTTCCAAAACATCCGGTTCATCATCTACAATGAGGATCTTTTTATCATCCAACAGCTTTTTTCTTACAATGACGCATGTTGCATCAGCCGAATTGACAACCTTCGCAGCAACGTTTCCAAGGCCTGTCTTGTTATTGCCCAACCCTCGGTTGCCGATTACAATCATATCCACATTATTGTATCCGGCATAATCAAGAATCTCTGCAGCAGGATCTCCACTAATTATGCTTTTTACGATATGCTTGATACCCCTCGATTTCAGTTCATTTTCGGCTTTGTCTAATATCCTTTGCCCTAAAATCTCTAAATACACTGCATCCGGAGCCTCTTTAATTTTTTCGCCATAAATATAATCCATGACCCCTTTGGGGACTTCCGTATTCTCCACAACATGAACCAGATGAACAGCGGCGCCTTCTTGCCTCGCTGTTTTTGAGGCGAACTCAATAATTCTAACTGCATGCCGCGCTCCATCCAATGGAACAAGAATCTTTTTCACCATTTTTGTCTCTCCTCCTTTATGCCTCGATGTCAGGTCCCCTTAAGTAAATCACCATATTCGCGACCCCGACGGGGAATTCGTTCTCGGTTTCAAAAATATCACTTTATTCTTGTGCGCCCTTTTCGCGCCGTGTGTAATTTTACTCATTTCCTACAAAAGCATAAAGTATGCCATAAAAATCGGATCTCGTATGAAACAGTTGGGTTCGGGGTTCAAAGGTTTCCCGCTTTCGCTTCGCTTTAGACGGGATCTTCGACAAGGCTTGGGCCGCCGCCGTTCTCCTCATTCCCATGCTCTGCGTGGGAATGCGTAAAACAGGAAATTTAAAACTGGATGCCTACGATCGGTGAAACCCGAATACTGACATCCGACGAGAAAAACTTCTTTCTCGATCTGATCTCCCTGATCATTTCTAAAGCTACAATTCGAAAAACTCCGAAATTCTTTTCGCAAAACTCCGAAATCATAGAAGTCGAAGTATTCCGTTCAAAAAATCATAAGAGATCCCCGTGCGGGGCAATGACCGTACAGGGATCTTTTAGTATTAAGAACAGATAGATAGGGACTAGCGCTCTATATTGCTCCTTTGCGGGGGAAGTAGACGCTGACTCTTGGGTAACCAAGGGTCCTGAGGGCATAATAGGTCATTGCCGCATCTTTAATGGAATCGGAATAGCATACGATCTCGGCGTACTTGGGAACGCCTGCCCCTTCGTACACTTTAATAAGCTCTTCTGCGCTTTTGAGATTTCCGTTCTCATCAAGGTTCTGGTTCCATGGAATGTGCTTGTACTCATTGGCGGGCACCCCGGTTGGGTGAGCATCCTTTGAAGAGACGACCCACAACCTTGGAAAACCGAAGAAGTCCGGTTTCACTTCGGGGTCAACAAGGCGTTTGTCCTTCTGGGTCGTCGCCACAAAGTTCTCCGGGCTGATGGCCACGTCGAATTTGGTCTTGGGATAGGCCATGATCGGCTCATCTTTCGTGAGTTTGAGATTCCAGTCATTCCATCCGGTCACCCCGCCCTTCATGATAGAAACATTGGGCTGGCCAAGGTATTCCAGGAGCCAGAACATGAGGCTCGCGGCATCCCCCTTATGCTCATCATAAATAACCACCTCTTTCTGTCTACCGATCCCCTTCTGTCCCAAAAAGGTCTCCCAGTCCTTCAGGCTCATATTCCTGCTCATGAGATCAAGGACAGGAATGTTGACGGCATAGGCAATATGGCCCGTATTATATTGCTCTTCGGGCCGCACATCCACCACGATGGTTCCGGGATCCCTCAACAGGTACTGGATCCGCTTCCCTGCCCACCAGTGAACCCAGAGGGGATCTCTGATGAGATGCTCGTTCTGGTAGAGATGCATGGGCAGGTCTCTTGGATCCCGAAGCCACCCCATGGTGGCATCGTAGTAGACTTTAACATTGGGGTAACCCAGCACATGACGCAGGGTAAAATAGGCTGATGTGGAAGCCGGATTACCGCCGCAGTAAACAATGATTTCCTTTTCAGGAAGCACTCCCTGGGCTAAGTACTGCCTCTTCAGGACATCATAGGGTTTCCAGGTTTTGTCCTTCTGAAACTGATCAGGATACGGGGCCAGCACGGAACTGGGAATATGCCCCGGCCTGTTATAGGCCAGATACCCACCATAGAACCACTTTGAGGTCACTGCATAAACTACGATGGTGTCTTTTTTGAACAGCCTTGTCAGCACATGGTCCGTATCCACGATCATGGAAGGGTCTGCAATCCTTGCAACAAAATCACCCTGCTTTACTTTGGGGGCCTCCTTTGTGCTCGGATAGCCGTCACTAACCCATTTTGCCAATCCACCGTCGAGGATATAGGCATGCTTATGACCATGGTAAGTTAATGAGAAATGGAACATGGCGGCGTGGAAATGGGATCCTTCGTCATAGACAACCACGGTGGAATCATTATTGATACCAAGGTTCCGCATCACGGTTTGTACGTAATCAGGCGGCCCTGCATGCCATGCAAGAGAGGCATTGGGATCCACAAGAAGATCATCCCCGCCGTAAGATGTGTCAATCCCGTAAGAAATATAGTCCTCCCCACTGAATGAGCCATTTACCGCACCGGGAATGTGGTTTTTCAGATAATATTTGGTCTTGCTGACATCAATGATCACCAAGTTCGGATCATCCTTGTGATCCTCAAGCCATTTGGTATTCACCAGATGGCCCGTTCCCTGGGCCGTGGCGGTCCCTGCGATCAATAGCGCCACCCAGAAAAACGCCATCCCCAAAAGAATGGTTACTTTGCCCTTTGAGCTTTTACACCTATTCAACATAATTTTATTCTCCTTTTTTCGTATTTTTATTTTCCAGTTTTTAACTAAAACACCTTCCTCTTTTTTTATATTAAAACGTCTTCCTCCTTTTTTATCATGTAGGGGATTGTCCCTCTCGTTTTTTATTGAGCATAAAGCATGCCATCTACTTACGGCAGCAGCATTCTCTAAATATACCGTGTATAATCAGATTGTTAAGTTTACCGTCCTCATCACTCAATCACTTCACCTTCTTTCGCAAGAAACGCGTCAGGAAACCGTTTCCGGCATTCCTTTTCCATGTTGTAAAGAAAGCCGTCACTATGTTCCGGATCGTGATGAAAAAGAGCTGGTTTTTTCACTGCAGCCTGTTCAGCTATCTCCACGGCTTGCTCCCAACTGCAGTGTCCCCAACCCCTTTTATCTTTCAATTCATCCTGAGTGTATTGGGCATCGTGCATGAGAAGATCGGCATTTTTTGAAAGAGTCACTACATTACGATCTACTTCATCCACATATTCCACATCTGTGCAATAAACCAGCGTTTTCCCTTCTTCTACGATACGGTAGCCATATGCTCCTGCTGGATGATTGTGTTTGGAGGCTACAATCTCCAGCATAAACTATGCCATCAACGTTTTCATTTTGACGGATCTCCCTGTTTCCCTATATAGTGCATCCTAAACAAGCAACGCTGAAAAAAATACCACTGAGTGAATTGACGATATCACAACCTAAGAGAGGGCGATCCGTGCTTCAGAACTATCCCAAAAAGATGGTCTTAGCAAATAGCAAACAGGTTGAATGGACTACCCGACAAGGAAAGGTTATCCTAAGTTCTTTCTGCGAACCTGATGAAATCGCATCCTTAACGTTTATAGATGCTTACACAAGATACGCCGGATACAGGTCCATCGTTTCCAAGAAAGAAACCCTGGTCACAGCAGCTTCAAAGCCGGATGCGAATGTGACCCTGGTATTTACACCCGATGGAAAAATCATCGGATTTGGTATTTTGGAATACCCCCATCCCGGGGAACGCTGGGAAAGGGTAGGAAATGGGATCATGATGGAAATCTCGGTCATCGAGATCGGCAGGCCTTGGCGATCCCTCGGTATATCCAAAAAGCTTCTCCATTCCCTTATCGACCACCCGCTAAGAGAAGAGAAGATCTTCTACATGGTGGGGTACTCATGGACATGGGATTTGGAAGGAATATCTGCCATGGACTATCGGAATATGCTGATCAGTATATTTTCTCAGCAGGAATTTAAAACGTTCCGGACAAACGAACCGAATATCATGATGCGTCCTGAAAACCTGTTCATGGCCCGAATCGGCGCCAATATATCAGAGCCAATCCAGAGGAACTTCAAACAAGTACGGTTTGATTTTGACCTGTATCTTTGAAACCAAACGTTTGTCGTCGACAATAAAATCATTAGAGGTTTCATTATCCCGGTTTCCGTTTTGCTGAATAGAAGACGGGGGGAAGCAAAAATTTAGAAAAACCGCGAGATTTTTTTCGCAAAATATCGAAATAATATGGTGGGTGCGCCAATGCTTTTAGAATCAATCAGCGGATTTGTGAAATCTAAGAAAACATTTTTTCCGGCCTTCATGATTTGTTGGTTCATTCAATACCTTTTCATTTTCACCGCCATGGCGGGAAATCCGCCGGATGGATTCGTGTATGCGGATGAAACCATTTCCGGCGTGACCGTCGAATTACGTTACCGTACAGATGATAATTTTGTGGGCCGACCCATTGATGGGTATGAGGCAAACCGCTGTATTATAAGTAGAGAAACCGCACAAGCCCTTTCTAACGTTCAGAGAGAGTTGAAACCGTTCGGTTTTGCACTCAAAATTTTTGACGCCTATCGCCCTCAGAGAGCGGTTAATCATTTCGTTCGTTGGGCGAAAGATGTCGAAGATACGGAAATGAAGGTGAAGTACTATCCGGATGTGGAGAAAAGGGACCTTTTCAAAAAAGGGTATATCGCAGAAAAATCGAGTCACTCCCGGGGCAGCGCAGTAGATGTGACCATTGTTGCCATGGATCCGGAAGGCAATTTCAAGGAATTGGATATGGGATCGGGATTTGATTTTTTCAGCCCTAAATCATGGCCCTCAAATAGGTCTATCGGGCCTGCTCAAAGGGCACATCGCATGCTTCTCCAGTCCCTCATGGTTACAAATGGTTTTGTGCCCTATCCGGAAGAATGGTGGCATTTCACCTTGAAAAATGAGCCTTTCCCTGAAACGTATTTTGATTTTCCCATTCAATAATAACAACTTAACCGTTCCTCTACTCAACCGATTAACGAGGTCTAACCTAATATCGAGTCCTTGTTTTCTGTCTTCCCACAAAGACAATTCCGATTCCAATCACGGAAATCCACATGAAAATTGGCCACATAGACATTTTTTCGCAGCCGTAGTCTTCAAGGGTCCAAAGGAGGAAGTATAGAAAAAAATTAATTACTCCTATGATAATCAAAATTGTTCCAAAAGGTTTCATCGGAATCCCTCCCGTGCCCTTAGAGCAGACAAATGAGGGAATGTATCGTCCTCTTCAACTCGTCCAGGCTTCATTGCGCATCGAGTATGATCATGAGTCATTGATCATATTTTCGAGCACCACCGAGTGTTCATCAAGAAAATCTATGCTTTTTATCCTGCCTCTGACAAACTCCTGTTCTCCGAAGAGATTTATCAGCACAAAACCATCATCCTGCGCCTCTATTTTGGCAACGTCCCGCATGGTTTCTTCTTGCCCTTCCCCTGAATCAGTATATACGATGCTCAAACACATATTTCCTCCAGATAATGTATTAATGATACCTAAAAACTGCAATTAGCGCTTAGTGGTTACTTAGCCCTATAAAATAAATCGTTTACGGAAAAACAGCGCAGCATCAAAAAGTTAAAATTTAAATACGTAAAAAACTGACCTAAACTTTTTATATCATTAAGCTAACGGCTAATAGCTCAAAAGCTAATTGCTGCTTTTAGGTGATACGTTTTTCATTCCTTGGAAAAGATAATCACAAGGGCCACCAAAATGCCCGCGCCCAAAGCAAACAGGCTGTATTTTTTGTGTTCTGTTTCCGCCTGGGGCAAGAGATGGGTAGCTCCAACATAAACCAAGGCGCCTGCTGAAAACGCCAAGAGGGCGCCCAAGACAGGTTTGTCAATCCGAGTGATTAAAGGATACGACACGAGCATGCCCAGGGGTGTAGTCAGAGCCGCAGCTAAAAAGGCAAGGAGAAGCGATGTTTTCTCCTTAAAGCCGCCACGTATTAACAACAGGTAGGTAATGATTCCTTCAGGAAATTCGTGGAGAACCATACCTGCAGCTGCTAATACCCCAGTAAAGATACTCACGCTAAACGTGATAGAATAGATAAAACCGTCAATAAATGAGTGCAATCCTATTCCAAACATCGGCACAAGGCCGATACCGTAATGGGTATCCGGGGCCTTATCGCAAACAAACGCGTTGATAAACCGATTAAACAAGTGCAAACCAAGATACCCTCCTAACAGATAGAAGGGAGCATTTCCATTCATGGAAAATGCCTTGGGAATAATGTGTAAGAAGGACACTGAAATCAATACGCCCGCTGCGAAACAAACGAAATAGATGGTATGTTCTCGGCCCCATCGCTCAAAACGGCGTATGACATAGATGCCTATGGAGGTTACAAAAGCGGCCACTAGGCTTGCTCCAAAAGCCGTCCAGAATGTGTTTTCCATATTTACCGTACCAAGCTTACAAGTAAATCATCGATTGAAAAGCCTTTGACTTCTTGAAGGTTAGCCTCATTATGCTCTTTTTTTGTCTTCTGAAAGGTCAATAGCAGCCATTACTCTTTTGATCGTTTTCATATGCCTCCTCCTTTTCGCAGCAGCCCATCCCAGTAAATAGATGGGCATTCGACGCCACTACATCACAGCCCAAAGTCTGGACATCAGGACCAATCAACTGACCACGCAAACAATAAAAGCCCGGGCGGTATGAAGCAGTTTGTTTGCCTTGCTGCCGATTCCAAACTCCCTGATATCCTTGGAACCCTTTCGGCCTATTACCAAAATGCCGTTGTTGCCCGATTCCAGTTCCACAAGGATATCCCTGGCAATACCCTTTTCTTGCCGTTGAAACTTGAAAGCCACGTTCTGTTCAGGGACTCCGGCACTTACAAGTCTCTCTTTTGCCTCATTCGCAATTTCTTTGATTCTGTCTGTATACTCCTTTAGCCAGCCAACTATTTTTTCCTGATATTCTTCAGGTCCTTCTTTGTCTATAACACCCCCAGAGTTCCAACACTGAAGGGGTTCTGAGGGGATAACATGGAAAAGTGTAAATTTACTCTCTTTAAGATGAGCAAAATATCGCGCTGCATGGTCTACAACCCGGTAGGTAATAGGTGCATCTACCAGACCTACCAGCACGTTATGAACCCAGATTCGAGGCTCTATTACCCACAACGCCAAATTATCTGCCATCTGGGAAAGCCGATAAGTAACAGATCCCATCACCTGACGCGATATGGTTGTTTTTCCCCATCGGCCCACCGCGACTGTTTCGATTCCTTCAGAACCGGCCAACTTCAACATGGAACCGGCAGGATCATTACATTTTTTTTCGGAAACAGTTGACATCATGTCCGGATTAAATCCAGACTCCGTCAAAGAATCCTTTGCCCGTTCCAAAACCTTTTGAGCTTCTAAACTCCAAAGCTTCTGATGCTTTTCAGCCGCCTCGGGACTTAGGCTGAGCACCTTTGACAATAAAGGCAAGTTGGGGTCAGTGGCACCGTGGAATATTGTCATTTTGAGGTCTCTGCTATTTTTTAACAAGCCCCCTATCCCTGCCAATGCCTGCCTGGCAAAATCGGAGTCATCTATGCCAAATAATACGTTCTTCGTTATCTTCATGTGGTTATTCCTCCAGTAATTAGACGCACCGTTCCGAAGCCGCGATCACTAGCCTACAACGTTGAGTATAGATCCCGGGGTGCCGTCTGATAATACCATACCAATGCCGTCGATTCAGCCCCCGCGCTGAGAGCAGTAACTGTTCTCCAACCCATTCTGGAATTGGCGAAACCCGTAGCGCTCCTATGCGCAAGCACCCCGAGTTATATTTAGGATAAGCATAAAGTATGCCACCTATCAATATCCATAACATAACCAATAACGACAAATAGTTAGTGACTATCGACAGTGCAGGCTCCTTTTACCTTGAAGCAAAATATTGAAAAATTGAGAAACCACCTTTCGCAGAATATCGAAGAGTGGATGTTCGTTTTCCTTCGTTCCGATGGAGCATGGTAACTACCATCCATAAATGGCCCTTTTCTCTCCGATAGGCTCTACGGAGCCGGAGGCCGCAATCTCGGCGTCAAACTGCGGGTTTCCTTGTGCGACGTACTAAATTATTTTGAGGACTTCGCGATTGAGTGACGAGCGAAAATGGGCCGAAGCTGAGATGGGAAAATGTGAAGTCATTTTTGAGCGAGCCCTAAGAGCCTTGAATGTTTATTTTTTCGTCCTTTTCCCCTTCATCAGCCATTTTCAACGCTTTCATTCGCTCCCTGGCGGATTTACCAACCATTCCGTAGCGATCGCGTACACTGGCGCCGTTGACGCTTTTAAGCAGGCTTTTCTGGTATTTTTCAATGGCATCTTTAATGGATTCCGTTTGGCAAAGCACCACCTCGACGCCGGCTGCGGAAAGGGCACGTATTGCATTCGGTCCAATGTGCCCGGTGATGACCACTTGAGCTCCTTTGGAGACTACAAATTGTGCCGATTGAACACCCGCCCCTTGGGTCAAATCTCCGCTGTCATTGTCAAATACTTCAAAGCTCATATCAATTGTATTGACAATCACAAAATAATCACACCGACCGAAGCGGGGATCAATCGGTGAATCCAGGAATATTCCACATGAACTTACCGCTATTTTCATTTCGTTCACCTCCCTTCTCCCACATCTTTCTCTCGGATAGGTTTTCGATGATATTGCAGAGGACGTTTTCTGATTGGAACTATCTGGGGCCCAAGCTGTCTCCCTTGGCGGAGAGGGTGCATTTCGTAAAATCGATCTGCTTACCGCATTTCGAGCAAAAGCGCTGTCTGTCAAATTCATCCGAGAAGATCTCATTCTCATTCCCGCATTCCGGGCATTTACATGTAAAAGATTCCAGTTCTCTGAATTTCTCAAATCCGGGGCAATGTTTCGGTGTTGTCATGGTTTCCTCCTTAATTTTGATTTAATTACTTCAATGGTTTCACTTTTCATTATGCATTTCTATGTCGAGGCGCCGGATCGGCGCATCAACGTTAGCAATTCATTATGGATAAGGTTATTCGTGGCCAGAAACCCGGGCAAATTCAAACAATATGGTTTCCCCTCCGGGGTGCTGCATCGTCCGCCAGCTTCGCTAATAATAAGCATGCCGGACGCTGTATCCCAGGGCTTCAACCCCACGTGAAAATAGGCATCGAGCCACCCCACAGCTACATAAGACATCGCCAATGCCGCTGATCCCAAAACACGTAACGTTCCACAGTGAGGAGCGATCTGATGCACGTAGGATAGAATTTGCTCGCGCACCTCATTGCTATGCCCCCAATCGAGTCCCAACATCGCGTTACCGAAATTTGCGACGCGGCTAACGTGAATCGGTACGTCATTGAGCCTCGCCCCACCTCCCCTGTGAGCCACAAATGTTTGATTGCGCAACGGGTCGTGGATCACCCCCATGAGAGGGATTCCATCTTTTAATATCGCTATGGATACGGCGAAAACAGGGTGATGATGAACGTAATTCGTCGTCCCGTCCAGTGGATCCACCACCCATGTATAGCCACTGGAAATCCCGCTACCCCCTGCCTCTTCGGACAATATGGCATGATCAGGAAAACGGGCCTGGATCAGGTCAATGATGATCTCTTCAGCAGCGATATCCGCATCGGTGACCAGATCACGGTGCCCTTTTATTGTGAGCTCCATTTTGCCGGGGTATCGCGCTACAATACTTCGACCGGCCTCCACTGCGGCCTCTATGGCAGTTTGTAACATGGTTCTCCCTTCTTGTTTCACGTTCCTTCCGCCCACCTCGATTTGACATACCCCATAATCCTTTTTGCGGATTCATGGGGAGACAACAGATCTGATGCAACCAAAACATCAGGGCTTCGAGACTCTTCGTAGGGTTCTGAAATACCGGGTAGTTTTCCTTGTAATGTTCCTTCTGACGCGCGTTTATAAAGATCTTTTTCAACGAGTTGACTCCGCCGTGATGTCTCACGAACCTGACATGTTTTCAGTGGACATTTCACGTAGACTTCAGCAAATTCACAGATCAACCTCCTCGCCAGGTCTCTGAACTCTCTTCGATGGCCGGTTGCATCGATGATCACGTTTTTCCCGCCCTGCTCGACCAGGAGCTGAGCCATCATGACGAGTGATCGGTAAACAATGGCGCGTTCTTCATCCGTATATTTTGGTTCCGGTGTTATAACGGTCCTTATACGATCCAGACTGAGTGTAATCGCTTCAATCCCCGATTCTGATAATATCCGGGAGAGTTCATGATGGATTGTACTTTTCCCGGAACCCGGCAGTCCGGTAAGCCATAAGCAAAAACTCATTTCCTCTCCATATATTCTGAAATTTGTTCGATATCGAATCTCTCTGTTTCGAGGACTGAAAACCCGAAGTCGATTAGCCTTCTCTTGGTCTCAGTCGTATCGTCCGGATAAAATTTGGGGTTGGCTATGACCAGTACCCTGAAGGCGAAAAAGGGCTGTGCAACTTCAAAGAAACCGTCATCCTTTGTCTTTTCAAGATAAGCTTCTAAGAAGAGCCGGAACAGTTCGGCAAAGGGACCTGCAAAGGTCCCGCGATCTTTAATTGCGTAGTGAATATAATTTACACTTAGACAGGATACATCGTCGGCCGGTTCACCCCAGCTGCCTCTTGAGCGGTCCAACAGGACAAAATCGTCTCTCTGCAATCGAATGTTGCCCGGATGATAGTCGCCATGGACACTACGCAACCGTTCACATTTATCCCTTATCTTCCCCCACCAGTTCAGACATTTCCCGGCATAAACAACAAGCTCCCCGTCTGTTATGAAATCAACGGAATCATAGGAGTCGATAATCCCCATAACACACTCTCCGTGCCCTATCAGATCGCGAATACGCCTTCGGTAAAGGATCTTAGCATCCTGTCCTGAATATCTGAGCGAGTGGATATCAGCGAGGAACTGGGCGAGCATTTTGGCCCTCTCTTTATCCAATTCGTCGAGATATCCACGCTTCAGAATCGTATCCAGATCCTTGAAGTAAGATTCTCCCCTGGCCTCCTCCATAAAAATGTAAAATTCTTTGGCATCCTTCACTGATATAAATCTGTCAGGAGACTCCCCAACCACATCTACTGCCTTTATATGCTTGGGCATCTCATTATAGTTGGCATTGGCAAGGAGTAAGACCTGCGCCCTGTCCGAGTAGTGATCATGGCCGAATCTGGAAGGAAAAAGGGCCTTCATTATCAAACGCTTTTCCCCATGCGACGTAGTGAATTTCACCAGATACGCGGCACCATGGACCCCCTCCCCAAGCGGTTCTATTCCCAGGAGTCTGGTATCGTTTCCATAGCTTTTCCTTAAGTAGTTTTGAACCTTCGCATCCATATGCATGATTAATTTTCCACTATTTATTTTTTTTGACCGCCTGCTACCGAGAACATTACCCCCAATGAGATTAATGTTGGATCCATCAGTTTTCATACCTTCTCAGAAAATGGGTGTGCCCGAAAAAGCCCATAAGGCCACTACAGGGAAGAGAGGTCAAAACAGCTTTGATGAATTCGTAAAAAGTCAAACTCCATCCTTTTTTGTCATTCCCGCGAAGGCGGGAATCCACTATCAGATGCTTCCGGAGTCTCGCATGCTCGCTTACCCGGAGTCTCGCATGCTCGCTTACCCGGAGTCTCGCATGCTCGCTTACCCGGAGTCTCGCATGCTCGCTTACCTGGACCGCCGCCTTCACGGGATGGTTTCCTCAAATCTCCGTCACAGTAATCGCATTTTCTTCACAGACCTCAATGCAACTTTCACAGCCAAGGCATTCCTCCGCATTGACCGGCACGGATTTCTCGTCTTGAATCTCATAGACGTCTACTGGACAAATTTCCACGCACTCACCACAACCAATACATTTTTCTACATCAACTTGAACATCGTACATGACTTGTTAACCTCCTTTTTGATAAAGTAATTACAAATATTTTGATAAATTCGTACTTAAAAGATGCAATTAGCGGTCAGCCTTTAGCTATTACCAATGCAAATAATTTAAATCACTAAGCTAACGGCGGCTTTAACGTTGTATAACATCTCTGAAGCACTTACCCGGAAAACAGATTCTACTCCCGGGTCATAGCCGCTCCGCACTTAGGGCATTGCTGATCGTAACAGGGTTTCCTCAGTTGATGAACTGCTCTTTCACCACAACTGGGGCAAACACAATACCCTCCAGGGCCTGCCGCAACACCACCTCCTCGGCCACGCCCTCCTTGTCGACCACCTCCCTGACCATCTCCTGTTCCAGCCCCTTGACCTCTTGGTCCTGTTCCGTCTCCTCTTGGCATTGTCTGTTCCTCCTTTTTATTCGGGGTTAACGTCGAAAAACTTTCTTGGATCAATTTTCAAAACTTTTTGACAGGTCCTCCCATATGGCTTTAACAGCTAGTGAACCTTCCCCCTGTTCGTCAAATTCAACAATGGTCTTTCCCTGCACCATGGCATGGGTAAAGGCAGGATCAAAGGGAACGCGCCCCAAGACCTTGATGTTCTTCTCTTTCGCAAAGGCCTCGATGTCCTCTCCCATCCGGGGATTGATATCAAATTTGTTGACGCAAAGCATGGCGGGCACCTTGAAAAATGCCGCCAGCTCCGACACCCTTTCCATATCATGTTTGCCCGAAACCGTGGGTTCAGCCACAATCAAAACGGCCGATGCCCCGCCAAGAGAAGCGATTACCGGGCATCCCACACCGGGAGGGCCATCTGTAAGCAGTAAATCCAGATTCTTTTCTTCGGCCAGTTTCATCCCTTCCCGGCGAATCAGAGACACCAGCTTTCCTGAATTTTCCTCGGCAATGCCCAGCCTGGCATGGGCCATGGGGCCGAAACGCGTATCGGAAATATACCACTCGCCGCAGGTGTTGATTGGAAACGCTATGGCCTTTTCAGGGCAGAAATAATAACAGACGCCGCAGCCCTCGCAGTCCATTTCGTCTACCACAAAATCCTCGCTAATGGCATCCCATCGGCACAGATCCCGGCACTGGCCACAGAGGGTACATTTATCCGGATCAATTTTCGCCGTGTGTCCGGAATCAAAATCATGGCGTTCCTTGACCGTGGGGGCCATGATCAGGTGAAGATCCGCCGCATCTACATCCGCATCGCAAAGCACCTTGTTTTTGGCAAGGGAAGCAAAGGCCGAAATAATACTGGTCTTTCCCGTTCCTCCCTTGCCGCTTATAACGACTATCTCTTTCATGAAACGCTCCTTTTTTCCCCTGCGATTTGCTCAATATCCTGGTACAGGTTGATGAATTTTTCCTTCCATTCGGGCAACACATCAACGACCATATCTCCCCGCGAGTAGGCTTCGGCAATTCGCCTGTCAAAGGGAATCTCCATCAAAACCGGTATATTTTCCGCTCTGGCATAGGCCGTGACACGGTCATAGCCCATATCCGATCGGTTGATGACCAATCCACAGGGAATGCCGAGGATTCGGACGGCCCCTATTGCCAATTTCAAATCATGGAGACCGAAGGGTGTCGGTTCCGTAACCAGTAAAACAAAATCCGCACCTTTCATGGATGCAATCACAGGACATGAGGTCCCTGGAGGGGCGTCGATAATGGTCAGGACGTCGGAACGTGTGTATTGCCGCACGCTCTTAATCAGCGGCGGCGACATGGCTTCGCCCACTCTCAGTTTTCCATGGACAAATTCCAACCCATTTCGATGTCCTCTTTCGATGCGACCCAACTCCCGGGTGGTCTCGGTGATGGCCTTTTCGGGACAGACCTGCATGCAGCCGCCACAGCTGTGGCACATTTCAACAAAGGGCAGCACGGTCTCCCCAATCACCACAATAGCCCTGAACTGACAGATTTCTCCACATTTCCCGCAAAGGCTGCATTTTTCCATGTCCACCTCCGGCACCGGGGTGGTGATGGTGAGAGTCTCTTCCATACGGGGCTGGATAAAGAGATGGGCATTGGGTTCTTCCACGTCGCAGTCCAGAAGCTGAACTTCGAAATCGAGGGAAACGGCTAGATTAGTGGCTACCGTGGTCTTTCCCGTTCCTCCCTTGCCACTGGCTATACTGATAATCATTATGTTCTCCTTTAGCTGTCAGCGAATCGCTAACAGCTAATTGCTTTTGTTCTGCCTAATCATATCATCATTAATGATCACAACGATTCTCACCCGAAACCAGGGCATTGGAGAGATACTGATTTGCCAGCGACTCAGGAGAATCCATGGGCGCGCCCATGATCACCTCGATGCCATTGCCGCGCAAAAGCTGCTGAGCGTTTTCGCCCATTCCGCCCACAATGACCACATTTGCGCCCTGCTCGTGAAGCCATTGCGGTAACACCCCCGGTTCATGGGCCGGCGGATCACGCATTTCCGTTTTGACGATTTTTCCATTCTGGATTTCAATGAACGCGAATTGCTCGCAATGACCGAAATGGGAGCTCAATTTTCCTTCGGATACGGGAACCACCAGCATTTTTAAATTTTTAGGGCCTTTATCAATGATAGGAAACTCTGACCGGGTTTTTGGAACAGTCTTTGCCCGATTCTGGGTCAACTGAACGATTTCATCCACCATTTTATTGAATTCTTGTGCAATGGGGAGTTTGTCGTCATCTAGGAGCCCCATATTTCCGACATCACCGTTCATGACAACCTGAGGTTCCAAGGGAAGTGTTCCCAGAAACCTGAGGCCCTCTTTCTTTGCGGTCATCATCCCGCCCCGGGTCTTGAACAGATCAATGGTTTTCCCGCAGTGAGGACAAGTGAGCCCACTCATATTTTCAACCAGACCCAAAATTTCCATATTGACCTGGCGGCAGAAATTGATGGATTTTCGCACATCCGCCAGCGATACTTCCTGGGGAGTGGTCACAATCAGAGCCAGGGCGTCGGGAATGGTCTGGGCCACGGTCAGGGGCTCATCCCCGGTACCCGGCGGCGAATCGATAATCATGTAATCCAGATCATTCCATTCCATATCGGATATGAACTGCCTGATCACCCCGATTTTGAGCGGTCCCCGCCAGATAGTGGCGGCATCCTTATTCTCCCCCAGAAGGGATTCAATGGAAATCACCTCCATATTGGGAAGGTAACTGACAGGGCGCGCCTTTTTGTTGCCCGTGCCCTGTCCAATATTTCCCTTGAGGCCCAACATGCGGGGAATGCTGGGTCCGTGAAGATCCACATCCATGAGTCCCACCTTATATCCTCGCTTTGCCAGCGCCACGGACAGGTAAGCCGCGACACTGCTTTTTCCAACGCCTCCCTTGCCACTCATCACAAGGATTTTATGTTTGATTCGAAGCAGGCTTTCCTTAATTTCAATATCCTGCTTCTGATGCTGATCCTTTTGGCCTAATTTTCCCTCTTCCATAAGTTGCTACCCTCCACGGGTTTCGTTTTTCGTTATTCGTACGTCCTTCTTTGTTCGCACAATCCAGCGTGGGAATACGCTCACGCTTCACTCTTCATCAATTTCGATTCAATGGATTTAATCTGCTCCTGCAGTTGCTGTACCTGATCTTTCAACCGGCTCACCTCTTCGCCATCGGACGTTGAACTGCTTGAAGACGGCACCGCCGCCCGCATGCCGCGACCACAGCCCCCCATGCCACGGCCGCCGCCGCCCATACCGCGACCGCCACCAGCCACACCAATACCGCCGCTCACGCCGCCGCCAGTTTCAGCACCGCCCATACCATAGTGATCGACCACATTGGGCGTACTGGTGGACTGCAAATCTCCCCTCTTGTACCTCTCAATGGCTTCTCCGACGGTTCCATTTTGTCCTACAAAAACCGCCACCCCCGCCGCCTCAAGCGTCTTTACCGCATTGGGGCCCACATTCCCCGTAAGGATGACTTTAGCGGCTTTGGAGGCCACAAACTGAGCTGCCTGAATGCCGGCACCGCCGCCGAGGGCGATGCTTTCATTATCAAAAGCCTCAAAATCCATATTCTCCGTATCCGCCACCACAAAATAGGCGCATCGGCCAAAGCGTGGATCAATTTGTGAATCCAGGTTATTGCCACTACTGCTGACTGCAATTTTCATGTCTTTTTCTCCTTATTTTTTTACATTTTCGATCGCCGCATCCCGGCATTCGAAATTTATTTTGACAAATCAAATAAGCCTCGATCACCTCGTCAACGCGGCCCGCTACTAATTACAGAAATTTGTTGAATTCGTATTAAGATCTCTGAAGCACTTACCCGGAAAATAGATTCTACTCTCGGGTCATAGCCGCTCCGCACTTAGGGCATTGCTGATCGTAACAGGGTGTCCTCAATTGATGGACTGCTCTTTCACCACAACTGGGGCAAACACAATACCCTCCAGGGCCTGCCGCAACACCACCTCCTCGGCCACGCCCTCCTTGTCGACCACCTCCCTGACCACCTCCTGTTCCAGCCCCTTGACCTCTTGGTCCTGTTCCGTCTCCTCTTGGCATTTTTCTATCTCCTTTCAATTTTCCGTTTCATTTTAAATAGTTAAAAACATCTCAAATCACTATGTTGTTCTCTTCTGTCAAAGAAACGATTGCATAAAATGTGCCATAAAATTCAAACCCGTCTAAACAACAAAAAATAAGTTCGTTAGCTTTAATGTTTTGTAAGGATCATTCGACCATGAAACCGGTTTTAGAAAAATTGCGAAATCTTCTTTCTCAAAACTTCGAAACATAACAGAAAAACCCAGATTTTTTTTTGAGTAGACAACTGCATTCGAGCTATGCCTCCGAACTATTCTTAGGCAAAATGACACTGAACGTCGACCCCTTACCCCGCTCGCTTTCCACAAGGACGTGCCCGCTATGGCCCTCAACAATGGCCTTTACCGAAGCCAATCCCAAACCGAAACCCTCTTTTTTTCCTGCACCTCTTCCGCGATGAAAGCTATCAAAGATATAGGGTAGTTCATCGTGCTCTATCCCCACCCCTTCATCTTTCATTTTGACCACAACTTCTTCACCAGTTTCCTGGGTGGTTATGGTAATCGTTCCCTTTGCATTTGAAAATTTGATAGCGTTGTCTAAAAGATTGGTGAAAACCCTGTGCAACTGGCTGGTATCAGCCATGATTATCGGTAATTCTTCCTCATTTTCAAGCGCTAGAATCATTCCGGAGTCTGATGCCTTTAGCTGGTAGGAGTCTAAAATCTCCATCAGTTCTTTGTCTAAAGATGTGGCACTGAAGTTTAATTTTAACCTTCCTGTCTGCAACCTGGAAAACTCCAGGAACTCACTGATCAAAGATTCAAGTTTGCCTGATTCTTTCTTGATAACACCTAGATATTTCTCTTTTTTTTCTTCATTAATCTCTTTTGATTTCCTCAAAAGTCGAAGAACAAACCCTCCGATAATGGTGAGGGAAGACTTCATATCATGGGCAAACATCGAAACAAGACTGTCTTTCTCTCGTTCTAAACGTTTCAAACGCGATATATCATGAAAGGACTCAACACCCCCGATAAGGGAGCCAGTATCGTCAAACAACCCTGCCGAATTTATCCTGACCGGAATCGTTTCCCCCCATTTATTAACGATTGTCGTTTCAATAAGGGCTACGGGTTTATGCCCGTTCAGGACTGTTTTTAAAGGGCAATTGGCAATGCACATGCCGCCTTGAAGGATTTCACCGCAATAATTCCCCAGGGCCTCCTTTTTGGAATATCCGGTTATTTTTTCAGCCCAGGGATTAAAGCCGGTAATCTCCAGATCTGCGTTAACCGTAAGAACCGCAGTCGGAAGGCTATCGATGATAAATCTATAGAAAGCAATGTTATGGAAGTCTTTATCCGCAGCTTTAGAGCCCATAGATCTCTCTTTTGTTCTCACGAAGATCCACCATGTAAAGCAGATTAGCTTTTTCTCTCAGTTCTTCCTGGAGTTTCTTAAGATCGGATCGGTCTACCCCATACATGCGGATATAGACTTTTCGATACCCTTCTCTCGCGCGATCATATGAACTCAGGATACTGGCCATCCGACCGCCGTATTTTCTAACGATATCAGACACCTCTTTGATAGACCCGGGCCGATCCTCCAATTCGAAGGCAAACTGGGTTCCCTTGCTTTTCAGACCCGTCAATGAGATCAGGGCTCTGAATATGTCTGTTTTGGTAATTACACCCACCACTTCGCCACTCTTGTCCACCACCGGAACGCCGGATATTTTTTTCTCTAAAAGGAGTTCGGCAGTCTCTCCAATGGTGTAATCCGGAGCCACCGTAAACGGGTCTCTGGTCATAAGGGTGTCTACCTTGATATTGGTAATAAGATAGAGGAGTTCATGAATTTCCAACGTAGTAGCATCGGAAGCCGATGCTTTTTTAAGATCCCTGTCCGTTATGATTCCCACCAGTTCGCCCCTTTTCATTACCGGAAGCATGCTGATATTGAATTCTTTTAACTTCTTTGTTGCATCCATCATAGAATTGTTTACATCGACGGATATGACCTGTTTGCTCATCCAATTCTTGACTAACATGGCTATTTCTCCTTTTAGGTATCGTCTACATTCAAAATTAACTGAAATTCCAAGACATTCCGAAAAATGGAATCTTCTTTGACCCCTACCATACTGAAGTACAATTAAAGCATAAAACGTGCCACTTCTGCGTACTTGAAACGACAATCTACTCGAACTGGCGGCGAAAACGTTACATCCCCAGTCCGAATACCGTGCTTCCCAATAAGGGCACACTTCAAAAATAGTTTCATCCCGTTTCACCAGCTTTACGCGTAAAAATATTTACGAGGGTACGGTTTTCAAAATCCAAATATTCTTTCAAATCCTTTAAAAAGTAATTGAGCAGTTTTTTCGTTCCACTCAAAGACGAGGCCGGTTGTTGAGCGAAGTATTGGGCTTTCTCCAGAGCAGCATCGTTTATCTCGTCACGGGGAATCACCTCGTTGACAAGCCCCAGTTCCAGAGCTTCATGCGCGGTAATGGTTTTTTTGGATAACAGTATTTCGCAGGCCCTGCAATGCCCCAGCCTTTTCTCGAGAAAATACGCCCCGCCTCCCTTGGGAACAAGTCCCAGGTCCAGGTAGGGTTTGTGAATAACCGCGTCGTCCGAAACCATTCTGTAATCGCAGGCAAGCGCAACATGGAAATCCTGGAAAATCATTTCTCCGCAGCAGATATTGATAAAAAACTTGCCTGATTCTACGATTCTCAGGATAAATTGATCGTAAGCCTTACACATTCGCCACAAGGCGTTCCTGTCGATTTCACCCCTCATGAGGGTTTCGTAAAAATCAATGTATTCTTCGTACGGAGATCTACCGGGTTCATCTCTCACCACGACAACCTTGACGGCATCGCTTTTCGACGTCAGATCGAGATAATGAAGTATGGGAGCTTTGGTGCTCCAACTGGTAACTGGAAGCAACCTCTTTCCCTTAAAAGTGATCGTGACAACGGCATCAGTCCTTTTTGCACTGAAAAAGCCATTTTCTTGATTCAGTTCCTGTTGTTTCATTCTGAGATTCCTCTACTTTCATTACAAAGGGTTTCAACGAAAAAAAATCCAGGCTACCTGTCTCAGTTTGCACTAAACATGCCATGATGGGTTGCTACAGGGAATGCATGTAAAATGGGCTCCAGTATCCATAAAGTCCTCCGAATAAACCGATTGGATTTAGAAGATTTTCTAATTCTCCTTGCAAAATTCTCAAATCATGGAAAAATCAGTTTTGTTTACAAATGGTAAAACACCCTGACATTCTGGGCATATGTTTTCAGGAGTATCTACCCATCAAAGGAGGCTTTCCAGATATGGCAAGGCGGAATTTCACCACGAACTACGAAGGACACGAAGAGTGCCATTTATGAAGGGTCCAACGGACTGTTTAATAGAAGGTATTGAAGTTAGACGCTCACATCTCCCATCTGTTTCCTATGGCATGCTTTATGCTTCAATAAATTCATGTTCGTTTGATTACACTAAAAGATGAGAAAGGAGGTCTGACATCATGGCATCCAATTTTAGAATCCTCAGGCATCAAAACGGAGAGAACCTTCACCTGAAACTTGCGGGCGACTTTGATGGGACATCCGCGTGGGAGGTATTCAACGCCTTGAAAAAAAGCTGCCGCAAGGTTTCAAAGGTCTTTATCCACTGAAGTTCCCTGGAAAGAATAGAGCCCTTCGGCCAAGACGTGTTTCGGGACAATATGAAAACCCTACCTGAAACATACACCGCTTTTTTATTCACCGGAGAGCAGACCAAGCAGATCTCGCTTGAAAGGAATTGGTGTCTGTAACGTTTTTCAAAAAAGGTCAGGGACGACCTCAACAATGCAGAATAAGGAGGTGTTAGGCATGGTAAAAATAAAAAAATCCTATTTCCCGTCGATTTATCGGTTAATTCATCAAAAGTTTTCCCTTATGTGTTGTCTGTTTCCGAAAAATACGGAGGCGAAATTTGCCTGTTTCACGTAGTACCTAAAAACTGCAATTAGCGGTTAGTGGTTACTTAGCCACACAATGTCAGGTAGTTACGATGCAATAGGTAAGCATCCAAAAGTGAAATCCCAAATAAAGGGAAAAGTCATACAAACGATTGGGATCTTTAAGCTAACGGCTAATAGCTAAAAGCTAATTGCAGCTTTTAAGTAGTAGAAGATTTTACCAAATGGAGTAGCGGAATGTATATTCCCCATATTCCTCTAAATCAGTACTGGGAAGAAACCGTGAAAGGTGCAGGCGAACGCAATATGACGCCTTTGTTGAAAACTACTGGTTGGTGGGTCAGGTCAGGTGAAACTAAAGGTTCGTCGAAGACGAGGGGCTTCAGCTTCTACGACGGCAGCCGGGACTGTAATTTCCGTGACTCCTCCAACAACCTCCGGGCTTTTACGGTGCGTTCCCGAAACGATGGATAATTTGATCATTTGACACATGGAAAGTGGACCCATTGACTTGAATTTCCATTCAAGAATAGTTGATAAGGATCTTATAGAAACGTTTCTTGATACCACCGGCGGCGTTAAGAATCTGGTACAGTTCTTCTTACTGGACGGCCATCAAGGCAATAGGCTTATCACCCCAGGCCATGCAGCTATTCCGTACGACCATCAAAAAACATCTGTCTATGGAGTATTCCGTGGCGGATTATGATAGTGCTCTTGCAGTGGTATTCATGGACAGTACGGAACAGCTGATGAAAAAGGCTAAGATGTTTAGACATAACAGGAGATGAAAAATGGAAAACGATATCATTAAAATAACTTTTGCAATCGGAAAAGGAACCGACTGGCTCAAGGTCAATCTGGAAGACTTTGTGCGGTCCTTAAACGAAAACCTGGTTAAGAGGAAACAAGGGGAAGTCTTCGGAGAAATGAAGCACGGCATTTTTACCGCTACTGTCAAAGGCAGTACCATTGAAACTGTTAAATCATATCTTGACGCATTTTTGAAAACTATGAAGAAAAACGGCGCTAATTTCCTCCTGAATGTCAGGCAGGAAGACACAGAAAAACAAGAAAATATACCAGCTGGAAAAGTAAAAGGTCAAACAGTCAACCGTGAAGAGTTACTCACAAAAGCCATCTTGATGCAGTGCTCGCTGAAGGATACTGATAAACGATAACCATCCGATCGAGGGACCCATGGGGATACTTGCACAATGCCCCTTATGTAAGACCAGGCAGTCAGTCAAGAATAAAGTCTGTAGAACATGTGGTGAGGACCTGGATAAAGCCAAGAAGAGCAAGAGGCTTGTATATTGGATTAACTACCGTCTGCCCAGCGGTAAGCAGAAGCAAGGGCCTGTGAGTACGTCCATTGACGAGGCCCGAGCGGCCGACGGTAAGAAGAAGACTCAGAAGAAAGAAGGGCGCTTGTTTGATATCAGGGAAGATGCTCGGATGACGTTTAGTGAGCTTTCCAAGTGGTATTTGAATTTGGAGAAAGTTAAGAGTAAGGCATATTACCCAACAGTGGAGTTTAACCAGTGCGGCGACAATGGCCGGTATTTTTGTTGAAGGTTGGATATAGGGTTGGAAAGCGCTTTTTACCATGAAACTAATAATGACATAAAATCCTGATATCACAAACTTTATGTGTTTTTTTCCTCAAGTTAACGTGTGATATCATCATTCATGCGTGCGCACCGAGGGTTGAGAAATGTCATGGTTCTTGTGATTTCATGAATAAATAGAAACCGGTTAATATTCCGCGATACATCAGGTGGCTGACGGGTTAACATAAGAGCTCAATATCTTCTGAACAAAATTGAATCTGCCATTTTGCAAAATGTTCAATACCACTATATCTTGTGGTCGACCTATTTTAAGATTGTTAATCTAAAAGTCATGTTTACCTATAATGTATCTATTTTATTTTAAGTTCAAAAAGCTAAGTTTAGATGTCCCACTCTTGAACGGATTTGGTGGGTGTACTATGCTGGCTTAATGCACGAATTCTGAAATCGATGACCCTTAACCAAGTCTCCAGATTTGAGTGGAAATCATGCTAAACTGATGGTAATGTCTCTGGTGACGGAAACAATGTCCTTCATGACATGATCTAAACCAAGAGGGGAAGACTAATGGTAATTGCAAAGGCTCATACGCAGTGTTCAAGACACGAAGGAGTATGGGCTTTTTCATTTTGAGGGTAGTTGAAGGATTTTCCAATGAGCAAAAAACCAACCTATGAAGAATTAGAACAAAGGGTCGAGAAATTCGAAAATGAAACCACTGAGCTCAAGCGGGTGGAGGAGGCGTTGCGAGAAAGCGAGGGGAAATTCAGGATACTCTCCGACCAGGCGCTGTTGGGGATTATCATCCTTCAGGAAGAATTGTTCGTTTACGTGAACGACCGGGCGGCCGCGATCATGGAAGTAACAGCCGAAGAAGTAGCGAACTGGTCTCTCGGGGACTATGCCAAATTGATTCACCCTGATGATCTGGCCTTTGTGATGGAGCAGGGGCGAAAGAAGCAGACAGGTAAGAAGGGCGCGGTGATCCACTACAACTGGCGGATGGTCACTCCCGGAGGTAATCTGAAATGGATTGAAATGTGGTCCAAAACTATACCCTTCGCAAGCCGAACCGCTGACATGGTGACGATGATAGACATCTCTGAACGCAAGCTGGCGGAGGAGTCGCTACGCGAGAGCGAATCTCTGCACCATCTCTATTTCGACAATGCATCTGATGTAATCTACTCTGTCGATCCTGAGTTCAAGATTATTAACATATCGCCTTCTGTGGAGCGCATGCTGGGCTACAAGCCGGAGGAACTGATCGACAGGTCGTTTCAAGAGCTGAACTTGGTGGCACCAGAATACCTGGAGCAGGCTGCCTCCGACACGATGCGTGTCCTGGGGGGTGAACGGATCAGTTCAGCGGTGTACCAGTTCATTGCCCGGGATGGCAAAAAGAAGTGGGGTGAGGTCAGCGGAGCGCCCCTGATTCGTGATGGTCAGATTGTGGCCTTAGTTTCGGTGGCCAGGGATATCACAAAGCGCAAGCAGGCAGAGGAGGCGCTGCGGGAGAGTGAGGAACGTTTTAAAGTCATAGCGACGAATACCCCGGACCACCTTCTAATGCAGGATAAAGACCTCCGTTACGTCTGGGTACTCAACCCGCAATTGGGCCTTACTGAAGAAGACATGATAGGGAAGACGGACTTTGATTTTCTATCAAAGGATGATGCGGCTTTCCTCACCGAGATAAAAAGGAAGGTCCTTAGAACCGGAAACCCGGAATTCGTGAAAGTACCCTTGGCCTCAGTGGAAGGAGATGTGCAGTACTTCGAGGGCTCTTACATCCCCAAGCGCGACCAGAAAGGGGAAAACGACGGTCTTATCGGGTATTTCCGTAACGTGACCGAGCGCAAGAAGTCAGAAGACTTGATGTCAAAATCAAACGCCTTACTGACTTCGGTGATAAATCAAGCCCCCTTCGCCATTCACATTCTCGAAGGCGACTTCAAAAATATCAGAGTAGTGATTGAAAATGCCGAATCGGCACGAATAATGGGAGAAGTTATTGAGGGACGAACGGGAATCAATGCCGATATCCCGGAAATGCTTACAACCCGTTTTTTTAGCATTGATGGGAAACAGGAAGTTCCATTAAGTCAAATGCCCAGTCCCAGGGCTTTCCAAGGGGAAGTTGTAACCAACGAGGAATTTATTTTCAGTCATGCCGATGGAACCCAGATCATGGTGGAAGCCAGCGCTTCCCCTATTTATAATGCAGACAATCAAATCATAGCGGTAGCTGTCATATTCCAAGATATCACCGAACGTAAAAAGGCGGAAAAAGAACAAGAACAATTACGTGATCAACTGGCCCAATCCCAAAAAATGGAAGCTGTTGGGACCCTGTCTGGTGGAATTGCCCATGACTTCAACAATATTCTGGCCATTATCCTGGGAAATGCAGAATTGGCCTTTGATGATGTTCCCGAAGGGAATCCTGCAA
>Ga0208901_1000271_pt1 | contig 31163 bp, 26 predicted proteins | sample AntAceMetag02UKF_FD_184764 | JGI IMG/M metagenome (GOLD analysis project Ga0208901, IMG submission 184764) | Saline lake microbial communities from Ace Lake, Antarctica - Antarctic Ace Lake Metagenome 02UKF (SPAdes) (version 2) | ecosystem: Environmental > Aquatic > Non-marine Saline and...
TCATGGCGCCCCCAAAGGTGAGGGTCACCACCACACCATAAATAACCTGGGAACTGGGCATGGCCGATACACCGATAAAACGACCGTAACCACTTTCAATTTCGAGCATGGCACCAATGGCCGCCTGTCCTGCCCTGGCGCAACCGATCATGCTGCCCACCGCGCCAAGGGCCAGCGGTGCAAATACACCCAACCACCCCAACGCCAAATTTAGTTTTTCCACGATTTTTTCTCCTTTCGTGCAAAGGGACTGAAGGGACGACCTTCCTCGGTAATACTCCACCTGAAAAATTCAATAAAATTCAGCCTTAGCCCATGAATGAACCCACTGGCCACGGCCAGAACAAAGTTCAGTGTGTGCCCCAGAAGCGCGATCAAAAGGGCAAATAGAATACCAATTCCCGGCAGCGCCTCCTTGACCTGTCCCGCCATGGCGTTAAAGGTTCCGGCAAGGGACGCGCTGGCCAGTCCCAGTGCAAAGAGCCGCAGATAACTCAACGCATCGCTGAATGCGCTGGATATGCCGGTCAATCCCGAAAGCCCTTTCAGCAGACGCGTAAAAAACGACCCTTCTGTACTGGTAAAGAGCAACACCCCCACAAGACCGAGCCCCAAACCCATGGCGCCGGGAACTTTCAAAAAACCTAAATCCCCCTCATGGGTAAACCCTTGCCAAAAAAACGCACCACCCAAAAAAACAATGGCCCAGGAGAGGGGCTTAAGCCCTTTCAGGGATGTCCTAAAGTGCCAGGCGGTCAACCCGTTTGCCGCCACCAGGTGTAATACGCCCAACAGGATGGAGATCCGCATCATAAGGTCAAAATTCATCATGTCAATGATTTTGAATTGCCCCAAGACAGAACCCTGTCCCGGCGATATTCCGAAATAACTTCCCACTATGACACCGTAAAGAATGCCTGTCCCCACCATGGTCGCCAACAGGATGCGGAACCGGCAGCCTGTTTTGGAGCGACCCATTTTCTTCCAGAGAACGGCCGTCAACAGACCCATGATGACCGAATATCCAGCATCCGCAAATATCATGGCGAAAAACACCGCAAAGGAGAAAAATACGATGGGCGAGGGATCCCATAACCAGTATTGGGGCGTGGTATAAAATGAAACCAGATCCTGCCCGCCGGAGATGCCCGAAGGATTTTCCATGAGTGTGGGTGGCGTTTCATGTGGGTAGGGAGGGGTGTTTTCAAAGACCAGTTTCCGGTCTCTCGCATACGCTTTTAATTCGGGCACATTTCGTTTCGGGACCCACGCCTGAAGGGCAAACACCGCATCATCGGCATAGGTTTTTTCCACCGCATCGACCACTGCCGCCTGATCTTCAAGACGTTCAATATTCCTGCCAAAGAGTTCACACCAACGGGTCAACCCTGCCCTCTCAGCGAGCAGGTCTTCCAGGGCCACTTCAACTTCTTCAAGCCGACCTTCCAACTGAAAAAGGGTCCGGTTGCCCGTGCGCGCCCGTTCAACGGGCATCCCTTCGGGCTGCGCTTCCGAGATCACCACCACATAAGAAAACCGGTTGTCGGCAAAAACAGTTTGCCAGATCAATTCCGTTTTTCTGACCTCCCGCATATCTTTATGGGGAACCACATAAAACCACAACCTCAGGTTATTCAACGCTTCGGGACGCGGAAAGTCAAAAGCCCCCCAGGGGGAGAGGTTTTTAATGCGGCCCAGCAGAAAATCCCGTTCATGCTCCAGTTCCTGTAACCGGTCCTTTATCTTGAGGGTTTGGCTTTCAATGGCGACCGCATCAAACTGGTCCGTTCTGGTCACCTGTCTCCGCCGGTTGGGGCAGCTGTAGAGAAATTGCAGGGCTTCCCGTGCCCTTGAAGAAGGTCCCGCCGAAGAAACGGTATCCGCTTCATGGGTCAGGTCAATCAAGTGAAGGCAACCTTTTGTTTGAAGATCGGACAGAACCTGCTGACGGTCATCCACATGACCGTAGAAGGTTACTTTTTCGAGGGAAACGATGCTCATGGCGTTGTCCCCAAAAGCGCTTGGGCTTGTTTTCGGCGAATGCGTTTGGTGATTTTGGATCGAACCACGGATGCCCGATCCGCATCAGCCAGATAAATCCGTATTTTCCGAATATTGTCTTTGGCCTGGGGAATGAGTATTTTTTCAAACAAATTGGTGCGCTGGGTCACTTTTCGTGAGGACTGTTCAAGCAGCCGCACCCGGTCGGCCGTCACCTGGACCAACGCTTTCTGCGTGACCATCTGCTCCAGTTGATCCACCAGCATATCCACCCAGTGGGGCCTGGCCAGCATGGCATAGTCGACGATTCGGCATCGAACGCCCATGAGCCTGGGGAGCCTGACGCCCACAATGTTTTCTTCCTGAATATCAATTTCTTCCACATGAACCAGCCCCGCCAGATCCATTTCACCATCAGCCAGCATGGGCAACTGCAGGGAGACTTGCCGAAGGCGCCTTTCCGTTTCTGCCCGGACGTCCATCAGCGCCTGCCTGGCGCGCTTCAGTTCCGCAGACAACTGCATCCGTTTGAGTTCCAGGGAAGGGAGTACCCGCTCATAAAGACGCATATTTTCGCGCTCTTTCTGAAGCCCCGATTTGCTCAAAACCAGTTTACCCATGGCTCAACGGTCTCCATCGGGAAAATACTTATCAACAAGATCCTGTTTCATCAGAAGCTCTCCAGGTTCAAAACATTCCGCCAGGGTCTCCCAGCAGCGATCCAGCGCCTGAATCACGGGCATGGAAACCTTGATATCCATAAACCGCTCCCGAAAAAGCCCGCCGAATTTAATGAGTTTTTTATCAAAGAGAGAGAGTTCAAAAGCCATGATCTGCTTCTTTTCCGCCTCCATGGCCTCCGCATAAAAACGGATCATAGTATTCATGATCTGGCCGTGATCCTCGCGGGTGGCCTTGCCGATTACTTTCTGTTTCAGGCGGGAAAGGGAACCGAAAGGATCGATATAGCCATCGTGCAGATAAAACTGGCCTTCGGTAATGTAACCGGTGTTGTCCGGCACCGGATGGGTCACGTCATTTCCGGGCATGGTGGTCACCGTGAGGATAGTAACGGAGCCGGCACCCTTGAAATCGCAGGCTTTCTCATAGCGCATGGCCAGCTGGGTGTACAGGTCTCCCATGTAGCCCCGGGCCGCCGGGATACGTTCCAGGGAAATGCCGATTTCTTTCATAGCATCGGCATAAGCCGTCATGTCGGTCATCAGGACCAGAACCCGTTTGCCTTCATCCACCGCAAATTTTTCAGCCACCGCAAGGGCCATATCCGGAATGGAGAGTCGCTCAACGATTGGGTCGGATGCCAGGTTCACATACATGACCGTCCGGTGAAACACCCCATGGGATTCAAAAGCGGTTTTGAAAAAATAGTAATCGTCAAAAATCAGGCCTAAGCCCCCGAACACCAAAATGTCCGCATCCGCCTGAAAACCGATACGTGCCAGCAGTTCATTGTAGGGCTCGCCCGCCACCGAAAAGATGGGAATCTTCTGGCTTTCGACCAGACAGTTGAACAGATCGATCATGGGGACTTCCGTCTGAATCATTTTGTCCGGTACCACCCGCATCATGGGGTTCACGGTGGGACCGGCCATCTCGATTTTCGTATCGGAAGACAAATCCGGACCATCATCAATCGCCTCTCCGGACCCCCTGAAAATACGCCCCAGGATATTATCGGAAAAGGTCACATTGGGTGGATGCCCCAGAAACCTTACCACAGCATCCGTGGACAACCCTTTGCCCCCTGCAAATACCTGCAGGCTCACGATATCGCGGTCCAATGCCACCACCTTGGCCTGGCTGGTTTCCCCATCCACATTTTCAACAATGGCCAGATCGCCGAAGGCAGCACCTTCCGCTTTCACACGGATGGTATCGCCAACAATCTCCAGTACGCGCGTATGGCGGGTGAGCTCCGGGAACATGGGTTGGTTTCTCCTCAATTATGTGCGGGTTAAGAATAGGATGGATCATCCACAGTTTTCTGTTCAATTTATTGGTTAACCTATAAATTCGCTCAAAAGCCCTGCTTTTTTTGCAGCGATTAACTGCCTTTTATCCGAGGTTACAAAAAGATCTGCCGGCCATTCCAATGCACAAGCAACGTGAAGGGCATCCATGGCACGTAAAACATTGTTCTCCAACAATTTCACTGAATGGGAAATGACTGAAGGTGTTAACTGAATCACAGTCGCATCATGGACATCTTCCAGCAATTGCGTTTTTGCCTTTCCATAGTCTCTTTTGGATAAAAAGCCTTCTCTCAAACGTCGGTTAAGTCCAGAAATTATTTCGGGAACCAAAACAATACAAAGAGCCAAATCTGAGGCACTTTGCAGTATTAAATCGACATCCTCGCTACCGTCTTCCTGGATATACCTTTTGGCAAATGCGGACGAATCAACCACAAGTTTCATACCAACGCCTCACGATCCTCCAAAATTGCCGATGAAAGATCACTCCCTTTAATTTTCAACCGAATTCCCGGTCTTTTCCAAGAGGGCTCTTGTCTGGATCTGTCTGAAAACGGAATTACCTCCGCAACCGGTTTCCCTCGACGCAAAAGGATAAGGGTCTCACCATGCTCAACCTCGGCTATAAAGCCTGAAGCCTTTTTCCGAAAATTTGTAAAAGATATGGTTTTCATAGGGTTCCTTATCTTAGTTTATATGCACGCTTAAATGTACATATAAAAGGGCATTTTGTAAATATTTTTCTTAAAGACCAACCCCAAAATACGAACACGGTTGATTACTACCGGCCACAGCATTTTTTGTATTTTTTACCACTGCCACATGGGCAACGTACATTTCGACCTACTTTATTGTTTATGGCGGCCGGGGATTCATTTATATCATTGCTAAGATGCAATAAGTGTAACGCCTCTGCTGACAAAATAATGTAACGCTTTCAAGGAGTGTATTCCGCAGCGTTACCCCGCCCTAAAATTCAATAAATACGCCGCCTATCCCGCCTTTCGGAAGGGATGAGGATGATGAGCTACGCCACATTGAGCGTTAAAGTTTTTTTAAATTTTCGGTGAAAATACCCGTTACAATATTTGTCACTCTTCATGGTTTGGAATTCAGAAGCTCTTCGGAAATGGGAGGTACGGTAAGATGTGGTTTGGAAAAATGGAGCCCTCATGAAAGTCAAAAATCTTCTGTTTTCGTCATTCCCGCCAGGTGGGGAACACGTTATCTACTTCTCATGGAACCCCGCTCCCCGATCGGAGTCGAGGGTGAGGTTCGCGGGGGTGACGGGTTCGGGCACTTCTTATGAGATTAGTATTCATGGGAAACTGAACTGGACTATCTCATTTTGCTCTGGTTTTTATCATGATGGCGGCTGCAAAGATTTTGGCGTCTTCCAGATCCGCTTCATCCGGATGACCTGCAGCACTTTGTGCCTCAAGGGCCCAGCCCCTGTGTTCGGCTTGTTTCATCAAGGCGTCAATAATGCCATGTTTCACAGTGCCTCGGCATCCAAATGTCCCCATCACTTTCAGGTTTTTTCCCAGGCTGATTGCATGATGAAATGCTGTAATCGCCAATGGTCCGCCTCGAAGAGAACCATGGGTTGCAAAATAGGCGACTTTCTTTCCTTCGGGCAGTCCTGTGACAAAGGACTCCATCTTTTTGGGTAGCCCCATGGATTGAACAGGAAAACCGCAGAAAATCAGGTCGTAATCGGAGACATCCGAGACGTCCGTTGAGAGAGAGATCTCTTTTTCACTGTGTTCTATGGAATCATAGATGGCTTTGGCCACCTTTTCGGTATTTCCTGTGTCTGAGTAATAGGCAATCAATACCTTCATTGTTCGTTCCTCCTGCAAAAAAGTTGTACGGCACGTTTAGGGCTTGCTCACAAATGCAGCAGAGTTTACGCTCAGATTCATGTGTTTCATTCAAGTAAAGTCACCTGTCAGGAGCCACTGTTGCGCGTCAACGTTTACTGCAATTTTTAGTCGTTCAGGATATCTTTCATGAAGGTAGTTGTCAACAATAAAAAAGAATCAGCACGGACTTCGCGCCTGGGGAAATTTCCCGCGGTTTCACGGAGTCTATGGAAGGTCAAGGTCGAAAATCCCGAGCCTTTATCTTGGAAAACAATGGGTTTTGTGGATGTAAAAGAGACTACATCCTCAGAAAAATGACAGAAATAACCGTGAGACCGATGCCGACGAAGTGCACCTTTTTCAGCTTTTCCGAATAGATCAGGGCGGAAAGTACAATGGGTATGACAAAGTGAAGGCTGATGATGGATACGACCAGGGAAAGAGGGCCCCTGTCAAGGGCCAGGAGAAAAAGATAGAACCCGATCAGGTTTAGAAGCCCCATACATATCCCTATGATCACGGCATCTCTGTTCCGGCTGCCGGCTGTTTTTTGTGCCACCCTGTTTCGGAGCATAAAGGCAAAAGATGTTCCAAGTAAGTAGGAAAGGGTGATGAACGCCAATTTATTGGTCTCCATAGCGGCGAATTTGCTGGAAATAGAAGCGACGGCCCCGGAAAGAACGCAGACGGACAAAAGGACAAAACCTCTTCGAAGATTCCGGATCCCCGTTTCATTGGCATCAGGGCTTTTTGCCAAAATGACGATGGCGAAAATGGCAACAAAAATACCTGCAATCTGCCAGGGCGACAAAGAGTCGCCGAAGAAAAGTACGGAAAAAATGATCACCACAGCCAGATTCAGCCGGATAATGGGATAAGCGACGTTCACAGGCAGATATTTCAGCGTCTCCAAATTCGTTAGCGTGGCTAATGTGAAAGAAATACTGTTCACAAGGGAAATGAAAACCAGGAAATAGATAGGACCCAAAGGTGTATCCGAAAACAGAAGGAGCACAAAACTGATGCATGTTACTGTTCCCATGAAGGTAAAGGTGGTAACTGCTGCGTTGCACCCGCGCTGGACAGATACCTTGTAGAGGAACCTCTGGGCTCCGATAAAGAAAAGCGCAATGATGCTAAGCGTGTACCAATTCACCAACATGTTTTGTTCGTAAAAAATTACTCCCGTTCCTTTTCATTAATAATGAGGGTCTGGTATTTGTTCAGGGAGACATCGTTGTACCGGAGGATAATGATTTCCGTTTTTGCATGTTTTAAGATATTAATGATCAGCCGTGTTTGATTGCTTAAAATATAGAACCCCCTGCCGGTTAAATCAAGAATCCCTCTGGGAACCGGTTCACCGGGGGCGGTTGTATGCCGCTGAATTTTTTTCAAAACCCGTTGAAGCGTTAGCGACCCGCTTCGATCCGTGATGCTGATGCCATATTTTTCGTCATCTCTTACAATCTTCACCCGTATTTCTTTCTCTGCAGGTATGTTGATATCAGAAGGAAGATCGCCTTTATCTTGATCCCTCTCCTGGGGGCTGATCCCGAAAACACTATAAAAAATGGCATTACTGATCAGTTCGGATATATAGATCCGAAAATACTCGCTTTCTTCTTCATTAAGGGTAGTTATGAAATCGTGCAGGATTTTTGAAGGAAGTTCCCGCATGTGGAATTTTCCAGAAATCCTGAATTCCTTTTCAAACAGGGTAAACCCACGGGGGAAAAAAGGCTCGAACCCGAAAAATACATTCCCTAATAACTTAAAGGACACCGCCATCACGGTGGATTCCGTCATGGATTCCGGCGTCAGGATGTTTCCGATACCAAACTGGTTGGCTAATTCCAGTTCGTTGTGTCCCATCGGGCAGAGCAGGACGACGTTTGGGCTGGCAGTGGCAAGGATTTGCTCCAATCTTTCCCTGGACTGATCCATTTTCCCAAGAGCCACTTCAAAGAAAAGGAGGTGAATATCCTTTGGGTTGTTCAGGGATGTGATGGTTTTGAATGGAAAGGGAAATTGTCTGGATATGCTGATATTCCGGAAGATCTGAAGGATTTTTCCTTCCAATTCCGGTGTTGGGGCAAGTATACAAATGGTTTTCTCTGACTGCTTCACAGGCCTTCTTCTTTTTTCTTATTCCGTTCTTCCGAATTCAAACCACTGATGTGCAGCCATCATCAGACTTTCGTGCTCGCCTTTCAAGTGACTATACATTCGCGCATTTTCGATGGCGATACCGCCCATTTCAGCCAATCCATGAATAAATTCCGATTCGTTTGCGGAGAATTCACGAGCTTCTGACAAATAGACCCGGAGTGCTCCGAGCGTCGTGCCTTTTGCGCAGATCGGTACGGAAAACATGGATGCGATTCCTTCCTTCTTAGCTTCTTCAGGATATTGCGTCCGAGGGTCTGTTATGGCGTCAAAAATCAACACGGATTGATCTGCTGAACATTCTTTCAAGCTGTCATCAGCATGAAGGCGACCTTTTTGGAGGTATGTGTCGCTCAATCCGAAGGACGCGCTTACCTCCAAGGTGTCCTGTTCCCTGTTCCAGAGAAAAATCGCGCAGGCCTTGGCATCCAGTGCCTGGGTTACATTTTCGGCAAGGAGTCTCAATACCTTTTTTACATCCAGTGTAGAATTGATTACCCTGCATATGTCCAAAATCAACCTGTAGAATTTCATTTCCCTTTTTTCCATGGCTCTCTCCCTCCTTTTCTTGAAAGGTTTATGTTCCCTAAGAACCGGAATCTCAGACCAACAAAAAGATCCCGGAATACGTATCAACTCTGTTGGGTTTTCTGTCCGTTTACAACGGATGAAGGAGCACGCAATGGCAATTGTATGGGTGAAGTATTGAGAGCAGGCGGAAGCTGTCTTGCTTCGACCATGCCCAATGGCAGTTGTCCACCATTTCTGCACGCGTTCGGGAAAGAGAAGCGATTGTAAAAGTCTGGATCGAAATGAATGTACTTTAACTCAAAAGATGCAATTAGCGGTTAGCCTTTAGCTATTAGCCGCACAAAATCAGTGACTTAGGGCGCAATGGTTTAGCATCAAAAAGTGAGAATCCCAGCACGAAAAAAAGTCATTCAAATGCGTGAAATCTTTAAGCCAACGGCTAATAGCTAAAAGCTAATTGCAGCTGTTAAATTTAATAATATGAAAGATATCCTAAAGGGTCAAGAAGAATTATAGGTGCCTGGCAATTGTCACTATGGACAGAGGTTTATTTTATGGATCTCTGATAGCTGTATTTACAAATCTCCCTTTCCCATGATAAAGAAATAGCCATCTTGAATCTGCAGTTTTGATTGCGAGCAAGGGTCGAATACCCATCCGCTTGCGGCGTCGAGTCATCCCGGACACCGATCCGGGATCCAGAAAAAATATGTACCGGAGTCTCTCAGGCTCGCTTACCTGGATTCCGACCTTCGCCGGAATGACGACCGATACCTCGTGGCTTGCCACGGGGTGGTTCATGTGGCTTTGAAAGAATGAAAACACTGAAAAGAAGGAGTGCACATTGGAAGAACCATATAAAAAAATACAGGAACTGGCCAGGCCTTATCTTGATACCAGAAAAAATGACATTCATACGGAGATATCGACACGTCATGCGTATCAATTGCTGGAATTAGAAGGAGGAACGGAAGAAGTGGTGATCCCAGCGATTCTTCTCCATGATGTGGGCTGGAAAAAGGTGCCGGAAGACATTCAACTAATGGCATTTGGCCCGAAAGTAAGCATGCCTGAATGGAACCGTGTCCACGAAGTGGAAGGTGCCGGAATTGCAGAGGAAATCCTTAAGAAAGTGGGATACGATCAGGAAAAGATAAAGGAAATTGTGCGGATTATCGAGGGGCACGATTCCAGGAAAACCCCTTTTTCTTTAAATGACACAATCGTTAAAGATGCAGATAAGTTATGGAGATATTCTAAAGCTGCAGTTGAAATAAACCAAGACAGATTCCAGCTCTCGTTTGAAGAAGGAATTGAAAGACTCAGTAGAAATATCGAGCCTTGGTTCCTGACGGATTCCGCAAAACGAATTGCACGGGAAGAGATCGAAAAGCGGTTGCTGGACGGGAAATCTCGCGCAGAGGCGCAGAGGCGCAGAGAACGATAGGTGTCAGATGTCAGTGTTCGGGGAACCCAGTTTCAAGTTGACCTCGTTCCGAACTTAACTGCAATACTCGAGGTAAGCGAAGACTCCGATGACGAGCAACCAGTAACGAGCAACGAGTAACCAGCAACAAAATATCCGTGACTGCCTACTACTTACTGCCTACTGACCTTCCCGGTCCGAGAATACGTTCCACAAAATAGGCTCATACAGCTCCTGGTCAAAATATCGACGGTAGGGGTCGCATTTGCACAGGAGGAGAAAGGTGACGTCCGTCCCGGTAGTATGGGCTTCCTCTTCAAAAGCATCAAAATTACCACCGCCTTTGGAGATGATGAGATCTGCGGATTGCAGGTGCTCTTTAAGCTCTTGAGAACATCTGCTGACCAGCGTGCCCGGAATGGGGCCATCCACGCCGTTTTCTATGACACTTGCCACTTCAGAAATACCCATTTCGTTGGCTTCTTTCAGGGTAACATCGTTCATTACTGGATTCGATCGAACCACGAAGTGGATATCGATTTCCATGAACTCCCGCCGGATTGTTTGCATGAACAGCTTATCAAAGACGATTTCGCCCGAGTTATCCCCGAGATAAACGAGTTTCCGGCTTCCGTGGAGTTTTTTCGAAAATGCGGAATAAGCAGGTTCAGACAGGGGCAATTCCAGTCCTTGAACAACCGTTTGCTGAATATCGACGGCATGATTATCAATCATCAGATCGATGGAGTTTCCAATAATGGCAAGCTGAGTTGCCGTACGTAAGGGATCTTCAGCGTTCTCAATTCTATTCCGGAGAAAAGGCAGAATGTCCGCTACCCTTTGGTTCTGGAGTTCTTTTTCCTGGAGGAATGGGTCAGGCTGATCAGTTTCTCGACAAATGATCTCCCAGACCTGTTCAATGATTTCCGGGCTGGTCAAATGCCATGACCTTCCTCGAAAAGCCGAAACTTGCAGAATAGTGGTAAAAATTTCTTGGCGTCTTTCACTGGATATGGGTAGACGTCTGAGAGCTGAAATAGCCATATTTGCGATGCAGGGGATACAATCCGGTAAGATTCGCAAGGGTTTACCTCTTTTGCTTGAAAGATTAAAAAGCCGTTTATCGAGGAGAGAGCATAGAAAATAATATCGCCTGCGTCAAGAGAGTAGCCAGGAATTCTGCAGTTCTCATTATGGTGCCCCATTTATTTCCGAATACTGTGTGAGTGGCATTTTGCCACGATTTTTCGAGGCTATACCCACCAAACAGATCGTGGACAAGAGCCTCTCTTACAGCTATGTTTTCAAAATGAGAATTGCTGACAAGAATTGCAGTTTCGAGGGCCTCTATTTCAAGCGCAGGAGATTTCCGATGCGAGATCTGGCCGGAGCCATCAGGAAAGTCCTTGATGGGAACTGAGGCCAACCTGCTGAGGGTATGTGCCATGAATGACAGGGTTCGGGTGCCTTATAGAAGATGATGAGGATGATTATCACTTGACCCTGGAGCTTCTCCGCGAGGCAAGAGGTGATTTTTCCCTGGAATGGGTTTCAACCTACCATGGAGCCCTGGAAGAAATTGAGGAATCAAGACACGATATCTATCTCGTGGACTATCGCCTTGGGGAGAGGGACGGCCTTGAGTTGGTTCGAACGGCCATAGTTATGGGATGTAAATCGCCTTTAATCATCTTGACCGGGGTGGGAGATCACAATGTTGGGGCTTGGTTCTCACTTCGCCCACTTGATACGATCATCCGAGAATAAGTTCGACAGTTCATAATCATACTCCTTTTAGCTTATTCCAGGACTCTTCGATTATGATTATGATTAAGATTATGAGTAGGAAAACAACTCTAATGGCCGATGTTGGGACCAAGCCCGAATGTCAATTAATACGCTAATCAAGATGTGACCCCTATTACTTCTAATCAAGATGTGACCCCCATTACTTTCGAATGTCAATTAATACGCTAATCGAGATGTGACCCCCATTACTTTCAAAGTTCTTGTAAGGCGTTAAAATAATTAGAACCCCGGATTCATTGCCGTCATTCCGGCGAAAGCCTGAATCCAGCGTCTTATCAGTGACATATGGTTACTGGATGCCGGATCAAGTCCGGCATGACGAGAAAACTTTAGACTCTCAAGTTAGGTAAAACAGCGCTTATATTGTAAGAGCGAAGCGCTATCGTGATTTAAAATTTTATCAATTGTCTTTTTAACCAGCAACGAGCAACCAGTAACCAGCACCAAAAGGAAAAAGATGATCAAACAAAGCAAGGTTATCCATATCCTCATGGCGGAAGACGATTCTGATGATCGGCTGCTGGTAACAGAGGCCTTTGAGGAAAAGCACGTCGCCAACAGCCTGGCATTTGTGGAAGATGGCGAGGATCTGCTGGATTACCTGAACCAGCGGGAAAAGTACAAGGATTCAAAAAAATTCCCCCGGCCGGATATTATTCTTCTGGATCTTAACATGCCGCGAATGGACGGGCGGGAGGCCCTGAAGGTCATCAAGGCGGATCCCAAGCTTCGCGGAATTCCGGTGATTGTGCTCACAACCTCCCAGGCCGAACAGGACGTATTAATGTCGTACGACCTGGGGGCCAGCTCCTTCATCACCAAACCGGTAACATTTGAAGGCCTGGCGGAGGTCCTTGGGGCACTTGACCAATACTGGGTCCAGATTGTTAAACTGCCGGAGGGAAGATAATGAATGAAGCTATTGTAAAAATTCTTGTGGTGGACGATGACGAAGACGATTTTGTTCTCGTGCGCGATCTGATTCAAGAGGCCGGTCAGGATCAGTTTTCGGTGGACTGGGCACCGAGCTATGAGGAAGGCCTTCAGGAAATCGGACAGTGCCGACATCATGTCTACCTTGTAGATTACCGTCTTGGAGCCAGAAACGGGCTGGATCTTCTGCAGGAGGCCGGGCCACTGGGTTGCCAGGCCCCGATTATCCTGCTTACGGGCCAGGGAAACCGTGACGTGGATATGGCCGCCATGGAGAGGGGGGCCGCGGACTTCCTCGACAAAACCGAGCTGAGGGGAACGATCCTGGAGCGATCCATCCGATACGCCCTGGATCGAAAAAGTGCGGAAGAGGCGCTGGAGGCCATGCAACAGGAGTTGATAAGAACCAAAAAATTCGAATCTTTCAGCATCCTTGCCGGCGGCATCGCCCACGACTACAACAACCTCCTTACCAGTGTACTTGGGTATATGGATCTCGCCAGGATGGATATGGAACTGGGAACCCCGGCCCATGAAAACCTGACCATGGCATACAAAGCAGCCATAGATACGAAGAACCTTACCAGACGGTTTCTGGAGATCTCCAAAGGCGCTAAACCTGTTTTCAGAACAGGTTCACTCGGATCGGTTATTCAGGACAGCGTGATTCGTTGTGCGGAGAGATTCCACGGTCGTGTTGCCTTGCAGATGCCCGATGATCTCTGGTTCACGGGTTTTGATTATGATCAGATAGAGAGTCTCTTCACCAATATCTGTTCCAATGGATACGAATCCATGCCGGAAGGGGGCGTTCTGGAGATAGACGTTAAAAACATGGTATTCGGGGCAGGTAAATCAGAGTTTCATTTGGAACCGGGGTCTTATCTGCAGGTGACCATAAAGGACAAGGGGTCCGGCATTTCGAAGCAAAATCTTCCCCGAATACTGGACCCCTACTTTTCCACCAAGCAAAGGGGCACCCAGAAGGGGATGGGGATGGGGCTCACCACAGCTTATGCCATCGTCAGAAGTCACAAAGGCAGCCTGGAGCTGACATCGAAGGAAGGGGAGGGAACTACAGTAAAGATCTTTTTTCCTGCAATTCGAGAAGAGGAGGGAGATTTAGAAATTAAGGGATATTGAGAAATGAATGCAGACCTCGTTATTTGATCGAAAAAATAGCTCCGTTTTTTTGACGTTATGCTCGCCGTATTGGCCGTATGGAGCCAAATTGAGGAATTGCGAATTTAAAAATTGAGGGATTAAGACGAGGAAAAGATTCAGGTTTCAATTCCTACATTCCCAAATTCCTCAATTCCTGAATTCTACGAGTGTCCAATTTTCAAGGAAACAGATGAAATTCCAACCATAGCAGCTATTTAACCGCTAAACTGCTCAACCACTTAACGAGGTCTGGAATGTGAGCATCTCCTGTTGATTTCCCGTCCTCGTTCCTTAGCTGGGCTTGAATGTGCCCATTTCTTTTTGGTTGGCTATATACTGTAAACAATATTTATGTTCTTAACGTTTTTTCTTGACAGGTTAATGTTTCGCACGATATTAATACTCTTAACGATAATTTCTACAAAAGGATTAAGGGGTATTTGAAAATGGATCGCGAAATGTTGACCCTGACCCAAGCGGCCGAACATTGCTCTGTCAGCAGAGTGACAATGTGGAAAAATGTCAAAAGCGGGGCATTGAAGGCATCCATGACCCCTGGCGGACATTATAGAATTCTTAAAGAAGACCTCATGTCGTTTATGCGGGAAAAAGGAATCTATCCCTTTGCAGCATATCAACCAAAAAAGGTTTTGATTGTAGATGATGATCCCGCTATTCGAACCCTGCTTTCAAAAATACTTTCCGCACAGCAATACCAGTTTGATACTGCTGCAGACGGGTTTGAGGCAGGCGTCAAGATCGCCAATTTCAAGCCGGGTTTAGTTCTCTTAGACCTGCATTTGCCAAAGATTTCCGGCTTTGAGATATGCAAACGAATAAAAGAAGTTCCAGAGACCTCCTCTATAAAAGTCTTAACCATCACCGGTTTTGACAACAAAGAAAACAGGGAAAGGGTCATGGCGGCAGGTTCTGATGGTTATCTCGTAAAACCAATTGAACGAGAAGTGCTGCTCGAATGGATAGAAAAGCTCTTGGGGAAAAACAATTGAGGAAAGATGAAGGGCTGGCAGAGGACGGCTGTCGATGTTCGAACCCAAGAGGAAAAGCGTCGACGTCCTCGAAAACACCATGACTTGCACGGTGGACGCCATTGCCGGAACTTTTGAAAGAAGGGATCTCTATCCCTTCAGCTAAGGAGGATGACGTATGAGGTTTTCTCTGTCAGATTCAATCGGAAAGAAGATTATTACGCTTGAAAGTATTCCGATCATCGCCTGTGTAATGATCGCCCTGATCGGATTCGCATCTCTACATGTTGTTGACCGGGCACTTCTGATAACTCGATCTGAACGCGATCATACGGTCAATTTTTATGAGGCGACGCGTTTTTTTGGGGATTATGTGAGAAACGGAGATGTGAAATTTTACGATAAATTCAACACACACCTTGAGATAGCAACAAAACTGAGCGGTATTTTTGGATCGCTCATCAAGGATCTCGAAATAAAACCGAAGGAAAAAATGGCAAAGGATATGGCCCATTGGTTTCCTTCCGTGGATTACGATCAAGCTCTTGATATCGTCAGAATTGTGGATCTTTTGTCTTCACACCCTTTGGTTACGTCACTGGTGGAGATTTCGAAAAAGGCCAATACATTGGCAGTCCGGTACCGGGTATTGGCTGAAGAATACACAAAAACCAAAATAATGGATGAAAAGAAAGTGCTACTGGCGGATATCAATAAAATCGCTGACGAAATGGATATTACGGCCGGAATGTTTTCCACGGGTATGGGGAAACTGTCCGCATGGACTGTGTCTCTCACAAAAAAAGTCCTGTGGATCACCCTCCTATTACTTCTCACTATCGGCATCGCTTTTTCGACGATAACCATCAGATCTATCATTAGGCCGCTGAATGCGGTGGTTGGTTTTGCCGGACGGGTGGCAAAAGGCGATTTGAGTCAGCGGCTTGAAATTCATTCCAGGGATGAGACAAAGGTGCTGGCTGATGCCTTGAATCAGATGGTTGACAGTTTACAGCAAACCATGACGCAAATGGAGAATTATTTGAATAACGCGCCGACACCGGTCGTAGCGGTTGATCGTGAATTTACTATTCAATTCATTAATCAAAAAGGCGCGGAATGGGTTGAAACAACCGTTGGCAATGCCATTGGGACAAAATGCTATGATCTGTTCAAAACCGAACATTGCAATACCGCTGAGTGTCGAGTAGGGCAGGCTATGGAAGAAAAAAGGGTCTCCTCGGGACAGACTGTGGTGTGTGGGGCAAGAGATATGCCTGTTCAGTATATTGGTACGCCGCTGTTGGATGTTTCAGGGAATGTGGTAGGGGGCGTAGAATATATGACCGATGTGAGTGAGCTTAAAAAATTTGAAGAGGCTCTTCAGAGTGCCAATGATTTCCTGAAAGGGCAGATCGGGGATGCTACGAGAAATATTACAACGGCCACCAGTGAGATTCTGGCCTCTACAAGTGAGCAGGCTGCCACGGCCGCTGAGCAGTCCGCTGCCGTAACCCAGACCACCAGTACCGTGGAGCAGGCCCGGCAAACCGCTCGGCAGTCGGCGGAACGCGCTAAGCAGGTTGCCGGGGTTGCTCAGGAATCTTCCAAAGAGGCCGATAGGGGGTTCAGGGCCGTGGAGAGTACCTTGAAGGGCGTCAACAGGATCAAGGAGCAGATGGGGAGCATTGCAGAGAATATTCTTTCCTTGAGTGAGAAGACGCAGCAGATCGGGGAGATTATTGAAACGGTCAATGATATCGCTGACCAATCCAACCTGCTGGCGCTGAACGCGTCCATAGAGGCGGCCCGGGCCGGAGAGTCGGGAAAGGGTTTTGCCGTGGTGGCTGGAGAGGTGGGGAGTCTTGCGGTGCAGTCAAGAGAAGCCACAAGCAAGGTGAAAGGGATTCTTGGAGAGATTCAAAAGGCCACCAATACGGCCGTGATGGTAACGGAAGAGGGGACAAAACGTGCTGACGCCGGGGTGCAGGAAGCCGAGAAGGCCGGCAAGGCCATTCAAAGCATTAACAAGAATATTCAGGCCGTGACCCAGACGATACAACAGATTTCGGCCAGTGCTCAGGAGCAGTTGGCGGGGATGGATCAGATTGGTGCTGCCATGGATAGTATCGGCCAGGCCACGATCCAGAGTGAGGCCGGGACAAGGCAGGTGGAGGGAGCGGCTCAAGATCTGAATTCCCAGGCTGAAAGGCTCAGGGGGGTTGTTGAACAATACAACCTTGTTTGATCCCTTTAAGGCGGCAAGCCGCAGTTGTCGGTTTTCAGTTGTCAGGCTGGAGGTTATTTTGAGATTTGAGGACTTGGAAGTTAGAACTCAACAAATCCCTAAAGAAAGTAAATTACTATCAACATGCTGTTACTGACAACTGAAAACTGACAACTGAAAACATGATGTGGAGAAGAAAGCGATGACGAAAAGAACGAAATCGACCCCCGGTAAAAAGCCGGAATTGCGAGAAACAGAAGCAATGGATTCGATGGACGCGGCTTTGCATTTTATCACATTTCGCATCGGTGATCGGCAGCTGGCCTTTCCTCTGGAAAAGGTGGAAAGGGTGATTCGCATGGCGGCACTCGTCCCGTTGCCCGAAGCGCCGGAGTGGATTTCAGGGCTTCTCAACCTGCATGGCCAGATTATGCCGGTAATCAGTCTCAGAAAAAGAATGGGGTTGTCGCGAAAAGGGGCCCATCCAGACCATCGCATTCTGGTGATGCAAACTCAGAACCGAAAGCTGGGGGTCATTGCGGAGACCGTGGAAGATGTGGTGGCTGTTTCTGAGGATCACCTTTCGAAACCGGGAGGCACACTGAAGGAAACGCCGCTGTTAAACGCGGTCATTCGAAAAAATGATGAGGTGTACTTGGTTCTGGAAGCCGATGAGATTGACACCGGAGCGCTCATTGAATTTGACGAATCTGAGGCAAATCGATGACGGAATTTGTGAATACGGCACCGAAATTAGAACATTTTCTGAGCAATGATCAGTATGAGCGGTTTCAAACGCTGATCCTTCAGCGGACCGGTATGCTGTTCGGTGTCAAAAGGCGAAATGCCCTGGGTCGGGGCATCACCATGATGTGTAAAGAAACCGCCCAAAGCGACCTGGATTGGTATTTTCAGATGCTTCAGACAACCGAGACGGACAGTCCCCTGTGGGATGGTTTGATCGAGGAACTGACGGTTGGGGAGACCTATTTTTTCAGGGACGAAAACCAGATTCAAGCCCTGCGGCGGCACCTTTTGCCTCAGATCATTGCTGCCCACAAACATGACCGCCGCATTCGCATCTGGAGTGCCGGTTGTGCATCCGGTGAAGAAGCCTTTACCCTCTCCATACTCCTGGCCGAGCTGATTTCCGAGGTTGAACAGTGGAACATCTGTATCCTGGGGACGGATATTAACAAGAAGGTCCTGAAAAAAGGGAAGGCGGCCCGCTATCGACCCTGGTCCTTTCGACAGACGAACCAGGTATTTCGGTCCCGTTATTTCAAACAGAAAGGTGAAGAATACGAAGTCATTCCCCGAATTCGTAAAACCGTGCATTTTGAATACATTAATTTGAGTGAACCGGTTTACCCCTCCCTTTTCACCAACACCAACGCCATGGACCTGATTCTGTGCCGGAATGTGGCCATCTACTATTCTGAAGACGTGGTCCGTGAGGTGGTGGGGCGTTTTTACCAGTGCCTGGTCCCGGGCGGCTGGCTCATGATGGGAGCAGCCGAAACCAGCATTCCGGTTTTTGACCAATACGCATATCATGTCTTTTCGGGTGGAACCGTCTACGGGAAGCTGAATGAACCTGTGACAAAAACGAAACCCTTCTACTACAGACCACCCGTTGAAGAAGTAATCCCTCCTCCTGCACCCGAACCCGTTTACTCACCGGAAAGCTATGTTTTTTCAAACTCGGCAATAGAAACCCCACCCGCGATTGAAGATGTGCCAACCCCGACAGCCGAAACGCATACGGAGTCGCCGGAACCACCGGGCGAGCCGGATTTTCTGGAGCAGGGCATCGATCTTGTCAGGCGGAAACGCTACGAAGAAGCCAAAGATGTATTTCTCCGTTGCATCGCCGAAAATCCAGAGGATGCCGAAGGCTTTTATCAGCTGGGCCGGGTCCATGCCAACATCGGCCAGATAGAAGCGGCCCGGTCATTCTGTGAACAGGCCATCGAAATCAACCCTCTCAAGGCGGAAGTCTATTATACGCTGGGCCTGATCCATCAGGAATCAGGCGATAACAAAGGGGCCATGGAAAGGTTGAAACGCTCGCTTTTTCTTGAACCTGATTTTGCAGTGGCGCACGTTTCCATGGCGATCCTCTATGGACAATTGAACCAGAAAGAAAAATCAGAACGGCACCGCCGCCAGGCCATTGATCTGGCCGCTGCTCTGGCGCCGGAGAAAATCCTACCGGGTACGGATGATCTGACCGCCAGGACACTCTTGACCATGGCAAAAACATTGAAATAATCGAAAGGATTGAGAAATGGAGAGCGAAATATCCTCTGATGTTGAGATTCAACAGGTTCTGGAAAGCCGGGCCAGGATACTGGCGCAAACCGGGGATGCGGCATCCACGGAACAGGATGATTTGCGGCTTCTCGCTTTTTCCATGGGCGAGGAGCGGTTCGGCGTGGATATGCATTACATTCGAGAGATTCAACCGTTGAAGCGGGAGATGTGGTCGCTGGTCCCCTGCACACCGAATTTTATTGTGGGGGCCGTCAACATGAGGGGCAGGATCTACTCCATCATGAATATCGCCGCCTACCTGGAAATCGGCGCTGAGGTAGATATGGAGAAAGCCCATGTGCTGTTGATCCGTGGAGAAACCGTTCCGGACCGAATGTTGATGGAATTCTGCATTCTGGCGGAAGACCGGCCGAAACTGGAACAGGTTCCCCTGACGGCGGTTCAACCGGCATCCGGAACCCTTTCCGCAAAGGGGCAGGAATTTATTCAAGGGGTGACCTCCGACATGCTTATGATTCTGGATCTGGAAAAACTGATTTCCCATTCCGGGATCATTGTGAGGGAAGAAATTATTTAATTGTGAGGTTGTAAAATGGCACTCTTAAGTATTCGGTCCATCAAAGGGAAGATCCTCTTATGGGTGGGGATATGCATGGTTTTGACATTCGGGTTGATTGTGGCGTACGCCGCCGTGACCCAGCGAAAAATTGCCCTTGAGACGGTGGAAAAAGAGATCGTGGCCGATGGAGAGGGCATGGCCAATTTCATAAAGGCCAAACTGGAGGTTCCACTCGATGCGGCCCGCACTCTGGCACAGGTTCTCAGTACCGTGGGGAGCAGCGGCATCACCCGGGAACAGGTGAACCAAATGCTTAGAATAGTGACGGAAAAAAATCCTGATTTTGTGGGGACCTACACCCTCTGGGAACCCGATGCCTTTGACGGCAAAGATTCTCAATTTAAGGGTCAACTCCCTTCCGATAAGACCGGACGTTTTATTCCTTACTGGAGCCGAGGTGCTTCCGGAAAAATCAACGTGGAGCCGTTGAAGGATTACCAGGTGGCAGGCAAAGGGGATTATTACCAAGTGCCCAAAAAAATGAAACGGGAGTGTATCATTGATCCCTATTTCTACGAGGTTCAGGGCAAAAAGGTGTTGATGACATCCCTGGTGGTCCCCATCCTGGTAAACGGACGCTTCATGGGTATCGCGGGGGCGGATATGGGTATAAAGGATCTGAATGACTATCTGAGGAAGCGGAACCCCTATCCTGGAGAAGCCACGGTCAGTCTGATTACCTATGATGGTATGATCGCTGCCTCCGACGGATATGATGAAGACGTGGGCGGTCACATGCGTAAAATAAACCAGGATTTGCAGGAGGAGCTGGAAACTGTTCAGTCAGGAAAAACCATCTTTGAATTGGACGAAGGGCGTATGACGGCGTTTGTTCCCGTGTCTTTCGGTTTTACGGAAAAACCCTGGTTCATCAATATCAACCTGCCTTTAGGACTTGTGACAAGGGAGGCGACACGTTTGATGTGGCGCATGATCATCATCGGTTCGGTATTAACGGCCCTGGCCCTGGTGCTGCTTTGGATTGTAGCGGTTAGAATCGGCAGGCCAATCGGAACATTAACGGAGGCGGCGGAGAAAATCAGCGCCGGAGATCTGGATGTCACGGCAGAAGTGGACTCAAAAGACGAAACCGGCATGTTGGCGGATGCCTTTAACCGGATGGTTTTAAATCTCAAAGAGATGAATCGGGAAGTGGAACACCGCGCCGAAGAGGACCGCAAAACCAAGCAGTACCTGGAATCCACCGTGAAAGAGTATGTGGCATTCGTGGAGGCCGTCGGCCGGGGTGATCTCACTGCCGAAGTGACGCCGCCGGACAAAGAGGACGAGCTGACCGCTCTGGGGAACCATTTAAACCTGATGACCCGGAACCTCAAAGAAATGGCAATCCAGGTTTCCCAGGGAGTGCAGAACATGACATCGTCCACCACTGAAATCCTGGCCGCCACCCAGGAACAGGCCGCCACCGCCAGCGAGCAGGCGGCCAGTGTCAGCCAGACCTCGAGCACGGTTGACCAGGCCCGGCAGACCGCTAAGCAAAGCTCCGAGCGAAGCCGCCAGGTGGCGGAAATGGCAAAGCAATCTATGTCCGAGGCGGAATTGGGCCTTACGGCGGTGGGGGAGACGTCGGCAGGGGTCAAACGGATCAAGGAACAGGTGGCCAGCATTGCTGAAAATATTCTGGCCTTGAGCGAACAGACCCAGCAGATCGGGGAAATTATTGAAACGGTCAATGATATTGCGGACCAGTCCAACTTGTTGGCGCTCAACGCCGCCATTGAAGCGGCACGGGCCGGTGAGGCGGGCAAAGGATTTGCGGTGGTGGCCGGGGAAGTGAGCAGCCTGGCCGAGCAATCCAGGGTGGCCACGGTCAAGGTCAAGGAAATCTTAGGGGAGATCCAGAAATCCACCAATACAGCGGTGATGGTGACCGAAGAGGGGAGCAAGCGGGCGGATGTGGGGGTTATACAGGCTGAAAAAGCGGGAAAAGCCATTCACGCCATCAACGAGAATATAAAAAAGGTGACCCAGACAATTTCACAGATCGCTGTGAGTAATCAGGAACAGCTGGCAGGCATGGACCAGATTTCCAACGCCATGGAAAACATCAACCAGGCCACCGGCCAGACCGAAGAAGGTACACGTCAGGTGGAAGAATCGGCTCGAAGCCTCAATGTTCTGGCGGAGCAGTTGAAATCGATTGTGGAGCGGTATCGCCTCAATTAATGGTCCCATTTCAGCGGTCAACAAACTTGCTGGATTCCGGGTCATGGTCACCAAAAAGCCGGTGGGCAAGCCCGGAATGACGGTATCTTGGAGTTTCCTGACAATACATTCCCACATTGGGACTTGGAGACAAAAATGGATCGTGAAGAACTTCAGCGTCAATTGGTAGCGACCTTCAGGGTGGAACTGGATGAACACGCGGCCGCTCTGAACAAGGGTCTTCTGGAACTGGAAAAGAACCTGGGCAGCGGTGAAAAGGATGAATTGCTGAAAGCCCTTTTTCGATCGGCGCACAGCATCAAAGGATCAGCCCGAGCCGTCGAACTGAAGGACATCAGTACCGTGGCCCACAAGATGGAAGATGTACTGGGTGCCCTCAAAAAAGGGGAATTGAAGTCCTCTTCCCAACTGGTGGATGGACTGCTTCACGCCACCGATCTTCTGACCGAAGCCATGCGCTTGCATCTTGAAGGTGGCAGTCTTTCATTTGAGGCCAGAAAAGCGGTCATGTCCGAACTGGATGGGGTATTGCGGGGGGAATGGTCCGATAAAAAGGATTCCGTCAAGGAACCTTCCCCGGTTTCATCTCCAGGGAAACCCAAATCGACTAAACCGAAATTGGCATCAGCAAAGGGGGAAAAAGTTCCATCAACCGCAAAACCTGAAGCGGATCCTCCGCAATCGAAAGCCGCTTCAAAGGAATGCGGATCCGAAGAAGAAACTATAACCCCGCCAAAGGATGAAAGCGCAAAACCGAAAAAGGGTTTTATGCGAGATATGGCCGGGGATACCATTCGTGTGAAAACGGAAAAGCTGGACGCCCTCATGGCGGGGATGGGGGAACTGCTGGTAGCGCGAATGCGCATGGAACAGCGCCTGGGAGAATTAAAATCCGTTCAGTCCGTGCTGGGAGGCTGGGAAAAATTATGGCGAAAATCCCGTACTCTGAAGCGGGCCTTGGAACATCGCACGGAAAGAGATTCGGAACTCGCATCTTTCCTCGAGTTTTTTTCCATTAATGAAAATCACCTCAGCAGTGTGGGTCGAAACATCAACCGTCTCTCCGAGTCCCTGGAAAGCGACTACCGTCATTTGGCGCTCCTGACCGATGACATGCAAAACGGTGTGCGGCGCGTCCGCATGGTGCCCATCGCCACGCTGTTTGATCTTTTTCCGCGAATGATCCGTGATATCGGCCGGGAGAAGGGAAAAAACGTTGAACTGATTCTGCAGGGCGCCGAGACTGAAATTGACCGGCAGGTCCTTGAAGGGTTGAAGGACCCCCTGACCCATCTGCTCAGAAACGCCATTGATCACGGCATCGAAACGCCGGATGAGCGCTTGAAAAAAGGGAAGGCCCGGCAAGGCATCATTCGGCTCAAAGCTCTACAGAGCGGGAACCATATCGTTTTGGAAGTGAGCGATGATGGAAAGGGTATTAATCTGGCGGGGGTTCGCAGGGCGGCGGTGAAAAACAATCTCATTACACCGGGGGACGCTGAAACCCTCAGTCCTGAGGAGACCATTGACCTGGTGTTTCAATCCGGTCTTTCCACCCATGTGACGGTCACGGATCTCTCCGGCCGGGGCGTGGGGATGGATGTGGTGCGGGAGCAGCTTGAAAAACTCCATGGCCAGATAAAGACCCATACGGAAGTGGACAAGGGAACCGCTTTTACCCTGATTCTGCCGTTAACCCTGGCCACCAGCCATGTATTGATGCTGAAGGTGTCCGGTCAAACCGTTGCGGTGCCCAACACCACGGTTGAGCGGATTTTGCAGTTCAAACCGGAAGAGATTCGGCGTATGGAAGGAAAGCCCGCTGTTCGTATTGGCGGACGCGCCTTGCCGCTGATCTCTATGGCTGAGATTCTGGAGCTGCCGGCAATGGAAAACGCCGAAAATAACGGTAAAAAGATTGGGGTGGTGGTCCTGGGGGCCGTGGAAAAACGACTGGCGTTTCAAGTGGATGAATTCCTGGGGACCCAGGAGGTGGTGGTCAAGAACCTCGGAAGCCAGCTGCAACGGGTGCGAAACATTGCAGGCGCAACGATCCTGGGGACCGGTCAGGTGGTCATGATTTTAAATCCCGGGAGCATCATTTATTCAGCCCAGGGGTTGCGGGGAAGCGCTTTGTTCAAAAAAGTACGGGTGAAAGAAAAGGCCGTTAAAAAAGTGCTGGTGGTGGATGATTCCATTACCACCCGGACCCTTGAAAGAAATATTCTGGAAAATGCAGGGTACTATGTTTCCCAGGCCGCTGACGGCATGGAAGGATGGGAAAAAATGCAGGAAGAATCCTTTGATGCGGTGGTATTTGATATTGAAATGCCTCGCATGAACGGCTTTGAGCTGACAGCAAAAGTTCGGCAGGACAACCGCTTCGAGCACCTGCCCATTGTGCTGGTGACCTCATTGGAATCCCCGGAAGACAAATTGAAAGGGATGGAGGCGGGAGCGGATGTCTATATCACCAAAGGCACTTTTGACCAGCAGGAACTGCTGGAAACCATCGAACGGTTAATCGGGTAGTCCTATGACCAACGTCTTAATTGTTGATGATTCACCAACACTCAGGCATTTGATTCGCGCTATTTTGAGCACTGATCCGGAACTGAAGGTAATCGGGGAAGCGCGAAATGGAGAGGAGGCGGTTAAGATGGTGGCCCGGCTTCATCCCGATGTGGTGACCATGGATATTCACATGCCGCATATGGACGGCTATGAGGCCATTCGCCGGATTATGTCTGAAACCCCGCTGCCCATTGTGGTATTGACCAGTACCGAATCGAATATTCGATTGGGGGCGACCTTCAAAGGGGTGGAATCGGGCGCTTTGATGGTATTCGGTAAACCCCACGGCCTTCCGGGGGAAGATCCTGAAGCCGATGAACTCATCAATGTGGTCAAGGCCATGGCCGATGTGAAAGTGATCCGTCGTAAATGGAAGGGTGCGGATCGTCCCAAACCGGTTGGAAAGGGATATGCAATGAGGTCCTTTCTTTCAACCCAGTACCGAATCGTTGCGGTGGGCACGTCTACGGGAGGACCTCCGGCCCTTCGGACGGTCCTGGGTGAGCTGCCGGCCACCTTTCCGGTGCCGGTGGTGGTGGTGCAGCATATCAGCAAAGGATTTACCGACGGACTGGCACGATGGCTCAACGAGGCCATTTCGCTGCGAGTCAAACTGGCAGAGACGGGTGAACCCCTGCTGCCGGGAACGGTCTACATTGCTCCCGATGAGGTACACCTGCAGGTCACCGCTCTTGGAAAAGTGGCCCTTTTAAAAGAAAATCCCCTGGACGGGCATCGACCTTCAGTGACGGCATTATTCAATTCAGTGGCAAAACAGTACGGTTCCGGTGCGGTAGGGATACTGATGACCGGAATGGGCAGGGACGGCGCCAGCGGGCTGTATGCCATGAAGCAGGAAGGGGCGTATACCATTGCCCAGGATGAAGCCAGTTCCATTGTTTTCGGTATGCCCAAGGAGGCCATTTTGCTGGGTGGCGCCGTTGAAGTGTTGGCACTTCAGAAAATTGGTCAAAAAATTAAGGAGTTACTCCCATGATACGTGTATTGATTGTCGATGATTCGAATACTATCCGCATGATCCTGAAAGAACTGCTCCAAGACGATCCGGAAATAGAGGTGGTGGGGGAAGCCGTGAACGGTCGGGAAGCCATTGACATGACCCGACGTCTGAAACCTGACCTGATCACCATGGATGTGGCCATGCCGGTTATGGATGGGCTGGCGGCCACCCGGCGGATCATGAAGGAAAATCCCACGCCCATTATCGTGGTAACGGCCAAAAGCAACTTTCAAGAGATGAATGTGGCCTTTGAAGCCATGGAGGCCGGGGCACTGGATGTGGTGGCCAAACCCAAGGGGTTCGGTCTTGAACCGTCCAACTGGGAGACCGAATTCCTGCAAAAGGTCAAAAGCCTGGTGAACGTAAAGGTAAAGGCGATTTCTTATGAGAAATGAAATGCCCCAAAAAGGCAGCATCCTGATTGTAGAGGACAGTCCGACGCAATCCATGTACCTTAAATTCCTGTTGGAGGAAAACGGGTACACTGTTCATGTGGCCCGCGACGGGCGGCAGGGTCTGGAAGCGGCATCGGAAAACCGGCCACAACTGATCATCAGCGACGTCATGATGCCCGAAATGAGCGGTTATGAAATGTGCCGGGCTATCAAAGATGATCCCGAGCTGTCGCCAATTCCCCTGATTCTGCTGACCACCCTTTCGGACCCTGAAGATATTCTCAAAGGGCTTGAAGCCAAAGCGGATTACTACCTGACCAAGCCTTTTGATGAAACGGCGCTTTTGTCACGGGTGAAGGATATTTTGATCCATAACCCGGTTGTAAAAATGGGGGAGAAGTGGGAGGAACTGGAAATTGTGATTGGGGGCATGCGGCGGAAAGTACGTTCCACCAGTACCCGGATCATGAACCTGCTGCTTTCCACCTACGAAAATGCCGTATTGCGGAATACGGAACTGCTGAAGGCCCAGGAGGAACTTCGGGAACTCAATGAAAAACTGGAGGAACGGATCTATGAACTGCGGGTTTCGGAAAATCGATTTCGAAGCCTGGTCAAGACCATTCCGGATATTGTTTATCGTATCGATCCTCAGGGAAAATTTACCTATGTCAACGAAGCGATAGAAAGATTGGGCTATTTGCCGGAAGACCTTATAGGGCAGCATTTCAGCAAGATTATACTGCCCGCCGATGTAAGCCGGATAGACCGTAAAGCGGTTTTGAAAAAAATGAAAGGAAAGAAGACCGGCGATGAAAAGGCACCCAAACTTTTTAATGAACAGCGCACGGGGACACGAAAAACGGAAGGGCTTGAGGTGGTTCTGGTGCCGCTGCACAAGGCGTCTGTTGAGCCCGGATACATCGAACCGCTCAGTTCGGACTATTTAATCATGGAAGTGAACAGCTCCGGCATGTGGGAAATCAACCCCAATGCGGAAAACCGTGATTTTATGGGTACTGTTGGGGTCATTCGGGATATCTCGGTCCGCAAACAGATGGAAAAAGATCTAGAGGAACGGGAAGCGCAGATGCGGACCATTTTTGATTATGCCTCCGCGGGTATTGTGGTCATTGATCCGGAGAATCACCTGATTGTAGATGCCAACCCCACCGCCATAAAAATGATCGGTGTTGACAAAGAAGACATGCTCGGTTCCATTTGTCATCGCTTCATATGTCCCGCTGAAGAGGGGCGATGCCCCATTACCGATCTTCATGAAAAGGTGGACAATTCAGAACGGATTCTCATAACGGGTGAGGGAAATGAGATCCCCATCCTCAAGACCGTAGCCCCCATCATTTTGAAAGGCCGTCGTCACCTGCTGGAGAGTTTTGTGGACATCAGCCGGCTTAAAGCCACGGAGCATGAGCTCAAAGCCGCCCACGAGACCCTTGAAAAACGCGTGGAACAGCGCACAAAGGCTTTAAAAGAGTCGCAGGCCCAGCTGATTCAGGCGGAAAAACTGGGGGCGCTGGGAACGCTGACCGCGGGGATTGCCCACGAACTGAACAACCCCATGATGGGAATGCTCAATTTTTCACAGTACTGCAAGAAGCATGTGGATAAAGACACTAAAATCTATTCGGTGCTGGATGATATGGAACGGGAGACCAAGCGGTGTATCGGCATTGTTAAAAACCTGCAGACGTTTTCCCGCATGGAGTCGGGCGGGGAAGACATCAGGGAGCGGATCGCCTGTGGGGAAATCATTGAGCGTGTGCGCAAACTCCTTTCCTATCGCATTGAAAAGGACGGCGTTTCATTCAAGGTGACCACTTCACCGCACTGTCCGGATATTTCAGTAAACGCGGGCAATATCCAACAGATTTTCCTGAACCTCATCAGCAATGCCCTGGATGCGGTGAAGGATTGTGAAACCCGAAATATCGATATTCAAATCCAGCCGGATTCCCATGAATATGTGACGGTCCGTGTTACGGATACGGGATACGGGATTCCGAAGGATATTCAAGAAAAGGTTTTTGATCCTTTTTATACCACCAAGGGGGTTGGAAAAGGGACGGGTCTGGGTTTGTCCGTGAGTCGCGGGATTGTCCAAAAACAAGGGGGTTCTATCCAATTCAGCAGTGAACCCGGTAAGGGGACTGTTTTTCAGGTGCGACTGCCGGCTAAAATACAAAGTGGAGGAAAAAATGACAAAAAAAATCATTGTGATCGATGATGAACGGGCCATTCGAAAATCCTTTGAACTGGCACTGGAAGAGAGTGGTTATGTGGTGGATACGGCGTCGTCCGGTAAAGAAGGCCTGGAAATGCTTCAAAACGAATCTTATGATCTGGTGTTTCTCGATTTGAAGATGCCCGGGCTAACGGGGGTGGAAACCCTGCGCGAAATTCGTAAACGTGATGAAACCATCCCCGTATACATCGTGACGGCCTTTTATGGGGAATTCTTTGATAAGTTGAGAACAATGGCCGAAAACGGTATTGAATTCGAAGTGCTCAACAAGCCCGTGGACGGGGATACGATACTCAAAGTGTGCCAGGGGGTCCTGGAAGGTGTAATGATTCTTGATGATTGATGGGAAACCTATGGAAAAAAAGACGGAAATTCTGGTGGTGGAAGACAGTTTTACCCAGGCTCTGTTAATTCAGCATATTCTGGAACAGGCGGATTACCGGGTGGGCCTTGCCGGAAACGGCTTGGAAGCGCTCAACTACCTGAAAGGCCGAAAGCCGGACCTGGTGGTGAGTGACATTATCATGCCCGAAATGGACGGGTATGAAATGTGCCGGCATATCAAAGGGGATGACACGCTGAAACATATTCCCGTTATGCTCCTGACGTCATTGTCGGACCCCGAAGACGTAATTCGTGGGCTGGAATGCGGTGCGGACAATTTTATTACCAAACCTTACAAGGAAGACTTTCTCCTGGCACGCATCACATCCATTCTGGCGAATCGGGACCTTAGGAAGAACAGTCCTAAAGGCCAGGGTGTGGAAGTGATTTTCGGGGGAAAAGAATACCATATCACATCCGATCGGTTTCAGATCCTGGATCTGCTCTTCTCCTCCTTTGAAAACGCGGTTCAGAAAAACCAGGAGCTTGAAATCGCCATTGAAAACCAGCAACGAACCCAGGAAGCGCTGGCGGATGCCAAGGAAGTGGCTGAAAAAGCCAACCGGGCCAAGAGCCTCTTTCTGGCCAATATGAGCCACGACATCCGTACCCCCATGAACGGCATTATCGGTATGACGGATCTGTGCCTGGAAACCAGCCTGGACGAGGAGCAGCGGGAATACCTCAACATGGTCCGCATGAGCGCGGATTCACTGCTGTCCCTTCTAAACGACATTCTGGATTTCAGCAAAATCGAAGGGAATATGCTGGAACTGGAAAATATTGATTTCAATCTGCGGGACCATCTGGAAGACATCCTCAAAACCCTCGCGCTCCTGGCCCACAAAAAAGGATTGGAACTGGCCTGCCGAATCGAAAATGATGTGCCCGTTGCCCTGGTGGGTGATCCCGGCAGGCTCCGGCAGGTCATCGTTAATCTCATCGGCAATGCCGTTAAATTCACCAGCGAAGGGGAAATTCTGCTGGGGGTGAGCAAGATCAGCGAAACCGACGATGCGGTAACGCTCCATTTTTCCGTCAAAGATACGGGAATCGGCATCCCGCCCGAAAAACAAAAAACGATTTTTGAGGCCTTTTCCCAGGCCGATGAGAGCACCACGCGAAAATATGGGGGCACCGGGCTGGGTTTGAGTATTTCCGGGAAACTGGCGGCGTTAATGGGAGGCGATATCGGCGTGGACAGCGTACCTGGCGAAGGAAGCACCTTTCATTTTGATGCTATATTCCCCATTCAAGCACAACCCCATGACGAAAAAGCCGGTGAATTTAGAGACTTGGTTGGACTGCGGGTGCTGCTGGCAGGCACCCACAGCACCAACCAATTGATCCTTAAAGAGACGCTTTCCAAGTGGGGAATGGAACCGACCATCGCTGATGGGGAAGATGCCTTGATGATGCTTACGAAAGCCAGAGAATCGGAAAAGCCCTTTTCGCTGGTATTGCTGGAGTCCGGGTCTGTTGAAATGGACGGCTTTGACCTGGCAGAACAACTAAAACGACACGCGGAACTGAGGATTCCCACCATTATGATGCTGTTATCCGTGGGTATGCGTGGGGATGCCAGGCGATGCCGGGAGCTGGGCATTTCCGGGTACCTGACCCGACCGGTCAAGCAGTCCGAACTCAAATCCGCTGTTCTGGCGGTTCTCAATCTGGCCGAGCAAAAGCAAACGGAAAAAGAACTGGTGACCAAGCATTCCATCCGTGAAAAAAACACAAAACTCAAAATCCTGCTGGCGGAAGACAATATAATCAACCAGAAACTGGCCGTCAAGGTGCTGGGGAAACAAGGTTACGGGGTGACAGTGGCCGGCAACGGAAAAGAAGCGCTGAATCTGTTTACCGAAAACCATTTTGACGTTATTTTAATGGATGTTCAGATGCCTGAAATGGACGGGATGGAGTCCACCGAGCGCATCAGGCATTGGGAAGAAGGGCTGGGGACCCATGTGCCCATTATTGCCATGACGGCCCATGCCATGAAAGGAGATCGGGAAAAATGCCTCGCAGCGGGAATGGATGCCTATGTTACCAAACCCATCAGGCCCGTTCAGCTGATGGAGGCCATAGATACAACCCTGAAGCGGTATGGCATCAGCGAGTTGGGGAAAGGGTGAACGATTGCGGAATAGGTATTGCGGATTGCGGATTTAAAATGAAGGTGAAATCTAACCTGTAAAGGAGGTAAATGGTTATGCAAAATGAGTATAAGAAAACGGGAATGGCGTGCTTGCTGATGGGTTTCATGATGTTATTCTCCCTCTCTCCGGCTGCGGCGGAGTCAGTTCCCATCAAAGTGGGACTGCTGGCCCCC